>Ga0179593_1259212_pt1 | contig 11908 bp, 17 predicted proteins | sample CZODoug2_1_08_16_FD_185931 | JGI IMG/M metagenome (GOLD analysis project Ga0179593, IMG submission 185931) | Vadose zone soil fungal communities from Angelo Coast Range Reserve, California, USA - CZODoug2_1_08_16fungal (PacBio error correction) | ecosystem: Environmental > Terrestrial > Soil >...
AGCTCACGAGATCGTAAGGCGCCTAAGCAGGCGGTGCATCTTCAACGACAGAGAGCTGGGGGCCTGGAGAAGTGAGCAAGATACGATACATTGCACGTGCTAGAGGGCGGCCGGAGGGTGGCGTTACTTGCGCATCGGGCGGAGAAATCCTAGCACGGGTCGATACAGGACAGGAGGCGGGGATCACAGAGGGAGGATCGGAGTTAACAGGCGACAACGGCGGAAAGCGTCCGAAGGGCGAGAAAAAAGGTAAATCTGAAAAAGGAGAAAGACGTGTGGACAGGAAAACGAGTCTGGACAAAATTTAGGGGCAAAGAGTACAATTCTGGAAAACTGGCGGAAAGGGAGGGAAAGCGGCGAGGGTATGCAGGCATCCAGGGGGTGAAAAGCTGGCAATGGAAGAACAACAAGTTCTGAAACCGATAATAACCCTCTATGGAGATGACCGAAGCCAAGTCGTGATGGCTATGGGAAATTCGATCATAAGGGGGCATGCTCTACATCAACAAGCGTCGCAGTCGGTAACAAAAACCGGAGAGTAACAGGAAACAAACAACGGCTCACGTGCGTAAACTAAGTGCAGGAAGTGCAAAAGCGCAAAAAAACACGCTGCATGGGGGCAGTGTGATCTTGGATGCACAAGGGCCTACCTGATTCAGACCATTTTGGGAAAGGCCCAAGGGGCGCTAAAAGAAGGCAAAGGAAGAAGTGATCAGGGGAAGGGTGCTGCTGGAAAGGGGAGAAGGTCGGAGCTGTTGAAGGTGCGGGAAAGAGGGGACGCGGGGAGCCCGCATATACGAGGGGGCCTAGGCAGGAAGCGTAATAGGAAAGGTCTGACAAGAAAGGGAAACGTTCGAGAAGTAATCCTGTCCGGGTTACAGGCCTAGATGGAGAGAGAGAAAAAAGGTCAAAAGCGTGACGTCGCGGGGGTGGGCTGGGGGCGGAATATGAAATAATAAAAAGAAGATAGAAAGCGAAAATAGGTGGTGCTCACACCAATATGAATATGAAGGCGAACAATATCATTACCGGAAGGCGTAAATGAAATGGCTTCAACATACGGGTCAGTGGGTCGAATTACGCCCTTCTGACCGTGGGGATCCATTTAGAAGGACCATGAGTTAGTTATTAAATGGCTTTTCGTATGGAACGATCGCACATACAACAGACGGGCGCGGGGGGGGCGATCCAAACCAACCCGTCTAAAGGCCTTGGACACCGTACTCGAGGAAATAGGAAGCGGCAGGTGGTCATACGCATAAATGATCTCAAATACTTCGGAGATTGGCGTGATAATGAGAGGCGGGAGAAGCGACACCGCAGGGAAATGTGTCACCGGCCACGGAAAAAACTCAGTGTGTCAAGTTCTGGGTCAGCGGTGCTAGGTCAACGAACATCGTGACCCAAGTCAAAGTCCCTAGATGGACATAGAGAACCTGGTGGGAATCTCTAAAAGCATACGAAAGGCGTACCTCCGCGACGCGGATAGTTTTCATAATTTGACGATGCCGTTGTGGCCCACAGGACCGGCTCGAAGGGTCTTGCAATTGCCCAATTCTGCGCATGCCAGGATGACAACTTCCTTCTGGGTCTGACGATGGGGGCGGTAAGTTGGGGGAGGCACAAAGGAAAAACGGAGGCTACGCAGGGAAGAGGAGGGCCAGAAGGGACACAAGAAAAAAAAAAAAAAAAAAAAAAAAAAAAAAAAAAAAAGAAAAAGCGAGGCGATGTGCCGATCCAAAAGAAATAAAAAAAAACTCACCACTGTAGATGAGTATGAGCCAGATGTTTCAAACGCACACATACCCCACACACAGGGGAACTAGGCTGGGAATCAAGCTCTGACAGCCGGTGAAAAAGAGCAATGGAAAAGGAGTAGTCGAGCGCTAAGAGGGGGGTGATACAAAGGTGAGTCGAGGATGTCTGATAGTGCAAAGAGGGGAGAAACTGAGAGGTGCAAAAGATAGAAAAAAAGGACAGAAAGGCGAACTGATACCTAAAGACGTAATCAAGTGATAGATTCACTAGTCCTTAGGGAAAGAAATGGGGGTGGTTCACAGTGCAGACCCGCGGGTCGGACAAGAAAAAAAACTAACCGTAATAACCAAAGGGATAATCATATCTCAGTAGGAAGTCAACACCCACCTCAGAGGGGGGAGGGAAGCGAGAAAATATATATGATAAAGAGTGGTAAGTCCTTCTGGCTTCGGTCGGTTGTCGGATCTGGTGAAGGAACTCAGTACCAGAGCGGCTTAATGGAGAGCGGGGATGAGGGAATAGGAGAATGAGAGGAGCTTTGGGAGGTGGAGCGTAATGCAGCTGTTCGTAAGAGCTGTTTAAAAACTGAGGAAAAGAGAGAAGTAAGGAGCCGAATGACATATATAGCGGGTTTGGAATCGGCACTGGTACATCCAGTCACGTGCAGGGGTCGCACAGGGGCGCGAGAGTTGGTGGATGGTCCTCCTGTCTGTCGTGACTGGGGAAAAAGGAAAGATGAAAGTAAGGTGAAGGACAATAACAGGTCACGACACATGGCCTGTCAGAAAAAATGACTGGACACGTCACCCAGTCAGACGATCGCACAAGCCGAGTCGTAAAGGGTTCGCCAAGGAAAAAAACACTGAAAGGAAAACAAAAAAGCACTGAAGTAAATGAAGGGAAAACCGTGAGAGCCAAAAGAGAAGGAAGAAAAATCAATCTGACACGGCTAGCACCTCCATCAACTCGGAAACCAGGCGGGAGGTTGAGTGTCGGTGACTTAAGAAGGGCGTGGAGAGAAAAGACCGATGGGGGAAACTCAATTAACGAAGGACCAAAGAAGGCAGGAAAAATCACTTGGCGGGAAATGAGGAAGACGAAAGTTGCGGAGGTAGAGGGACAAAGAAGGGGTGAAAAAAAGAGTTAGGGGGGGGGAAACAAAGTGAAACTAGAGCGTTTTAGATCCAAGGCATAAAAAAATAACTGACTCAGTTGGAAAGAGTCGAGTACAGCAAGAAAGGTGGGAGTCACAGAAAAAAAGCATGATCGTTCAAGGGCCACGGGTTGGTGTTATGATCGCAAAAAAGCACAATACAAAATACAGCTTCATGGGCGGAAAGAAAGGGAAAGCACACGCAAAAAACGAAGAGGGAACAACCATGAATGTTGCGGGAAGGAAGAGCGGATCTCAGAGAGAAAAAAAAAAAGAAGGGGGGAAGTGTCTTATACCAGAGGAACGACCCGAAAACACCACTTGATACAAAAATGATTTCATACTATGAAGTACGGGGCGAGAGAGACAGGGGGTTGGTCATACCTGTTCGTATTCATATTTGGGTTGTTAGTACGACAGAAGAATACGTGGGAGAAGAAATAGGACGCAAGACCTGGTGAGTCAGGTTAGGTACGAGAAACGGTGAGGTGGGAATGGAAGGGGGAAGGTAAGAAGACAGGAAAATGTCCATCAATCAGGAAAAAGTATAAAGGTCGGGCCGGGTAATGTGGCTCATGTGGGAGGCGGGGACTAAAAGGAAAGAAATCGGGAAAAGAGAAGGAAGGGGACGGCCCTCTAAATGCCATTCAAGGGTCACTTCGCCAAGAAGTAGGAAGAAAGAAAGGAGGGAAGGGGGGGGAGCAGGCCTGAGGGAAGGTGCGGATTGGGGATAAACCAGGGAGGAATGTAAAAGTCCTATTAAAGTAGATGAGTGAGTGGGGGTAACACTGCGATGAATCGTCATCGTAGAAAGTAGGGATATAGGGGGGGGGGGGAAGGGAGAAAAATTCGAGAAAAGGCTGTACATATAGAAGCTGGTTAGGCCTACAAACATGCACAGTTCCCTGAAGCTTGACGTATCATCTCGGGGCCAATCGAATTAAGTCGTGTAGGGAAGAAAAACAGCACGAGGGGCTTTTGACTTAGCGGAAATAAAAATAGGGATCAGAACTGGGAGGATAGGAGCGATGGGGTCTTTATGGCGGGAAAAAGAGAGAAGTTTGAGTTAGTCACTGCGGCGTGGACATGAATAAACGTAAGGGGGGAAGGGGGGGGGTCAAAGGAAGGGTGCAAAAGTAGAGACTACGGCAAGGGGGGGATCGGGCGACAGTGAAATGAAACGTCCGATATTAGTATCCGAGATAAAGAGGGGCTCCCAGGAAGCAGGGCGGGTGATGCGAAAACAAAAAACAAATAAAGCTCTGGAGGAGAGTCGGGGGGGGAAACATGGGGTACAGTCGGGGGCGCCCCGATCCCTTTCGTCGTGCCAGAGAAGGTCAAAGCAGGACGGGGAGAGAAGTGAAGACGGAGAAATTGTTGGCCTCGGTGGGGTAGCCGGGTGGAAATTACTCACTTGGACAGATAGCAAGGGCGGTGCCGCGCCCGCAAGATACGGAGGAATAAGGGTGACGAGTTCTCAAAATTGCCGAAGAGAGACCAAGGAGAGGCATAATCGGTGAGGGTCGCGGCTAGTAGCGTCGGAAGATCCGAACAAACACACGGAGAGGTGAGAATGGGAGGAAAAGAGGGGGGGTGTACGACGTAAGACAAAAAGTTACGCTTGAGCACCACCGGGGATACATGAAGAAGATGACAGGAGTCGTGATAACAGGAGATGGCGCAAAGTATTCCGACGCTAGACCGCTCAACCTGGCTGCGTGGAGGGTGTAAACTTCGAAAAGGGCGTTGGAGAAATGAACGGGACGACAAAAAGCCATTCCCTGAGACGAGGACAGACGGCAATGAGGAAAGAAGAAGAGGGCTCGTTGGCGAACTGAAGACAAGAGGCCGAGTGTCTGGGGATCGGGAGTGGGAAGAACAAATGACTGCCCTGCAGGAGGAGAGGGAGGGAGAGCAAAGAAAAGAAGAGAAGGGGGAAAACGGTTGCGACGAAACATTAAGTCTCGAGATTGATTGACCCACCTAAAATGGACCAAGAACTAGTTATACGTTGAAGAAAGAAGAGACCCTTGAAACTGCTACAAGGAGGCAGGCTGACACCAAAAGCCGTCGTTGGAAGGAGAAAAGGCAAGACACGCAAAAAAAACGGGGCAGGCGGATAGCCGACTGGAAGGAAGGGGGGCTAAGAAAGGCAGCCTCGCAAAAGAACGCATCTGGGGAAGGCAGCAAGAACGAATTTGAGGGGCCGAGCGCACAAAGGAGGGGGGGGGAAATAGGACGGGGAAAAGAGCGGGGGAAGTTCCACGGGGCGGTCTCAGGGGACATTCGAAACGAGCGGACAGAGAATCGCCGGAGAAAAAACGTTGGAGGAGAAATTCCAGGAAGGAAATTGAATAAGCGAGCGAGGATGGGCGGGGGATAGTAGAGGTCGGTAAATTAACGGAGTGTGAGAAAAAAGAGAAACAGACACGGCTCACGTAAAGGGGCCTAAACCTGAGGATAGGCAGGTAGGGAAAAAAGGAAGGGGTAGGAAGAAAATGAAAGGAGGAAGAACAACATATTGAAAGGGAAAGTACGAACACCAGGAAAGGGCGGAACCAGCAGGAAGAATGGAAGTCAGAAAAGAGGGAGGACGGGTACCCTTGCTCAGAACGGAGGGCGGGGAGCAGAAAAATGGGGAGGAAACAAGGTATGCATTGAGGTGGAGAGTTGCATTCTTTGCACATAGCCAAGCCGCAGGCTCAATGGGCAATAGGGACCAAAACCTTTCATGGGAAAGGAACGGGAAAAACCTCGCCTATGAAGCGAGTGGCTCGGGGGGCATCCACTGATCTCAGAGGGAAAAATCAGAGGAGGGACCACTATGTGAGGAGGGGAAAAGAAGGAAGGCGGGAGGGTAGATAGAGTGCCAGAAATGGGAGGCCACTGTAACGGGGAGCTAAGGCCTTCGCATCTGGAGAGACAAACCTTTAATAAGAAAAAGAAACAGGAAACGAAACAAGGGTTTCTAAAATACATTGGGGTCTGGATCGATAAAAAAGCTAAAGGGCTTCACACTCGATTAGAGCAATACGCTTCAGGAGGTAAAGAGGACGGGTAGGAGCCAACAGACACTTCGAGAAGAGTAGCGAAGCGGGCCGCAGTCATTCGACCGGCAAGGCCAGTGAAATAAAGTCAATGAGGTGTCTGGAAAATAAAATTTTCATCAGTGAGGGGGGAAAGTAGACAGAAAGAGGAACCAGGGAAGAAGTAAATCTATGTGTGCCGAACATGGTGAGAAGGCAGAGATGTAGGAAGGGGCCTATTTGAAATAAACCTCCGTAGAGAGAAGGGAGGGAAAGAGTTGCTCTACGCTCAAGGTTCCAATTGGACTGGAGAAAGGGAGGGAGTGCTCCCACCCAAATACAAGAAAGACTAACCTTCATTCGATCCAGGTAGGGGAATCAGGGAGGGAACCGAGGAGACCAGGGGAATAAAGTAAAAGAGAATCAAAACAACAAAGGCGAGTAAGGAAGAAGTGCTAAGGAAAGGGTTAAGAAAACTTGTAAAGATGGGGCTGGACGGATGCGCTGGCAAACAATGCATCCTGGTCTACATAAGGAGGCTGGTAGAGTGAAACCTAGGTCCTTACGGGTGGTAATATTGAGGATCTTAAGAGGGGTTGTCTGTGCCAACGAGCATACCGGGGTCGAAGAAGCGGCACACGTCTGGCCCACGCGGTGATTCTGGCTGTCATCGGAGCAGCCAGTTTACAGGGCTCAAGCAAAGGAGCAGATACGAGGGCCATCCGGTCGGTGTCTGGATGCTCGTAAACAAGGGGAGTCGATAGTCACCAACGTGGGGGCGAAGGGGAGGGGGACTCACAAAAGAAGGAAAATAGTGCTAATAGAGTGGGGGGAACCGAGAGCATAAAGTGGGTGGGTAGACCGTGAAAGGCGATGTAGCAAAAAAAAAGGAGGGACCTGAAGGTAAGACCATCCCCCTGGAGAAAAAGCAAAAGAGCAAGCAAACCGAAGGAAACGGTGCAGAGCGGCAATGTCCGATAATCCTGGAATGACTTAGAAACCTGCAGATACCTTCGCGAGCTGAATGGTTTGGGCATAACATCGGGAAGGACTGGGAGAAAGAAGAAAAGGGCTAAGAAAGCTGAAAAGGAACTCTAAGTACTCAACGATGGTATGGGATAAAAACACGAACTCAGGTTTAAGAGGGTCATTGACATCTTCATGAACGGCGTGATGCAGCACCACTTAAGTCGCACATGCTGACGGGTAGATAAGGGGAGGGAAGGTAACGCGGAATGACGTGCCGAGCCCATGGAAGTGACCACGAATTCACGACTACTATCGGGAAAGATTGGCTGATCCAGTCCGCGAGGTGGCAACGCGTAGGTCCAGTAGTTGGACTGCCAAACTGTCGGGGGGGTGGGAAAACAAAAAGAGGACATGGGGGTCATAGAGGAAAAAAGAAAAAAAAAAAAGAAAGATGGGTCTTTGAGCATAACTTAGTCGAAAAAAACAAAGGCAGCCGGTTGGGACGGGAAGACCCGCTCCCAGTCTTTGAAGTAAAGGGTCAGAGCGGGCGTGATTGGGGAAGAAGATTTGGGGATAGACGAAAAGGGATTAGGAGGTGGAAGACATCACGGGGAAGGTGACAAGGAAGTGAAGTTGAGGAAGATAACGCAAAGCGAAACCGTAACAAGGATAGAAGGGGGAGGAACGTGGCGTTAAGAGGTAGGGAAAATACGAAGTAAAACTGGGCGCTGCATGGATGGAGCGGATGGAAAAAGGGGGGATTGAATCCGGGAAGACACTCAGAAGAGAGGAACGAGCGAGAGAACTTGAACTGAGGCGAGCTAGAAGGGGTGGGGGAAGAGCAGAGGAGGGAGCAGGGGGGGGGAGGAGAAGGGGAGAAGAAGAAAGGAAAGGGGTAAAAGGGGAAGGAGCGGGAAATAGGGGGGGAAAACAAAGGAAAAAGGAGGGAATGAAGGAAGAGAGGGAGAGAGGGGGAGAAAGGGGGGGAAGGGAAGGAGAGAAAACGGGGCAGGAGAGGGAAAATGGAGGGTAGAGAAAGGAACAGCTCTAAAGGGAATGGGCTGAGGTCGTGGGGAGGAGCATCCGGGGATACAGGGGAACAGACCAGAGGGGGGATATGGGATGAAAAAAATAAAGGGGGCGGGGAAAAATAGAATACGTATGGGGAGAAGAAGGGGAGAAGCTGGTACAAAAAAAGTATTATTCCTCGTTCAATCGGTGCGGAGAGAGAGTATGGGAGGAGGAAGAGAGAGGGGCTATCACTGGTTAGGCCAAAGTGAAAAGGAAAAAAAAACTTGGGTCAGACAAATAAGAGGGGGTGGGGGGAAAGATGCGAAAAAAGGGTAAAAGTCACTTGGGGTCGTATAACTATGCTGCAAAAAAAGGGTAAAACTCGCAAAGTGGAAAAAGGGAGGAAGTCACTGGGAGGGGGGCACTCGCATGATTAAACTACACGAAGGGCGCCGTTGTTGCTGGTCGGGCACCACGGGAGGAGGGGGGAAGAAAGGTAGAGATGGAAGAAAAATAAAACTGGGGTATGCCAGCGGGGACGAGTTGTGTCGGGTCATTCTGAGAAGAGAGAGGAGAGGGGGGGTAAAGATAATTAAAATGCAGAACGTATCATTCAGAGAACGGGACTCGGAACCCAAATTAGTGAGGGAATAAACTCTAGAAACATCAGGGGTAAACAGCCCAAAAATTCAAACACGGCGAGTAATATAGAAGAAGAAGAAAGGATGAGTCATGACCAAAGGGGGCAAAAAGAATCAGGGCTTAAGAAACTAGTTAACAGAATAAAAAACTAACATAAAGAGAAATCGAGAATCTGGTCGCGTTTCGGCTTACGGGAAAGGCACACCGCGCACCTTTCTAAGCCGCGTCCCGGGGTCATGGAAAGGGAAGGACTATAAGAAACTAGAACGGGGAGGAACAAAGATCATGGAAAGTCCGTAGAAGTGACCTCCTGAATTGCTTTGGGTTGATAGAGTCCAATGGGGGGAGCAGGACGCAATTCTCGTGAAGCTCTTCCTTTCTTCCCTTCAGCCGTGAGATGACAAAAAAACCCAAAAGGGGGGGGGGGACAAAGAGGAACGCTGACGCGACTGGCTCATGACGCTCTTACACTTATAAGCTTCAGGGAGGTGAAAGGAAGATAAATTCCCTGAAAACTAGTAGTCAGACCGCTTCCATGGGATCTGGGGAAAAGAAGGAGGTCACGTGAAGGGAGCATAAGAAAAACGACTGTCCCTAAAAGGATCCTTTTCGAGATCGAGGCTGGGATATCGGGGAGCGTGGACTGGCAAGACTGGGGGAGGAGGAGAGATAAATAAACTCGACCGGAAAAATGTTTGGAAGGAATAATAAACTTAGAGCTCATATGAAAAAAGAAATAACCTCGTTCCTTCTTAATCTCAAGGCAGGAGAACATCCACTGGAGGAGAGAAAAGAAAAAAACTGTTCGCATGAAGGAAAAGTGGAGGGGAAGGGGGGGCGCACTAACGAGACCTCGACATTGAGAGTATCTTTTGAAATGCACCCCTTCTCTACCTGGGGAGTCGGGTCGACTTTCTTGAAGGACCAAAATGGCAGAGGAGGAGGGGAAAAGGGTCGGACCAAATAGGCGAAGGCGACCGACTCGTCGAAGTTCCATATGACTGATTAACGGAGCTCACGCGAGGGTGGTCAGGTACATTCTAATGGGGGCTGAAAGCGGAGAGGTAAAAAAAAACTCTAGACGAGAAGGGGGGGAAAGGAACGATGCCCCAGAGACAGAGATTCCTAAAAAAAAAAAGTACGTAGCAAGTATTTAAGGAAAAAGACCTGACTGGAGCGGGATCAGACCCGTGGTCTCGAGCACGGCTGGCCGGGTCAGCGAAGAACGAGTGGGAAAAGAAGTTCTTAACTGGCTTAAGAAAGGGCAAAGAATTGGCGAGAAGCGGAAAAACAAAGATCCACAAAACCCAAGGTTGACCGTAATGAGTGAAGGTTGTTATGGAAAACACAACCAAGTTCAATTTGCGGAAAAGCGAAAATACTAAACTATTACCTAGTCTGAAAGTCTCCAGATGATGGTCAAATACTTCTTTCACGTCGGCGACTCAGGGCCGGGGAAGCTCTCAAGGACGAAAAAAAAGTCGCAAAAGGGGAAAAATCAGTGGCAATCACAGGGCTGGGGTACTTTGACGTCACTCCGTTCATTAACAAGAGAAGGAACCCAAACAAAACCAGGGGGGTACAAGAAACTGGGAAAGTCTTCTGCTGAAAACGAGCAAAATGCGTACACCTCCTATCGCGTCAGTGGCTTCAACTTAAAAGGAACCTTTTTCATGGCACCAAACAGGAAAGCGGGAACGAGCGGAAGGGGGGGAAAAAGTCTTCTGAGATCCAGGCAAGGTCCAACAGGCCCTCTTTGGACATAAAATTGGCATAAACCCGGGTTCTTAATCAAGGCGACCAGACCTCGTCCCTGGTTGACCGAAACCTGAGGGGTCTTCCCTCCCCCCTCGAAAAGCTGCTGGTGTCTGTCCTACACATTGTAATTTGGTGGGACCCCCATTTCTAAGACAGGAGATGTTGCGCGGATATGCCACTCTATCGCATCCTAGCTATTCTCCGGACGGGAGCTTCTCAAGGGAGAGGTTAGGAAAAGACTACAATGCTTTAACCCATTGGTGCGGCACGCAAAACTTCTATAGAGGCACTCACAAGGAATCAGTCAAATCACGAGGGAGGAAAAGTCTTGCCTTCAGGTCATGTGGATATCTGCAACTCAACCACAATACAGCCGTACCGGGAACAAAAGAAAATCTAGAGATCTCAACAACCAACGGAGAGAAAAGTGATAAGGATGCTGTAAAGGTGGGGGGAGGGGAAAGGTTCGGGTGTTTAGTCGGGAAAAGAACCACACACAGTAAAGTCAATGAAGTGGCGTCGGTCTCGTAATCGTGGGGCTAAATGCAACAAGGCAGGAAGAAAAGTTGGGGGTAAAATAATTTACGTACGCCACTGACACTTGTCCGTATGGCGGAGGGGGGGGGGGGAAAGCGAAAATAGGGTCAGATCACCGGTTTGAACCGATGAAAAAGGCAGAACGATCTTTGTGAAAGGTCCAACTAGGGGAAGTCGAGGAAAAAGAAGTTGGGATGAAAGAAAAAAAGGCCTCAGAAAAGGAGGTCACATGGCCGGCCGCCAGAATTACTTGCGCACCCCTTCAGATACCTGAAGCGGGAAGTAAAAAGGTGGGGTCATGGGGAAAGAGAGAAGAGTCAAGCCAAGGAGAAAAAAGGCCGGGGGGCATCGGTCGGGAAACAGCTCCGTAAGGCGTCGAGACCTCACTTATGCACGTGGTTTGTCGGCTTCAGGCATCAAGGGGGAAGCGCAGCAGGGGGGAAAAAGGGAAGCTGTCAGGCCAAATTTCCTTGGACGCTTTAATGCGCGGAGGCACGTGGGAACAAGAAACCATGGAGGGGGCATACGTTACTACCGAATGAGAATCAGGAGGGCTGAAAAGAAACCGAGGCTCACGGGGTGTCCTATGGAAAAGAAACAGGAAAATGTTGGGGGGGGGGGGGGGAGGAAACAGAATCGGTTCATTTGCATGCAAAGAAAGCCACGCGAAGACCAAGAATATGGTTAAAAAAGGCTGGGGAGACAACTGACAACTTGGGAGGGAGGAAAGAAGGAAGTTACAAAGAGAAAAAGGGAGGTGTAAGTAAGAGGTTGAAAAAGAGAAGTAGTTTGTAATTATCTTTTTGTCTTTTCGCTCCATCTCTAGAAATTTGTAAGAAGACATAAAGCGCAGGAAAAAGAGGAGACTGGTCACGAGGAAAAAGAGAGGAAAAACAGCAGAAAGGTACTCAATGACTAAGAACTCATAACTATGAAGGCTCGTCAGCCCTTCGCGAATGGAGCGGAGTCGAGGCATGGAAACAAGAGAAAAAGGAATAAATTAAGAAAGAGGGTCTCATAGGGAGACCAATGTCGGATTAAAGGGATTGACGCT
>Ga0179593_1300028_pt1 | contig 11908 bp, 7 predicted proteins | sample CZODoug2_1_08_16_FD_185931 | JGI IMG/M metagenome (GOLD analysis project Ga0179593, IMG submission 185931) | Vadose zone soil fungal communities from Angelo Coast Range Reserve, California, USA - CZODoug2_1_08_16fungal (PacBio error correction) | ecosystem: Environmental > Terrestrial > Soil >...
AACATGGGGGACTATCCTAAAACGTATCAAACTATCTCCTGGCAGGTGGACATGTTCGGAGAAGTTTGGGGGGGGAAGCCATCATAAGGTTGCGGACCTGAGAGTAGGGACCTGATCCGTCCGCAAACTTCTCTAGATCGTTCTCCAGGGCCGACATAGGGTGACGAGGGAAAAAAGGGTAGGTCTGGAAGTGCGCAGAATAAATGACTGTGCCCTTCGCGACAACAATGCACAGCTTGTAGCCCGAGGAAATTCCAACGAAAGGCGTACATTCAAGCAAAACTGAGACAGGATATGGAAGTAGATGACCGCTCTTGGAAAAATCGACGGAGGGGACGTACTAACACGTCCCTGGTGTTAACATTTATGTACGAGGGTAAAACATATAAAACGTAAAAGAAAAGGGTAAGATGACACAGCAATCCGCCATAGTGAAGCTGTCAGGAAGGAAAAGGGCTTGTTCCTACGCAACGTCCCGAATAGCCGGGAGGACAAAATGAACGCTCTGGGAAAGTTGGGAAAAGGCGAGAAAGGGTTCCGAGAGAGACCTGGGCAGCCAACAGAAGGCCAGGAATAATTGCTAAAGAAACTTGCTGGGCATTTGAACGACCTTGCACCGGGAAAGGAAAAGCGCCCGGTCAGTGTCAGGCATCACGCCCGGGGCTACAAGAACAAACAACATTGTGTCCGGGTCAACAACGGGGATGAAAATTCGCACTTTTGAGTTGGAGATGCATGCCGACAAGATGGGTGCACGTTAGAGATGGCCGAAGCCGCCGGTCGCGAACGGAAGGATAGCTGGCCGACTCCTACACGGCATCAACAGGTCAGACAGCTCTGTCGGGCCTTGGACCTGGGGGGGGATCCACGGTTCGTAGCCGAAGTTGGGTTTTTCCCATAATTGAGTTAAGACTCGGTGCTGGGTGAGGCCATGCAATTCGAATCATTTGTTAAAAAATCGACAGCCTACCAAACACGAAAGGTGGGGGCAGAAAAGCGAAAACAGCTTGCGTACGTGCAAGGACGCGAAACATTTAAAAAAAAACTTAATCTCTTGGGGCGGTTATGGGAAGGGGGGTGATTAGGTCCCGGATGAAGGGAACGGTGAAGAGGTGGGTTGGAGGAATCTAGCGGAAAGCGGGGAGAGACTCTTAGCATTCCGGTCACCATGGATCTTAGAAGCGATAAAAAAACAAGCGCCAGCCATAGGCGCGCGAAAATGAAGCCGGCCCAGTTAGAGGTCAGCGCGAAAAAAGCTGAACCATTAGGGGCAGACGGGCAGCCCAGCTTGAAAAGGGATCTGGAATTGGGAGTTGATTTTTGTTTTAGGTTGAGGCGGAGGGGTGAGGGAGTTGGGGGTCGGGAGGGTTAGATCATCCAGGGTTGGAGTTTGAGGTTCTGGGGTTGCTCATCGGCGTGGGGAACCGGAAACGACCCTCGCCGCATCGGGGGGCCTGCCAGCGGTGTGAGGGAGACCCTTTGTTTGAGATGGGGGGACGGATTACCCATGGCCCTAGATTACGAAGGAAATGAACGTCCCCTAAAACGAGGGGGAAAAACGGAGAGGGTTTTGGGCAGTTTCTCTGAATTAATGCAAAGCCATATGTGATGTCAGCAAAGGAACTTCCCATGTCCTTGGTGGTTGGTCGGTTTTCTGATAGCCTTCAAATCCTACATCCTTCAAAAAGAAGGACCGGAAGGACCCGAGATCGTATGACCGGAAAATATGCGTGCAAGTGCGGGCAGAGTCACACCCATAAGGCTGAATTGCTGACAATGCCGCCGAGGCGGTAAAAATGATCTCGGGTGGGCTCTATCCGAAAATCAGTGCGAATGGGGAAAAAAAACCCAAGGGGGGAGGTGAACAAAACAAAAGGGGGGAAGGAAGAGAGATATCAAGTTGGTTTTGAACCCATCGATCCTGGTAAAAGAGAGGGGAAATACCTTCAATATCGCCTTCAAGAAGCAGCCGGTAGGAGGTTCCGCAGTGAAGGGCCCGATGGGGGCGGAGCGCTGGAACACTGCCGTATGGTGAAGGGGGCTTTCCGGCACTGGTAAAAAGCGGGCAGCCTGGAAAGGGGGGGTGTCGGCGAAGAAGTAACGACGACAAGGGCAAGAAAACCAGGGGGACTGCAAAGGTTGATACGCCTTTCCCGCCTGCATCGAAAAAGCAACAATAGACAGCCCGGGGCCACGCGAAAAAGGTTGAAGGGTTAGTTAACGAGGGAACATCCTGCCATGTCTCGTCAGCCGAACGCAAATCAAAAGCCCTCACCGGTAAGAACAGCGAAACAGAAAGGGAGGGACGATGTGGCCTGTTCGGGCGTCCACGAATATAGTCAAGGAAAGAAATGGGAAAGGAGGGGCAGGAACGGACTGGGGGTCCGATAAGTGCGAACGACTGACCCTCTAATGGCGCGGCGGAAGCGCTCCGATTTAAAAGTCAGCAGGCGCGACACGAAGGGGGAAAGGAGATGCATCAGGATCGGAAGAGCTTTCAGACTCGCAATCGCGCAAATTACCGGACGGAACTCCGGAACAATAGAAGGACCACCAAGAGGGGGATTAAGAAATGGGCGCGTGACGTTGCACGAGGGGGCAATCCAAGGGGCGAGCATCAGGCCCGTGTGCGGGGGTATGAGGTGTTATAAGATAGAACCCAGAGCTCGGATGCAAAATGGCCGCACCAATAAAAGCGGCCGATAAAGAATAGGGGAAAAAAAAAGCAAGAAGGCTTTCCGAACGTGGGAAGGACCGGGAACAGACCGGATAGAGAACTGCTGGTTTATACATATTCGAGGAAACGGCCTCACGGAGGGCGATGAGGGGTAGGAGGAGCCGCGCTATATCGGGGGGGCAGGGAAACATGGCGAAAAGGGAAAGGCATCAAAAAAGGAAGCAGCGACGGGGGGGGACCACGGGAAAAATCTGGCAGCGATGGAGAACGAGATTGGGAAGGGAAATAACATCGCATTGAGCTATGACAAGGATTTCTTCTCAAACAGGGAAAAGGTGCAGCAAGGAGAAAGGTTCGTCTTTATCTTCAGAGAAAATGAATTGTGGGAACCCATCTCGGGAACTGGAACTCAAAAAACCTTGCCACAGGGAACGCGGCACTATGTGTCAGTCAGGGCCGGCAAACGACGGAGGAGGCACACAGGGGCTCATTGAACGAAAGACTTCATCTCGGCTGCTCCAGGGGAAAGAACGGATACGGAGAATAAAATGTCGCAAAAGGGGGGAAAACTCGAGACTACCTCCACGCCCAGCCGGGCATGCGCATCTCACGACATCGGCAATTAACTCCTTCTCATGCGGTTGAACTGGATGCCTAGGCCTAAACAAGAGTATTTCAGGGTGAACCTCGAATGCAAAAGGGGAATTAGGACGGTAACTTCATAAAAAGCTACCGCGGCCACTCTATGGCGGATCCGGCTAAATAATCGAAACAGCGGAATTCGACATGGCGGAACAACGAGAAACTAAATCGATCAGTTCCGTCAACAGAGGGACTAGAAAAGATAAGCGACATGAATAGGCGATCGACTCCGAGGGGGGCGAAAAATCGGTACAATGGAAAAAAAGTCTCTCACAAACAAGGAGAGGAAGAGCGGTCAGCAATTGGGGAGATAAAAAGCGCACCTCGGCGTAACGTCGTTGACTGGGAGCGAAACTTGGGGTCAAAAAACTTTTCGAAACTAAGAAAATGGGGACTCCTCCCTTCTTGGTCCTCGCGGTGCGGTAGCCGGGCCGACATCGGTGGCCGGAGGGAGAGGGGTAGGGGGGGTCTGCAGTGCCAAAAAACCCATGTGTACTGCACCACTTCACAAGGCCTTGTGTGCAAACCGCGGCCCTGCACCGCAATAAAATGAAGTAGCGACAAGGAATATTGGGAGATGCAACGGATTGTAAATAGTCTGGCGGACGATCACCGAGGTGGAAATGGCGGAAAACATTGTCTCGACAGTAATCACCGAGCTTAACATAGGCCGCAAGTTGAACTCAACCGGGAAAACGTGTTCGACGGCCGGGAGAAGAAGGCACTTACAAGCATGGGGGAGCGAAGCGGTGTCAAATGCGGACCGGTCACGAGACCGTTGTCCACACTGCCGTGGGAACGAAGAAGTCTACTGTGACGAGGGATCCTTTCCCTTGGGGAATAAGCCTCATGCGGTGGGCGGCAAAGGTGGGAGGAAAATCGCAAAAGGTGCGTGTCACGGGAAACGGTTATACCACCATTTTTGGCCATAGACAGCAGACGACGCAAGGGGGGATCCTAAAAAGAGGGGGGGAAACACGCGAGGCATCCGTAGAGCTGGGCCGGCATTTGGTCCGCGAACCCACAACGAGTCAAGGGATGGGACAGGTGGTGGGGACAAGGGCGTGCGAAACGTCGAGGCTTGGCCCGGGAGTCGGGGCCGACGCTTTCTTGGGGAAATGGATCCAGAGAGAAAGGGTAGAAAAAAACCGCCCAACACAACCGCGAAAAAGCGTGATGAAGGAACATGAAGTCAGAACGCCGAAGAAATTCGTATCGCTTTGCGGTTAGGGGGGGGGGGGGGAAGGGTGGATTAGGAACGGATGGACAGTCCGGACACGCGGGATTGCTGATCAAAAAGCGCGCGACGCAAAAGCATATCGGTCACGAGGAGTAGACAGAGACCAGAGGAGGGAACCCGCTTGAGAAAAAGAGCCAGTTACAGAGGGGACAGGGACGACTCGGATAATTTCCTGCCGACTTGCAAGCCCATACGGCTTTTACGTAGGCCGACATCGGAAGCCCGGCCATCTTGGGGGGGGGAAACCGGTAAGGGTTGAGGCGGGACGAGACATGCGATGCACTGTCCCCGTTTAAGTCAAAAACTTGCCTTCTGAGCTCCTTTCGGTAGGCTGTGTGGGGGGGAAAAGGGGAATAGTGCGGGCAAAGGGGGAAATAGTTTCATAGACGGAGGCATCTTGCTTCCTTTAGGGGAGCCCGTGCGGGGAATGGCAGAAGACAGAAACTCAGATCAGTCGTATGCGGATCGGGGGCCAATGAAAAAAACGCGTTCTTTCAGGATGTGAAAGGACCGCCAGCGGGCCCAAAGGCGACTTTGGCTGACAATCCAAACCAGATGGGAGCGCTTACGTAGGAAGAAAAAAAAACATCAGATTAAGCAACACACCGGGTATATCGCAAACAAGGGTATTAAAAGATAGATGATCCAGTGGGGGGGGGGAAAAAGGAAAAACGACCATCGAGGTCGAGCACCCTAAGGCAGAGCTAGTCCTCAAACAGGTCTTCAGTGTGTCGCAATGTCGCAAAGGGCGGGTGGAGGGGTACAGGCCGCCCTGCATATGGAAGGAATTAACATCCTCGGGCAGATTAATCTGAAAGCTGGAACAAGGAGAGGACAAGGGCGACCACGAGGCAAGAGGTGGCAAAGTATCGACTAAGGCAAAGCCACAACAAAAAGGAAAATCCTCGGGAACGCCAAAAAAAAGGTTAGGCTTCCGTGACGGGCCGGAAAAATCCCCTCTTTCCATTCTAAATCGGCAGCATCCTCCTGAAAATCTGTCAAGAGGGAACCTCTCTAAACAGCGCTTCTAGGCGGATTTTCGTCGTCAACTGCATCAATTAGGGCTGAAAAAAGGAGGAGGAAATTTTGGGGGAACCAATGGGGGACCCGTTCACACCCACACGCGCTTACCTCTGTAGGAGTGGCGAGCGGGCGGCCTAGGTCTACAGCGGGGGGGGTAGAGCTGCCCGAGACGAAGTTGACCGGCAAAATAACGCTCCCAGCCAAATTGAGAACGTTCAGCCAATACGCGCGAAAATAGGCCGGGCCGTACTAAGTAAAAATGTCAAATAACGCAAATCGGAGCGAAGGGAGGGTGCTGGGCACTGCAAAAACTGGTGCCAGGTTTTTCGCGGCATCACCGGAATAAGGCATTGAGGTATTATTGATAATTATAACTTAAGCAATCCTTAATAAAAAGTAAGCAGTTCCGAAAAACAAATAAACGGGCTAAAGGAAAAAAAAAAAGCGTACCCTAAAATCCCGACATCCACTAACCTTTGGACAATAAAAGAAGGACAGGCTGCTCTACAGCTGTGGTTACGCCTTTTTCGGAGGACTGCCAATTCGACGAATGGCCTAGGGAAGGAGGCTTCATCGTCTATAGCGGCAGAGCCATCGGGTCGGCATTCAGATGGGTCCACAAAAAGGGGGAGCAAGTCATAACCCGGTGAAAAGGGCCCGACGGGGGGGCATGAGGGGGAGGACAATGCTGATGGGAACTGAAAGGGCAGGAACCATGGCTACTATCCAAGTTCAGGGCGTAAGCACATTTTCAAGAAAACTTAAGAAGGATGCAGTGGCACCGTCGCCGGGTCAAATCGCCTTTTGGGGAAAAACTATCGAGCAATTTTGCAGCCTGGCACAGTTACGTAACAACCAGGGCCAGGTAATCAAATAGGGAAAGGAGTGGAAATCAAAAAAGTGAACTACGGAGACGACAATCGTTAGCAAGGGACCTCTGTGATCGTTCGTCAAACCACCGAGTTTCCAAGGGCACGTCCTTCAATAATTCCGGAGATCTGAGGGGCGGCAAAACTGGTGTCTGCTGTGAATTAACCGACAGCGGAAAAATGGTTCCAGCGACAAGTCCTTTAATACTGACTGACCTATACACTAAAACAATCTGCCACTCTCATTGATGAAGCCCATGACCCCTCACCAACGAAATCGGGGTGCTCCAGGTTTATGAGCCCCAGTAACCTCCTCTCTAAGTAAACCGCCCAGGCTTATTTAATAAACGGCTTCTTCGAAAAGTTCCCTTAAGGGAAGATATGACGCGCTTTACTATCTCTGGGGTCATGCTGGACTCCTATCCCCAAACCCCAACAGTCGCCTATCTGAGAAATCCTCCTGGAATCAGCGCAGCCTGACGAGCGGAAGACTGCTCCTGGGGTCACTCGATTTGCCGACAGAAGAATGTGCAGGACTGCTACGGAGGTAGGGTACTTACTCCTGGGGGAAAAACTTGGAAGTAAGCGCGGGTGCAGAAAGGCGCCGGTCGACAACAAAAAAAAACCTACGGTTGCACGCGTTATACAGGGTCTGCAGGTACAAAAAAGAAGGCCTGCCTTCGCGTAAAAAACTGGCAACACGTTAGACCAGGGGAATTAAACTCAAAGGCGTCTCAAATAATCCCGCCTCTGAAAGAGCGTTACCGGTCCTTGGGGACTATCTTCAGATGGGAGACGGGGGGGGTGTACTCTCAACTGGGGGGGTATTACGGGGTCTGAAAGATCAAGATCACTTATATCACTATCAAGAATGAACATCGTCCTAGGATGGAAAGTTGTATAAGGGCCATTGGTATCTACCTCTAAAAGTCAGGATTACAAAATCATGCCTTCTATAAGGCTTTTGAAACGTATACCGTTTCCGCATACTTGGAGGGCAACACGGTTGCCGTCGAGGAACTTACTCCCAGAACTCGTGACAATGTGCAGACGGAAATTTACAAAATTGGAATAAGAAAAAAAAAAATTCCTGGGTTCTTAAGAATCCCGAACTTGGATTCCAGGGTCCTCCAGAAAAATCTAAATGTTGCACTGTTCCTACCGGGTGATAACTGGCTACGAACTTGTGGCTGGGCACTCTTATGTAATATCCGATGGAGGAACCACATAGGGCGTCCGCCGGCCGCAAATTCCCGTAGAGAGAAAGATTTAAAAAACGCGGCAATAAAAGGGTCACAGTACCGCGGGACGCGGTACAGTGCATGCACATGATTCCAGTTCGGGAGAGCCTCCGGGGTCATTGCCAAATGGAAAAACGACTCTTTAATGGTGGCTTCCATTGGGAACAATCGGATGAATACTTTGTAACAGAGAGGCAAAGCAAACAAAAGCCACGAAAGGGAGGGGATTGCCCTAAACATCTATTAAAGTGAGACCAATCTATTGTCAAAGGGATATGGGGTTTGTAAAGGGGGAGTTATTATTCAGGGTTTGACCTCATAAGCTAGGGCGGATGGGTAATATATCTGAACTAGCGCGGCAGCTTCGACTAGCAGGGTCAAACCTTTCAAGGAGTACGTAGCATCGACAATACCTCGTTAAAGGACGACCTCGGCGGACCCGGGATTGGCATTGGTGCCAAAGGGCAAAGGTCAGCAAAAACTATCTCGAATCCAGAAAGGGAAGCGCTTCGGGCCAAGTCCGGGAGAAGGCCGAAAGGCTAAACAGAGCGAACATCGGGAGAGCAGCACCCGTGAGGAAGTAAAGGTTAGGCGGGCTGATAAACATGTTCCAAGATTATCTACTTGCCCGTTAAATGGAAATCCAAAACTTTCTAAGGGAGGAAAGTCTCTAGTGTTGAGGAGAAGTAGCAAAAGGAGTCGTGGAGTCAGCCCCAAAGGAGGGCCGCTTTCCTATTGGTGAAACAACCTGTAGAAAATGCGTCAGAGCCTCCAGAGTGGCCTGGGGGGGGGAGGAAACGAGAGATGCAAATGGGGAAAAATAGTTCTGCACAAAAGGTCGTGGCAGCGCTAGCAACAAAAGCGACGGAGGGGCTGGAAAATCCGAAAGGTGCCCTAGTAATGACTTCTCGAAGGCGTATCACTAACATGATGGAGAGGAAAACGGAATCTCAAACCACGGGGAAGGAATTAGAAATAGAATATTACCATTGGGGGTGAAAAAGAACGACATCGGGGATATCTCCCTGAATCAGATATCGAAGCGGCAGGTGTCTTCATTGGACATTACGGGGAAGAATTCCCGACGGGTGGCGTTACGGAAAACAAAAAACTTATAGGGGGCTCATTTCCGTCCCGATCGACAGCCTAAGTTAAAGTCTCTGTCTGCGAAGCAGGCTAAATGTACACGCGAAGCAAATCTTAAGAAGGGATGATCAATATCTCGACGCATTTGGACCTACTCCAGATAAACCAAACACTATCCAGCCGGGAGAGGGAAACCGACCACCTTTGGAGTGTCGGGGGACCACTTTCCTGCTTCAACACGGCCTTTTCGTCGAACTACACGGTCATCCACTTCCGTAAACCAATGGTCTCTCATAACAACGGGAGGGGTCGTGAAATTTGCATGGGTAGTTATTCGGCGTCCAGAAACCGGACATAGAGAAAGCGCGCAGAACTGATTACAAGGGGTGGACATAACGAGGAACTTGAGCTTCTTCTGAGTCAGACTATGGCGGGAGAAGCAGGGTCAAAGCTCCGAGCAAGAAAGGGTTGCAAAGGATATGCAGACAGAAAGGCGACGCTGACAGCTAGGGAGCATGCCGCGCAGAAACGCACGGGGGCAAAGAAGAATCAAAAATGGAAAGAAACGCAAGTCGATGAGGAATTTGAGCGAAGTGCACTGGCAGGAAGGTTAAAAAATAGGGTAACAATCCCGCCCTACAGTTTCTTTCAGGTAGAGTTGGAAAGCGGCCTAGCTCAAAGGAATTGCATGAGACCCAAGAACGTCGTAAAGGGAAATCGGGAAAACCGCGGCCTAGGAACGAACGGGTGGGGGATTCACCGAACAGGACTGGGACAGCTGGCGCAGCGGTGTTAGGGGATAAGCTTGTTGGGGGGTCAGAGAGCCGGGGAAGGAGAAGAGAGGGCAGAGGGGAGCGGGCGCGGATTTGCAGCCTATAATCGGCAGGAATCCAAGGCAGTAATGCCAGATGTCCCTCAAAAGGACATCGCAAGGTACCCGACAAAACATTCGGGCCTGCGGTGAAGAATTAGGCGGGAAAGGAGCCATGGCGGCAATTCAAGTGGGAACGTGGCTTCTCAAATGCACATGTTCATCAAGAAAGAAGAACTGAACGCGGGACTGCAAAAGTAACTTTGGGGCGCCACCAGTTAGACTAGTAAACGACTCTAATGTGGAAACGGCTCGCATGATTTGGCATCCAGGGGAAGGGGGAAACAGCGCGTAGGGAAGGTCTGAAGAGAGCAATATGGGGGCGGAGCTGGGGGGAGGACCTTCATAGCAAAGACGTTAACACACATGGGCACCTGTAAGAGTTCGTACGCAAAAGAACCGATGTTTCAAAGCGGGCAATCAGTCACTATTACGGGAAATCAGGCACAGGGAGGTAACGAAAAAGGAGGAGGAAGTAAAAGGACAAGGTGGGCCCGGCAACTGGGGTGGCTGGGGCAAAGAAACCAGATCGGCCAAATCGAGGAAACACTGGGGAGCTCACTCCGAGAGGAAGGACAGCTTAAAAAGGACCGAACAGAAGTCTAAAGGCTTCTGTTCCATGAAAAAGGGGACCTTAACGGGGCGACGTAGTGTGGGCTATAGAGTTCAAAAGTTGAGGGGCAAAAACAAGTAAGTAGAGAAAGGAGAATAGAAATACGGCAGGAGGGAACCTGTCGGGTAAGGAGCTTCGTCCTGTTCTCGCAAGATGGACGCCAGAGCCGGTTGTCAGGAATGCGGCAGATGACGACGGCGTTCCGCACTTGTCGCCTCCTACGCGTGCGATTTGCGCAAACAGCAGGCCGCGGGCGGGAGGTGGTGTCAGAATAAAGGACCGGGGGGAAGCTCGAAACACTTCAACTCATTGTCCCCTCTTAACGCCCGGAATGAATAAAAAAAGACCTGCTTGATAGGTGAGGAGATGCCGATCTGGGAAAATCGGGAATGGCGACACGCGACCGAGGGGCACGCATTGGGGAAATTGTTCTGGTAAAAAAGTAAAGCCTGAATCTTCAACACAGCTCCGAAAAAACATCTTGGGAAGCTTAGGTAACAGGAATTTCAACGCGACCGGAGCCGAAATGCGGCTGCAAAATATTGCAATAGCGGGTGGTCAAAGTCTCAGGTACGGCGAAAGGGGGGGGCTAAAAAAAAAGGACTGCCGAAGGTTCCTTGCGGATGTGAGCTCCCTCACTTGGGGAAAAACCATGGCCAGGTGAAGGGACATAACGCACCTTGGCTAATAGAAGGGCCAAGCATGGGAAGGTCACGTAACCGGTTCTGACGGAGACCTCTTTTGGGGCGCTCATGCATGAAACGAAATGGCATGCCTGCCCGATATAGAGATTGGGGACGAAGCAGCCGAGAGGGACGCCAATGAACGTGGAGAGGGGAGGGAACTGTTCCGAAAGGAAAGATCAAACAGCAGGGCGGGAGAAAAAAGCAGGTTCATGTTCGCCTGGTGACCGCAGAAACGGGTAGAGGAAGGGGGGAGGGACTTGGGAAGTGGCCAGATTCTTTAAGTCGACGGTGGGTGCCATGGCAAATCCTGGGTGGTATACCCAACAGCCACGAAAGGGTGCTGAATGCAAAGTCTATGCAGCGGGAAAGCCATTTGCGAAGGATTTGGAAGGTTGGTGAGTAGGATTAACTAAGGGGAAAAAACGTACGACGAACGCCGGGGGAAGCGGAGCTGAGCGCTCAAGGTAAGACATCTCAGACCCGCGGATCGGGCCGACCTCTCCCAAAAGCGCGAGTAAAAAACGCAGCGCCAGTTGGCAAAAAACATCTGCTCCAGTTGCAAGTTCACCATACTGCCTAGCGGGGAAGCGAATACCGAACAGCGCAGGAAAACGGGATGTAGAGGAGTAGGTTTGGGCGCAAAGGACGGGGCAAAAGACAGGGGTAAGCTAAAAAGGGGCTGCGTAAAAACCAACCGGGGTCTAATGGTTGGGGACTTTTTCGGGAGGAGGCGGCAGCGTCGATATTGCGCAGCACAGCTTCAGGGAAGTGGATTACGCCAAGTCGTCAATCGACGGACAGCCGTCGAACGGCGCCAAAATGGGAAGAACCTTCCGCAAAAAGGTCGGCAGGCGGGGGGCGCTGACGCCACCCGCGGAAAGGCGAATTGCTAATTCCGACCGCTGGGGCAAAACTGGAACACTTTCCGAGGGAATCACCGATTGGCTGCAACACACCGGG
>Ga0179593_1478669_pt1 | contig 11908 bp, 13 predicted proteins | sample CZODoug2_1_08_16_FD_185931 | JGI IMG/M metagenome (GOLD analysis project Ga0179593, IMG submission 185931) | Vadose zone soil fungal communities from Angelo Coast Range Reserve, California, USA - CZODoug2_1_08_16fungal (PacBio error correction) | ecosystem: Environmental > Terrestrial > Soil >...
CGCCCAAATGCTCGTTATTAAGAGAAAGGACTTCGGGAAAGAGAAAGAGCAGTCTTCTTCACCACATTTTATGCACAGATCGACAAAAGGGCGGGGGCAGGACATGGAGGGACAGACCGAATACACCAGCGGAGGCCATCCTGCCTGAAAAATTTTGAAAGTGAAAAAGGGAGGAAGGAACATCAACCGGAACAAAAAGAAACACGACCGAATGGATGGAACTGAAAAAGAGGGTCTTTCTTTAGACAACGTGCACCTGAATGGGCATATCCTGTGCGGGGGGGAGGGGGGACCGGAGGACAGAAGAATGCAAGGAACACAACTCAAAAAAAGTAGCAGCCCACATGGGGAAGGGAGTCGTTTAGGAAGTGTAAATACAAAGACAAGGGGGGTCTGAATATGTGGAGAGGAGGGAAGAAAAAAGAGGGGCGTATACGGTCAGGGATGCAAATGCCAGAGTTTTACAATTAAGGGGGGAAAATGAAGAGAGGGGGTCCTCTTGGAGGGTAAAAAGTGGGCGAAGAAGAAAAAAAGAGAGAGCAAACCGTCCAAAAAAGGGACTCATTTAATCATGATCGGCGAGCACGCTAGGGAAAAAGGACAAAAAAACACGATGAGAGAAGTGGGAACTTGCGAGAGGGTGAAAGGGGAGAAGGAGACTCGTAACACCCTAACGGGGGGAGATAAAAGAAGAGTGGTCGGGGAAAGGCATGCGAAAAAAGGGGGGGGCCGATGAGGAAGGGACGGAAAACCGGAGGAGAAAGAATAAAGACTAAGTTGAGCCCGGGAGGGGAAAGCTAAACTGGTGAACAGATACTAAAAGCCTCTGGCAAGACACAAAAAAACAGAAATCAAACGGATACCAAGTCAAATCAGAATGGGTAAACGGGGTGATGAAACTCCAAAAAAAGGAACCACGGAGCAACTGACCCTCAAAAGGAGAGTGAACCGTGAAAGTGACTCACGGAAGAGTGGAGAGGGAGCGTCAGCGAAACTAGGTGTGAGGAGAAGATAAAGACCTTGAAACAGGGGAAGAATGTCCAACCACAAAACTGCTTCTCTCTACTTACCCACAATAATGATCCAGATAGCCGCAAGGGAGGAAAAAAAATAATCGCGGAGACTCATAGGAAAGCAAAGGAACGAGGTAAGGGTCAGCCGAAAAACAGTTGTTGAAACGCATTGCAAGAAAAGCACTGCAATTGTCGAATGGGACAAGGGAGATCGGAGATAGGAGAAATTGCAGACAGAGGGAAAAGCAAAGGGGGATCAGGAGATCCTTGCGCTAGGAAGGTGAAGAAAGGAATACGGGGAAGTTAGGCTGGGGTGGCTGTTCCTTTATGAAAAGGGAGGCCTCGCACTCAAACGGAGAAAAAAAAGTTGCTAAAAATCGTCGGGGGCGAAAGGAAACAAAGATGAAAGAAAAAACGTCCAAACCTGCAACAAAATAACCAGCGGGAAGCAAAAGCAGAATCCACGGCAGGACTTGCCATTCACGGAAGTCACTTGAGAGACAGAAGAGGGGTTCAGAACTAAAACACAGAGCAACTTAGCATCGCAGCTGAAAAGTGAGAAACATCAGAGGGGGGGAGGGTCTCTCAACGTGGTCAGATGGGGAGCGAGTGTTGAGGGGGGCAGAGGTGGTAGCAGAGAAAATTCGCCCAAGCCCAGGCTCTCGATGAGAAGGCAACAACAAATCGCATCAATAGAAAGAGAAAGGAAAAAGGATGTCGAGAAAGCGGGTAGCAAAAAGAGAAGAAAAAAGTTCAGATCAAACTCGGACAACGTCATCAATGACACCAGTGCGGAAAAGAAGGAGGGGTAGCCGTTCCGCCATGAAAGGCAACGTGCTTAGAATCGGAGAACAGAGTGTGTCCGTTCAGACCCGCATGAAGGAAGGTCCAGAGGCCGTGTCATAGAGGCGGAAGAAAGGTCAGAAGAAGAAAAATCGGGTGATAGCAGCGGGGCAGGAGGAATTTTGGTTGGGAAAGAGAATATTCGGACAATTAGGACAAAGTACCCCCGGGAAGAAAGGAAGGAAAAAAAGGGGGGCAAAAGGAGTAGTCGCCAAAGGAACCAAAAAATGAAGACTTTTTGGGCAGGAAAAAGTTGCAAGGATGTGAGCTTACGAATGTTATGAGGTTAATGAGGGCACTCAACAAAAAGGTGGAAGCATGAGCGCAGACAAAAAACGAACAAATCAGGCAGAATCTTTCGGACACAAAGAAAAGAGGTTACTCCACAATAGTGATGTCGTAAACATGAACTGGGGGAAAAGGGACGAGGTCCTGGAACTTGTATCAGCCGGGGGATCGAAAAAAACACAACACGGAGGGAGGGGGAAAGGGAAAAAAGAAATCACGTAGGGGGGGAACCAAAGGCCACAGAGAGTTCGGACCATTTTCCGGGACAAAACTATCGAGGTGACCGGAGTGGAACATCGTGCTAGAAGACTTGGCTGGGAATTATTGGGGTCTTGATGAAGGGGGGGGGTCAGAGAGGCCGGTATCCGGAGGACTTGAGATGGAAATCAAAGAAAGAAATAACCTGTGAGAGGAAGAAAAAACTTCATCTTTCAAGAGTAAGGGTGAAAAACAAAGATTGAAAGATGTGGGGGGAGGGGAGACAGTGGCGGTGGGTGTCACTATTTCGGCCAAGGGAGAAAGGATGTGGAGAGAGAGGGGCCGAACAAAAAAATGATCATGCCTAAAAGGAACGAAAATATATCGTTAATCGGGTGAGTTCAATGATTTTTAAGCGGAGAAAGGAAAAAGGCAGGGATCCTCATTAGGGAGGAAGAGAAAATACTTTACCGTCTATCTAGTAGCGGCTGGAGGAACGACTCCACAAAAAGAGGTCTGAATAGAAGGCCGTCCTCGAAGGGTAGTTAAGAAGATGAAGTGTGGGAAAAGGGGATATGACCGCTTATAAGGGCTGGAGAGACACATTTTCAGCGGCGGGAAGGCGTGGCCGGATAGGAGAGTTCAGGGGAGATTGGGGGCTGAAGGAGTAAGAGGGAGTGCCGCATACCCAAAAAGCAATCAAAACATCCTTGAAAGTGCGGATAACGAGAGGAAATGCGAAGGGCCTAAAGGAAGGCGCAGTTTCGGAGGAAAATGCTGCGCAAGATTCAGAACTGGTTGGAGAAGAGAACTGCACAAAAAAAAGCTAGGGCAATAGGTTGTGGAGGGGAACACTGGGGGGGGAGGTGTTGCATGGGGACTTCAAGTGTTTGCCTATATTGGGAAAAAGACGCAGGGGGGGTAAATTTGGTCAGGGTTGGGAGAATAAGGCCAAGCCCACAGAGAGGGAAAAAGAAGCCGCGAGGAGTTCCAGCAGAAGCAAAAGTCAAAAATTGCATCCAAGGCTTCAAGAGTAGACAGGGGGGAACGGTGGCCATATGAGCACGATATCGGTGACGCCATTCGAAACATGCGACGCTTCGGTGACACGGATTCAAAACGACGAAGCGGGGAACTTACTCGGACTTGCTGGGAAGTCAAGAAATCAGGGGAGAGCCGAAGGAGGCTATAGTGATAGAATGCAGGGGGGGGTTCAGTAGAAGAAAGAAGGAGGGTGGGGGGGACCCTTTTAATTGGGAGGACGGAGGGGTGAAGCCAGGGAAAGTGGTCGAATAGGCGCCTGCTGAGTCGGGCGTCACCTGAAAAAAAAAGAAGGTAAATGAGGGCAAGGGAGACCGGGTGTGCGGTGGGGGAGCACGCGAAAATCAAAAAAACAAAATTGGTTGAAATTGTTTTAAAGTGGCGTAGGTTTAGGGACGGGGGGGGAAAAAACAGAGGCAATTAAAGTTCGTGAAGGGACGCCGGGCCTGACTTCATCCACTGCTAGTAGTTTGGCGAAGAGCATTGGGTAGCGTTCCCAAAAGGGACAGACCAGAAAACAACCAGTAGTCGGCGATGTAAAACCAAAAAACTATGGTGGAAGTGAACTGTGACCACTCAGGAGAGTGGTTGAAGGGGGGAAGGCTTGCAAGTCATGACGAGCACGGGTACACTAATGACTTCAGAAGAACGGGCGGGGGGTAAGTAATGCGAAAAAGACGGTAGAAGAAAGTACTGAAAGACAATGTTAACTGGGGACGACAGGGCTGGAAGAATACGATGGGAGGGGAGCAAGGGGACAGAAAGAGACATTAGATTCTTTTAAAACTGAGGAAGAAAGGCTCTGAAGGGAAAAACGTTGACGAAAATAAGGTTGCTATAAGCAGAAAACATCGACGTTGCATGGTATGTCACTTAAAACCGGGTCAAAAATGTGGGAAGAGGGGGGGGGGATGGGAACTAAACTTCAGTTAAGGCACGAAATCCCATAAACGCTAGGAGATAAAAGGCAACGGGCAAGGGGGGAAAGACGAATAAAGGAGAAATCAATCATCCGTGGGCGGGTTTGGAGAGGCAAAGAAGCAGGGGAAGTGAAAAAAAAAAGGGGGGGAGGGGTTCAAAGGGAAATAAAAAGCCGCGGGGGGGTGATCGGGGGGATGGGTTAAGAAAGGGAAGCCAACGAGGGGGGTTTTCACTGTGGCGACGATTCTGGACATAAATAGGGGAAGAGAAGCAAAGGCGTGGCGGAACGGCTCATAACGGGGGAGATGGGGGGAAGCTCCGCTACAAAAACAACACGAGGAGGGAGAGGGACGAAAATCAAAACCCAATTAAATCCGTTATGGAAGCTTTCGGGGGAAAGGAGGAAAACGCCTGAGAAGGAACCTATGTGGGCAAAGATAGAAAAACAGGGTTGGCAAAAAGGTGCACCAAATGAAATAAGCAGTAGGATCAAGACGGACCCGCAAGCTGGTTCAAGCAAAAAAGGTTAATTCAGGTAAAGAAAAAGACACCGCAACACACGAGGGGAAGTTCAAGGGTAGTCGGAAACCTGTGCCAAGTTGAAAAGGGGGCATGCACTGGGTAAGATTTTACCTTCAGTCAATATTCACGAAGATGCAATGCCCCGCAACCGAGAGACACATGGGTGAAGGAAAGGGATTAGGGGACATACCACGCAAGGAATGAAAGTGTTCGAGATTATGAGAAAGGGAGGGTGCCAAAGGGGTTTTTTACGCCATGTGGAAAGTAAGGTGGTAAAAAGGAAGAGAAAGGTCCTCTTGGAGGGAAAATTGCTCACTACTAAAAGTATGATCATCCCGGGGGGGTTTCCAGAAGGGGGGGTGGTACAGTGAAGTCATAGGATGGAAAAGGACGCAGACGAAAAAAAGTAAGGCACAACAAGCCGGGAGGAGGCAGTCCACTGTATTGAAAAACGAAAGCGTACATTTACAGTGGAAGAGGGAGAAGTTAACACTTCCTTGATGGCAAACGAAGGAAAAAAAAATTTGAGGCACGTGGAGGAAGAGGACAAAGGGTGAAAACCGGATTCCTTGTGGAATATACCGGAGGAGGATGACAAGACATCAAGGAGGGGGGAATGGGGGACCGGAACTTGTCAATACGAAGCAGAGAAAGCCACAAAAGCAGAACAGCACGCACATTCGTCCAAGGGGGCAAAGGAGCTCCATTTTGAAATAATCTTTATGAAGCAAATAAAAACAACACGGGGAAAAAGGGGAAAACAGTAATGAGGAGTGCGGAAAGCTAAAAAAATGCGAGAAGAAAGAATAGGACGATACACAGCCGAACGAAACGAAATGAAAAATCATTTGAAACAAACCCGCCATGTCCTCGAAAGAGACCAAAAACTGCATCTCAAAGACGAAGGGGAGGAGGGGAGAAAATGTAAAAGCGAACTGCACATTCCTAAAAAGCAGTAGTTACAGACGATCTACGTTTTGGGGAATCCGTTTAACAAATCCGAAGAAAAAGGTGTGCGGAGAGGAAAAATAGCGGGGGCTCAGAGGGGCAAGAAAAACAAAACGGTGGGAATAAAATAATGAAAGGTGAAAGATGGCATGCTCGTCTGCTGGGAAAAGGCAGAAAAAAAGACGGGACTTTTCCTTGGTGGCGTTTGAAGGGTAGAAGAAACCATCATCAACCCCACAAGGTGGCTTGAAAAAAAAAAGGGCATCCATGACAATATCATAAATGACAAATAAGAACGGGGCCCCTGAACAACACCATCCCCATTGTAACTAAACGCTGACCGTATCTTGGGGAATAGATAGTAAGAAAATCACAGGGGCGAAAGATGAAGCAAACAGTCAAGACACTGGGACGAAAGCGGTGAGACGGCTTCCAGGAGAAAAAGAAGGTGTCGAGTTCTTACTGCAAATATGCGAGTCGGAGGGTTAATTTATAGTGTATGCTGATTACTACGAGAAGAAGGAGCAAAGAAATTGCAAGGGATGAGAAGGGAAAAAAAAGATCAATCAAAGAGGGCGAAGCGCAAGAACTGGTTTCGATCCCAATAAACGGAATATCATAAAAAAGGCGAGGACTAGGGGACTCGAATAGATTGGGGAAAAAAACCTGGCTGAAAGGCATGTGACTTTGGGGAGGGAGTTACACCAAAGGATGGACCATGATTTGAAGGGAAGGGGTGGGTCATGTTTCTGCCCTCATGTAGTCAAGGAAGGCAGTTTAGCGACTAGGAAAAGAACGGAATCAACGATTAAGAAATCGATTGAGAGAGAAAATGAGTTAAGTCATTGGTGGGGGCCTCGTCTACGAGAGCTTAAACGGGGGGAGGTCAACCTACCCCGGGGAAATAGCGCCTACAAAAAACCAACCTCAGGATTCGAAAAGAGGAAAACATCGGAAATAAGGGTGAAAAAGCGGGTAAGGGAAAAATAGTTTGCGGGTTAGAGAAAAAAGGTATTAGTTTGGGAAAGAAGGGGAAAATCAGACACCATAACTTTCAGAAAGAGATGCAGTACAATCAACGCAAAAAATGAACGGTCAGACCAGTCTTTCGACACAAAGAGGGAAAATACTTCAAAAAAGTAGTAGGGTGAGGATACCGGAAATGTAATAAAGTTGGGAATCTCCGGGAAGTGGGGGGGAGGGACGGATTATGCTCTCACCAAAAACGAGGGGGGGGAAAAAAATACTGACTGGACAAAAAATGGAACGAAAAAAGTGAAAACAGTTCGGAAACGTTTCCGGATACGATCAGGAAAATGGCCGATTTAAACTCAGGTGTGGGCGAGAAAACTGGCAGAAAGGGGGGGATTGGCGGGTGATGCCGCTATAGGCCTGATCAAGGATCCTTGGAAAAATAATTAAATAGAATGTGAGAGGAACGGAAAACCGGCAGGGGTAAGAGAAAAGAAAAAGTGGTGAAAAAGGGAGAGTGGGAAGGGGGGAGAAGCGGGGGCGGTGGTGTCCAGAGGGGAAGGGGACTGGATGTAGGGGACCGAAAGGGGAGAGATTTTCAGAGGCAAAAAATAAATCATTCAACTGCGCGGACGGAAGAAGCGGAGATGGGAGGACGTGAGCGACGATAGACTGCTAACAGTTCCTCAAGAATGGGTGAAGGAATCATGGAACAAAGAACATTGGACAAGGGAGAAAAGAAGAGGGCATCTTACAAAGGGCAGGTCCCCCCCAGTCAACGATAATTTCAGTCAAATTCCGGTCACTATCCTGGTCGAGTTTCGCCGGTCAACGATGGAAGTTTGAGTGCGAGGCAAATCTTATCATGCTGGGATCACATCAGGGAGGGGGGGAGTACGTGGAGAACGACAGGGGCTGTAGACTAGGACCGCAGGTAGTTGGAGAAGGGCGTAAGTATCAAGATGAAAAAAAAAAGAAAACGAAGGAAGAAGGGGGGGAACAAATTCATATAAAATACAATCTTCGTGGAGAAAAAAGGGGGAAGCTTCAAAGGAAAAGGACGACATTTTATGGTAAGAACATGGGGAGAAGAACTCAATGGATGGTAGGAAAAGAAAGAAAAAACGAACGCGTCATGCGTTGGTGAAAAGGACTGCTGTTGCAGTGGGACGGGAAAGGGTTTGCAGGATTGGGTCAGGGGGAAGAGATGGGGTTCAAGCAAAGGGGTTTTTTATTAACTGGGGTAGGGAGAAACGCAAAACCGAAAAGTAAGGACGGGGCTAGAACGTTCCACAAAAGGAGCAGTAAGGATTTGATACAAGTGGGCCGGGGAAAGGGGGGTCTTGCCGGGCACGATCTTAGGGAGAAGACGCACAAAGGTGACGGCGGTCGACAAACTATTGAAAACGAGCGAGCGGAAAGCGCGGAAGTTGACGGAAAAAGGGGGAAGGAAGATGATGTTCTCATAAGGAGGGATCGGGGGAGATATGGCCTTGGGGAAAGGGAGTATATCAGCGTGGTGGAGGAAGAACAGGAAAGGGTAAGGGGGGGGATGTGAAAAAGAGGCTAAGGAAAAATTCTGACACGAGAAGCTAACGGCGGAATTACACGCGGGAAAAAAAACCGGAAAACACGGCAAGTGACTGCGGGCCGTGAGAAAGGTTAGGTGGGGAACACTAAAAACAATAATCACAATGCTAATTGGGGGCATTTGAAGAGGTGCGTTATGTGTCGACGGGGCCAGAGTCTCGGATAGGGAAAAGAGTTTCCTACTAAGCATAGGAGAGGGGCTTTAGAGGCAAAGAGAGCGGGGGACACACAATGATAAGCAACAACAGGAGGCAGGAGCGGTGAAGAACAAAGGTGGGGGGCTGGTCTCGTGTGATTAAAGACCTGGCTTCAGGAACTGGGAAATGAAAGGAAAAAAGGTTCCACTAAAAGGAGTCCTCCTCCTCAGAGGGGGGGGGATTCTGCGCATTGAGTGTAGAAACAAACAGCATGAATTCACTGAAAAAATTCTTGGGGGGGAAAGAAAAGAGGAAAGAGATTTTAGTAGGAGAAAATTTGACAAAAAAGAAGTCTATCTTCATTTTCCAAAAACTTGGGCAGAACAAACAGGGAGAAATGCAAGGGGGAAAAGAGAAGTATAAAGAAAATAATTTGGGACAAATACTCACAAGAGAGTAAACTGGGGGGCGTGGTGACACGAAAAAAAGCCGGGTAATTCACCCAGGGTGAGGAAGAAACATGGCTTTGGGTGATGAAACATCTGCAGGTAGGGGAAAAGGGGACAGAAAACAACGCATAGATAGTGCCACAGTCCAAAGCCAGTTGATATACAAGAACCAGTAGGTGTGGGGGGGAGAGTGGTAGAGGGGGTGTACCAGAAGAAAAAACCAGAGAACGGTCAAGGGGAAGAGCAAGGGGTAGGTCAGGGGGGAAAAGAAAGGTATGCCAACTATTGTTTGACAATGTGGAAGTCGATCTGTGCATTAGGGAAGAAGCAGAAAGGTCGGGGGAACGAAGAGGCTTTCTAATAATAGCGAAGGGGATTTCCGAACGCGGAAAGAAAAGAGGGGAAAAGAAGAGGAGTCTGAGAGAAAAAGGAAGAAAGGTTATTATCCCTATTCGGGAGACGCTTAGTAAGAGGAACACTAAGTTGGAGGTAAAAGAAAGCGAAGCACAGGGACAATAGCGGTTTGAATAAAATTTAGGGGAAAAACATAAAAATAAAAAAGAGGGATAAACATGGTGAACCTTCTGGGTGTAGAAAGTGGAAAGGAAAGTACAGCACAGGGAAAAAGAAACGAGGTGATGACTTCCTGTATAGGTCCACGGGGCTCACAGTTTTGAATTGGATAGAAAAGAGAACTTATTTTCGGTGACTGAGGAAAGCCGAGAAGAAGGAAAGGACAAAAATCAAAATCGCCTCAAACATGGGTGGAATTAAGGGATGGGGGTGGACATAAAGCAAAGGGTGAAAGGTTCGCAGAGTATGGGGACACAATGATGGTCTCCAGGGAGGTTAACTGCAGTCCCCTGTTTTCAAGAAGGAGTTGGTAAGAAGAGAGAGGTGCTCTTCGGGGTGCAGCCAGTAAGAGGATTGCACGGCAGCATTGGGGGAAAAAGAAAAATTGGCAAGGGAAGAGGATTTGTTCGCTCGAAAACTCTGGCGCCGACTTACCAAAAGAAGCACGAAGGAGGAAAGTACGTGTTGAAGTGACTTGAAAAATGGAAGGGTGCTAAAGGGGGGAAAGAACAATTCAGTGGGGAAAAGGGTCACAGATGGACGGAGCGGGAAAGAGAATGACTGGTTTGTTGCGGGGACCGGGGAAAGATAAACCGAAAAAGCAAGAGAGTCTAGAAAGAAGAAGTTAATGTTGGGTAGTGAAAACCGCGACTGACAGATACTAAAGGAAAAACACACAACAGAAGTAAACATACAAAACACAATCAGGAAAAAGGGAAACAATAAATGGGGGGTCCTTATTCCGGAGAAGAAAAAAAAAAAAAGTGACACAAAGATCTGCGATTTCTGGTGACGCAGTCGGGAAGAAAGGGAAGGAAGGATCAACGCAAGAGATAGAAAAAGCCAGAACGTGCCCATGACATCTGAGCACAACAAAAAACGAAAATCCTCCTGGGAAACACCACAAATCTCACTATCGGAAAACGAGTATTAAAAGCAGAAGAGCTTTAGCAAGTCATGACGCACATAACTCAGGTAAGGACGACCGTTTGACAATCCTTTGTAAAAGAAAACGAGAAACGGTTGCCGAAAAAAGGGAAGAAAGAGAGAACTCGATGTCAGAAACTTGCTAAGGGAAAAAAAAGGGGTGGAAAACGGAGAAACGTTTTATCAAGATGGGATTGCGCGGAGAGGAAACGCCTGGAAAAAGGGCTTACGTTCTAGGTGGTTCGGTTCCTTTAATCCTAAACAAACCAAACCGAAATAAAAAAACACAGGGGGATGGGTAAACAATCGAGGGGGGAAGGAAACAAGAATCTGCAAAGACATGGACTAACCCCTGCAACATCCCCAGCTGTCCCTCACCCGACAAAGCGGGAAGGAGAGTGTGTTGGACGAGAAGTGACACAAAGCAAATGGAGAAGATACAGAACAGGGGTTTCCGGACATAAAAAAGCGACAAATTCAGTAAAAAGAAAGCTGAAAAGAGGACAATCAATAACGATTTACGGAGTTATCTTCTAGGGAACTTCGGTGGCAAGAGGCTGGGGTGTGGGAGAGGGGTAGTCGGAGAAGCCGATGAAGAAAAAGGAGAAAAAAGGCCCATTAGCGGTGCAAAAGTACAAGCTCATGATCGGGACAGCGAAAGCAAGACACGGTCCGAGCAGCAGAGAAAGTCAAAGGGAGCAAGAAAAAAAGTCATGGTAGGGCGGACGCCGACCTGAGCGTTACCGGAAGGGAGAAGGAATCTGCTTGTGTGGAAGGGCCGACGCCATTCATGAAGCAAAAGATAGACGGTAAAATTCTGGGTAACGGGAGTGTCCAGGGCAACGAATGAGGGAGTACATTCATAATTTAAGTCGAACTGAAAGATCAAAGGAGGAAAAAAAACGAGAGAGATCGTCGCGCAAGAGGGGGGTGTTAAAAATTTTTGGGCCAAAATTCGAAAACGGTAGGAAAGAAAGCACAGGAAGGAAATCGCAGGGGGGGAAAAACCACCGAAATCCTTCGAACTGTTAAGACCATTAACCAAAATGGAAATAGGGTGGTGGTCAAATAATAAGAGGAATTCTTTGTGGTAACGCGAAAATTCGTTGGGGGGGGATGGGCCACAAAGCATCCTTGCGTCATACTCATGTACAAAGCAAAAAAAATAAGGCCATCAAATCTTCGGAAAAAAAGGGAGGGAACAAAAAATCGAGATATACGACGGAAGGAATGTGGACATCAGACGGAAGGGGGGGAAACAGTTAAGAGCTAACAAACAAAAAATAGTATTATTACAATGAATACTCAAAAGGAAGTGTACCACAAGTAAGAAAAGGAAACATTGAGTAACAAGTGAAGGACGAAGGAATAAGGGGAAAAATTCAACAGGTGGGTCCAAAGGCTGCACACTGATTTGGGGGAGAGATGATCTAATTCCGTATAAAGATGCCTGATCTGAAAGTCGAAGAATACCTGTTCGATTAAG
>Ga0179593_1512197_pt1 | contig 11908 bp, 19 predicted proteins | sample CZODoug2_1_08_16_FD_185931 | JGI IMG/M metagenome (GOLD analysis project Ga0179593, IMG submission 185931) | Vadose zone soil fungal communities from Angelo Coast Range Reserve, California, USA - CZODoug2_1_08_16fungal (PacBio error correction) | ecosystem: Environmental > Terrestrial > Soil >...
TTTGGAAAAGGAAGAAAACGAAAGCCTCATTGCCGTGCTTAAAGGCCGAAACAAAGGGAAAGGGTTCACAAAAAGACTGACAAGAAAAAAAAGAGGAGGTTGTGTGGTCGCGCTTGACACCAAAACAAAAGTTAAAAACAAAAAGGGGTTAAGCCAGAATCGTGAAAGGGTACGAAAGTCAGTTACGAACAGAAAAAGGGAAATAAAAAAACGGCCAAATCCCTCTGCGAGAGGAAATAACCTTGGGGTCGATCATGGGGGGAAAGCAAACGGCTTCGAAAAAAGAATCCTTAACTGATGAAAAACGGAACCTCAAAACTTCCTAGAAAAAAAAACTTACAAACTAAAACCATGAAGACGGGTCATCGCCTCAATCCAGGGGGGGAAAAATCCTGGAAGGGGAAGGAAGTGGTTCAACTGCTGTAAAGTTCGGGGCTCGGGGGGGGAAATCGGAAGGGGAAGGGAAAAAATCCATCCTTTTTCCCCGGGTGGGGGTTGAAAAGGGAAAACGAAATAACAGGTGTCTATTACCTAGGAAAAAGGTCTAATTTGGCCGCCTCGTCGCAAAAAAGTGGCCGATTAGAATTTGAAAATCCGGCCCGCGCAGGATGTAAAAGTCGGGGAATGGCACAAAAAAAAAGCGGGATGGGTGACCGCAAGGGTTTGGAGAACGCGGGAAAAATCCAGGAAACCCAGGGGAAAACGGCTAAGGGGGATCAACAAAGATCTGAAGCCGGGCAGGAGAGCGGGGACGCGAGCCGCAATCAGGCCCAAGCAGAACTACTTATGATTCAGGCAGGGGAGGAAAGAAACCATGGCCGGCGCCTCTGGCGGTACGCCCCTGTTCATAATGGGGGAGGAAAAAAAAAGGGAAGGTGGTGAACCGCGCAGAACCGTCGACAGTCCCGGAACGGGGGACCCAGAGGGGGAACTTGCTGGGGAAAAGTGGAAAGGGTTAAGCCAGGGCAGTAGGAAAACGAAAGGCAGATTTGCAGGGGGGAAAAAAAAAGGGGGTACGCAAACCCAAAAAAAGAGGTTGAAAACCTCGGAAAAAAGAGGGGGGCTTCAATGGAAAGGAAAAAAAAGCAACCACTTTACGGACGAGACTTGGAAGTCTTCCCGTCAGAAGACTGTTGCGCCACTGGGGGGGTTGAGACATTGGGTTTGGAAGGAAGAGGGGAAAAATGGGAGAGTTCTTCGAAGAAGACCTTCCCTAAGAGGAAAAATTGATGAGGGGGAACGGCGGGCACACCGGACACGAGGTGTCCAGCTAGGACGCGAGTGGAGCAGGAGTGGGGGTACACAAATAAACTCAGGAAAAGGTTGGTGTCACGACTGGAGATAAACCTTTGAGTGCTCCGGGAAAAGGGGCCGGGAGCGGCAAAAACAATCACCGACCGAAATGAAGCCCCTAAAAGCTTTGGGGGGGGGGGGAGTAGGCTTGGCGCGGTCCCTCAGTCGTCCAGAACCTCGGGGGGAAAAAAAGTCGAAATCAACACCCTTTAAAAAGGGGGAAAAAGAAGAAACGACAGGCAGGCTATACCAGGAAAAAAGGGATAATCGAGGGGGAGGAAAGTAAAACAAAGCTTGGCCTTGGGACATCGTCACTTGAATATGTTCAATGACGTTGGTGGGGTTGGCTCCTGATGAGTTTTACTTTGGGGGGGTCAACCTCCGGCGAAGAAAAAAGCCGACATCACGCGAATCAGAAAAACTACAAAAGGGGGGGCAATGCTTCTTTGAATGGTGCCGACGGGGGGGGGAAAAAACGGGAATGGTGCTACGTTTCGGTAGGGAAAAGAAAAAAGGGGAGGAACAGAACACCACAGAGCATCACTTCATTTAGTCTGGGACGAAATTTACAACAGGGGGTTCTGGAAGAGTGGGGGAAGGGTTGGGGGGGGGTGAAAAAAAAGGGGGGAATTATAAGCTCAACAAAAAAAGGGAAAAAAAAGAAGGAGCAAAAGGGGCGCCACCTCGGGGCCTCTGAGAGCTCCGGGGAAGGGGGGAAATGGAAAAAAACCCTTCGAAACCCAGAAAACGCTGCCACCAAGGCTCGATTTAGGGGCGAACTTGGTAGCAAAAAAAAAAAAAAAGTACTCCCTAGAAATGACGGACCTTCAGGAAGATCAGCGAACCGTGGGGGGGGGGGGGGGGGGGTAATAAGTCCGGGACTTAATCCGAAAGAAAAAAGAAGTCACCAAAAAAAGGACCCAGTAAAAAAAAAAAAAAAAAAACCCCTAATACGTAAAAGGGGAGGAGGGTTAATTAGGTCTGCGGCGCCGAGGGACGAGTAAGAAGGCAGACTATTTTGGCTTAAAATCAAAAAAAAAAGGAAAAAGTAGGACCAAAAACAAATTCTCCACCAAAAAGGGAGGACCAGAGGAAGAATTCAGGAAGAGGTCGCAGGGGAAAGGGGGGGCAGGGGAGTATTCAGGGGTTCATGAGGGAAAAAATGGCAATACTCCGAGTACATATCCTGAAAAAGGGCCCTTCCAAAGCGAGGAGACTTAGGGAGGGTCCTCGGGGCCGGTCAGAGAGGCAGATATGTTCTGGGGGAAGGAAAAAGGAGGAAAAGAGAAAAAAAATTCAGCCGTCCATGCTCTGGGAAGAAGACGACTATTTGGCGCCACAGGGAAAAAAAAGACCGAAGTGGGTCAGGATTTTATGGCGGTTTTGGGGGAAGAAGGGTTTTGACAAGGTTTCCCGGAAATCGAGAAAAGGGAAAAAAAAAAAAGGAGGGTGAAAACCCAAAGGCCGCAGGGAGGTAGTCGTTCTGGAAAGAAAAAAAAGGAGGAAAAAAGGGGGTACGGAGAAAACCGTGAAATTCGGCAGTGAAAGGGTGAGGACACGGGTCGAGCGGAAGAAAACATGGAAAAAAAGGGAAAAGGGGGTCAAGCCATAAGCACATACCAAGCCCAGGTCAGCCGCAAGAGAAAAAACGTTGAAACAAAACGTCCGCATCATGCTTGTGGGGGGAGGCCGGGGGAAGTCCCAAAGAAAAACGGAGTTGGGGAGGAAACAAAAAAAAAAAAACCAGGCAGAAACGCCCCGCCAAAAAACCTCAAGGAGAAAGATAGGAAGAAATGCAAAGGAGGAATCCTTTGGTTTAAAAAGGCCGGGGGGGAAAGAAAAGGTCGCGTACAGGTAAATTACAGGGGTGATTTGGACTAAGTGGATGTTTTTACGAAAAGGAAAAGACAAAAAAAGAAGAAAAGTTCGCAGAGGGCAGAAACATCGGGGGGAAAAGATCCGGCCGCAAAAAAAAAAGAAGCAGCAACGGAAAAAGCATTTCTGCCAAGAGACCCCGGGGGGAACACAAATACACTGGCGGCAAAATGACTTGCACGAGGAGGGTGAGTCCACAAGGGAAAAAAGGGTAAATGAAACCTCAAACTGGTCGCCGGCACGTGAAATCCGGGAAAAAGGGCACGACTTAGCATTCGGGAGACAGAAAAAAGAACGAAAAAAAATCGTAATCACCACTGCCAAAACCGCAATTGACAAGAAGCCGGCCGATGCCCAAAGGGAAGAGGAGTCCAAGTGCGCGAAAACGGAGGGGGGATTTCAAGTCACTAGGGGTCAAAGGGGGAAAAAAATTGGGACCAACCGGGACGCAAAGTAGCCGTAGCTCAACACAAAGGAGTTAAAAAAACGGAGTCAATAAAAAGAGTACCAAATCGACTGACCCTTGAAAAAAAGTCCGGGGGGTCGTAATCCGGATACGCAGCAGGGAGACGAAGGAAAGAGGGCCAAAAAAGGCGAAGGAAAAATAAAGGAACACTCCAGTGATCGGGGTAGGAAAGAGAGATCAGGGGGGTCCCAAACTCCCAAAGAAAAGGGGGGGACCGCAGGCGAAATGCGCGGGGGTAACCTGGGGGAATGGACGGCTAATTGGGGGGGAAAGCGTTTTCAAGCACCCCTTGTCGGGCAACGCGGGGAGAAAATGGAAAGAAAAGGAAGAGGCGGGCCGGCTATCAAACTCCACCACGCCCTAACGAAGAAAAAAAAAAAATTGAAAAAAACTCGCAATTCGCAGGAAAAGAGTTTAAAAAAAACGAAGCACGGAGGGAGGGAAAAGAAAATCAAAAAAAAAAGAAAAAAGGCCGGCTAAGCCCGCGTGGCCAAACCACAAAAAAAAGGGTGTCTCAGAAAAGATCAAACAAAAAAAAACCCAAGGAGAAAAACGGGAGCGCGGTCGGGACGCGTGTTGGGAGGGGTTGCATTTGCAAATAAAAGGGAAAAGGGGTCAAGGAAAAGTCACAAGATTTCCTATAGCCGGGGCTTACGCAATGATCGTCGTAAAGATGCAGGGGTAGGTTGTGCCGCGGAGGGGAGCTAAGGGACGGAAACCCAGGCGTGAACCATGAAGGGAGGGAAGAAAAAAGAACCGGGTGTGACTTGGTGTTGGGGGTGATGGGCACGGCTGAAAAAAGAAAGAAAAAAAACATCCTTAGGTTGGAGATGGCTTGGTAGTAGGTGGAAGGAAAGTGGGTGTGTGGCGTGAAGGGTGCACGGCGGGTTCCCTTTCCCAGGGGGGTTTAACCCTGCATAATCTCACCAAAAAAAGGTAGTGAACGCGGACGGGGTTGAAAAAAAAAAACGGGAAAGCAACCTCACATGTCGTGCCGAAAAAAAACTAAAAAAAAAAGGTAGGATGGTTTTTCCTTTTTTCCAAAACCTGGAAACTACAAAGGGGGGGGGAACCTGAATCAAAGAAAAGGGGTTGGGGGACGGCTTCAGCAGCGACATCAAAAAGCAGGAGCCCCTTGAAATCGTAAAATAAATGAATGCGATTTCCTAAAAGAAAAGAGAGTTTCAGAAACCGGAAAATAAAAACTGCCAGAGTTAAGAGATCATTGGCAGGGGAAAAAGAAACCAAAAAAAAAAAAAAGAGGGAACTATTGCAAAGTCCTCCTGGAAAGAATGACAACACAAACAAAACTGACAACGAACACAAGGAAGGGATAGGAACCGCGCCATCCGTGGGAAAAAACGGAGGGGGCGTGGCAGGCCGAATTGAAATAGGCGGTATCAAGACGTCTTGTGGACTTAGGAACCACAACTTGGGGGAAAACAAGGGAGAGGAAGCCCTCCGTTTAAGGGGGGGAGGTCAGGTGAAAAACTGAAGCAGGAAAAAAGCGAAACGTTTTGCCGGCAGATTTTGCCGCAAGGGGGGGGATCCAAAAAGGGGGGGGTAAAAAAATTAAGGGGGCGTGGGTTGGAGGCAGGGCGAAAAGTAGGGAGGGGGGAAGTAAGAGCAAAAGCGTAATTGGTACTGAGTGTTTTGTGAAGGAGACTCCGGGGACAAAAGATTACAAGAGAAAAAAAAGGAGTCGCGCCGGCAAAAAAAGTCTCGTCGGGGGGACCTGGTCCGACAGAGGAGAAATCTCAAGCAGGGAAAAACGACATGTGTTTCCCTCAGGATACAAATACCAAGGCGTAAACTGGACCTTCGGCGCAAAAAGGGGGGAATTGAAATCTACGGGAAGGCTAAGGGGGGACAAGCCGCGCTGGTGGTTGCTGACCGAGGTGCCAGGAAATGGCCAAGCGGACGCGGCGTTAACCGTCCCGACATACGTCCACCATTTCGGGGGGGAAAAAAAAAGGGACGGCGCCACCCCATCAATTGAAACGCGCAAAGAATCGGAATGCAAGAAGAGGGGGGGGCAAGGGGGGAATACGATTAGAATTCACCGCTTCCCAGTTGTCCGCAACCGCAAACTGCCTGTGAAAGCAACTTGGGGGTTGTTCAGTAAAAAGGGTAGGTTTCAAAAAAAAGGTTTGTGAGACCCCTTCGAAAGAATACGGCGAAACTCGCGATTTCAAGGGGCCTTAATAAACCAGTAAGAGGGGGAACGCCGGAGGAAGGGGGTGAAAAAAAAAAAGGGGGGGTGGTTAAACACGCCTAAAAGGGAGCAATTTTTGAATGGGGGGACGTGAGCTGGGACACGGGGGTAGTGGAACTAAACATGCTGCTGGGGTCCGGGGTGCCTCCACGGCACCCAAGAGTAAAAAGACAAACGAGAGCAAAAGAAAAAAAAAACCCAAAGTCTTCTACTACTCCCGCAGCAAGTTGGAAGAAACGGAGGGGGGGGACGAAAACGTGGGGCCCGTCTTCGGAACAAAAAACTCATGCCACACCAACAAGGGAAAATCACCACCCTGTCGAAATTTCTGGGGGCCTCATCTAACGTCGGAGGAAAAGGGATTTTTTCTAACAAGGGTAAAGGTGGGAACAAGTGGGGGAGGGGGAAGGGAAATAAGCAGAGGTTCCGCCCGCGTGGGGTTTTTTGTCGGCAAAGGGGTCCCTCGGGCGTTGGTTCACACGGGGGGGGGGTCGGAGGTTGGGGGTGTGTTGCACAAAAAATCCGTCACCGGCAAAAAGACCAACAAAGAACAGGCGAAGCCCAGAGCAAAAAAAAAAAAGGGGGGGAGGTACGGCTTGGGAGGGGGCGCAAACTGGTCCCTGGTGGTTCCAGGAGGAGGGAATGCTTAGCGGTAAACACGAACTCAACCAAAAAAAAAACACTTCATGATTTAAAAAAGAAAATTTCAGGGTTTCATTCACGGGGTTTCCGCGGAAACACAGGGGGAAAATCCAAAGAACAGGAAGGAAAAACCAAAAACTTACAAAACCGCCTGGAAAAAAAATCGGAAACTCCTCTCCGATTCAAAGAGATGTGACCGGAGTAGAGGAACAATTCTTCCCCAAAAAAAAAACCAAACCATAACTCCTGATTACGTTGGGGAATGGGATTCGGCCGCCAAATCCTGGGTGGAGGAGTAGAGACAACGAAGGCATTCATAAAAAGATCGGAAAAAAGGGGGGGGGTGGGCTCAACTGCAAGTAAAAAGTCAAGCCAGAAAAATTACCATATCGAAAGAGAAAAGGGGATAAGCCGAAAAAACAAAAAGAGAATTAGGGTAGGAGCTCTTTTGAATGCTTGCTAACGGTGCATCGAGTTTGAAAAACATGAGACTCCGGTTTACTATATATGAAGGAGAAAAGGCGAGAAGAAAAAGGAACCCAGGATAAACTAAACCAAAACGGAGAGTAGGAAGGAAAAGTCCATTCAGAGGGGAAGCAATTGTAGGCGTTGCGGGGAGATAGCGGAAGTTTCAGGGGATCAGGGCCTAAAAAAAAAGGTCAAAAGCGCATTTGGTAAAAGGGGACTACGGAGGAAAGAGGGGGTTCCGCGTGGCGGTGGCTGTTGCAAGAGGGGGGGCGGGAAAGGCTATTTTTTGCGAAACTCACAAGTTCTAGAAGGATTTCAATGGAAAAGGCCTTCATTCGGGGGAAGATACACCAGAGGGGAAGAGGGTGAGGCCACCTAATAAAAAGAGCAGGAAAGGGAAATTTTCTGGCTTTTGGGGGGGGTAACCGAAGTTCTTATACCCAGGACAAATATTGGGACAATCGAATTTGAAGTGGAACCAAAAAAATCAGGAAGGGGGGGGGGGGGTGGGATGTTCTTGTAGCGGAATCATATTCCAAAGGGGACAAAAGCCCGAAGAAAGGATTCGAAAAAAATCATAAGGGATGCGGGGCGAAGTCCAAAAACTAATAACTGGGGGGGGAAGAAAAAAGGCAAGAACATCCAAAGGAAAAAAATGCAAAGCAGATCCATCCGGGGAAACTTGGGCTTGGGTAGAGTTTGGTGGAGTGCCACAAATGAGGAAAGTGGCCGTCACTGTTTCCAGGACACGAAAAACACAAAGCCGTTCGAAAGAAAAGCAAAAAACAACGCAGGAAAAAAAAATCTAAGGGGACACCCATGAAACGGTAAATAAAAAATCAAGGTGTGAAGAAAAAAAGCGGGGGACGGATTGCCGGTCGGTTAAGACGTGCACAAGCAATTTAGAAGGTGGGTTTGAAGAGGTGTTAAACGAAGGGTTTCCAGAAGAGACAGAAACTCCAGCAAGAGACAAGAGGCAACGTCGTCGCATCGGAAGGAGCGGAAGAGGGAAAGCAGCGAAAGGGGAAAAACCGGGAAAAGGGAACCACGTGACATCATACGTTTGGCCCGGGCTTGGGGGGGGGCTAAAAAAAAAATAAAAAAAGGAATTGGGCCCCACCTAGAACCAATCACAGGGGGAAAGTAAAAAAGCAAGAAAATCGCGTCGCGTTCTAATACAAGGGAAAAGACAAAGGTCCCTCAAACCCAGAGTATCAAAAACAGGCAAACGAACCAAATGGTGAAAAAAAAACAAACTCGGGTGGTGCCACACCCACGGTTCAACGGAGGAAAATGTGGGGGGGGCAAAAAAAACGCCGTAGACGAATGAACCGCTTGAGGTGTGGAACACAGTCTGGTAAAACCGTAAAAGAAAATAGCCTGGGACTTCTTTCCGCATTCCAAAACACTAACAAAAAAAAATGAGGAGGAGAACAAAAAGCTGGTCGCCAAGAGAGGTACAGGGAAGTCACTTTCCGTAGAAAAAAGAGACAAAAGGGAAAAAACAACGAATCTCCGCCTTTGCTCAGGTACTCCAGTGAGCAGGGAGGGCAACTCGCGGTATGAAGAGAGAGGGGGACAAAGTTGGTTTGGGAGAGCAAAAAAAAGAAAAGGGGGTCGAGACCTTGGTGGATGCACGGTCTAACGCGTCCATCCCGCAAAAGGTCTAAAAAAGTTGCAGTCGGGACAAAGGCCATGTCTGAAAGAGAAACAGAGTAACAGGAGCATCAACTCCCCAACCCACTCAAGGAAAGCTGTCAACCTGGTCCTGCCAAAAAAGAAAAGGGAAAAACAACGGGAAATCCGCCAAGAACTGTGATGTAGGAAATAAAAAATACAAAAGAAGGTTAACTCTTAAATACAAAAAAAAGACGAAGGGTGGAGACTAAGCCCCATAACGTTCACGCAATACCCCTGAAATCTCTCAAAGAAGGGAGGGTGATGAAGGGGGGGAACAAAAAAACGGATCCAAACGTGAGGGGGGGAGTGTTGTGGGAAAAGAGAAAAGTTTTCATGAGAATTAGGAAGTTAAAAGACGGGGCGGTCCGCAAAATGTATCGCCCAGACTTTCAGTACACTATTGGGGGGGAGAAACAAAAGGATCAAGTTGTCTCGAAAGTCGACCCCGGCGTACAGTATCGGAGGGAGAGAACCATTTTTCAGTTTTTGGGGAAAAAAAAAAAATGAAAAACGCGAACCCACAAAGAAAGGTTTAAAAGGGGGGGCCTGGTAGTCAGTTTGGGGGGAAAAAAAGTATGGTGTGTTTGTGGGTCCGGGGCCTTTAGGCAGGAACATGAAGGCCCCAGGGAGGGTTTGGAAAAAACTTAAAAAAAAAGAAAAAAGACAAAACCACAACGGAGGATGAGGAAAATATGTACGCAGGAAAACCCTGGGAAAGAAACGCAATCCAGGGGATGGCACAAAGGCAAAAAACCCACCCAAAAGTGAAGGAAAGGCAAAAGAAAGGGAGAACTGTTGTCTCCGGCCAACTTGTCAATCAGAGGTAAAAGAAAGACAAAAGAAGAATGGCTTAGGGGGAGGAAAAAAAGGGAGGAAGCCGGTCGGGCCGATTACGGGAGGGAAGAAATCAAGTTTGCGACGGCAAAACAGAAAATCGATAGATTACGGGAGGAGGGGGACTAAAATTTTTTGGCAGTGAACGCAAAGAGGGGGAAAATTTGCCACTGCCGAATTTTTTTCGAGGGACAACCGAAAAAAAAGGGGAGGGGGTGGGCTTGGGGCCACAAAATGGAAGGGGGGCAAAATCATGAGTTCCCTCAGATTCTGAACAAAACAAGCCCTTTCGCAGGAAGCCGGTTGAAAGGGTGTGTATGATGAACAGAAGACATTTGACTAGCCCGTTTTGCGGGAAGGGGGGGGGCAGGGACGCTGTGGGGAGGTCCACGGGGAAAAAGTTCCCGTGGTTTTTGTGAGAGGAGCAAGCGGGGAAGATCGGATGAAAGGCGGTCATCCGCGGGAAAGGGGGACATATGGGTTTAAGGAGAACGAAAAAATAAAAAAAAACGTAAAACGAAGGCAGAACGGGTCGGGCGGCAGAAAAAAATGGAGGGGAAAAGAGGGGAAAACCGCGAAGCGCCCGGACAGGAATCAACAACTTTCTGAGGACTTGGACAGAAATCAATTGCGCTCGAATACTCTTCGACAAGGCAAAAATTAAAAGAAAGTGGGTGAAAAAAGTCGACCATCAGGGTCCAATGAGGAGGAAAGCGGCACGGGGGGCACTGGAGGGGCACTAAAGACGGAAACAAAATCGGGGGGGGGGGAAAAGAAGGGAAAAAACACTTGCCAATATTTGGAAACAAGGAAAAGGGGCTTCAAGTGCGGGGGTTTAAGAGCACTTGACTGGTACTATAATCCTGTGAAAGGGAAAAAGAGGAAAGCTCTGCCTGGGAAACACTTGGGTGGACCCATGTTGGGGAGGGACGAAGGGGGTGATGCGGGGGATGGGAAAATTTAGGGAAGACAAAGGGGGGAGGAAAAAGGAGATTGGGCCCTTCGAACCATAAAGGGCAACTACGCTCGGATTGGAAAAGAGCAGACGCAAAAAGGGTGGGAACACGCACGACGGCATGGGAAAGGAAGTGGGGGGGGGAGGATGTGAGCTGTCTACAAACGTTGGGCTGCGTCTCTACGGGGGGAAACCTGGCCGTCAACTGGCGCGCCTCAGAAAATGAATAAGATAAACTTGAATAAAATGCAGGGGAAGGGGAACTCACCGGGGAGGGGGTCGGGAAGGAAAAACGTCGGAAACGAGGCAACCGCAAGAACAACTGGGGGAGTAATTGCTGCCTCAGGTCAAAAAAACCATTGGCTATAAGGGGAGGACAAAGTTCTAACAAAGGGGGGGAAAAAAAAAAAAAAAAGGGGGGGGGGGGAATGGTCGTGGGGGGGGAAGGGGTTCGGTTAAAAAAGGGGAGGGGTGCGCCGGGGGTCCTCGAAAGGGAGGGGGGGGGGGTTGGTGGTTCTGGTGTGTTGAAAGTCAGTAAGAAGAGCCGTCCCAAAAAAAAAAGCAAAGCCCGCGAAAGAAACTGAACTTTGCAGGGCTCGTGGGGGACCGCCCCAAAGTGTTAAACGGGGGTCAGGGTAAAGGGGAGGGCTTGGTCTGAAATACAATCGAAAAAGAGGACATAAAAACTTCATGATTGCCAGGGTACAAAAGTTGGGGGGGGGGGGACTCTTGGTCTTGTGTGTTCAGAGAGTGGACTGAGGCCCACGGGCTTGGGAAAAGGGGGTGTCAGGAAAAGCCATAAACGAAAAAAACCTCCTCTTACGCACCTTTTGCGGAAGAAAAAAAAAAAAAACAACCTCAGAAACAAGGGAAAATCAGGGGGAAAAAGCTTACTGGACCTGTCTATAAACAACTTAACCCCAAAAAAGGAAAACAGAAAAAGACGGAACAGTGAATCTCGGAAATTAGCCCAAAAATCTGGGGGACCTTAAGGGAGTGGTCCCAACCGGGTATTACCAGAGCAAAAAAGCATCGGACCCAGTTTGGGGGGAATCTCTCCTGCGAAAACTCCAAAGAAAAAAAGAAGAAAACCAGAGTCGGGAGAAAAACCCCAGGAGGAACCGATCTCAAATCAACAACTGAACCCACTCAGGAAGAAGATGAAACGGTTGGGGGGAGAAAGATGAAGGTTCTTAAACGGAGCACGGCAGTTATAAACCAAGGGAATAACGTCTATTTTATATATAGCACTCAACCAAAGGACGAGCACCTAGGACAAGAAGAAACTTAAACAACACAACAGGAAGAGAAAAAAGTCAGTCGTAAAACTGTTGTTCAGGCGTCGAAGGAAGAAAAGTAAGAGGAGCGAAGGGCATAAGACGAGGCCGGGGGAAGTAATAAAGAAAACTTCGCACGTAAAATGGTCGCGTGGGCGGCAAAAGGATTGGGGCGGGGGCTCTATGGTAATTTTGAAGTGACC
>Ga0179593_1279103_pt1 | contig 11907 bp, 17 predicted proteins | sample CZODoug2_1_08_16_FD_185931 | JGI IMG/M metagenome (GOLD analysis project Ga0179593, IMG submission 185931) | Vadose zone soil fungal communities from Angelo Coast Range Reserve, California, USA - CZODoug2_1_08_16fungal (PacBio error correction) | ecosystem: Environmental > Terrestrial > Soil >...
CGAATCAAGGGGGTTAAAATGTAGCCAAGATATTGTTTTGGGACGTATGGAGTGGCACGGGAAGGGGAAACTGGGGTGATTTTAGCTGAGACTACCATGCTATGCAACGGGGAAGCAAACGGGGGGGAAATACAGGCGGTTGAGGCTGTACGGGGGGGGGGGAACTCGGCGTTAAGAAAGACAGCCTCGCTATTTTTTTGGGGTCAGAGTTGGAGCGAAGGGGGGAAAGGGTCAGGAAAGAGGGAACACTGCGGGTGAGTAAGAAAGAGGGATGACCAATCACTATAAGAGGAGAGTCCATCCTTACTAAAAAGGACAGGGAAAAAAACCGTCGAAAGGATAACGAGATCGACAGAGCAAGTTACGCCGAATCTTACCAAAGATGGAAAATCTAAGTCAGAGCCATCCCATTTACAGAGGAAGAGGCCATTTAATGAAAAGCGCTACGGTTCTAGAGTCGAAAAATCAAGGGAAAGAGGCCGCAGCCCCTTACGAGCCTGGTGGGGAGGGTAGTAGAAAGCAACCTTCAAAACGGGAGGTAGAGGAAATGTAAGCAGGGGAAAAAAAATCAGCCGAAAAAAAAGAAGGAGAAAAGCGCTAGTTGCCCGAAAAATCAACCGATTCAAGACATGTCTCTACGATCCACATATTAAAAACAGAAGCAGGCTAAAGACTTTTTATAACCCAGAAAAATCTCCTTTAGACCAGAAGAAGGAGGAAAGGAAAGAACCCAGTGCCAAAAAAAGCAGTGGTATTTGAAGTGACGAGAGAGGAACCAGGAAAAAAAGAACAACCGCAAAGAAGCGATGACCGAGAAAAAAAAAGAAAGTAGAAGCTACCGGCCGGATGTGGTTGTGTCGTTGGGGGGGGTGGGGTGGTGGGTGGGGGGGGGGGGTGTATTGGGGTTGTAGAGGTTGTGGGGGGGGGGGCGTTGGGGTGGAGGTTGATACGGGTAGGTTCGCAGTTATACGCACCTTCGCCCGGTCTAAAATCCCATTCTCGATGCCATGGCCTTAACCAAGATGCACGACAAATGATGGGGCGACTCAGAAGTCTCGGAAAAAAAAGGAAATGCTACGGGAGAGGCGCCAGCGGGGGACTTTGGGGCTCAGGCAGGGGTTACTTGTCTAAGGTGACAAGGACACTTCGCCCGGCAGGAGGGGGCGACCGGAATAACGCAGGAAAAATGAGAGAAAAACATAGCTGGGAAGAGGTTGTCGGAGGACTCTGCTGCAAGAGGGCTGGAAGAACAGACGCGTGGCAAAACTCCTTGGCGATGGACCTGACCCTGCATAAATCAAATGCTTCCTCACAAATACCTTTTTTCTCTAACGGGGAGACCCAGGGAACTGGGGGGGGTTTCAAACGAGCAACTGGGGAAGGCACCTAGACCACTCGTCAGGCCTCCAGTACGGAAAACAACCCGCGCAAGAAAGGGGAAAGACGTCGGGGAAGGTCTCCAAGTCAACCGAAAACAAGGAAACTGTTCCAAGAGCCAGAAGTACTTCCGTCAAAGAAGGAGAAAAGGGGTCGCCCGCAGGAACCTTTACCCCGCAACTGCGGAAAAAAAAGAGGGTTTTCCCCCGGGCGCGCACGTGTGGGGGTAGGATGAGAAGGCTCAATCCGGTAAAGATAACTTCCTTAGTGGCGATTGCTTAAAGGACCACTGCAACTAAAAACTTACCGAGAAACGAGACGCATCAACCTCCATGAAAGGGCGGAAGGAAGATCCGAATCAAGGAATACGAGAGGAGGAATCACGGTATCTTCCCTAACACTTAAACTCTCCTAATGTTCCAAAGAAAGAGGACGGAAAAGAGACCGCAAGGAAACGAGCTGTGATAAGTCACGGAGGGGGAGACAAAAGTGGGGGGGAGGGGGCTTTTTCGGACTCACCGGCGTAGCCATACAAACGCTAAGTGGATGGCTTTGCGCGAAAAGGATGTGACTCACACTCCTCTATAACAAATGTCAAAAGGGGGCCACGGGCGGTTGGGGCCGAGCCTAAGCAGGAACGTAGGGCAAAAAAGGGAGAGAAAAGGATTTAGCCGAGACTCACCTTGAATGGGAATAAAGAAACGGGGAACAGGATTCACAAACTTAACTGGGCAGAACCTGAGGTGCGTATTTCTCGACGAAAGGAGGGAGGGCCCCTTACCCGAACGGGTACTCTATTCAAAGATTCAGGAAGAGGCAAGGAGGGGGGGTCATTGCCAAGGGGGCGCTCCAATATTGAAGAAAGGGGTATGGAGATAGTTTTTAACGTCGCTCGGTCGGTCGTATAAGATTAAAAAAGAAGGTGACTGAGGAAAGAAAGAACTGATTCCCCCAAAGTCAAAAATAGCCGAAAAAAGAAGGCTTACATAGGTGAAGGGTGACATCATCGTGGCCGGAAATCCCCATGAACGGTTTAGTTTAAAAGTCATCTTGAACGATCGAAAAAAGCAAAAGGGACAAAGGGAAAAAGGCATGAGCGCGACACATCTGGGAATCCCACCATCAAGAAAGCGGGGGGAAAAAATCTCCTTATTAGAAACAGGGGTAAGGGGGGGGAGTCCTTCATCGATGCTTCGCGTGCGGATTTCTTCAGTAAAGGGGGGGGGGTGACATCCTGGGAAAGGTTAGAGAGGGGATAAGTGAATCTCGGCGCATTTGGAGAGAAAAGGGGAAGAAAGGAGAGGAATGACGGCAAGCGGAACAAAACGCCCATTTACACGGGGAAGGGCCGCTGGGGTCAGCACAGGAGACGGAGATGATTCCAATTGTAAACAACTTGCGTCACAACCATCGGAACGAGAAGAGGGGGAGTAACGAACCATACATATCGCACCTGGTGTGGAGAGAAGAATTTCACAAAGCGAGTTGAAGGGCAGATCAATTCAGCCAAAAGACATTGAACCAAGAGACATTGTTGTATGGCGAAAAAAGCACTTCAACCTCTCCAGAAGACGAGGGAAAAGGTTCATTGCCAAAAACGGTTGGTGGGGGAAGAAGTTCTCCGGGCGAGGGGCAGAGGATTGGGGCACCGCGGTCCGCGATCGGAAAGGGAAATAAAGATTTCCAGGACTTTCTGCGATGTCCGGCCGTCGGGGCAAAAGGCCGGAGTCATCCGCCCCAGGAAAGGAGTACAAAGTATTTTCCCGAACGAATGTGTGGTCAAAAACGCCAGTAGAAAGTGGGGCTTCCGCGTGCGCGCGTCAAGCAAGGGGGGAAAACTTGACGTGCGATGGGGGAGCAGAGGCGTGGGGTCGGGGTGACTTTAGGAAGAAAAACGAAGGGAGGTCTCAGATGCTAGGAAAAGGGGACGGAAGGAAAGAGAGACATTTTCTGAGGGGGGCAGCTACCTGGGGGGTTAGGCTTTAAGAACAGGAAATCATAAGTTATTATCGCGTGAATTTCCTAAAAAGTGTAACCCATTTCGGTGGGGTGACAGAAGTAGGTTTGCAGTGGACGGGTAAGGTTCCTACAGGGTCAGGTGGCAGGCTGACTCGCACAGCGGCGTGCAGTAAGACTAAATATACAGCAAGAAGTAGACCGCATCGGCAAAGGGGCTTGCGGTAGACACTTCCGGGGAGAAGTGCGGGTTTCTGCCGCGAAATCAGATTAACAGGCTAGAAATCTGAGCTAATAACTCCAAAGGGATTGAGGAGTTTGAACAGGCGCCGGAGAGACGAACCCAACATGGGTACAGATAATGAAGTGGGGGGAATTGAACGCTGGAGAGCCGGAGCGAGAGGGACTTCGGCTAATTAGTCAGGCCTCGGAGGAAGAATGTATAGGAGAGGCGTCGACAGTATATGGACCTGAGGGAGTTCTAGAGTGGGAAACGAGAGAGGGCAAACGAAGATCATCTAAAACTGATGTTTGTCAAACTCTATCTGGTGTGAGGAGGGAATCAAGGGGCTACAAGAAAAACGTGGGAGTATGGGGGGGAGAAAAAGAAATTGAGGCACTTAAAAAGACGGCTGTCGGGAAATCGGCTTAGGGAAAAATGTGAGAGACTTTGAGGAGAGGTCACCGTTGACATCGGTCCACGCGAATTCGGTGGGAGTCGATCCGCGGTGGGGTGTACTATTAAAGACTAAGGGGGAACCGATGAGGTGGGGAAACAAAGAGCAAAGTTCTCGGGGGGAGTGAAAGGAAGAGGAATTGTAGCGCAAGGAGAAGGAGGAAATGTGTTTCCGATAAAGGCCGCAGGAAAGAATGGTAAGACAAGGTTAGAAGGGGAGGGGCTGGAGGGGCGGGGTAAGTGCCTGCCTGGACAGAGGAGAAAGTTGACTGGGGGGGAGCGCCAGGGAGGAAAGATGGAAAGGGGAAATGAGGGTGAAGTATTCTCGCAGTATGGAGTGACACCCTGTTACCACTGGGCGAAATTGGCGAGGAAGTGAGTTTAACAAAAAGCAGGGGGGGAGGGGCAAAAAAGAGAAATTGGAAGTGAACGAACGGGCTTTAAGGCCTAAAGATAAAGACGTGTTAAAACGGCAGCAGTTCGGAAGGGGGCAGCCCTCTCAAAAACAACGGGGGGGGGAAAGGGAAACTCACGCAACGCGACAATATAGGGAGAAAACTACGTGGGAAAGGGGGCGAGAGGACTCGAATCAACACAACACCTTATTATGGAAAAGGCGATAGCGCACTCAAGGGTGGGTGGGGGTCAAAGGGGGGGGGGGTTGGGCCGTAACTAGTGAGGGGGGGGAAGGGTGAGACCGGCTCATGGGGTGGGGAGAACTGGCGCCCAAGCAACTTCTGAAAGAACCGGGTGGGGGGGGGAAACAAGGATCAGAGTGGAAGGAGAAGTGGGTACTTGTAAGAGAAAAGTTCTCCCTAAACCTCCTCTGGTGGGGGAAGATGAATGGGGTGAACCGGTCAAAAGCAAGGGAACCGCATCTGGGTACATCCCGGGGGAGAGAGCAAAAGCCTTGACAATGAGAGTCATCCAACGAGATAAACCTTCCATGCAATAAATCCGCAAAAGGGTTGCTTTCCGATGTCCAGCGGACATTGGCACTTTTACACGACGTAAGAAAAAAGGAAACGGCCGCAAGGACAAGGGAGAAGAGGACAGAGGACATCTTTAATCGGGAAAACAAGCGTCTAAGGACCAGGGCGATCAATGGGGGAAGTACGGTGCAAGCCCCAGATCCGTGTCCTCCCCGAGATGGCGCCTGCAGCCCTTGGAGGGGAGAGGGGGAAATCGTGGAAGCAAAACCGCCCATCACAATCCGCGAACTGCTCTGAGCGACCCTACCGGGACCCGCCCGCACCCGCTTCAAAGAGATACATTATCACGAAGATCCAGGACCCGACGCAAAACAACTCGCGGGGGAAAGGGACCAAAACGCACCACAACGAAGCACAGAGGCGGGGGGGCCAAAACTCAGGAAAGGGAAGGAAGAAAAACATCCCGAAATTGGGACAAACAGGCCATTGTCGCTGTGAGGGACCATATCGTGCCCGCTGGACAAAACACGCAGAAAAAAAAGCCGAGCTCCACGAGTCATGGCATGGCAGCGCCGGGAAAGGACCGGCGACCATGCTCAAAGGAGGACTATCCGGGATCAGGAAATTGGGAATACCTCCAGGGAAAGAAACGAAAGTCCCCGGAAGGGGTGGTTCGCAGCCGTCGCATGGAGACTAACGTAATGTCCATAGCGCATGAGCACGAAAGAGAAAATTGAGACGCCAGTTATCGGAAAAGAGGAGACGGCCACAGCAAACTCAGTCAAAACGTCAGATGTCATTCATCCGCAGGCAGGTAGCCTAGAAGGGGGAGGGAAAGGAGTGCTGAATCACTAAAGATTGCGAACGGACCTCGTGAAAGGAGCCGAATGGGGTCTGTCGAGGATGGACCATGACCTGAAGTGGAAAAAGACCCACACACCGCCGGTGGGTCAATAGCGGCAAAACTGAACGGGGCTGCTGAAGATTAGCCGCGGGTCCCGAGCAACTGCGACCGAGGTCTCGCCGTCCATCTAAGACAAGAGAAGCCGAGAAATCGCTCGTCCTTTCTCAATTCCAACGGGGGGGAAAACGCCCTGCTGAGCCAACAGAGGGGAATACAGTTTCACAGTAATACGAGCTAGTTACTGCCAAAGCAAGAATCTCAATTAAGAGAAGCGGCGGGACCACCCGTTCGGTACGAGGAGAGGGATATGGGGTCAGGCATCCTGCAGCAAGCCGAAGGAAAGGCGCGAGCCGACGGCTCGCAAGAGGGAAACGCGGACCACGCCACGGACCCTAAGAACTGCAAAGGGAAAAAAAAGGACGAGGATACGGCGCCGCGCATTCATACTTCTTAAGGATCGATGCCGGGGAATGGTATGTCTTCATGAACTAACGACTCACAAAATTGGGGGAAGGATAGGGTGCGGCGGGAGAAGAAAAAAGAAGTGTTAGTGAAAGGGAGCAAACCGTGTATATGTCAAAGGAAAAAGCGCGTAACCATCGCCTGGAATCGGGTCTCTGCTCAAAGTTAAAGGGGGAGAAACAAAACCGTTAGAAGCAAGGGGAAAAACGAGAGACCAATACGGGTTGCCCATCCTGTTTGTCCTTGAATACAGGGAGTGAAAAAGTAGAGGAAAGGTGGAGACCGAGTTTCACCTTTATGGACAAAGAGTAGAAAAAGTAAAAGAGACAACTTACTTGGTTATCTTGAACGCCGGATGCTGACGAAAGAATCAGCTAAGATCTAAGTAAAAACCTTGACCGCACGGTCAAGGAACGATAAGTTATCAAGATGCTGCCGTGGACCAGAGTGTCCGCCAAGAATGGAAGGAAAGGGGGTTTCTTCGAAAGTGAAACGGAGCTTTAATTCTAAGGATTACATAGGTTCAAAAGATTCGTAGGAGGGGGAGAAAGGTGCAAGAAACAGGATGTCAAAGCCAAGGTAAAGCAATAATCGACGATCAAAAAAAACTTATTATGGAAAAAAAGAAGAGGATTGAAGAATGACATCGGAGTGCAGGGTAAATACCGAAAGCGCCCTTTTCGGTTGAATCTTTCATAGTAGACCAGAGAAACAGCGCTCGGACAAAGCGAAATGACCACGAAAAGGAATACGTGGGGAGAACGAAAACGGAAAAAACCAACGGGAAAGCGTGCTAAATCCTCGTGAAGTGCATTGAACCCGTGCGGAATGGTGCATTAATAGTCGATCGCAAGCATCATCTCCTGGTATTACAAGGGGAATGGGGTACACCAATGTTAAACGGGGTCTATAGAAAAGAAAGGTGACGGAATCTCGGCGCCAAAGGTTCCCTTAAACGTTGGCACACATATCCTGCGACGAGCCCCCAACCAGTGTCCACCCGGTGAACCTTGCAGCTGGGTGATCAGATCAACGGCCTAAAAACCGAGATATCCAATTTAAAAACGAAAGACGCCAACAGAAAGGAAAGCGATTTGGGGGGGAGAGCGCGGGAGTCCGCCAGCGACATAGACAAACCTTACAGGTGAAGTCACTACCAGCAGTTCCGGGAAGAATCCATTCGGAACCCCCAGAAGGGAAACGAAGGCGGTTTACTCGGGGTGAGGTGGGGCAGGAAAAAACGAACCTGCACGCGCTTCGAAAAGGGCGTACGGGCCCGCCGTCTCTCCGCTGGTTTTAAACCGAGGGAAGGAGTTAGAGGTAATTTCCGTGATTTGCCGCGACGGCAGCGGAGTGAAGGGACGGAGGAGCTGTACGATGCCGGAGCGAACGCACCATAATCAAGCTCAGAAGTGGTGTCCCAAAAGGGTAACGAAAAAGATTCAACGGGATCGGGAATTCTTTGAGACCTTTTGCGGCGAGGGGGAGTCCGGGACGAACCTGAATTCAGGGGGGGCGTTTTCGACAAGGGAGTGGGAGGGACTGCGTAACAAAGCGATGTCGCGAAGAGTAGTCAGGTTTGTGAGCTGTACAGGAGGCCGACTCTTATCATGGCTAGGGGTTGGAAGCAACCAGGGGGCGATTGGTTATTCATCATCCCCAGTTCCATGGACGCGAGGTTCCTGGGGAACCAGTTGATCGCGTGGGGGCATCATGATTTGCAGATGCCTGGCTGTTCCTCCTCGGCGAACCAGAGAGAAAATGGGAGGCTTCGCTTTCTTTCGATACTAAAGCAACAGAGAAAAGAAAAGTGCAAAAAACGATCTTAGCATCATGGCGGAGGAAACCATCTCCGGCGGGGGTCGTTGGGAGGTGGCCGAATCGAGCAGATGATCAAACGGAGGAAAGGCATTCAGGGAGGCCGAAAGGCGAAGGGGATGCAGGGAGAGAACATGCGCCGGACTGAGCACAATAAGACAAACGAAAAAAAAAATTAAACTTGAGGATGTAGTCATGGCCGGATCGAGAAAGGTATAGATCCCTGACGCATGGGGAGACAGGGACGCCGGCCACCAGCATAATCCTCGGCATCGATGGAATTTCCTTCGTGCAGTGAGTTGTTCTCAAGATGGGGGGACCACAGGAGGATAAAAGTCAAAAACTGAGTTGGTTGGCACGGAGGAAAAGAGATGTGGGGGCGATGGCCGTGGAGAAAGGGTGGGGAAAGACGGGTCTTCCAACGTCAGTTTGCAGAGCGGTGTGGAAAAAGGGCGGGGGGAAATCAGTTGACTTCTTCTAATGGAGATCAGGGGGGAAGGGGAGAACGTTCGGTACGGGGTAGCGGGGGGCAACATAGCGCAGGTGAGCGTTTCGGCTATTCCGCGTGGGGGTGCGCGATTTCGAGAAGAAATTGTACGGGGACGCGAAGAAAAGTGGAAGAGAACAGATAAAACGGAACCTGGTAGATTGTCAGAGGGACGAACTTGCAGGGCTAGAAATGCGGAATGGGTTTGTGGAACGGGACGTGTGAGCTGGCCTCCTGGCGGAGCAGGCACTGTAAAGATGGCGGGGCTGAAAGGGGAAAGTAGGGACTTTGCTCAGTACCGATGACCTCAGAAACTGTTGATCAGGGGTGAAAACGGGGGGATCCTCAGAAGATTCTCTGGGGAGGGGAAAAGCGCGCATATATTGACAAGAACTTTGACCGTCGCTGGGCGAACGAAAAGGCCCTCAAATGACAAAAGTCGGAGGGTCGTAAAACGCAACTATAAGGAACATAATCAAGTCCTTCAAACTGAGCTGGCAACAACAGGTGCTTGACCGTCGCAGTGCTTAAAGTGCGCCATGACAAAATCCAAACACATGGAAGAGACGTCGCTAAGTCAGCACGCAAAGAAAAAAAATCGAGGAGCATCACCATTGCCTTTAGAGAGGATATATAGACAACAACAAAAACAGAAGAAAATAGAGAAGATCTCGTATCGCCGGGAAAGGTGTTTGGTGGGCCAGGGTGTTGTTCTCACAAAGGGGGGAGGGAGGAGTCGCCGTCCTTCCCTGTGTTATTAGCTTCGAAATGAATGCCCCGGATGTCCCAAGCAAACGTTGGCTGCATGAAGCAGGTGGAAAGGCTTGTGAAGTAGTACTTGGAAGATTCAGTGACCAACAAAGCGCTAAGGTTTTGTCAATACTTGAGCGCAAAGTGTCAGTCCCAAGCGAGAAACGCGTTGGGTCACTCCCTACTGGGCACGACGCAACCTCTTCCAATAATAAGTTCTCCTGAACAACACAAAACCCAAAAACCCAACCCCCAAAAAAACAACCCCCAAAACACCCAACCGAAAAAAAAAAAAACCAAAAAACCCCCACCCAAACCCCCAAAAAACCCCAGCCCACCCCCCCAACCCACAACAAAAAAAAAAAAAAAAACACCCCACCAAAACCAAACCCCACCCCCCAAAAACCAACCCAAACAACACCAAAACCCCCCCACCCAACAACCCAAAAAAAAAAAAAAACAACACCACACCCACCCAAACAACCCCCCAAAAACCACCCGCCGGAAGGCGGCGCAAAAGACCCTCAACCTAGTGGAGTCGGGGGGACAGGGGACATACCCGAAATCTCCATAAACGAAACAGGCCGATCAGCCAGTGGCATCTTAGCTGATCGGGAGTAAAAACCACCGTTCTCGCAGAAACCAGGGGGGCGGCTCAATTCAAACTACTTGCACCACGTACCTCGAGGAAAGGGTGGTTAAGGGGAGTCCCTGAAACAATATTATGCCGCGGGATCAACTTATGGCAACATCGAAGATCCTCCACAACGCGGGGAGAGAGCAATCCGCGAACTGGGAGAGGGGGGATCAGAAAACTAACCCTCAACAACAAACAGAGTCTATGACACGAAAAAAAGCTAAACCATATTAACACGATCGGAAGCGGTAACGTATCTGGAAAGATGTGGAAACACCTATATTTATGCTGGCCACATCATCCCGGGAAATTACGCAACCAATCTCGCTTTTCCACAACTGAGTGGTCGAAATGGGGTTTGAAGAGGGTCAAAAAGAATGGCCCAGGAAGGAAAATCTGGGATGCCGAAAAAAACGAAAAACAAGAGATACTCAGGATAGGGAAGAGGCAGGTCAGAAACGTTCTCGAGGAGATCGAAATGCTCATCGCAATTTCGCGAAGGATTACTGCTTGATTCTGGAAGGTATGGGGGTGGGCGCACTCCGAATTTTCTCGAAAAAGTCATGCAAAGCAACCCGCGGCGCGGGCACAGCGAATAAGGAACAGGAGACCTGATCGGGACAGGCCACAGCACCACATGAGAAAGGGAAGATGTTCGTATTCCAAAAAAAACAATGCCACTGTAGAGAAAGAAGTGCGGGGAAGGGGAATTCAGAAACAAAATTATACCGAGCGAGGGCTCGTAGAAGAGTGGGGCGGCCGATGAGACCGACCCGGCCATCTGCAAATCATGCTGCAACCAAACAGCGAAGTTTAAAATAAGCGAGCCAGAAATGGTTGGGGGGGCTGCTGGAATAGGTCACTCTCAACGGGTCAAACATGACGGAAGAACGGATCCGAGGGGGTCGCGGCCTCACACTGCAAGGGAAAGGCGCAATTCCTCCGCAGAAACATCTCTCGTGGGACCGGACAAGGAAAACGACCACATGCTAAGGCCACTCTCCCGTCAGTGGGAAAGGGGAGAAGATACTCAGCGCAAATGTTACCAAGCGGAAGCTAAAATGGGACCCAAGACAATGGCGACCACACATTGTGCGGAAACTTGAGGGGAGGGCACGGGGTAGTTTTTTGAAAAGCAACCTTCCGTAACGTCCGAACGTCCCGAAATCTCTGCCGAGAGCGACTAACACGCCACGCTGACCCTCGAACCGGATACGTAAAAACCCGTAGGAGAACGGCCGGAAAAACTTCCTCTGGGAAGGGGACTGGATCGTGGTTTGGGTGGTTGGCAAAATTTCTGTGATGTCACCTACACCGACTGAAACTCCGCTAGGGGGAGAACTAAAGGGGCGGCGAATGAGCCTGGAAAGGAGCTGGTAGTAAAGAACACTGGTCCAAAAAAAGGGGGGGGTGTATATTTCTTGGGCGGACGCTCGGAGCGGAGCAATAGAGGAATAATTTATTAGAGCGCGCCGTTGAATAGAAGAGAAAGAAAAGGGGGGCCTTCTTACAAAGAAAAGGGCAATTTCCATAGGCTGGGGGGGAAGGTCTATCAGGCAGGATAAGTATGAAAAAGGGAAAGAAAAGGAAAAGCCGAATTCGACCCATTAGTGACTACAGAAAGAAAAAAAAATACGTACAGATGAACAAACTTAACTTGGACATACTGAGCTCACTGGGGGAGGGAGGAAGCGCTCAGGGAGAAAGGCGGGCCCGGACCCTCACGGGTCAAGATGAATTAAGAATTTCGCAACGATTCTTCCGGGTTTGGGGAATTCCCAATCTGGGGAAGGGACCAAGGATGGCACGGGGTCTTGCTACTGCGTTCCGATCGCTCGCGAAAGAGACTTGATCAAGATGACAGGGAAAGACGAAGGCGCTGGATGAGTCTTGCCTAAAGAAGAAGAG
>Ga0179593_1294661_pt1 | contig 11907 bp, 10 predicted proteins | sample CZODoug2_1_08_16_FD_185931 | JGI IMG/M metagenome (GOLD analysis project Ga0179593, IMG submission 185931) | Vadose zone soil fungal communities from Angelo Coast Range Reserve, California, USA - CZODoug2_1_08_16fungal (PacBio error correction) | ecosystem: Environmental > Terrestrial > Soil >...
CACCGTTGCGGCGGAACGATGGCGAACAAAAACCATTTCAAAAACTGTCTTTTGAAAATGCGGTAGGGTTGTACGCGCCTTCATGTCTTGGAGTGAGGCGGACAACGAGGGAAGCAAGCATTTCATAGGGGGCAGTTCGGTGGTTCTACCAACGTCCTAACAGTTCAAAAAAAATGTAAGCGGGGGGGAACTTGGGGAAGGTTAGAAAGCCGGGGCGATGGTTCTGCGAGGTCCCATATTTCAAAAAAAAACCTGAAAGGTTCTAAAAATGGGGGTGCGGCCGGAGAGGAAAGTGGCTTTGGGAAGGTAAAAGTCGGAACTCCGCATCGTAAAAAACGGTGCAGAGAATAATTACGGGGTCTGAAGGAATCGGTTTGGACCTAGGTCAACATCAGAGGGAATCCTGCTATTTGCGTGGACAGAATAATCATCCGTGATTGACCCAAGCAATCGAAGGAAGGGTAAATGAGATTCCGCAAAAAAGGCTAGTGTGACAAGAACAAGCAGCGAACCGGGATAAGGTGGCGACGGAGTACAGATAACCCGACTTTACCGGAAAATAGGCAACTTGGTGTGAATGGAACATATACAAGCACTTCATCGGCGCTCAAAATTGGCGGCAAGGTGCCGCCGTACAGAGTACTTGCGGCCTGGGTGAGGGGCTAAGCTTGATTAAAAGCGCTGGTCTGAAAAAAAAGGGGGGGTCTTCAAGTGAGATGGTTGGTAAAGCACGGGGAGACTCCTGAGGACAAGGGCAAACTTGAACATCAACAACCACGAAGCGGGTCCGGGGCCCTGGGAGATCATATAATCGTGAGGAATTGCCGAAGGGCCTCTGAAAAAAAAAGTTTCTCGCCAGAGGCCGACACAGGTATCCCACATGATACTAAGCCGTGCAGGGAACGGAGATTCTGACAGGCCAAAAGGGAAGAAAATAAAAGGTCACCGGCCATGGAAAAGGGACGACGGCTTGGCCAAAAGAAAGTTTCGTGAGAGGGTTGCGATAGGAAATACATCACCCGAAGGGAAAAAAAGCAAAACCGGGGGAGCTTGACGAGGGGAAGAGTTTCCGCGGAGGGGCTTTTACACGTGAAAAATGGGCCAGGGGCACTTCGATAGGGAACCTAAAAAGTTTTGCTTAGACGTTGAAAGAGAAACCAACGCCCTCAAAAGTTCGGGTGTTTCTGGACCAATTAAAGTATCCCTTGAATAGGGCACATGGCGCATAGAACAAAGGGAGTGTTACGCGTGACTACTAAATTGCGGGAAATCTGAAAGGTAAAAGGTGGTAAATCGAGGGGAAGAATTGGTCGCCGGGAAAACTAAACCCAAGGGAAGAGAAGGCAAGCACGCGTCTAACGCTCCAGTACGCCTGAATATCCACCAAAAGCTTGCGACGGCCCATCCGATCCCCGATACCTGTTGCTTCCTTTGGGCGACCCAGCACCTTCGCAAGAAGAAGCAGCCAGGCCGCTGAAGGGTAAAGCTATAGGTCCTCCAACGAAAATCTAAACGTCCTTCTAAAACTTGCATCTATCTTACCCGGGAGGGAAGAACCTGCGTGCAGGATAAGGACAAGGCCTTTTCTGGTCATCAAATGATAACGGCGAGGCGACTCTCGGCGAGAAGATACTACGACCGGGTGAATTCTTTTACACGACTATGGTCTTAACAGCAACAGGCCGAATGTGCTCAAGCACTCCAGATACAACGTAAAAAAAGAATCGGAAGACAGTGGGGATGGCGGGGTGAGGTGGCGGAACACCGCTCACGAATACGAAGACCGAGGAGAGGAGAAAAAATCCTTCGTCAGCTAGTTCTAACTGTAGAAGACAGGCTGAATACGAAAGGAAGAGACAGGAGGGTGGAGACTGGATGGAGACTTCAACAGAAATAAAAGCCGGAAGGGAAAACGAGGCTGTCCAGAAAACCTGACAAAAAGCATCGTGGGATGGGGCCCTGGAAGGCGAAAACGTGGTCGGCGTCCTCTGAAAAAACCACCGTCGCCGGAAGAGAGAAAAGCAATTCAGCGCGCTTGGTTCACTCGACGAAAAGCGAATGACTAACAGAGGACAGAGTCTCGGCGACCGCGAGCTCGATGCTCTGCGGGGGGTACGAGTAACTCAGCGCACGCACCAGCATCAAGAAAGAAGCCAAGGACAAAGACAAGAGAACGTTAAAAGTGAGCCGGAAGAGAGGAACAAAAAAGGGTAACTGTAGACCCTGCTCCTGTAAACTAGGTTAAAGACGAGGGTAAAGGATGATAACCCCATGAGAGACCGGATGACATCTAAATCTCAACCCAACACGGTGAAAAAGGAAAGGGGGAATCAGGTCGAGTACATAATGAAATCTTGGGACGAAAAGGAAGGCCAGAGGTTGTGTTGGGAAAGTACTGCAATAGCCTCTTGGGGCCGCTCGCCTCAGACGAGAGGTAGTTCACCAACGCAGCTGGGAAAAAGGAAGGCGTTGTGAGTAGCAGTCAGTGAGCTCGAATACTAAAAAACCCAACCACTCAGAAAGGGAACTAGTGGTAGCAAAGAGACTCTGACCGGTAAGTGACTGCCGCCCGCTTCAAAGGCCGCGGAAAACAGCGCCGCCGCGAAGATGCAAACGCGCCGGGCGGGAGGGGGTAACTGCCGAGTGGCAATATGCTAGCCTCAAAAAAACCAGTGTTTCCGAGGAGGGGCAGAACCAAGAACAAAGAAACGTTCAACGACAGTCACATAAGGCCTTCTGCGGGACGAAGAGCGTTCGGGAAACGCTTTTATGAAATCAAAACAAATCTTATCAATTAAGATGGACAGAACCCGAGCACCTAGGCACCCGAGTGCAGGAATGCGACGAGGGCTTCAGGAGGAAGGAGAGAGTGCGTGGCGTAATAAACTGGCAGAAAAAACAATCATTGATGCGAGTAGGTTAACTAGGGTGCATCGGGGTAGGGGAGCTAAGTCTGCGTGCGCAATGAACGACCGGGGTGAATATAGGGGGGGGGGGGGGGGGGCGCAAGCAACCGCATCGGTGGTTAAGTCAAGAATTAGGGTGGCCGCGAGCTAAAGAGAAGGGAGAAACAATATTAACCCGAAGCGCCTGGGCAGATCAAATGAAAGATGGGGAACCGAGATTAGGCGGCTCCCGCCGTGGAGGAAAACGAGTTGAAACCCGAGGGCCTCGAGAATTGTCAAACGCTCGCTCTAAAGCCGCATAGGGGGAGGAGGATACGAAGGCGAGGTGCACTTTGGGCCAAAACCACATGGAAAACAGTCTCGTGGATCGATGTCGAATGCTCCGAGGAGGGTAAGTCAGAAGGGCGACACCTGTGGCCGCGATTTGCTAGATCAAAAAATAACGAAGAAATTAGGCATTCATAAGGGGGGGCAGCACCATCGGAATTAAAACTATTCATTATGACAGGGAACAGGGCGGTGAAGGATCAGGGAAATGAATGTAAACACAGACATGGGGGCACAGGGATCCTATCGATTTCTGAAGCTTTGAAAAACTAAAAAAACTCAAGGCGAGTGAAACGAAATAACGCGGCAAACCGAGTGCTCCTCCGTCCGCATAACAAAAAAAGTCAAAAACGTCAAGCCTCCATGGTGGCTTGAACTGTGGTCAAAGTCACTTCGGCTTCGGGGAACCAGCCAGGCGCTCGGAAACCGCGCACCAAAAATCCCCCAATGCATAAAGAATCGGACCAGTTGAAGGAACTGAGAGGGAGGAAAGGGTGGAGCAGAATCCGTGCCGTTTCAGGAGGAAAGTGGCAAAGACATGGGGGGTCGGCGCGGGGCATAAATTGTGGCCTTCAGAAAATGGGACCTTTAAAGAACGCTCCATCTTGCGATAACAGATGCGGCAAACGAGAGAGGGGGAGGTTCAGGTGGAACAAGGGAATCAGTAGAAGCAAAGAGGGGCAATTCCCAAGCACAATCCCCCCACCGGGTTCCGAGCGACGCGGAGGAACGAGCAGGCCCGACTAGCCCTCACCCAGCAAAAGCGAGCGCCGCAACTTTGGCACCACCTAAAATCGAGCGTATCAGCACTTGTATAGACCCAGAACATAAAGGGAAGAAAGGGGAGGCAGAACGGACGAGAACGTCAAAAACAGTGATGACGCTCAGCGGCGCCGCAGTCGAAAGAAAGGGAAACGTCGAGGCGGCGCAATGCCCTGTAACGGCGGAAGGGGAATTCGGGAGGGGACACCGAAGCTCGCGAGGAAGGATGAAGCCAGCTATCGAATAGGACGGCGAATCGAGCTTGCCATGAACAAGAAGTGTCTCAGCCCATCGGGCTGATGAATATGCAACCACGGTTATCGAAACGGGCAAAGAAGCGACTGGAAACCAGGGAACAAAAAAATCGATCCGGCCGAAACCAGGGTGGAAAAAGCTTAAGTGCAAGATTGACCTGCCACCCCAACGCAAGCGGCAGACAAATCGCCAAACAGGAAACTCAATAATTACGGTGGAATTGGGGGAAGAAAGGGGACCACCGAACTGAGCCAACTGGACATGCGGCCGCAGCCCAGGACTAGCACTTCCCCGTAAAGAAGGGAAAGTTACCCATAACGACCCGGGCGATTGCATCTGCTGAACTCGGGTCATGACCAGTGCGTGCGAAACGGGGACCCTCATCTCAAAACAACAACTTATTATGAGTAATTGGACTAAAAGTTTGAGGCCGAACTCAAAACGTCAGCCAGATGCAAACTCGAGAAGGGGCGTGCGTGCTGGGGGGTTACGAGCCGGAAAGGGCCATGGGTATATCGGACAGTGCCTTTGCGCGCCAGGGAAATGTTCAGAGGTTGTTTCAGGTCAACGGACCTCAGACACGTCACAACGAAAGTAATTGCGGGCAATTTCGGTGGGAGTGTTGGCTCACTTCGATGGGGCAGTGGGCCTATAGATAGTTTGAAGGGGAAAGGGAAACCTGGGGTTCAGGAGAAATGGCGTTGGATTCAAAGTCACTATTAGGAAGTTCGTCCGCAAAACAAGGAGAAGCAAAAGTGGGCATACGGAAGCACGAGGCGGGGGAAGCACACGCGTGATGGCCCCGGACAGCATCCTCCGGCATACCTGCTGGTTGCGTTGGTACCCGCAAAGGAGACATCTCTACACCTCGGGGACGCAAAAAGACGAACGGAGCGGGAGTAAGAACCGACGAAACAAGAGGTGGGGGGACTGGGCGGCGGGACGTCTACCTAAATGGACCCTTAGAAGGGTTGGGCGGAAGGGGGGGTGGTCGAGTACGACATAAGGGAGTCTACCTTCAGGGTTCAACTTTTGGTTCATAAGGAAGGGGGGCAAATTCACGTCTAGGACTCTGGGCTGGAGGGCAAAAGTTGAACCGCTCGCATTGCTAACGGGTGGAAAATGCTAAGCCTGAGGACCATACCTGCGCAAAAGCGTCAAGTGTAACTTCAAAAATGGGGGAGGTGGGCATTGCCCCGAAAGGGTTCTGACATCTCATGCTGGGATAAAATAAGCCTCCACGGGCCAATCCGTATCATCGAGTCTCAGGGAAAGTGAAAGGCCATTCTGGGAAAAAAATGTTGATCGCCCGCGCCGAAAACAAGAAAAACCCTGTTCCGAAAATGTCGGGAACCGGCGAGATTTGATCGGATTGGGAAATCTGTCAAACCGACCGATCCGAAAGGGCCCCCGGGGAGCTACGTGGGGTCAGGGGGCAGCTTTTTCTGAAACGGTAGAAAGCGAAGGGGGCAGAGACCTACAGAAAGGATGTTGAAAAAATCGACTCAACACTAGGCTTGACGAGTGCAAGGTGGGGGGTCAGGCCGGAGGAGGCGGGTCGCAATGAGAAAAAAAAAGGGCCTAAATGGACTGGACCGTAGGCAACATGTCTTCGAAGACTCCGCAGGTAAGCCCTGCACAGCTGGAGGCTACATTTAAAAACCCAGTGGTAGCCATGCAGTCCACAATGAGATCACCAGTGTTCAAGAACTGAATATTGGTTCTTCGGGGAAAGGTCCCGAGATCATGCATAAATGACGGACGGACTTGGAACGGGCAGTTCGACCAACAGAGGGAAACCCATGTAAAAAGCGGGATATCAGATCAGGCTGCATCCACCCAATCAAACCAAAAGCTCTTGGCGAAGTCGAAAGAACGACGAGTTGCAACATTAAATCAAAACAGGTAACTCGCCGAGGCAAGCGACAAGGGCGGTAAACGGGGACTGGCTGGGTCATCGCAAAGCAGCGAGACTATAAGGTACTTCTAAGTTGGCGAAAAATGTCACGTAGAGCAAGGAAAATGCCATCGGAAAAAGGATACCTCCCCGTACGCTTTTTACCAAGGTTACAAATATGCTACTGTTTCAATCCGCGTTCTAGACGAGCTCGCTCGCAGAAGACTGTACGAAAATGGTTTGAATTGCGCAACGACATTGCTTACAGCAAACGGTTCAAACGCTCAGAAAAGAAAATCAGGGAAATCACACTAAGTGGAAATGGAAAAAATACTCCAGAAACTGATGGGGTTGACGTTGCAGTTCAACCCAAACAAGCGCGAAGGGACTCGAAGACCTCGAAGAGTAGCGCTCAGTACACAAATGGGGCGCGTAGAACAGCTGGAAGTACAGTCCGCTAAGGTTGAGAACTACAATGTTCTCATAAATTCACGGAAACGCGCACGGACGATACGATCGGGAGGATGTACCAGGAAGGCCACCCAGAGGATGCCACGAAACGGCACCACGTTGGTTCAGGACTGATCCTCAGCAGAGACGTAAAGCGAAGAGCCGAATCAAAGAAATCAGGCGGACCTCGGGGGAAAGGGGGAAAAACTTACGCGAGGGAAAGACCAGGTGCGCGACGCTGCTCTAAAACTGACGTTTGAGCGGAGAAGCCAGCGCCGACCGCTACAACACAAAGAAACAAAAACTGCCACCGACAAGAGGACCTGCAGTTTGACTGCGGCACTTGAAAAAGGCAGCTGCACGACAACGCCGCGGTAAACGAAGCCAAACGAATGCCCTGAGCCCTATTTAAGAAATGGGGACAGGAGGGAACCATATAGGACGACTAGCAAAACCAACAAAAAAGGGAGGAAAGAGAGATTACAAGAGGTAAAACAGCCTTGAAAAAATATGAAAATAAAGGGAGCAAGGAAACGGGAAAGTCAACGTGCACTAAAGCGTGGGGCAGCAGGGCGGCCCGGGATACAGCCAGTGTCTCGCGGTGAAGGGGGAGGCGTTGTGAGGGGGGGGCCAGCAACGCTAGAATATACGATCAAGGCGCAGAGAAGAGCGCGCGTAGGTCCAAGAAGAAAAAATGGAAGCGGGGAGATGCCGCACGTCTCGGTCGAAGGACACAAGTAAAAATGCAGGAAAGTGATCGACTAACCGGCTTGGAACAGCGAAAAAAAAAAGGCTTCCGGGATGAATCCGCTCGCAAAATGGGGGCCGCTTCGTGCAGAGAAGAAAAGTCGGCCGGACTCGCCAGTACCGTCTGGGAAAACTTAATCGTGCGCTTAGCAAATCCAAAGCGTTCAAAAATCTGTAAGGAAATCGGAATTCAAATGCTCCCGACGAAAACGGATAAGCCGCAAGTTCCTACAGACTGTAGTCAATTGGGGACGGGGGGAACCGTATCCTCGCGATTGCGGTGGCGAAACCCTCAAAGAAGCCAAGGCCATCAGTGGATGAGGGAAGTAGTTTGCCATGGCTCGGGTGCTGAGTCTGTCAGCGCAAGGAGGGACCGGTTGGAATGGGAAACGGTTGGGAGCAACAATAAAGGTCGTAAGGAAGACGGATGCGCCGCAAAATAACTGGCGAACAGTAAAACTTGAAAAAAAATCGGACCTGGGGCAAGAGACTGCAAAAACATCGTACATCTGCAAAAAAAGAATGAGAGCCACTATGTAGAAGGACCCGCATAAAATCTGACGTTGAAGCCACTCGCGAAAAAAGAGCAGGCAAGGCTGCCTACTCGGGCGGAGTGCCTTTGGGGGACGAAAACCTGGAATGTTGTCCATAGGCGGGATCGATTGGAGAGAAAATCGCGCGTTGAAGCGACGGCAGAACAAGAGGATGAGAGGGAGGGGAAGAACTTGAGAGAGACAAAAGGATACCTTCTTATTCGGCAGTCACCGATCGACCTCGCGGAATGGCAGTCGGCGCAGTCGTTAAAAATTGGACGCGCAAATGGCGGAATGCTACATCAGGGGGAACATGGCCTAAAATGCATTTCGGAAAGGGTCCGCTGAGAACAAGGATCGAAGTGCCCCACAGGGCTGAACAACGTTCGAAGGCGGAAGACCGCAAACGGGGCCCGAAAAAGACAGACCAGGGAACCCTTCAAAATAACCTCAAATGTTGCTGGCTTGAGGGATCTTGTAGGCGTGGGAAATCACAGTGTGCACATCAAACACAAAACGGCCTAAAACAAGGGCAAACGCCTAGTCCCATAAACATTGCAGATAAGACGATTCGGAAGATCAGCAGAAGACGTTGTGAAACGCCTGGTATAAATAAAACCTGGCAGAAAGGGTCCGGGGCCGCGTAGACGAACACAGTGCGACCAAAAGAAGTCCTTCGCAACCACTATTGCAGGGGAGAGCGCAAACGCAAAAAGAGAGGAAACTGGGCAATTTGTGCCAAAAAAGGGAAGCACCGATTCAAGGAAATGCCACCAGCCAGCCAACCTGAAGCACCAAAGGTTTGCCTGAAAAGGGCGACAGGGCATCTCTGGCCAAAACGCACCCAGGAAAAGACATCGAACTCGGCAAGATTTTAGCCATCCAACTGCCTATCGATTGAAGTCCGCCAAAGTTTATCAGGTACAGAAAAAAGTGGCCGAAAGGGTAGAATACGTATTTCATCAGAATTCACGATTCGAAAACAGGATCTCCGGTGTTCGCCAGGAAACGGGCAAAAACAAAAAACCGTAGCAGGTGGCTCGGGCACAAACGAGTTAAAGCGTAATGCGATTCCTCGAGGGCACACCGAACGGTAACAAACTCCTCGAGTAGGTGACCACGCACATGAATAATGACGAGGAAAAATGGTAAACCTACCATCGAGCCAACAAGCGGCGAATGAGGTATTCAACGAAAACACATCACAAAAGCTGGTGGGAAAAAAACTGTCAAACGAAAACTAGGACCGCCTTGGACCAACGCCCAGAGCTAAGGACAAATGTGGAAAAAAATGAAAATGACTGGAAAAAAACACCCATCGCCATCCAAAACCGCCCAACGAACATAAAAGACTGTGGGGGAACGGGGGGACGTGGCGAGAAAGGCCAAAGAAAATCAACGTAAAAAAAAGGACGTCCCCCTGCGATGTCCAAAACCGTAAAATGTGAAGACGCTAAAAAGCCAATCAAAATGGCTTAAACCCGAAATTATCCTTTAGCGAACGTGAGCCCTCTTATAAGCAAAAACAAAAAAGGAGGAAACTCAGAATTACACTCACCGTTGGACGCGAAATGATAATCAAGAGAGGGTGTTTTAGATCTTCATGGGGAGCGTACGAGGCTCCAGGTCCCGTGGAGTGATCGAGAAGCGCCGAAACGCCGCATTTCACGTGCATTTCGGGGGGCCTGTCTCGCCAAAGGCCGCAAACAAGGTGACAATGATGTAAATAGGGCTGGGTGGTGGGGCTGAAAGTCGATGGGCTTGGCAAACAGGGACCCAAAAACACAACAAGACCCACAAAAAGGAAAAATAACTAGAAATAAAAATAAAAAATAATATCACCACCCAACACACCACCCAAAAAATGACGAGGGTCGGCCATGGTTACAGATGGGGTATGTTGAGGTTCGCGAAGAGAAGGAACCCATGCATACCTCATGGCGGCTGGGAGTGACAAAAACGCCTGTTAGGACCGAAGGCCCGGACCTTCTGATGGGAGTAAACAGTCGACCGCGCGATCACAGGGAGGGGGACGCCCGATAGCCGACTCAAAGAGAACCGCAACCGGACAGGAAGGTTGAAGGGAAAACGCGAAGTGAAACCGGTCGAGAATGTTTGACTAAGTTTCAGCAATGTGCAGCGGGGGGGGGCTAAAGCGCAACTGGGGGTGGAGTCTGTACGGAAGAGCATTAAGAACTTCGAGAAAGTGTCGTGGAAAAGGGTCAGCCTTGCCTGCCGGGGGCTGGGCTCGGAAAGGGGAAAAAGAAGAATACCTGCACCTCTTTTCGAGATGGCATTCAGGGGAATGGTGCCGATGGTGGAAAAAAAATCGTTAAGAAAAACTGCTGCTACAAGGAACTTGAAAAAAACGAACTCCGGTGCAGTCTTGCGCTCTCATTCTCAGTGGAGCTAAAGGGGCAATTCTTGGAGAAACAATGTAAAGAAAAAGCAAAAAACAAATCAAGGAGAAAAGGACGGCAACGGAAGGAGTGATCTTCGTCTCCTAAATCTCGGGGGATGAGAGGGAGTGGAGGAAATCTCCCTTAGAGGCCCGCGTTGACCCGGGCAGTTATCCATTTGGGATAGAAATTATATTTTCAGGGTGTAAGTTGATCAATAACTCTGGTCATCGAAGCCGGCAACGAGGCGGAGTTTGGACCCGCAGCACAAAACACTGGAGGGGAAGCTTAGCTTCTTTAGGGGAGGAAAACGTCGGAGGTCGTGTGACGCACCACAGCGAAAGGTCCTCCTTAGGTAGCGGAATCGAAGAAGAGTACGTCTTGGAAAAGGACACCAAATGCTACCTGGAAACTGACAGAGTCTACACCATTACTGGAAGTCAATAGCCAAAATTCCGTAAACAGGAAGGGGAAACGCGGAGCAAGACAGAGAAAAAGTCCTCGAAAAGAGTTCAAATCGACCTGCAGGAGGCATTATACCCCGGCGTGGCAAACGAGGGGACAGCGCTAGAACGAAAAAACAGAAAGTGGCCCAAGACAGGTAGCAAAGTCGCTGCTTGCGATTAAAGACCATCCCGGCACCCGCTACAGACAAATAAGGTGGGTGAAAAACCAAAGGAACCGAAAAGAGCATCGCCAGACGCTGAAGCGAGTAAGGAAATTCGAATAAAAAAAAACGATGCAACGGGACGCGAAACTCCCCGGGGGAGAGAGAGCAGGGGCGGGGACAAAGACCTCACCATCTGGAGAAAAAAAGTGGGACCAGGAAGGGGACTGGGTGCAAGAGGGGGCGACTGGAAAAAAAAAAAGGTTACCTCGGAGAGAAAAAAGCGAAAGGAACTACGAACGGCGAGGGGAGGGGGAGCCCAACACGGGCCTACAAAAAAGGTCAAACGATGCGCAAAGGGAAATAAATGGGAGGCAATAAAACAAGAGTCCAGTGCAAAAAGACTCAGCCTCCACTGTAATGTTGTGCGCAAACACTAAGAAGGGAATACGAAGACCGCAGGCAGATAAAAGAGAGGGCACCTGAAAAACTCGTTCCGGAGCAAGGCTGAAGTTCATGCAAAAAAGTATACTGTCATTGAAAGAGAAAATAAGTCCGAACGAGCCGAAAGGGGAACAGATAGAAAATCCCATACGTAAAAGGCTAGCAGGCCGTAAGGTTTTCGTCGTTGGAAAAAAGCACGGCGCAACAAGTGGGGTCGTCCTCTTCAAAACTCTGAAGGAAACGCCGGGGGGCGGAGAGCTGTAAAGCAATCCGATTGCGGGCATCTTGTGGAAGACAAATGGGAAGAAGACGGCGGGCAGCGAAAAGCGGCCAAGATTGGTAATCGACAAACTCGAGCTAAAGATGGCCAGGCTTGTCGATACGAATCGAGCGACGCGAAAACGAGACAGAAAACTAAGCCACTGCATGAAAAAAACCGACCCATGCTGAACCTAAAACCTGTATGGGAGGATATCAAAGCGGCGCGCGGACGCCAGCCGAACCAGCAGAAAAAACAGATGAAAGAAGATACGCAGAGCTTGTTCAAGTAGGGGGACCCATTCAATACTACCGTGATGAC
>Ga0179593_1400151_pt1 | contig 11907 bp, 9 predicted proteins | sample CZODoug2_1_08_16_FD_185931 | JGI IMG/M metagenome (GOLD analysis project Ga0179593, IMG submission 185931) | Vadose zone soil fungal communities from Angelo Coast Range Reserve, California, USA - CZODoug2_1_08_16fungal (PacBio error correction) | ecosystem: Environmental > Terrestrial > Soil >...
ACCCCTTGAAAGCTGGGGAGAGGTGTGGGAGAGATGGAGAGATCGTCGACGGAGGTCCCTCAAGAAAGAGGAAGGTGGACATTTCCCGCGCGCATAGTGGCCCCCCAAAAAGAAGAATGGCCGGAAAAAGAAAAAAAAAAAAGACATAAGTACCGGGACACTAAAAAAAGCATACACCAGTTGCCACCAGGGGATATCTCCTTTTTTAAAGAGGGAGGGAGGAGGGGGACGCTTCCTGAAGGGAAATAACACCTCCTGATACGGATTTCGGAAAAGAGAAAGCGTGCACACGGAGGGCGTGTAGGAGGTCCAACGGAAAAACATCTCGAACCTGGTTTAGAAAGATGGGAACTGTCGGAGAGGGAAGCATCTGGCCGATGGAATGACTCTCCCCGAGAAACTCGTAAACATGCTTTGATCATGTGGGGGAGCTATACTCTCAAAGCCAAACCATAATTAAACAGGCGCGAAAAATGGTGAACAGCCAATGCCATCACCTGCAAAGCAACCAGCTCCGACAATGGTGGTGGAGAAGCTGTGGCTCGAAAATCTCCAGAAGAGAAAGATTCTAAACTCAGACTCAAAAGAAGATCCGGGGTTAGAGGGGGGGAAAGTATCTGGAGACATGAAACGGGCCACACTTCATAGGAAAGGCAATTGCTTGAATGCAGGGTGCAATAAGAATAACGGTGGAGGCATCACTGGCGGGAAGATCCCGTAACGGCATTTGGTTGAAAATCACAAAAGATCAACATTAGCGTTGGAGTTAAGACTTTCTAGGAAAGTTGAAATAACGACACATGGAGCATCACAACCATCGCAGCAATGCGGAGTGGCCAGAGAAAGGAAGGGGGGAACAGCTACTGCCTGAAGGGGGGGGGGGGTAAAAGAGGGCACTCCTAGGGACGAAAGGTCTTCCACCGGGGGGGAGCTCTCAGGCGACGATTTAGAAAGGACACGGCCTTTCTCGACGAAAAAAAGTTGTCAGGGGTCATCCAACCTCGGATTAGGGTCTCTACAGTTCGCTGACTAGGGAAGGAATGGGGGACCCCCCAGACACCAGTGGCAGTGTTGCAAGGGGAAGGGGAAAAGTTTCCTGGAGGAGAACGGATAGGCAGGAAAGGAGCGAAGAGTGTAGGTATTTCCAAAGAATACTCCAGATCCAGTTGGATGTTAAGAGTGAATGTTCTCGAACTAAATGAGAGAAAACAATAGCGGGAAGGGAGAGGGGAGGAGTTTTAGTGAGAGGAAAGAAGTCAGTACGGGGAGAGAGCAGTACGCCCAGACAAGTCTCTCGCAAAGGAGCCGGGTAGTTTTAAGAAGGATGGTTTAAATGAGTCATCTTCGGATGATCACGGGAGAGGCGCCTCATTAAAGATCACTAAATGCGAAGGGGGGGGACGACGAGACAGAGCAACACGCGGACTTATAGCTTCAAGAGGAGGAATTACAGAGCGCTGTAATTGGGGCCCATGTTGCCACCGGGGTAAATTGAGCAATCTATCAAATAGGGGGGGAGGACCGGGGTAGAGTCATTGAGTCTTCCGCAGGTAAGGAGCAAAAAACAAGGTCCTGGGCGGGAGGTGGGAGAAAGCCACTATGAGGGGCCGTTGTGGTATATAGGCGCCTTTGGCGAACCCAAAACAAAGGCCTCTCTAAACCATACGAGAGATCTGGGGTCGACCGTCCGCAAGTACACAAGAGGTAGACGGGAGGCATGCAGTTGTGGTGTCAAGAAGGAAGAGGAGGAGGCGCATTGGTAAAGAATGAAGTCCTGGTTTTCAACGATGTAGCGCCGGGGGACCGCACACGTCACAACGAAGGAGGGGGAGTAGATCCGCTTTCGGATAAAACACTCAGGAAAAGTTTTCCAAAGGATTGGAGGGCGAAGGATCTAATATAAGAAAAAAACAACAGCCTTCCTCCTTCGAGGCGCGTACCAATAAGGGACTGTGCGCCGTCGGACGGGGGGAAAATAGGCTACCCCGCCTAACGAGAGGTTCTTTTACGACCGTGTGAGCAAAAATTGAAGAAGGAGAACGGGTCAAAAAAGGCGAACATACCAGCTTGAGGGAGGTTGCCCCTCCCCGGGATTATCTTGTTTTTCGGCGTTCAGGGGTGACAGGGAAGAAAGAACAGGATCAGTAGGTAAAAGAGGAGAGCAGCGGGGGAAAATAAGGGCTGACACAGGGTCCCAAAAAGCGATCGGGGGATCCTACTCGTGAACGAGGAACTAAGATGGGAAGGGGGGGGATTTAGGAGAACTCAGTCTATACCGCACATTCGGGGTAGTGAGCCGTTCCTTACGCGACCTACCGAAAGTTATACTAGGAAGGTCGATTAGAACTAAAGCACTAGACTCTCGAGTTCGGCGATCAAGGGCGAAGAGAAGATCCAGAGGAACAATCAAGGGGTCCTGCTGACAAGCTCTACGCCCCTATCTTTCAATAGCACTCGAGGTCAAGATAGGACTTGACTGTTTGTTCTCGAGACCATCACAAGTTGGAAAAAAAACTCCCCCGGAACTCTTGTACGTCTCATGAAGGTTAACGATAAATTGTGCCGCTATCGGCTCCGGAAGGCATGCATAATACAGGCAGCGTTGCGCTCCCTTTTCCCACAGTCTGCCACAGCGTCTTCAAAAGCAAACAAGTGGGGGCGGGGGGGGTGGTTGTAGGGGGGGGGGGGCGGGGGGGTGTATCAGAATTAGGAAACGGACACGCACCAGACAGTCCTACCTATCGAAAAGCAAGGGCGGACGGGGAGAAAAACCGGGGTGAACCTCACCGATTGCGGGGGGTAGACAAAGGCTCTTAAGGGGACAGCAAGAGGCGGAAGGGGGGGGGACACCAAGGAGCTGGCCGCGCCCCTCCGGCCTCGTAATGGTGGGGATCCGGAGCTACACCGGCCTTGGAAAAGACGGCCGATTACTGGAGAAAAAGTTACCTGGGTTAGCTGGGTGTGGCCAAAATTAAGAAGAATGATGGTGATACAGTGCGGAGCAAACCGGGAGGACCGGGGGGAAGGGGAGCGGTGGCGGCTGAGGACAGCCGGCGGCCATTGGAATTGGGGAGGGACCTAACGTGGGGGAGCGAGATGTGTCCGACATCGCCGGGGGACGCTGATGTAGAAAGGTTGCATAGGAAAGCTGAATGATGGAGAGTTGCTTGTAAAAGCCCTCAACCAGGGGGAAAGGCCGGAGGGGGCTGAGCTTTGACGGGCGTGGCCCTCTAGGTCTGGAACAATTAATATCGGAAAAATTCTTGGTTACACGTCCATGAAACCATACGCACAACCGTTATTCCGGTAGAGACTGCTTTAGTCCAGCGTGTGAAAAGAGAGGTACGGATTCGTGCATACATCGTGGGTGCGAGACAGGCCGGTGGCCAATCTAACGGAAGAGACAAGGATCGCTGGGCTGTGGGGGAGAAAGTTCTCGCACGAAAAGACACGAAATTGAAGGAGGATACAGGGAGCACCGATGGAACCAAGGGACACGATCAGGATGTTGGGAAGAACGGAAAAACGGTCGAACGAAGAGAGGAGCTAACCCAAAAGTGAGATATCCTTTGGTAAACCGACTTTTTTCTAATTCAGAGGGAGTGGGGAGAAACTTGGGCCTCTATTGGAGGGTCATAAGTTACGTCCTCTGAGAGCTTGGAAAAGAAAGAAGGGTCTCCATTCTCAAGCACCATCATTCATGAAAAAGTGATGCCGGGGGCGCACGGGTAATTGGGGGGGAGGATTGCGAGAATAATATGGGGGAAGCCTGGTTCGGCTGGTCCAACTCTCTTACCCACTATCAGAGCTGCGATATGCTTTTTTTTGGAAAGGGATGTACGGGAAAGCGAAAGCACCTGCGGGAACGTCAACTCGCCGGATCCTCACCTTCGATGGGGAGGGATGGGAACTTTCTTCTGGATACAAACGTCACGCGTGAAGGTAGTAAACAGGATATCAGCGGCGCGGGTAATCCGTGGCGCGCTGGTGTAAAGGATCAAGGAGAGAAATCCTCCTATAAGGGGAATTACGAATGAGGCATTACGCGATGCGTTTTCTCGGGGATGGTCGACACTGGGTAAGCTATTACTCAGGGAAACCGGGGAATCATAAAAAACCGTCAGATCGATAGTGACTAACAGGCACGGAAAGATTTCTGGGTGCGGGAACCCCCCAGAAACGGCCCTGTTAGGGCCACGTCAACTGAAGCAAGGTACTGCTGAAGAGCGGACAGAAAGTTAGGATTTTCGGGCAGGGGCAGGCTTTCGCCTACAGGGGGAACTGCTAGGTTGCGAGAAAGAAAATCTAGAAAAAGTAGGAGGTGGAAGGAGAAGTCTTACAGGACGCAAATTCGAGTGCGAAAGGGAACCCCAGGGGACGCACAACGAACTCTATGTCTTTCGCTAGAGAAGGAAGGCCGCCCAGCTTGAATGCTTTGAGACCAGGGGAAGGGGCGTTCGGGTGACGGCACCCCGGGACGCTCGGCCATGGGGACAGCAGCGGAGAAGGAGGAAAGAGGAGGGATTAGTCTTAGGGAAGGTTGGGCAAGGGGAGGGACAAGTTTGAGGATCACGACCAATACACTTACATGAACACCTAACGGGACGGTACGGTACCTCAAGCTGCGGAGAGGCTCCCTGTTGGTAAAAGCAAAGGATCGAACGAGCGCCGCCGAGAGACTCGCCTTCCTCTACGTCCATCAGGTCTCAATTGGGGACTAACCGCAGAAAGCGAATTTAGGAGAGGATTGACCCCGTCAAAGGGGAGGGAGCATCTGCCCTAAGTCAAACAGGGGAAAAACCCATATGGCGAATCTCGATGACTGTCCGGTATCGCCGCCCGGAGCCCGCAACGCCATTATAATATGAGAGTCCACCAAACGGCGGAGAGCAACGCGAAAAGAGGAACAGACAGTACCAGTTGAGGGAACTGGGTGCAGGTGCGACGTGGATGCCGAAGAGGTGAACTCTCAAAAATTACAGTACATATCAGAGGGCCTAGAGAAAGCTCACTCCATCCACGGCAAGGAGTAGAAGGGCACCAAAAATACTATCGTGGGGGGAGAAAGGAGGCTTCGCCGTAGACGCGAGGTAACCCGGCGGCGGTCAGAGGCACATTAAAAGACTTCTGTCACGGGGAGCCATGGGGGAAGCAAACGGTCGCCGGGCACATCTTAAGAAAAGTTACAGAGAGGAACAAGCGTCCTCCGAAAGAAGGAACGAGAGGACGCCCTACGCTCAAAAGGGGCGGTCAGTGACATCGTCTTCGGAATGTGTGATTCTGGGAGCCGAACGTAAAAAATCCCTCATATCGGCCCAAGCAGGTGATCATCACCCCAACAGCCGTCACGCCAATAGCCGAAGTGGTTGTGACCGGGGGTCGCCAACTCGCCAAAAATTCAGAAGAACCGCGCCAGCGCCAACCCACGTCAAGAAGGCAGATGGGTCGAATACGGCGCCCAGTGACCTGTAAAGAAAAGCGTCAACGCACACGGTATAAAAAACAAAACCAATACGGTCGTGTAATGGGGAAGACGGGTCGGCATCGAAATCTCCCGAGGGGTCATTGTGGTAGCACAACAGCCCACACCCCGGGTACCGTGAGCCTGCACCGCGATTGGATGTGTGATAAACGACACGCAACAAAACCTCGCAGAGAGGGAAGGCGTCCAGCGACTTGCGAATTGGACAAGAAAAGGCAACTCGGACGAAAAAGGTCACCCCGAGGTGAGAACAACAAAACGTTAGGCGTCAAGTGCGGGGGGAGCCCGCCAACAGCCGCGCGACGCGTTAACGTCGGCCAAAAGGTGAGGGCTAAAGTGAGGAGCAGTAAAACGATCACACCCAGATGAGGATGGTAAACGGCACGCATCTCCGAGGGAGCGTAGTCCGCGGGAGGGAAGAAGATTCCCCAGTACATGGACCTGTAAAAAACAGATGTCGGGCAAGGGCAATAGCAATAGGTGCTTCTGTCATGGCACAGGCATACTGCAGCAGCAACGGAAGGGATGGAAAAAACACAAACTGGGTGGTTATTTTCAAGACAAAATCCAGAAGTACAGATCGGACGATGGTAAGGGGGGGGGGGGCGTTCAGAGAAATATAGGGGATGTCCGATCGCAGCAACCCGTGATTGCTTCTGAGGGGGATTCGGATACGCCCGCCCCGGCGCGTCACTAAACTCTGGAAGTAAGCCGTGCATGCGGAAAAGGGGATCCGCAGTCAAGACTTAAAATGGAACTCAAACGAGGACGTGCAAACGAAATTCACACACTGCTTAGAGAAGGCGAGGGCGGGTGGAAATATCGATTTAGGGGGGCAAAATGTTGCGACAGCCGAAGGGTCCTAGGGCACAAATCTCAGCTGAAGAAAGATAGCTCAGGCCGGCCCGTAAGCCTAAAAAAAAAAAAAAACAAAAAAAAAGCCGTTAGGGGGGGGAGAAAAACATCACGCTGGAAGCAGCCGCGTGCTATATCGGACTGCAAACACAAACAAAAAAAGAATCGCCCAAAAAGACAGCTCGGCGGGGTCGAAGGAAAAAAAACAAACGCGCAAAGTAACAAACGGAAAAGACGACGGCCGCCGGAAATGCATGGGGGGCAGGGGCGAAAAATAGCTGGGCGCATTGTCACTCAAGTTGGCTGAAGGGATGGTTGGAAGGGTAGCGCGAAAAGAGGATCTCTCAAAAAAAACAAGGAAAGATAAAGACGCCGGAATAACCACAAGAAAAGAAAAGGACAGAAAAACAGGATCAAGCCGCAATGCTCATCCGGGCCAAAAACAAACCGCGCCTGCCGCGGCAGTCGTGCTTGACGTAGGACGGAGGAATCTGGAAGAACCCACCGAAAAAGGAAGGCATAGCACGCGTATAAGGTTGACGGGGGTGTGCTGGCATGCCCGTACCAGATCGAAGACGCAACTGACGCTAAGGGGTCAAATCCACATCCAACCGTTGAAAGGCAATAAAATGCGAGCCGAACGGGCCGAAGAAGGTCCGGTGGGGCAAGCGAATGGAGCAGAAACGAAGAAGCTGGTAAAAAAAATAAAGAGCGATCAAAGGAAAATCCAATAGGGAAAACACGATCGAAAAGGGGTGCCGATTTCGCGGAGGGGACTGAACAGAACAAACGGAAGAAAAAGCCTTCCGGAGGCTAAAACACGGTCAATCGCTGGATGAAACCGAGAAGGAAAAAAAAAGAGGCCTATACGACGAGGACGAACTCTCACGCGAAGGAGAAGCCATCTGAAAAAAGTGGGAAACTGTCAGCTCTAAGGAAATTGGAGAGCGCGCAGCTCAGGAAAAGAGGCCCGATCGGCGACTGACCTTGGGTTGTAAAAGAGGGGGGAGAATAAATGTGAAAATCAACAACCGGAACCAAGAACTATGCTGCTGGGCAGTACGGGGGAAAACCAAAGGCAGACGTGCAAAACGGCAGACATGAAAAAAGGAAGAATGGCAAAAAAGTCGGAAAAACTTGCTTCGCAAACAAATAAAAAGCGGCGCACAGGAACGCGAAGTCCCGAGAAGGCAGCCGGGGGCCGAATACGACATACGTTGGGGGAAGCCTGATGAGGTAAAAGCACCCCGATCAAGATCGAAGAGGGCTAGGGCAGTCGGCAACCCAAAGAAAAGGGGGATCGCCACCGGATGGGAGGTGTCCAAAAAAGAAAAGCGGGAAAGGGCCCGGCGAAAGAGGAAAAAGGGGAAATAAAATTCGCGGCCGGAAACGCACGCAGAGAAGGCGCGGACTGGGGTTGGATTATACAGAGGAAAACACCAGAGAAAAAGAAAACTTTGAACGGAGAAAAAGGAAAAGGGGTGGTGGTCTTGGTTGGTCAAAAAAACAAAAGACGGAGGTTCGATGAAAACAATGGCGGGCCAGTCATGAAGAAAAAAGGAAAATCGAAGGCTGCGGCGGGGCGGAACAGAAAACGCAAGAGGAATCACCGATGGGCCGGGGGAAAAAAATTAAAAACGGGGCAGGACGTTATGGCGAAAAACAATGTCTGGCTCTGCTGGTAGCTGGTAACGCGCCGGGTCGAACAAATAAATTGAAAACCAAATAAGCCAACCACGAACGCGATGGCGGGCGGAGCGGTGACAGGGATGCTGGACTGCGGTTGCGCTGCTAAAAAGGGGGGAAACTCTTCTGGCGGGGGAAATCGAAGGCATCATAAACGACCACCCTGCTTAGAAGCAAGGAAACCGCTTTGAGCGCAGGATGAGTGCGGTAAAAACATCTCTATCTAAAAGGGACAAGCTTGGAACCAATCTTCAGAATAAAACCTGATCGGGTCAGAGGGGACCTAATGAAAGTTCGGCCTACGGTCCCGCCGACTTCGGTGACCAGATGGCGAGACCTATACAAGCGAGCGTGTTAGGACAACCTCCGCAAAGCCAGGGAAGAATCTGTATGCAAAAAAAAACAATCCTATCCAAACTAAAATACGTGAAAAGGGAGATTCCGAGGGGTTGATGTATAAAATCTAATGGAGGAGGCGCATATGTAAAGGCCAAAGTTCAGAGAGGGGAATGGCTGCTCGATAAGCCATGCTCCCCCCAGGCTGCAAAAAGGTGGCTGAAGGCATCGTTTGGTGCGAAAGAAAGGTAGAGTGGAAAGCCAAAGAAGATTCCGCAAAGAAAAACCTTGAGAATGGAAAAAACGAATCGGGGCGGCAGGAGCCCAAGAAGGAGAAAAATGAACAGTGAGAGTCTGGGTTGAACGTGAACATCTGACAAGAGCGAAAGCACTGCAGGAATAGCAATCAAAAAGACACCAACGTGGGCCGACGCTTCGAGCTGAAAAAAAAAAAATATAACTCGGAAGTAAGGAAATCGAGCGGCGCTCAGAGTCCTTGGAACTCAATGTTAACCTAACAAGGAGGAAAAAAGCACCAAGCGAAGGACGATCTTAGGCAAAGGAAGAGGCGGTGCGAGGGCAATATGTGGCGACTAAAAAAGGTTGCGCAAGGGCCCGGTGTTGGGACACAAAAAAAAAAAAAAACGACAGCAGGAAACAAACAAAGTAAGAGAAGAAAATCCACAGGCCGTCCGCCGGAGGCGCGGGAACTCGTTCACCAAAACGAAAAACAAAACTGGTCTAACAAATAACATTCCTCACGCGGGCGATGGATAAAGGGGCGAAAGCGTCAATAAATCTTGGGTTGGGGGAAACCTCTGCGCACTAACAAGCGTGTGCCCAATAGTGGCGAGTGCCGAACATATCTCAAAAAAAAAACTTAGGATTGTAAAAGAGAGATGTCTTCGCAGACGGCAAAATTCTTGAGCCGCACCTCTGGGGGAGCGCCAGCCAAGGGAAGCGTTCCCGAAATTATGGAAGAATCTAGAAAAAATACGAAGAAGCTGGAGATTTTGGGGGCACGAAAAGACGGGGCACAACCCCGCCTCAGCAGAAAGTGTGGCAGGTCACAAAACGGACTGCGAAAGAGTTCGAGGAAACACGAAAGGGGCGGACCGAAAGTGAGGATCCCCTACAGGCCCAGAGAACCGCCATAAAAATAGTAGAATAAAAGAGATGCGGCGTCGAGCAAGGTAACAAACGTGAAAAAAAAAAAACCGGGGGGACAAAAGCCAACTACACAGCAAGAGAAGGGCCTTAAATCTACATGCCGGGACGTCGAGAGGGGAAAAAAGCCACGAAATAATCAAAAAAAAAATATACCGGGAAAAGGCCAAAAGCGGTAAAGATCAGTAAGTAGGTTCTCTTCTGAATCCCGTAGATGGCAAAGCACGAAAAAAACACTATCGCGACATGCAAAGTCAATATTGGGCTCGCATAGGGCTGGCGCCTCCTAACCGGCCAAAAAATCTTAAATGAGAAACAAAAACCGGCCCAAAAAACCAAAAAGGTTACGCGCATCCACCAACGCCATAAAAAAGGCTTTAATTGGACTGGGAAGGTGGCGCTATGGAAAAACCAGCCGCTGGGAAACGAGGCGAAATACAAGAAGGAAAAAAGGAGCTCACGCACAAGAATAGGAAGCGGCAAAGAAGTACAGGGCGGTGACCCAAAGAAGATCGTGGGGTGCAGAACGAAAATCGCCAAAGGAAATAAAGCACCAGATTCGAGTAACGCCGATCCGGATCGGCAGCCGGGAAGTCTGAAAAAAGGTGGGCACACCCAGTCACAGCGACGCAGACCTTAAAGAGATTAAAAAGGTGAAAAAAAAGCGCGCAAAGAGAGAGGGCATTAATAAGCCCAAGCGAAAAAAAAAAAAAAGGTCAAATAGAGGAGAACAGTGGGGTCGGAGGGAGCCGACTTCATCAGGCAAAGCAAATTACCAATGCCAAAAAAAAAACCATCGCACCCGGTACCGAACAAACGCTCCAGGTTTGGCTACACTGTGGGAAGAAACTCTCCGAACTCAGCAGTGGGAGAGACGAAAGCGAACGAAAAGCACAAGCCAGAGGCCGCCGGCAGAGGTCGAAATAATATAGAAGCAAATTGAAAAAAAATAACCTCCCTGAGGAGAAAAAAGCACTGCGTGAGTCATCGGGAACAGCACCGCAATAAGAAATCAAAGGGTGAAGAATTGGGACTCACAATCGGGGAATCGTCCTCCTCTTGGTCAGGGGGGAATCCCACAGCCAACACAAACTGATCGGTGGGTGAGCCATTCAAAAAAAGGGCGGGGGGTGGTAGCCAAAGGGATCAAAAAAACGCCAGCAAGAAAGAGCAGATGCGCAAAAGCCCAACGAAGTGAGCATGGAAAAAAAAGAAACTACGACGCCAAAAAATTTAATACCCGCAATCGTGACGGCGAAAAAAGGGAAGGTCGCACAGAACTCCACGCTTTGGGGCGAGACGGGAAGGCCACGGATGCTCGACGATTTGGTCAGGGGCTGAAAAAAACACCAAAAATATGATAATCTTAACGGCAAAAAAAAAAGGGGGAATTCAGACGAACGCGGTATTCATGGGCGCCGCAGGGGGGGAAAGGGAATAACCCCGAATGAAAATGTAAAAGGGGAAAAACAGAGGCGGCGGAGCCCGGCGCAAGACGTGTGGAAAGTAATTACTTGAAAAAAAAACCGACAGAAAACGACGGTAGAAATGGGGTTCCACCGCCGTGTTGAGTTCAAAACCCCTACTCGAAAAACACCAGGGAACGCGCCGGAGCTGGTGGGAGAGTGCTGTCGAGCGACAAATAAAGGGGGAAAAAAAGAGAAGGCCAAACACGATAAACGAGAGGGCGATAGCCGAGCGCCAGAACCGAGGCAACGAAGAACCATAAACGTAATGACGTCTTCAAAAAACAAAAAATTGTCCCTGATATGAGCAGGGAAGGAAGCGCTAAACGGTGGGTGCCAGCTCAGCAGAGAAAAACAGAGGTCGTCACAAACGAGGCATTCAGAAAAAGCCAAGATAAAGTCGCAAAGGAAGGGTGGGGAACCTTTTGTAGACAGCAAAGGGCAACCTGAAAAAAAAACTCCACAGTCGCAAGACGGGATAGCGCAAGGCAAAACTGTATGCCTGCCACGATCCGCCAAACCAACTCATAAACGGATGTGAAAAAAAGCCTGCTGTGCGGCAGTGTTGCCGAAAAAGGAATAAGCTTCCCTGCTTGCGCACAAACCCACCAATCCGAAGCCCAGCCTCTCCGAGCTCGGGGGGTCACATAAACAAAACGCGCCCTTTCGCAAACGCGGGTCAAGAAGAAACGAGAAGGAAAAAAAAAATGCATGGGAAGATGATAAGCTGAAAGCGCGGAACAAGCCTTTTGGCTCATTCAAGGTTTCACCTTAGGAGAAGGATCTCTCTCACAAGGAGGAGGGAGAGGCCAAGCTTTCGCGCTACAAGGAAGGAAAACCAAATTCAGACAAAAGGAGGACAATCGCAAAGAAGATCGCATCCAGGGGACAAAACCAGGAAAAGACTGCCGCGGT
>Ga0179593_1410973_pt1 | contig 11907 bp, 13 predicted proteins | sample CZODoug2_1_08_16_FD_185931 | JGI IMG/M metagenome (GOLD analysis project Ga0179593, IMG submission 185931) | Vadose zone soil fungal communities from Angelo Coast Range Reserve, California, USA - CZODoug2_1_08_16fungal (PacBio error correction) | ecosystem: Environmental > Terrestrial > Soil >...
ATCAACCGGAGGAAAACAAGAAGGTACAGGGTGCGAGACAGTAACTGGTGAGGGCCGATCGATCAGAAGAAAAAAGGGGAAGAGACAGGGAAACCACCTCCACGAGATAAGTGACACGAACAAAGATCGGCTTGGGGAGTAACCAAGAAGCCGGGCAGCTTAAAAAATCGGATTCTCCTCATATAAATTACGGAGACGGGATGAAGGTAGTGAGATTTGGGCCGAATCAGGGGAGCCGTCGTCTCGGCGAGACGAAATGGCAAGTTGCAGGGCGTAAAGGAAAGGCGACGGGCGGCGAACTTCGGCGTGAAGGGAGGAGAGCGGCTAAACGCTGAAACCTTCCGCAAAGAGGGGACTGATCGGGGGGGGGGGGGGGGGTGTTGAGTAAAAGACAAGATAAGACCAGAAACCAATATCGGGTCCGCAAGGTAAATTGCGACCGAAATTTATATAGGAGAAGGGACAATTACATCTTCTCAAAGAAGGCTAGACAGGCCACAGGCAGCGGGGGAGGGGACTGTCCGGACTGCGCAACGATCCCGCACGATCGTGGGGTACCCCAAAACACGACCAAAAAAGAACCCAAACAACATAGGAAGAGGAGCGGGTCCCGGTTCACCAATACCTCCAAAAAAAAACATGCTAAAGATGGGGGCCGGCGCCGGGGGATCGTAAAAAAGAGAAACAGCGATTTGCTCGATTACGAAAGGCAAACGGAATGATCAAGACGCGGCAGGGACCGCGGCCCTAAGGTAGGTCTACGGCATTCTGGAAGGAGCTCGTTCTGAGCCGAGCCAACAACAATAATCGGGGGACCGGAGAACGATGGACGGAAATGGGACAAAATCAAAGAAAGACAGTGCAGGGGAACAGCGATGAAACTATCAGCAAACAGAGAAGGCCACGAGGATGTAAAAAAGCGCGAACAAAAAGGTTTAACATACTGGAAATCGGGCGACAACACGACAGGAGAGACGGCAAAGGCGACAGAAAAAGAAGATGACAAAGGGAGAAGAACAGGAACTGCTAACGGTCCCAGAAGGAAAACAAACTCTGTCAAGCTCGAAGGTCACCAAGAAGGCGCGCTCTAGGTAGGAGACGGGTGCGAGGGGAACAGCAGGACCGCATACGACGAAATTGGGAAGGGGCGCGACGGCCATGCATAGCAGCTCAAGGTGAAGGCTGGAATTGGAAAGTTGAAGAAGGCCTCAATCGATCAGAGGTGAGTGTTAAAAGGGAAAGGGCTCGCAGGGAAGCAATAGTCGTTCAAGGCAAGGGACTCCAAAACCGAGAAGAAGCCGAAGAAGAAGGCACATGGGAGAGGACAAACGCAAAATGTTTTACGAAAATTAGGGGCTCCCTCGGTGAGGGGAACCGGGGGGCTGACGGTAAGGCAGGGGAATCAGAAGGTCATTCCGAGAGAAAGCCTACCGCTGGGAGATCAAAAACAACTGCGAGCGTAACCCCGAATAACGGGGCAGAGTTGTCTTGCGATTGAGGGAGATGGTAGTGGAGCCACGAAGCTCTCAGAGATCAAAAAAAACTATCAAACAAAAGCGAAGGAAGCGTCGAAAAGAGACACCTGTGAAAAGTTAACCCTAAAATGAAGCTACGAGACCTACCATTTCCGAACAACTCGGGGACGGCCCTTAGAAAACGAACATCGGTCTGCAGGGGAGAGGAGATCGAGAAGAAAAGAATTACCGAGCAAAGTCGAATCAGACAAAGCGCCTGGAGAGAGAGTTAAACGATCCGCTAAGGCAACGTCCTAACGAAAAGCGACGCCGACATCTTCTTTAAAAACCAAGAGGAACGACCAGAAGCGAGAGTGGGAAGGGGGGCTAGACCCTGCTGATAGGGGAAAAGCACAGGACAGCGTGTGGAACCGCGCGTAAAGAAGAGGAGTAAGTCCATCGGTGGGAAAAGGGCGGATTTCACGGTGTGGTACTTTGTCTATGGCACATACCGAAATGAGATATCCCGAAGGGGGAAGTCCTCGAAGTTGGGGATCGGAGAAAAGGGGAGAAACTTCAGAAAAAGGCGGAAGTCGCCCGAAAAGGAAAAACAGTTTAGGAGTCCCTTATGCGAAGTGTGTACGAACGAGTAGAAGTGAACACACCACAACCTGCATAACCAATGTGGTTTTGCTTACCAGGAGGGCCAGGGGAAAGAGTAGAAAAAGAAAAGGTGGAGGCGCAACAGACCGGGGAAAAGATGCAAGCGGCTGCGCAAGAAAGGGGGGAAAGGGGTCGACACGCGTTCGACTGACAAGGCAAGGAACCAAGCGAGAGCTCAAAAAAAAAGGAGGAGTATTAAAAAGAAGAAGATGAGAAGGTGCATTGCCCATGGCCGTCGAAAATCAGTGTCGGCACAGGGAAGGAAAGGCGCAAAAGGAAGCCTGGCTCTGGGAGGAATCCACCTCTTGCTCAAATCCAAAGGACTAAGGAGGCAAAAAAAAACCAGGGGTTATGCCTTAGTGTGGTGGAACGGATAAAGAGGCGACAAAGCCGCATCAGGGGAGACAAAAAATGGGGTGCAGAAGGACCTTCCCGCCGGTGTGAGGTTTGAAAGGATCCACGTTGGGACCGCCCGGAAAAGACGGGGAAGAACGTCGGGAGCGGGGAAGGTGAGTGGGCTCCGAAAACAAGCACCCTTAATCTGAAATTTAACACGAGTAAATGAGGGCGAGGACCGGTTAGGACAACCCTCTTCCGGTGGCAGGTGACTAAAAGGTCTTCAACAAGCAAAAAATGATACGAGGAAACGGGAAGGCTTGCCCGAAAATGTCGGTCGTCGCCGGGAGGCCGTAAGGAAAGGACGGCGAAAAGAAGGGTCGAAAACAGGACGGGTCGAATTAGAAGGACGGTGATCTGCGGCTTCGGAGGACGACCGAAAATATTCTTCTTGGGGGGGGAATAACTAAGAGGGGGGGAGGGAGTAGGTAGGAAGAGGCTGCGGCCGTCTTAAAGAACTGCAAAGGTATGGGAAAAAAAGGAGGGGCTTGGCAGGGTCGTTTTTTCTATCCCAGGGCCGACAAATCATCATATATAAACAAAGAAAAAAAGAAAGGGCACATGAGAGGCGGGCGTCGAGAACGCCGGGGTGTGGTCTGAAGGGGTCCATCAGTAGACTGGTATCGCCAAGTCCTCGTCGATCAAAGGACGATAAAAACGACAAAGGGGTAAAAAGAAGGGCGGGGAAGCGAGCGAAAATCTGCTGGGGCCATCATGAGAGCGGAGAAGGCGAGGTCGCAGTTGCGCGATGGGTGTCTGAAAAGAGAGCCGACTAAGCAAGCGATGCTCAACTCTCAAAAAGCACACCGAGGATAGGGAGTTAACGGGGCCGTAAACCGTGGAATGCAAAGTAACCTACGTCCCAGGCCGAGCTTGGGAATTCAAGGAATGGGGGCGAATCCCATGAAACCTAGCTAGAGGAAGATCGTGTAGGGGTGGGGGGGGGGGGTGGGGGGTCAGCTCACAAAGGAATCTGCCGACAGCGCGGAAAAACCCGATCTGGAACATTCTAGCTTTACCGAAACTTCGGCGGACTGAAAGGGGCGCCCTGTGTCAAAGGGGTTTTCTGAAAAGAGTAGTGAAAGGAGCGGGGAAGTCGCGAAGTCGAGGTGGCCGACGAGTAAGGTTCAGTAACGGGGGATCTATAGAAACGCGGGGGAAAGGCTACCATTCAGACGTTCATCTAGTTCCGGAAGAGAGCGTGATGGTGAAAATCTTCCAAGGGGAAGAAAGGGACCGAGCAAAAACAGATTCATTGAAAAAGGCATAGGGAGACATTCTGAGAAGACGAAGAGAATGTCAAGTATGGCTGGAAAAATAAGAGGGGGCGAAAGGGAAAAACAGGCGGAGTCAGGGGGGGAGTCACGAAGAATCGCAATCTCTGCTGAAGCCAAATGATAACACTCGGCGCCGTCAGAATTTTGGGGAGGTGATGTGGGGGAAAAAAGGAACAACCGAGAAGGAGAGATACGGGAGGTGGGACAAGGGGAAAGCGTGTCCTGTAATTCGACTACAAGAAGACCGCTACCGAGAGAAAACGCGACGGGTGGGAGAGAGAGTCATTGCGAGAGGCAGCATAGTGAATTATATCCTCAGAATAGAAAGGACTATTCGAAAGGTTTTCATCAAGAAGGGCAGGGTGCACCTCTCGTATGTATTTCGACGAACTAATCGAAACGGCATGTATTCTGCCGTGTTAGAAGAAGACGATGAATGAGGACGACACCGGGGAAGGAATCGCGAACGACCAAGCAGCATCGCCTACCATATCCGGAAAATGAAAAATTAAGAGTGAGAGACGAGACGCCGGCGACCAGACGGAAAAGGCCCAACCATCCACGAAAAGAGAAGATCAGAAGCTCATCTGCCGCAGACGAATCGGCCAGAAAACAGGAGAATGGGGCAGCGAGATGCAAGAGTTCTTTGACTCAAAAGGCGGGAAAGCCGAGCGGTGTCTGGGAATCAGACGGGCACGAAGTTCCTGGACGGCACCCCGTTAAAGAGCTGGAGCACGAAAAAGGGGGGAGTATAAGTTTCTTGCCTTAAGGTCAATCAGCGCCTTGTAAGGTCGGCCGACCAAGCAGAGAGAAGGATAAATGAAAAATAAAAATCGGGGGGGGGATAGTCGGGCTGCAGCATTATGTAAAGGAAAATCATTGAGCCGCCGTTGGAGACGAAGGGAAGTGAAAAAAAAGAATTAAACGGGGGAAAAAAAGGAGGGTATCGCGTGCGAGGCTTTACCGGTTGGAAGAAGGGAACGGGGCAGACGGCCGGAAAATATAGAGAAAAGGCGTGGATCAAATTGAAAAAAGTAGAGGGAACACTAGGAGGCAGGCAGGAAACCCAGGAGAAAGCGGTCCAGCCGTCACAACCGGGGATAGGATCGCAGAGGAAAAAAAACCGCGGTGCATGAGGGGTGCAAAGGATGACCAAAGGGATTGGGGAACACGTTCGGAAAACCTCCAGAAGCAGTTTTGATTGGAGTCATCGAGGGGAAAAAGCAGCTTCCTCTAGACCGTAGTCTGGGACGGGGAAATACGGGCAAAAGAAAAGGGGGAGGGGAAACAAGGGCAAATTCTTAAAAAGAGAGGTTCAGACCAAAACGAGACAAGCAGTTTCCAGACCAGCTGGGGTAAGGAGGAAACATCAGGGAGCATCTTAGGAAGGCATCACATGGACCATAGGACCGAATGAAGGAAGTGGGGAAAAGGAAAAGGTGCGCGGGGGCTGAAAACAAAGAAGGACAGAAAGGTACCCAAGCAGATCGTCACAGGTAATCTGATCCAGGGAGACTTATAAAAAACATCTTCTCTTTGTTAAAGGACTTCTACATAGCCGCGGGAAAGGGACCTAAAAGTGGGTGGTGTCGACGCGTGGACGGGTGGGAAGGGGACCCGCCGAGTCCGTTGCTCAGGAAGCGAAAGGACGGAAAGATGGACTGAAAACACACTGGGCGACCTACCGAAACGCTTGCAGGAGTTAGAAACCAGCAGGCAGCGACCAGCGATGGCAATCAGGGAATTGGTGTCGACCCGAATGGCAAAGATCCCCTAGCGAAACTCAGGAGATCCGGAAGCGCAGAAAATTGTCCCTACCGCGCTGCCCGCGGCCGTGAGATTGAAGGAAGAAAACACCTTTTCATCGGGCAGGAAACCGGAATAAAACAGTAATGTCGCTCGATATAGGCTGAAGCACCCGGATCACGGTGCCTTGTCTAACTCGGGATCCAAACCGCCCGACTGCGATAGGCACGTCACAAAATGAGGCCAGTCCGTCGAGTGTCAACATCGACTAACTGAAGCAGGGGTTCCAAACAGTGACAAATACGGTCGACGGTTGATCTGAAGATCAGAGCCACACAAGCGCAGATTCAACACCCCACACAGGGATGATAGGGGTACAGGAGCCTCTTGAGTTGAAGGCAGGAATAATATCAGACAGTGAAGATGCGGTGACGGTGGGAAGAAAGAGAAAGGACCGCGAGAGCTTCAAAAGAGACGAATTTGAACTCTATTTGTTGCCTTTGTCAGTAGCAGTCAGGGGAAAGAGCTTTAGAAACGGCCCCCCGGGAGCAGTTGCAAAAGAAGGATCGAAATACGGTAAAAACTGAAAAGACCGGCAATGGAGTCCAAAAAGTGGGGATTAACTGCCAGATCAAACGGAATGGGATGGAGCGGCTTATGTCGCAGGAACTGGGGAAGAGGAGAACCTGTTTCGCTATTAAGCTATCGTGTGTACCGAAACATTCGATAACGGGAGATGTTCGAGGCCATGGAAACGCCTGTAAAAGGCGCTTGATCGACGGGGGCCTACACTGGGGAACCGGGAAGGGAAGAAACGGAAAAAGAGTAGTCAAAAAACTTCAAACTCGCAAAGTGCTTGAAACCAGCGATGACCAAAGCATGAACCCAGATAAACTGCTGCTGCGCTCCTCGCGGAAGGAGAGTGAAACTCGCTACTAAGAATGCGGGCATGGGGAAGTAGGAGCTGTGGGGAGCAACGCTTCCAATAATTTCAGGGAGCCAAAAGCGCCTATGCGAATAGGTGAGGGGAGAGGGGGAAAGGCGCGATGCTCGAACGGGTAGACGGCGCACTGGGAGGGTACGTAAAATTGCTCGGAGAGGGGACGGGACCCGCTCGGGCTTAAAGAGAAGGGGTTCGGACCGCAATCATAGGGTCCGCAGGGATCAGCCGCTCGAAAAAGGCAAGACGGAAGAACGCCGAACCGGGACGGGGCGGGGCCCGAACGGGGAAAAAGATCCACCGGGGACTCTGGCCCGCCGGCAAAAGCATCTGTAAGAGATCAGGCAGCTGAAGCCGGCTTGGGAGAGCGGCGAAGGGCGGAGACGAGCATGCACTCGTGCAGCACGAGACAAGGGAGTCAAAGGCACCACCCGTAAGATATGCCGACTCCACAATACGGTGCGAAACCCGCAAAAGAACTCGCACGGCTCACACGCCCTGGGTTGGGTCAACGGGAAACTGACAGGTTTCACCGCCAGACTGAGCAGAAAACCAAGAGGGCTCCAGGAGAGAAAGTGCTACATAATCGAAGCAAGAAGGGTCGATCGGCTATGGTAATGACGCGAATACGCCGCGAAAAGAGCAAGGCTCTGAGGGACCAGAGGAACGACGAACTATCTCAAAGGAGGGAGGAGGAAAAAACGTAAAAAGGGGCAGCATTCACTGTTTCGGGCCGAAGATCAAAAAAACAAGCTAGCCGAGCCACTCAAAGTCTGCCCAACGGGACCTGAGCTTGCGCCAGAAGAAGCCTGGCATCTTCGCGAAGAGATGACGGCCGCCGAGCCAGATCTTAGAAGTTCGCCTGGGGAAGGGATGGAGAGGGGGGGGAAGTTGGCCTCTCGGCGAGAGGGAGTCAGTCGAGAGGAGGGAAGGTTGCATATCTGATTCGAACGCTGTCGGGAGATAAAGAACGGCTCTAGTGCCCGATGATCAAGAGAGGCGGGCCGCGACAAATTCAGAAACGTTAGAGATGTAGTCGAAAAAGGAACATCCGCGAGCTTTCCCGATAATCGGATTGCCTAAATTAAAACCAGAGGTCCTAGAAAACGGATAGGAGGAGAATAGGCTTTGACGGCCCCGGCTCGCCAGGATACACAGAAGGGCAGAAGGGCCGGCCGGCGCGTAGATCCCGCGAAAGCTCGGTTCCACCGAACTGGATCGTCAGGATTTCAGGGGTAACCAAATCATTCATCGGTGAGTCGCACGGATTGTGATCAATAGGACGGACGAGAAGCGATTGCTAGTAGCTTAGAAAGAGGAAAAGAGATCCCCAGTAGTCCCGCCTGCTCTCACGGGTTGATACGGAAAGTAAGTGCCAGAGGGATAGGGCGAAAAATGCAGCAATTGAGTGCTCGGCGAGATCACGAAAATTAGTGGAAGAAAAAGAAAGCCCCAGAGGCAGGAACAACGCTGCAAGATCACGGCCTCTTCAGCAAGAACAGGATAGCGCGCAAACCCTTGTATGAATCTTCCTCTGAGGACATAAAAAAAAAAGAAAAAAAAAAGAAAAAAAAAAAAAAAAAGTGTAGGCTGAGAGACGGGAAGATTACATACTATTACAGAAAATTCTTATCACAAAAGTTCAACAACAGACGTCCCTACGTACGCCACGGCTCGGGGAAAAGAGAAAAAGATCGCTATATTTTTTTGAGGAATCGTCGGGTGCGCAGACAAGACAACGAGGAATATCTAAAAGTTCAGTGACGTGTCGCGGGGAAAAAGCGAAAGCATCTTCCAAGACGATGCATTCACAGGAAAGTACGCGAGGCAGCGTGAATTGATCCGGGGGAAAAGGAAATATAAGGCGAAGAAAACTGGCATGAGGGTAGGCGGCAAATCTCTCAAGAACGCGCGAAATAGCCGAAAAAGCCTGCATGATAAAAACGACAGATGTTTTACATAGAGGCTAAAAAGAGGGGAAGGAAAAGGGGAAGGCGGATCGCCTTTCAATTCTCGACGAGGTTTAAGACGGCGAGCCCGCATACCTCAGGACGATCAACCAACCTTTCAGGCTCGAAGAAACCGCTAGAACGGGGAAGAACTTTGGCGCGCAGGCGTGGGATCTGATGATGGGGGACCTCTCCGAGGAGGCAAACGATCCCCACAAGATGCTACGTCCAGAAAAATGATACCGGGGGGAGTAGGGGACGCCGACCGAAGACGATTACGACCATGGCGCAAAAGAGAGTCATTAGACGGGGGGGGGGGGGGTGGGAACATCGGTCTGCCGGAGATGAGATAGAGACGCACGCAAAAAAGGGGGACACTTCGAATTCAGGAACCGGAGCGGGAGATCAGGCACACGAAAAAGACAGAATAAGAACGAAGCTGCCAAAAACAGGGAGACCTACAGAATCGGACCAAAGAAATACGGCCCAAGAGCTAAATCATTTTTCCCTGGAGACCCGCGATATGCAAAAAAAAAAACCGTCAGCGGGTTAAGGAAGTCAAAGAGATCGAAAAGGAATCGTTTGTGCGATTGGAAGTTCGGTGAGGAGGGGGCTAGGCGCCCACATACCGACCCTTAAAGGAGAAAACCGTGGGAAACGGCAAAAGGGTGGGATCGGATAACCGATAGGAACTCGGCACACCGGAGGAAGAGCAAAAGGCAAAATGTAAGCGTAGTGCCCTGTATGCGCCGATGGGAACAAGGAGGAAGCCGTGCAAAACACAACTCAGCAGAAAACGAGGGGATTACTAAGGCTTTCTTCCGTGGGAGTAGAACAAAGGTGGAGTCAAAACACGCGCCAATCAGCTGCCCGCCGCTTCAGTACACTTCAAAAAAGCAGAGGGAAAGAACCATGGGCAAATGCACAAGGAAATATACAACAACACACCGAGGAGAGGGGAAAAGAAAAGAAGGCTACCGGGTTAAACCAGGCCGGAGGAAATGTAGACAAACGAAACTTACCGCTGCTCGCAAGAATTCTCTGTCGTCAGGGATAAAGAAAAAAAAATCCCACCTTTGCCTTCGGCGATACAAAACACCGAGAAGCAGGAGGGGGGGAAAAAAAAACACAAAAAGAGGTTCTGAAGAGGGGGGGGGAAAGGATACCAATGCAACGGACAGGCAAACGCAGCAAGGAAAAGAGAATGGGGGCATTAACTGAGATTCCCGCCCGTGTTCGAAGTTTCCATCTCAGAAAGAACTGGAAAACGATCAAAGCGGGAAAAAAAAAACGGGATCGTAGGAGGAGGGGAGCCAGAGACAAATCCCCCTCAAACAGAGGAAAGAGAGGTGAACAAAAGGGGGAGGGAATGACTGAAAGCGGCAAGGGAAAGGGGAGAACACAAAAGGAGGGTACTTTTTTCAATCACTTCAACGCCCCGGGGTCAAAAAAGAGGAGCGGTACCGTAAGGGCAAGCTACCGAAGATGTAGGGCTTCGCCCTTGATGAACTCGGAAGGATGCTGAGATGACTGAAGACAACCGGTGGTCTAATTCGACGGTCGGAGTGAGGAGAATAGTCAATAATATTCCTGCAGTCCTATAGTGGGAGCCGCTTGGGGGTTGCGACATGGTAGGAATCGTCAGGAAGGAATATATAACAGGGAAGGGGGTGTCTAATCCGGCATTCTCATGATGCGGGGAGATCTCAGAAGGAGACCCTCATCAAAGAACAGCCTACAAGGAAAAAAGGTAGGGAAAAGTAGATCTGGGATACGAAGCAGGGTTTGTGGAAGAGTAGACTCTGTACCGGATACTCCTGCATCCTTCTTGGGATAAAGAGGCGGTGACCACTCCAAAAGCGGGGTAGCCTCAAGTAAATCGGGGGAGGTGGTGCCGATCAGCAGTATTCTGAGCTAGGGGCGAGTTGAGAGAATTGGAAAAAAGGGCAAATAAGATTTCCTCGAATCTCCTAAAAAAGATGAGGGTCAAACGGAGACAGGCACAAAAAAAGAGAAAATGAAGGCGTAAAAAGGAATCAAGGACCAGCCTTCCCCGGAGAACGGATAGTACGACTGAGGGCGGCCATCAGCCATAGTCGAGAAAAAAAAATAGAGTTGGTAGGGGGACGCTAAATCCAACACGAGCCCAACATCGCGATCCTAATTGGGGGGCCGAAAATGACTTGAAAGCAGAAGATATAGAGTGGACTAGAAGGAGGAAAGGGGATACTAAAAGTTGGTAAGAGGTAGGGAAGGGAGCGGCACCCAGTAAGCATTCTGGTGTCCGCGAGTGGTAATTAGAACGGTTGGCGCTCTACTTAGGAAAGGAGGGAAAACGAGGGCGGAGAGGCAAGCGCTGTTCCGGAAAGGCCGTGATTTTGATCGTCCCGAGGGGATTAGAGATCGACGAGAACAATTCCTGGAGGAAAAGGCTAGACGCAATAACTATTCCATTCCAGTAATCTTGCCGTAGAAATGAAACGCCGGCTAGAGGGGGGGGTCGGCGGTATAGAAGGGCCGCGAAGATAGCGAAGAGGAGGATGCGCAACTCCTATGATCACATCGCCCTGACGGAAAGGGGAATTGAGGAAACCCCGTACGAGACGATCAGGTCGGTGGCACCGATCGTCGGCGTTAGAAGAAGAAGACTCACCGCTATGCAAGGGAGACTGGCTCCAGGTTCTCAGGCGGAAAAGCGTCGCAATAGAAACTGCCTAATCTAAGATAGAAATGGGCCAGAATAAGGGTAGGCAAAAGTCTTGCGGCCAGCTGCGCAGAAAAATTATAAAAAAATACAAGCTGTTGCATCCAAAGGTGTACAAGGCCAAAAGAGCCGGTAAAGCTCGGCACGCCGCCGGCGAGCCGAAACAGCAGAACGCCAGATCATCACTAAACAGGATTGCCGCCGTGTCTCGAACTATACTTACCGAAAGATCAAAGGAAAAACGTAAAAATCAGGGCACGACCCTTAATAGAGGGAAGAGAAAGTCGGCTCGCGTCGACCGAGAGCGAATAGGAAAATGCTTGAGTGGCGCAAAGAAGGCATAAAGGACAATTTCGGGGCAAAATGCTTTCATTGCCGAGCGTGTAAATGGGGATCAGACAGGGAACAAAAAGGACTGGTCCGGCCCCTTTACCATGGGGACCCGAAGCGCGTAGATGAGGCTGAGGAGAAGGGAAGCAAAGGGACTTGTCGTCCGCAAAACGAAAAAAGATATCTTCACATGACCATCGCAGAATTAAAAGGCGGCTGCATCAGGATGCGGTTCATCTAATGGGAGAGGCCGGGGGAAAAACGAAGGGCGGAGTTGAAAAAGGGAAGAGAAAGTGCCAAAACAGGCCGTAGCGAAATGGTGCGTGCCGGCTCAAGCGGCGGGGGGGGAAAGGGGGGGGAGGGGGGCAAGGAGGGGGACTAAAGAAGAAAGGGAATGGGTGGGATACGGGGGGACAGCTATGATAAGGCAAGATGTCGGTAGAGTCAC
>Ga0179593_1548256_pt1 | contig 11907 bp, 17 predicted proteins | sample CZODoug2_1_08_16_FD_185931 | JGI IMG/M metagenome (GOLD analysis project Ga0179593, IMG submission 185931) | Vadose zone soil fungal communities from Angelo Coast Range Reserve, California, USA - CZODoug2_1_08_16fungal (PacBio error correction) | ecosystem: Environmental > Terrestrial > Soil >...
CCTCATCGTGCAAGAAAAAAAGGGGGGGGAAAAAGAAAAAAAAAAGCCACCCGCCCGCGCCGAACCAATGTAACCCGTCGCAACCGCGGGAATCATCACCATCAGCGACATAACATCGGGCTTCGGCAGCGAGGAAGAAAAAAAGCTGAATCCAGCGTTAACTGAGGGTGTGGGGGAAAAGGGATAGAGAGCTCTCGCCTCTGACAAGTGAGGCAGGCCACTTCCCCTTCCCTCGAAAACCCGTCCGTTAACCCCCAAAAAAATCCACTAACACCGAAAACGCGAGAAAAAAGTGTTAATCACCTTCAACCCATATCATCCGGGGAAAGGAAAAAAACGTCGCCAATCTCGAACAAGTATGAAAAGAAGAGGGGGACGTTTTGTTGTTGGTTTTCCGAAACTTAATTTAATGATCACAGCAAGGGAAGGGGGAAAACGAGCTATGCATCCGATCTCCAGAAAAAAGAAAAAAAAGCCTCAATCCAAATCGCGTGCAGAAAAAGAAAAAAGAGGGAGCCAGATCGGCAGTCCACTGTGAGGAACTCCCGCTCCCAAAAATATTGACTGAACTTCGAAAATGAAAATAGCTGTTCACTGACGGCGGAAAAAAAAGGAGAAAGTTTCTGGTGAGGGAAAAAAAGGGGCTCGTGAATACCGACATCAACCAAATGCCGACATAATTGTTAACCGTAATCACGCGTGCAGTTCGGAAAAAGGGGAAACTTTCGCCGCCGAGCAAAAGAAAAGAAGGGGGGGGCTACTCATCGCCGAAAAACAAAAGGAGAAAAGAAGGAAGGGAAACATCCAATCAAAAGTGCTGGAGGAAACATGTTCAAAAAATCGCTAGAATCACTCTATTTGAATGCGCAAAGAGGAGATGATTCAACGACGGAAACAAGGGGAAGGGAAGAAAGGTTCGGGCACGGAAAGGGAAGGAAGAAAATCTGCACAAAAAAAAAGAAGTCATAACGAACATATTAATACTAATACCTCAATACCTTTTCAACGATTTGGAGGGGGTCATTCTCCGCGAGGAGAACGGGGGAAACAGATAATAAACTGCAGAGTCAGGAAGGGAGGAGAGCGCTTTAGTCTGTACTCCGAGGAATTGGGCGAAACTATTTCTTCAATTCATCAATGAACTGCGGGAGGAAAAAAAGGAAGTCAGAAGGAGGGAGTCCATATTTTTTCGGGAGGAGAAAAGGGGGGGACTAGTGCAGCACGTTTCGGATGGAAAGGTGACAAAAGAAATCTCACTACCATTATTCTTGAAAGGGGGCCCGAGCCCTCCATCGTTTCCGAAACGAGGGAAAGGAGAGGAACACTCGACTCTGGGAGAAAAAGGAAGAAGGGAGCCATTTGGACAGTCTGGAGGTCGCCAATCTCGTGGGTCTGCGAGTTCAGTCGTAACCGGGGAAGGGGGGCGTGTACGGGTACACCCGAAAGAGAAAAATTCTAACTAAACAGCAAAAAAAGAAGAAGGGCCAGCAGCAAACCCCAATCTTGTGAAAAAAATAAAAGGAAGAAATTTAAACGGGGGGAAGGGGGGGGATCGTGCGCAAAGGGGGGGGACCGTTTTGCAATCGCGGCCGTATAAAGGAAAAAGTCAATCTCTGAGCCGTCGTCCGCGGGGGGGAAGAGGAAGAGGCAAGCACATCTCATCGACAGGAAGAAAAAAAAAGGCCTCATTAAGGGGCGGCGAGGAGGATGGGGCGGTATAAAAGGAGCAGAGGAAGGGGGTGTGGGAAGAGGTAGGCGGGGAGGTCATGGTGTTCCATTCCCCGATGCCTCTTCTTTGAAGAGTGAGGGAGCAGGACCCATTCTCCGCAAAAGAGGGAAGCTTCGGTCAGAATTCCAAAAAGAAGCTTACCTGGCTCCAAAGCATCAAGCAAAGAACGGAACCTACCGCTGAAGGAAAGAGGGTTCCTCCGAAATCCAAGGAAAAAGCGGGATATGTCTGGTCAAAAAAAAGGGGTCCAAAAAAAACTGCTCGACCCGCAATCCAGCGAATCCAAAAAAAAAAAAAATCCAATCCTCTTTTTTGGCCGAAAAAAGATTACCTTGAGGGAGTAACGGTTTTCATTTACCAGAGCCTGCAGAGAGGAAACCGCGAAGCACTTTCAATGCCCGCCGCGAGGCAAGCTCAGAAAGGATTCCCCATTCAAAAGAAGGAGAAAAGACTCTGTCGAGATTTGCAATGTGCCGCCGTGGGTTTCGAGGGTTTCGCAAGGCTAGAAGGAGGTCGAGTTCATATCGCTTGGGAAGAAAGGAACAGAAGACACGTCAGGCTCACACAAGAAGGAAAACCTTCCGCATGTTCTTATCCATACCAAAGGAAAAAGGGCTGCGGATGCTGCGTCCGCAGGAAGAGGAAACACCCACACGGAGGAGGAGAAACAAAAGAGGGTGTGGGGGAGGAAAGGGCATCATCCGCAGAAACGTCGTACTATCTCGTTTCTTGATCCTACCAGGGGGGGAGGTTTATCTGGCTGAGAGTGTCGTAGGTTCTCTGCGTGGCGGAGATGACTAATCATCGAGTAATCATTGCTCACCCTCGAACAGGAAAGAAGAGCGACAGCTGTCCCGGGGGCCGAAAGGATTTGATGGAAAATTTTTCCTGGGTTCGAGGGCGAACAAGCGCGCGGCGGGCTTGAAAGTGCTAATTGGCGAAAGAGGCTTCAGGATTCCGCGCGGAGGGGAGACGTGACGTGATCGGGGGAAAAAGAGGGGGAGGAAAAAAGAAGATTGGAGTGGTGTTTGTTTCGGGGTCGTGCCTGATTCTCTGTATGCGGTCGAGCAAGGGGGAGGAACCTTTTTCTTGATCCAGAAAAGGAAAAAGGGGAAAAAACTCTGATTTCTGAGGGGAAAAAGAGGAAGAGGGGGGGGGGGGGGGGGTGGGGGGGGGGGTGGTGGGGGGGGGGGGGGTGGGGGGGGGGGGGGGGGGGGGGGGGGGGGTGGGGGGGAGGGGGGGGGGGTTTGGGGGGGGGGGGGGGGGGGGGGGGGGGGGGGGGGGGGGGGAAGAAAGCGGCGTCCTTTGAGCTACTCTAAGCGATAACAAGGGAAAAGTTGAATTTCTGACCGAGCAAAAAAGGAGGGGAGGAGGGAATTTCTCGGAAGGGATAAAACAAGGCGATGCGTTATGAAGCCGATGACTGAATGGAGGACTTCTTAATTCTTCCATTCGCTCCCCCCCAGGGGGAGGGGATTGGTTTGCTGCCAAAGTTGAGAAAATACTACTCTAGCACAGGAAGGGAGAAAGGGCAAAAGCGGCCAAAGATGATCACTAGTTTACAATTCTACAAAGGGAAAAGGAAGGCTCTTTTGCAAAGATTGGCGTTTGAGGGGCAGGGACAGTTCGAGGATTCAGGGGGGGAGAAACGGGCGCCGATGAGCCTCGGGGAAGTCTACCCACGTACCCGAACACATGTTAGAGGGAGGAGAGAGCTTGTTGCGCATAAGTACAAAACGGGGAGAGGGGGTCCTCTGACTACCAAAGGGAAAGAGGGGGAAAAGGGGGCTCGAACCTAAGTTTCAGAAAAGAGTCTGCTCGGGCAACTAATTCTTAAAGAATACGGAAGGTGGAGGGGTCACCTAAACATATCCTAACGAGGAAAAGGAAAGTAAAAAATTGATGGACGGGGGGGAAAAAGCAGGGGAAGAGGGGAAAAGAATTCCTGCATTATGCCGAGGGTTGGCTGGGGAGCCCAGGAGGCCTTTCCTTCTTAAGACCTCTTTTTTCGAAAGGAGGACATCGAAGCGCTGGACAAAAAGTGAAGAAATGAATTTCTCTCCTCTGGGAGAGAGAAAAGGAAAGGTGAGGAGGAAGAGGGGAGAAATTACTCCACATAGGAGAAAACACGGTTGTATTGCTTATTCTTATTCCTCTGGACGCGTTCGGGGGGGGGGAAAAAGTGACGTCAATGGCGAGGAGATCAAGAGGAAGAAAAGATTCGCACCTGGGGGTTTCCGTCGGGGGAAAAAAAAAGTAAGAAGAAAGGTTCATTTTTTGAGCGAAAGAGGAGGATAGCGTGAATCTGTTGTTGATCGACAGCAATTTTGAATTGGCTAAGGGGTGAGGAGGTGGGTTTGCTGTCGATGGAAGGGCAGGGAGGGGTCCCAAGGGAAAAAAAAAGGCAAGAGGGGACGCAAATTGAGGAAATAAAAGGTTCCTGAACTCCCCCCCTGCACCGCGTGCTTCGGAAAGGAGGGGGGATGGCGGTATTCACGAGAAGAGGGGGGAACTACCTCTATTGCAGACGAGGGGAAAGGAAGTGCCACAGCAGCGATGTGGGGGACTCTGGGAGTTCATTCAAGTCATTTTTTGGGCGAAGGAACGTCATCAGGACATGCCGATCTAAAGGAGGGAAAAAAGGTCCTTTCTTGGGAAGAAAGAGGAAGGGAGGACGTCGGAGATGAAGGAATCCCCAAGTCCTTTCGTCGCGGTCTCCCTTCACTCAAAAGAAAAGAAGAGTCTCGGCGTCGCGCAATACTGGTCGCGAGGGGGGAGCCTTCATCCCATGCCGGAGGAAAGGGGGGGAGGGAAAAAAGGGGGGTTTGGAGAGAGTACTTGGGTTTAAATGTTCGTTGCTGTACTTTGTTCCCCGGGGAAGGGGACGGGGCAGTGGCCGTTAGGAAGGGAAAGGAGATCTCTAGCTAGCACGGAAAAAAAGGGGAAGAGAGGCGCGCGCGGCGGAGGCCGCTCTGAGCCCCTAGGTGTCTCTGCCGGGTGCTGATGACAAGGGGGGGGGTACATGGGTTCGCGCGGGCCTCGGTGGATGAAAACCGGCCGTCACTATTCTATGGGAAAGAGAAAAAAAAAAAAAGGGGAGAGGAAAAGAAAGAGATCCGCGGCAATCACTCAGGGGGAGGAAAACGTGCGCCCAAAAACCATCCACCAGTCCCGCGCTAACCCATTTAGAAGGGAAACCGTCTTCTCAGAAAAGAAAAGGAAGATTTCTTCGTCAGAAAAAAGAAGAAAAGAAAAAGAGGTTAACTGCGTTGTTGAGGCGGGCACTAGCCTCTATCTCCTGAGAAAGGAAGGGAAAACTTCCGCCCAAGAAAGAGAAGAGTAACAAATTACCGCAAAAACGGAAAAAACGTAAATCGCTCAAAAAAGTGGGAAATCACCGGAGCCAAATCCTCCACCGGCATGGGATGCGAGCTCTACAAAAATAGGAAACGACGCCGATATAAGAAAGGAAAAAGGAAAAGGGGGATTAGGCACGCGACCGAACGTAAGAAGGGGGAAGAGGAATCGAATATCCGACGAAAGAGTCCTCCGCAATCCAAGAAAGAAACCGCCATGTGCGGCCGAAAAGCCAGGGAGGAATCTCCTCGCCCAAAAAAAAAGATGGGAAAAGGGGAAAAACCGCGATGCTGTGGCACGAAAACTGGCGAAATGCCCTTCTGCATCATCGTCGTCGCTCAAAAAAAGGAAGTGATACGCTCCATCCCCAAATAGAGAAGAGGGGGAAATAAGCACTCCGGGCGGTTCCGGGGGGGGAAAAAGGTGCGCACGAAGGTAGGGGAACGCGAGAGGGCTTGTACACAACTCCTTCCGGACGAGGAAAGAAAACCAACGCAGCCCACGGCAGGGAAAAAAAAGTGCTTCGATCAACAAACAGAATTCCAAGAAGGAAGAGAGGTGAATGCTCAAAAAATGAACGGATTCTGGAAAAGAAGATGACAACGAACCATTTTCCGTAACATTTCGGCCAGTCGGGCACGGGAGAAAGGGGGGAGCACCAGCGAACAAAACGAAAAGGAAAAAAAAAAAAAAGGGGGGAGCTCATACCTGAAGACCGGGCCAGGGATAAGGGGGGGGTTCATTTCATCCTCTCGCTTAACGAAAAGAGGGAGGGGGGAAGGGACACTGCGCGTCATGCCGTGCGTAGAAGGGGGGAAAGTGGAAAATCCTCGGCAATGGGGGGGGTGAATAAAAAAAAGGAGGACTTCAAGCATGCAATGAACGCCCGGGCGAATTCTAATTACCTCCTTCAAATCAAGAGGGAAGTTCATATTTTTTAGGAAAAAGCAGAAGGGGGATCTCTTTCAGAGTTGGGAAGGGGCGGGGACAAAAGGAAACCAGCCAAGGGGGGGAACGCCTTCGTGCCCACACGCTCAAAAAAAAAAGGGAGGGGACGATCCACTTGAGAGGGTGCAAGGGGGAGGAAGAGCAATGCTCCTTTCGGAATTTTTGTTACTTCTTCGCACCAAGCGCGCAAGGAAGGAAAGAACCTTGTTGGGTAAGGGGAAAAGGATAAAAGAGTCTCATCGTCGCCCTGAGAGAGAAAAAAAATGGAAAGAAGGAGAACTGTCCGGAAATGGGGAGGAGGCAACACGGCTTTTGCATCACGCCTGATTTAAAGCGGGGATTGTAGAATGTCCACGGGGAGGAAGGGGGGGGCCGCTTTTGGGGGGGGGAAAAGATGCCTTACACTACTTTTCCCTTCCTGCAAGCTGGAGCAGGGCGCGTAGGAGAAAGGAAGGGGGAAAGATCATCGAGGCGGGAAAGGAAAGGGGAAAAAGAATCCAAGCCTCATTAGTCATAGAGGGAAGAACCTCGCCGTGACCCGCGACTGTCCATTCACAGTAAATCGCAGACCTCCTCCACAGCTCTTTTCTTTGCGGGAGAAAAAGGCAATCGGCGACCACAGGGAGAAAAACAAAAATAAAAGGCGGGGTTCCTCTCACAGGAAAAAAAGGAGAGGGAGAGAGGGGAATATTCTCCATCGTTGGAAAGACAAAAGTGGGGGCCCAGACTTGACTGATGTCGGATCAAGAAAGGAAAAAAAAACCGGCTCGACCAAAGAAAAGCGTACCTCCCAACTTAACAAAAAAGGGGCGAGAAACTCATTTCCCTTTCGCTCACGAAAAGGGGTTTTCATTAAATTTGTCGCCGTAATCCGCAGTCCGCCCTGATGCCGCGCCAATTCAGCTTTCAAAGCCCGCCGCCGAAAAAAGAAAGAAACAGGAAAAGATGCCCCAGCAATCATGTAGAGGGGAAAAGGGTTCAATTTGCCGTCAAAAAGGGGAGAAGGGGGGGCGGGAAAAAAATTCTTCAACCAAAGGAGGATTCGATTTCATAGGGGAAGGAAGATCCAAACGCCAGAGAAGGGAGAAGACACGATAATAGAAACCTGGACAAAGGGTCGGATGAACGCGCCTCTTGGATACACGGGCTGCGGATGCTGCGTCAGCCACAATCTCTCTCAACAACAAGAAAGGAAAGGGGGGGGGGGAGTACTCATCATCTCACCAAGAGGGGTGGGGGAAAGGGGCTGGGGGAAAATAAGAAAATGCGTGATTTTTTCAATTTATAGGGGGACATGAAGTCTATTTCTCTTCTTATCCGGCAGCGATATGAAAGAAGAAGGTGAAATTGCGAACCCTCGAACAGGAACTGGAGAAACTAAAGAGGATTTTTTAGCATCAGGGATTGATGGGAAGGGGGGCAAAGGTGGTCGCGAGCGTGGCCAAGCGCGCGGGATTGAAAGCTGACTTTTCTCGGCTTCAGTAGCAAAGGGAAAGAGAGGAAAATGTAAATTAAAACGGACGTGAAAAAGAGGGAGGGGAGACAAAAAGATGATTGGGGTGGGGGGGGGAGAAGGAGTCTCTGGATGCGGGCGAGAAGTTTTGAGCCTTTTTCTGTATCCAACCATCATCAAAAAAGGATTTAGGCGACACCGTGGGAATGAAAGGGAGAGGGAGCTACGCTACAGGAAAAAGTGGGGGGAAAAGGGGAAGAAAAAGGAGGGTTCTGACTCTAGACCGGCAAGGAAAGCCGCTGTTCTTCTCTGGCCCCTTAATTTGATGTCCAGAAGGGAAAGGAGGATGGAATCCTATGACTAATTAGGCAAGGAGCACTTTCCGCTCGCTGAGGGGGGGGGAAAAGGCCAGCTATATCCCCATGAGCAGACCGAAGGAACCAGCCTTGAATCTAATGTAAAAGAGTGTAAGGGAAAAAACCGCGCGCACGATTGGACAATTCAAAAAAGGGACATTCAAATTGCGCATGTCAAAAGAGGATTCGTCAAATTTTCCGGGAAGTGGTCGGAGAATTTGCTTTTTATCGCGCACGGGCTGAAAAAGAGGGGAGAAGTGCGACCCGTACCCGAAACCAAGAAAGGGCGACTGATTGAAAAAAGGGAGAAAAAAAAAATTGCCGAAGGAGAAAAGGGGCCGTAAAATATTCTCGTTTTTACCAGCGAAATGAAGAAGGTCTGTCAACGATGGAGCTCTCCGGGAAGGGGAGGAAAAAAATCCTGGTCGTCCGTTTCTTTTGGGGAAGGAGGGAAACGCTTCACTAGATCAAACAATGGATGGACGCTTGGCGAAAAATATTGTAATCGACGATTCAAGGGGGGGGGGGGGGGGGGGGGAAAAAAAAAAATGGAGTTGGCGAAGAAGAGGCTGGGCCTTCTGAAGGGAAAGCGGTTGGAACCAATTCCGCGGATTCCATCGAAGCGCTGACGACGAGAAAGGAGGGAAAGACTACGCTTGCGCTATAAGTTTTGAAAAGGGAAAAAATCTTATAAACACAGGGGGGGGAGGGAAAAGGAGGAAGATGGACCGTTTCGGCAGTGGAGTTTTTTGGCTCTTTTGACGTCCAATTGTCGCGGCGCTAGAAGGCCCGACTGGCCGAATCTTCGGGGGAGAGGGGAAAAACAGCTTATTCGAACCCGGGACATTTTTGAAAGAGGAGGAGAGGGGGTGCTGTTAATTCTGTTGTTGATAGGAACAATGGTGGATGTTGTCTATGGAACTTCGCGGTGGCGGCGTTGGGGAGGGGGAAAGGAACGTCGGCGGAGTCGGTTGGGGGTGACGTGACGGCGGCAAAGGGAAAAAAAATGGGGAGGGGGGGAAATATTGGTTGAAGGAAATGCACGTTCTCTCAAATCTTTTCGCCGGCTATGAGGGGGGAGTAAAAAGAAGCAAATTGTGGGTGAGCAGAAGGAAAGGGAAAAAAAAGAGCCGTCCTTGAACAGCATCGAAGGAGGAGGGTAGGGAAAGGTCATTCAAGTATTTTGGGGCGGAGGAGGCCAGTGACATTCAAAGCTTCTGGCCGCAGCATGAGGGGTCGCTGTGGGGAAAAAAAGGGGGGATTGGCTTCGGGCTGCGGCGGAAAAAGAAAGAGGGAACTGACTTTCTGGAGCGTGCTTCAAGAGAGGGAGAAAAAAAAAAGCAGATTATTCGCGGCGTAGGAGAAATAAGGGGCAGTGCTACTGTTTGTTCCTCCCATCCATTGCGTGATATTTGGCAAAAGGGGGGGGGAGAAAGTACGTTTGGCGTTTCGGGGGTAGGGGAGAAAAGGGAACGCTTTACTTGGAAGGGGAAGAAAAAAAAGGGAAAAGAGGAGATGCAGATGAGAAACGGGCGAAACACATTTTAACTCTTGCTTCTCCGCGGGGCTTACGAAGAAAGGAGGTGGTACGCTTGCTGGGTGCTGATGACGAAGGGCAGAGGAAAAAAAAGGGTGAAATTGGGGGGAGGAGGGCTCATACGTTTTCGGGCAGATGAGGGATGGCAAGAAAGTCTCAACCCCCAAACTGATCTTAGGAAAAAAGAGAGAGATCCGCGGGAAGGGAGAAAAAGGGGTCGCCATTCCCACCATCCCCGTCAAAGGGTAAAAAAAAAAAAAATCAAAGAACACCAGCATCCGACACAAATAGGGCAAGTATCAGAGGAAACTTACTCCCCCGAGAAGGGAGGGGTTACGCAGGAGAAGCGCATGCTTGCACTTCTCAACGCCACGGCCCGTAAAAAAGATACCGTCAGGTAAACCAAATTACCGGAAAACGCCAAACAAGAAACGTATCGCTCCAAAAACGTGGGGATAACGGAACAAATCACTCACCGCATGGGGATTGTGAGCATCCCCGTCGCCAGAAAAAAAAGATAATCTGCGTTCCATCATGAGAAGGAAAGGGGGAGAATTTCCGACGAAAAATGCAGAGAATCTCCGCCGAGCACCGGGGAATAACCAGAGTAGGAAAGCACTGCCAGGAAACCGCCCTGTCGGCCAGATCGCGGGGGGGGAACCCAAAAAATACTTGAATAACCGTTACGGACAAAAACCGGCGAAAGCATGGGGAAAAGGAAAAGCCGTCTGCCATCATCGGGAAGGGACGCAAATCACCCACCATTTGCTCTTTAAATACCGCCAGAAAAGGGGGAACAGAATGTGAACGAAGCACGCGTGCCGTGGAAAAGAAAGGGGAAAAGCATTTTGCGCACATGCCGCCAACCGCTTTGTACAACTACTCTGCCGACGACAAAACAAAAACATCCACCGCCGCAGTGCCATAAAAGGGAGGAGGGATCCACCACCCGAATGCCAGCAAAGAGGAAGAAAGAAAAAAAAAAATGGAAAGGGGGTTCTGAAGCCGCGGGATGCAAAGAAGGAAAAACCAGGTCCACGATTTCCTTCCCCCCCCCTGCCAGTCGGAAAGCGAAGGTTACGTCACCAGAAAAAACTAAAATCATAACGGGGAAGGAAGGGGAAAAGAAGAACAACATGGTTTAATAGAAAAGGGGGAAGGAGATCTAACGAAAAAAGTATATCTCAACAGTATATCAACTTCAGGCTTCCATTCCTTTTCGTTCTGCAGAAGGGAACCAAGGAGGAGGTTTTTCCGTGAGAAATAAAAGGGAGCAATTAAACTCTTTCGAATCCCACCGAAAGAAATGAGGGAAAGAGTTCGATCCATTGTGTTGACCAGAGTCAAAAGTCCCTCCATGTTTATCTCGTGCCTGGGAGAGGGGGAAAAAAAAAGGGGAACGACCAAGTATTTCTGGAAACGCCTGAGAAGAGAAATCTTTTCCAGAAACGAAGGGGAGGGAAAAGAGAGGGTACCACTCGGACTCCTGGTGCGAGAAAATGATACCTAGTTCCAATTTTTGGGTGAAAAGAAGAATCAGTCCAGGACGTTTCCATCACCGGTTCGGGTACGAAAAGGAGTGAAAGAGTCTCATCGGAAAGGAGAAGAGAAAAGGGGGAAGGAGAAAGGGGCCTGAAATTGCCGCAAGGAAAAACCAATCCGTTTCACAACGCCTTAAATGTAAAGCTGGGGGGAAGGGAATCGTGCGCACGGGGGAAAGGGGTTTCCATCGCCGTACACGCAGGGGAAAGGGAAAGGAAAAGGAGCGTCAGTCTCTTAGGAGAAAGGGGGGGGAATACTTCGCAACAACACCATCTCATAAAGAAAGGCCCTCACGCAGCCACGAGACGGGAAACTCACTCACTAGGGGGGAATCATTATAATCGGAGAAAAAGAGAGCCGTGACCGAGAGGCAATCACTTCCTTCTCCATCGCCGCCAAGGGGGAGGTGCCAAGATAAAGTCAGAATTCAAAAGAGGCATAACTTCTCCCAATCATCCGGGGAAGGAAAAACGATCACCTGAACCTACATCTTCTTAAGCTAATGGAAAGGGGAAAGGGAAAAAAAAGGCAGAAATCCTAGTGTAAAAGCGGGATGTCTGGTATCCATAAACAGGTTCAAAAGGAGGGGAAACCTCATCCAGCGAAAAAAACGCCCAACTGAAACCACACAAATAAGAAGGGGGAAAGGGAGAAAGGAGATTCCCTTTCGCGAAAGGAAGGTTTCAACTTTCGCTCGAATCCTCACCAAAAGAGAAAAAAAAATTCAGCGTCAAAGGACAGCCGAAGAAAGGAGAAAGGGAGAAAAACAGGAAAAAGATGCAAAAAAGAAAAAGACGCTGTCACCGGAGGGGAAAAAGGGGCCAGTGATGTTTCCTATGGTTCCGAAATTCTTCACGCGTGATCGAGTGAAAGGGGAAGAAGCAGGCCATAAGACACGTCAGGCTCAGAAGGGAAAAAAAGGAAGGAGGTTTTCGGATAAAGGGCAAGGAGGGACGGGGGGAAAGAGGAAATGTAGGGGGAGCAC
>Ga0179593_1687197_pt1 | contig 11907 bp, 7 predicted proteins | sample CZODoug2_1_08_16_FD_185931 | JGI IMG/M metagenome (GOLD analysis project Ga0179593, IMG submission 185931) | Vadose zone soil fungal communities from Angelo Coast Range Reserve, California, USA - CZODoug2_1_08_16fungal (PacBio error correction) | ecosystem: Environmental > Terrestrial > Soil >...
CGCATCTCTTAAACCCCCTGGGAACTAGTCTATTTTAGGGAGGGGGGAGAAGCACATTTACAGGAGTAGAGAATTCTCTGTGATAGAACGATCTGTAGGTGGAAAAAACCAAAAAGAGCCGGAGGACTAATCCTACTCCCAAAAGGCCACTCAGCGGGGAAAAAGGGGTCCTTCACGGAGTACCCATAAGGTACAGGAGCTGAGCGGCGAGGATGGAACGGGACAAGCAGCAGGAATCGCATGGGGAGGAAATTCCGGTCTTTCACCAGCTTGGAAGACAAGAAAGGGGGCTCCCGAAGGGAACCCGGGTGAAGAGGTCGACGAAGTAACGTCGCGCGGAAATTCTCCAGTCTAGCAAAAAACGTGGACTTTCCGGAGCAAAACTGCTCACTGGAGGAGGGGGGAAAACAGGAAAAATGTCAATACTCAGGAAACTGGGGGAGGAACCCTGGGAAGCGGCCGAGCACTCCTCCGGGGGAAAAATTAAAGGACTTAGGGGAAAAAGGAAAGGGCCTGACTGATCTCACTCCAGCGTCAGAACATCGAGACCGCGCGTCCCTTCCATTAAAAGAAAAATTCGCCCGAGTGGATGAAAGGGGAAGGGAGAGGTACATAAGGTTAGAATCGGCGTGGGATGCAAAGGCTAGGAAGGAAAAAAAAGGTTCCGAAAGGAGAAGAGCAACAACAAAAAAGGAGATGGAAAAGATATATGATTGAAGGGAGTTTTGTCGAAACTAGAAAAGGGAGACAGGAAGACTAAAAACATTGGGTGGTGAGATCACCTCTCAAGGGGCCAAAAACAAATAGAGGAGCAGGGGGAGGGGCGCTTCTACTCTCCTTTACTACTAGTAGGGCGCGGAAGTACTCTGGATCGGGAAATCGAATCACTTGAGGGGGCGGGCGCCTACTGTGAAGAAAAAGAAACATTTCGGCCGCTTCCTCAAAGGGCAAGATCGAGAGGAAGAATTAGTCCTCGAACCACTACATCCAAGCTTGGATCGGACGGCACTTAAGAAACTAAAAGAATGAGCCTGAAGCGCGGGGCAACGGGAGGAATAAGATAAGACGAAAAGGTTTACCTGAGAAAACCTAAAAAGGGAGAGTCTTGTCTCAAAAATGGGGGGATTAATGAAGGGTGCCAACCGAGGAGAAAAAGAACTATTAAAAAACACGCGGTAAAAGTCTAAAAACCTAGTACTGCGCAGAGGAAGCGTAGCAAAAAGGTTCCTAAGAGTTAGCTAAGCTCGGCTCGGCCATTGTACGTAAAAAGGGGCCTCAAAAAATCTTTTCAGAGTAGCCGGCAGCCCATGTTGGGGAGAACTTCGCCACGAACCTGGGGAGACTCGTGGAAGGTTAAGAAGGAAGATGATCAAGGGACGTGAAATCGAAGCCTTGTGGAGTTCTCGGGAAGAAAGACGTCCCCAGCAGGGCACAGAGAGACTTCGTGGGAGGGAGGAGGGGTAAGCACATCGCGTAGTATCGGCGGGGGCTCTTGGCGGGGGGGAAGGCGAGTAGTCAGGAACTCTTGACAGACCGGGTGAAGGACTAGGGGACGGTTAAAAAGGCCACCATCCTGACAATTCGAGGGAGTCAGAAACCTTTTTTAACAGGGACCGAGTTACAAAGTGAAACTTCTGGAACCTCCCCGGGGACGTAGAGTTGACCTCGGGGAAAAAGTGATTGGAGAGAATGCCGTTTGCTGGCACGACTGGGGGGGTTAGGGATCTACCTCGCAGGGAAAAGACTAAGGACAGGCATCAGAATTTCTGAATCTAGAGACGAAAAGCGGCGGCCGGGGAGTCGGAGGCCCAACCAATAGGACCGCCTTCCAATCGCGCTTTACCTACCTCAGGAAGGATACAGGATCTCATCCGGGGGGCAACATGAACCAGCTAATGGGCCCGGATCATAGGGACAGGAACGGGGATTGCAGTATGAGCCGGTCGCGGAGGCGAAAAAAACTAGTCTTTTCCATTGGAAGACTGGACAAGGAGGAAATTCGTTAAAGCTGATCATCCCTTGCCGGAGTCCCGGTTCAAGGGGAATGCACGTGCGTGTGAGACAAAGAGGGCGGGCTCAGCTGCGCAGGAAGCGGCTCCTAGAGTGGAGGTCCGGAGGATAGGGGGAGGAAAAAAAAAAAAGGGACGTCAATCTGAAAGGCGTATTCAGAGGAAAATCCGTCCAGCGAGGAGGCAACTATCCTCAGGGCTTAATAATGACAATCGCTTCAAAGAAAGGAAGGATGGATCTCTTTCTTTTGCGAAGCGGAGGAAAGGTTTGAATCTGGGAAAAAGGAAAACCGAGGAGACTAGCTCAGACCCCACCCTCTTCATAACCGAAGGGCTGCGCCTACGTAATTAGTTCCTCGCATCTACAAAAAAGGGGCTGAAACGAAGTAAAAAAAAGGGGATGACCCACAGTTCGCATGCAGGCAAAAGGAAAGCAAAAAAGGCCTCAGGCTCCGATAATCATTGCGGAGAGGGGGGAAGCTACCATTTCCGTTGGTTACGCATCTCAGGAGGCAATCCCGATGTTTCAAATCACCCACTAGTGGGGTGAACAACGTAGGATGGGGGAATAGAACAGATCGTGTTGACCGGAAAAAAAAACGAACCAGGGAAAATGCAACGGAAAGCACACGTCGTCGAAAGAGGGACGCCATCGGCCAGTACTGGCCTCTTAAACCGGGGGTTCTTGTTTCCTTTTTCGGCGGGAACGGGCGACGGGGTTTAAGGGTGGAAAGTGCAGGCGGTCAGGGAAGGGGGGACGATGGGAGACATGATCGAGGTTATCTTGAGCGTAAAGCGCTTCCATGATCCGCTAGGAAGCTATACTTCAGGTCGGCGCCAAGCTGCACTAAGGGACGAGAGAAAAACGACGGGTTGGATCGGGAAAGGACTATGGTCAAGAAGGAAAGGAGGGAGGAATCTTAAGAGAGGAAGGACTCTCCCTGATTATCTTACAGGAAGGGGAAGGACTCGGTTCGCTTGGTAACTAGAGACCTCAATTAGATTGACTTCCCTCCGGAACTGCTAAGAAGAGGTCCACGGGTCCAATCAGTCATTCTCCTCAGGGGAAACAGAGACGGCGGGAAAAGCATGACCGTCCCGAGGTAAAATCTTTCCGGCCCTCAAGCTTGAGGGAGAATTCCAACTGACCGAGGACGCCGCAGAATGGAAATCTGAGACAGAGACTAGAAGGAATATCCTTTTCCTGAAAAAGGTCAAGGATCAGCCGGATATTCTTCTAAGGAGGATGTCCAAGTGCTTGAATTGACGACGGCGGCTCGGTTTTACGGACGAAGGCCAGGAAAAGGGCGTCTCTGCGGACTTATCCACCTTAGAAGAAAACGGCTCGGTCAGGGGGGAAAACTACAGTTCGCCGCCGCCAACGCGCCGTCGCACCCGCACTGGGGGAAAAGGAGGACGCAAGTTGTGGCGAAGGCTGGGATCTTGAAGAAGGGGAAGAGAATAAGGGACAATGGTCCACGCAGGACGCAACAGCATTTTCAGAGGCCTGCTGGTCCTCAGACGAAGAGACCAGCATAGGTCGCGAAAGCCGATTTACAGGCCGGACCCTGAGGAAATCTCCCAGAGCTCCCTGAGCTTCACCTCACCAAGCAAGGGAATCCATGAGTCGGTGCCTTTATTGTTGAAAGAAGGGTAAACTTCTCCCACCAGAGGGCGGCTGCTACGGTTCGAAGGGAGCGAGAGCCAGCTTCAAACCGGTCACGAAGCAAGGTTCTTGGCGAAGTTGGTCAACCCCTGATCTTCCCTGGGCGGACAGCGCCAGGGCTAGGGAAAAAAGTTGATACCAACCAGATCTTCTGATTAGAGGGCAAACAAGAAATCAAAGGGGAAATTCCTTCTGACCGGATCGAGTTTATAGAGTACTCGGTCTGCCTATCTAGCGTGCGGAAGAGGACGGGGTCCTCAGGAGAAAGGCTCTAAAACGGGTGAGACCTTTAATCCGGAATGTGGCCATAGCAAGTCTTCGAAGGGAGAAAAAAGTCCATCAAGTAGAGGTCACGAGTCAAGGAAGTCGTCTTAGGAGCCCTAGGGGAGGGCCGTTTTCAAGGCGTCGACAAAAAGGGGGACTTACGGGTTCGGACGAGCACTTTAAAGACCCGGGGGGGGTGCAAAGCGACCCTTGCGGACGGCAACAACGAGGGAGGGTGAGACGCCTGGGCGGTTTCAGAGTGATTCCGAGAGTCATCTCAATCTCGCCATCTACGGTCGAACCGGACAAATTAGAACGCGCCATAACAAAACATAGCCCCTGGGCGAAACGTATATGAAAGTCGACCCAATTTTCGCCGATAATGGAGCTGGGATCCGTCTCGCAAAGGGCCCGGCACACGAAATCTCTCAACAAGGGCGTAAGTATATATGAGGGTTACGGCCCCTCTTGGGGGAAGGGGCACCCATTGACGTCAGAAAAAAAGTTTGGTCGAAAGGACCTCTCCGTTCCTCCCGGCCCAGTGGATGGCTATTGTGAGGAGCCGTTCATAATCTTCTGCGAAAAACGCGGAGTCCGCCTTCTTAAGGGAAGGATCCGAGGGTCTCATCAACTTTCCTTGACACCTCCGGTACGTGCCTCACACTAACGAGGAGGTTTGAATAATCACTCGACCTCAAAGGTCAGAGAGGAACACAAAATTTCTTCTGAGTAGCAACCCTCACTAATGCAGGACGGCGTCGGACGGGGTCAAATAAAAAGGGAACGCAAAACGATCGAAGGGATCCGGACGAATGCAGCCTAACGTCACCTCTAAAGACATCCTCCGGGGAAATCAACATCTATGGATACTTCTATCTATGGGAAATGTTAAGAAAAGGGGAAACCAAATAGAGAAGAGAATCTGCGCCGTGTCGCAGCGGTCCACATCCCAGACTTCGAGAACACGCGCTGGAACAGCGATCCAAGAGAAAAGTGATCACTGTGGCTTCCTCATTAAAGAAAGTAGATCGGGCCGCAAAAGATCGGGCGTGGGCTAGACAAGATCAATCTTTTAAAAGGGGAGATCTAAGGCGATGTAAGGCCGAGAAAAGGACAGGAAGAGCTTCTGAAAATTAACCGAGCTGCTGGAAACTTTTTAAGATGGGGCAAAGGCTTCGCAAGGAAGAAATCGGAAAAAACCTGGGTGTGGCAGGGTCCGGACATCGAACCAGAACCAGACCAAGAAATTAAGTAAAAAATGGGAGAGAAAAGCGCGGCGATTAAGAAGAGAAGGCTTTTTCTGGGCTCAGCGTTTCTCTTCAATAAAGCTTGAGACTTGACGGTATGGATAGAAGAAAAAGAACAAGGACCCCAAACTCCGAAATTGCGGGCGTCCGGAGTTTGAAAATGAAAAAGCTAATCGTTTAGGATTCAGAAATCTAAGAAAAGAAGGGTGCCCGGAAGTTCCACCAGTCGTGGGGAGACGGGAGGCTTCTAAATCAAGGGTCCTCTCTCCAGGCGGGCATACGGGCTGCTGAACAAGGCCTCTTCTGTGAATGGTCGTCGTAGACCTCTGCCCAAAGAGGGGACAGGGATCGCAATCTTCGAAGGAAACGTGGCGCTCCTTCCGAGACTTTCTCCGGGAAGGATCCAGCAAGTATCGTCGAAAAAAAAAGAAAAATCTCATCCTTAAATGGAAAGGGAGGACGCGAACGCGTTGGGGTGAAGTTGATTGACACATAACGTCGGGGATTACTATCAAGGAACGGGGCGCCGTACTGAAAAAAAACAAGGAAGGAAAGTTCTTTGGTAGGAAAGTATTTTCTAGAACGCTGCGCTACCGGGGGAGGAGACTTGAGGGCTTCTTCTAAAGATCCCCAGGAAGTCCGCGTCAAAGAAAGGGAAGACAAACTTATCCGGCCAGAGACAGACCCGGAGGCTGAGGGAGCCTAGCTGCCCAAACTACTTTCCCGGCCAGGGAGCATGAAAACGGCGCGAGGAAAAAAAGGGGGACGGGGGGGATGGCAGCGCCACATGGCGGAATCGCGGACAAAAGGAGTAAGATGGTGACCAAAGGGAATCGCCGGAGCCCAAGACCACACGCGTGCACGAGACAGAAAGACTCGACGAAGCGAAGATACCCTCCCGAAGAGCTAAAGCGCACGGCACGCGCCCGAAACGACGGCCACCCTTACGTAGAAACAGATAAAATCCCTCTGAAGCAGCACCACGCTCCAGCCGACGAAGCAAGAGAGCAGTGCTAATGGAAGAGAACCAGGGAGGTTCCTCGCAGCGCAGAGAAAAAAAGGGGTCTGGGGAACAGGAGGGAAGACTCTTGTGTGTAGAAAAAAAACAAAAAACGGATTCTTAGAAAAGAGTAATATAAACGAAATCGGGGCAAGGATCGGCACCCGCAAGGGACTGCAGAGAGGACTTGAGACCTCAAAGAGGGTCAGGAGGATGAAGACCATCACACTATGAAACATGAGTAAAACTGAAGGCTGGGAGGGAAGGGTTAGGAGGGAAGGGACGAAAGACTGCCTTACTTGGGGTCTACGTAGGGTCTGCATCTTAAAAAGGGCAGGATCGAGGGTATGATTAGAAGTATACTTCCTGAAAAGGGAGAGGAGAGGTCTATCGGCATGAGCGGTGGCAGCAAAGCCCTCCCTCTAGCGCGCCTGTACGCACTTAGTTGAGGGATGAAGGAAACTGGTGCACGAAGTGGAAAGGATGAAGGGGATCAAAGTCAATTCGCGCGCTGCATCAGCTGAATGACCCTGTTACCCTGAGAGGACCGCGGCTGGGACTAAAAGGAATAGTTCGTCCGACTTCCGAGCAGGCCGGCGGAAAGAGAACGACCAAAGCACGTGAATGACAATGTGGGTAAAAAGGGGGGGGTCCCGGCGACGGGAAGGAAAAACACGGGAAGATTGCCAGGAACTGAACTCACGTTATGGGTGCCAGTTGTGAAAAAAAAATTAAGGGGAAAAGCGCCGAAGGCATAACCAGAAATGTCATAGAGAAAAGGAAACGCCGGGATAGAGTCCAAGGGTGACTGTCAACACGTTTACATCGAAGATTGCCGGCGGGGCAGACTCGGGTGAAGCGGAAAAAAACGCCGAGGCGCTCGTCGAAAGCAAGACGCAAAAAAGAGGGGGAGGGGCCCTGCACGAGAGAGGAAAAACAGTTCGCCGCAAAGCCGGAAAACTCCCCAGGGGGGAAGGGGGAGGACTACTGTAAATTTCACGAGGGAAATAAGGTTTCAAAACAAGCTGCCATTGAAAGGATACGCACCACTGTTAAGAGGACGTTCCGGTCCAAGGTTTCCAGTATCAATACATCTGTGCAGGGGCGTTAATGAAAAAAGGAAAAAAGGTAGCCACCGGTCGAGACGACCGAGAGGTCATAAAAAGGCCTTAACCTGGACCCGCTTGAGAACGCGGAACGTCCGCGGGTGTGAAGGGCAGTATCCAACACCAGGGCCACACCCAGGCGGGGCCAAAGAGAGGCGACGCCCAGGGTCCACGCTTCAACCGGGGCCGAGATTTGGGCTAAGTTCAGTCCAAAGCCGGGTTGCCCGGCTGCGAAATCGCCACGTCCTCTAAGGAGTATCAGTAGGAACCCACCCGAGAGGAGGTAGGCGAAAGCGAGCTACGCCGCCGCCGCGGTCCGAGGAAGGGTTTAAAAGAGAGTACTCGGTCGCGGAGGTATTACCCTAAAGAAGGACTAGTCTCGGGAGTCCGATCACCTGACCGTTTCCTCACTGGGGAAAGAAAGAAACTGGCCATCAGTGCGCACCACAGCTCCTCGATGGGCAGGAAAAAGGGGGTTGATTGGAAGGGGGGAAACTCAATCCTTATGCAGCGTCAGAGGACGACAGGACGAGACGGCCGAACGTTGCGGGCGCAGAAACTCCAAAGAGGGGGGGGGTCTTTCGGGGTAGAGAAGGTAATGCCAGAGAAGGGAAGGTTGGGAGAACCCTTGAGGAAGCGGACGAGCAAAAAGACGGGACTTGTTCTTAAAAACGTAGGGGGGGGAAGGGGGATTGGAGGAAAGAAATAAGTTCAGATCTTCCACGCTCAAAAGAGAGAAAGACGACACCGCGGCCTGGGAAAGAGAATAAAAAGCAATAGCCCTGGTCGAACGAGAGGTAAGACCAATTTAGGAGAGGATGCGAGGACGAGCTGAACAAAGCTCTCAACAAAAAAACTTAGTGAAGAGAAGTCGTTCGTGTCTGGGGGAGCGAGAGAGGGGTCAAAAGTCTGCAAAAAGACAGGGGTGTCGATCTCCGAGTGGTCCGAAAGGGACTGTTGAAGGGCGCTTTCATAGGCGGGGCAGCGACGCGGAGTCGAAGCTGGAGAGGGGGGGGATCGGATCGTAAAGTGAAAACGAAGATTCCACTAAAAAAAAAGAAAAAGAGGGTTCTCGTCCTCTTCGAGGGAGACCGGCAAAAGGTCGATCTGGCCACGCTGTCTTCGGGTCAGCGACCCGAACACTAAAGCTTGTCGTCGAAGAAGCAGAAAAAGTGACGCGCGACTCGAAGAGCCTGCACTTCCTTCAGAGAAAGAGAAGAACTCCACCGTGTGTAGCGAAAGACCAGCGCGGGAAAAAGCAAAAAACGCCTAGGAAGAATGAAAGGTAACGAAAAGAACTGAAAAGATGCCGGATCAAGCGGTCCATCCAGAAGGGTTACAAAAAGGAGGGAAAGGATGAAGACTGGGCGCTCAAGAGGGCGGCGCGGAAGCGAAGTTCGGCGCCATACAGCCGCGTCGCCTAAAAGGACATAGAACTTTCGAGGACTCAAACCCGGGGGGCAGATCAAGCCGTAATCATCCGTGGAAGGGGGATAAAAGGAGCCAAGGAAAAGGACTCGTGAAGTGGAGCACACTTGAGGGAACAAACCTGGCAAGAGCTCGCATAGCGGTTCTGGGGAAAGGGGAAAAATAATCGGGGGGTTCCCCATCCGCAAACAATATCGAAAGGAATATGCGAGGGAGGGGAAGCTCAGGAGGAGGAAGAAACTCGTGGCAGGCCGGTGAAAGGGCCCAGAATCTTTAAATACTGAAAGAGGATGGAGATCCGAACGCGTACGAAAAAGTCTCGGAGACAGGCAAATCCTTAAATGGCGGTGAGAGAAGGGGGACAACGGGAAAGGGGAGAACGGTTCGGACCTTCAGGACAACCCGTTTGACGTCCACGCGGGATTAGGCTAAATGAGGCGGGGGGGATGGGCGGCGTGCGGATCCTCTCACAAAGTCACGCTAACAAGAGTAAAAGGAGGATGATCGGAGGGAGAAACTAGAAGAATGGGGCAGTAAAGGAACCAAAGCTTTTAGAGGAAGGGCGGAAACAAGTCCGGGGAGACGTTCACTAGCCAAGGATCGCGCATACTAACTCCTACCTTCACCCTCTCGCCCGGAGAGTCTACATGGAATCAAAGCTGAGGGAATAAGTGGGCAGACTTAGAAAGAGGGGTGGCGTTTAATGGCACCTCACGTAGTGCAGGAAAACAGGGACTTCAGACGGAGAAGGAACTCCAGGGCAGAAAGGAAAGGCGTTCTGGGGGGGAAATATCGGGCGTGGAAAGAGGAAGAGGTAGAAACGAGCTTTAAGTCTACTAAAAGGTGAAGGGTCAGTCTACGTCAAAGCGAAGGACTCGGTCCTCCCAGAGTAAAAAGGGATTGAACCTTGGCCGGCCACGCGCGAAAGCCGAAAAAGGGATCCTCTGCTCCAAAAGTGGCCGCTTCGCTCATGACAAATTGGCGCCGAAGGAATGGGGAGGAAAACCGTTGAGCAGCCGCGAGAGGGATAATACCAAGCAGCACTGAATAACACAACACCAGCAAAAAAGGGGGACGAGGGGGAAAACGTCCCTACTGGCGAAGAGAGAGAGGACTTCTCAAAAAGGGGCTACTACCCGCCTTAGAAAAGTCCGTGGAACCAAAGGGAGGAGCTAAATCTTTCACAGAGACCTTACAGAAAAAAAAAGCCTCTCCTTCGGAAGTTAATAGGATGGGACGATGTGGCCAGCTCCTCGAAACATGTCTCCGGTGGGGCAGAACAAATGAAATGGGAATCGTCAGTCCCAAGAAAAAAAGGGTTTTATCTCTCAAAAAAGTATCTGAAAAGAAAAGAGATCACACCATCGGTTGTTCCTGATCTTCAAACCCCGAAACATTGCGGACGTTCTCGCGTGAAAGAGAAGGAAGTACTGGATTAAAAAAAAAGCACTTCTTAAGAGTCACCAAAGGAGCCGGCTGCTGGGATGTGCGCGTAAACAGTTTCAGAAAGGGAATTTGGGTAAGTCGTGTCAGAGCTGAGAGGCTTAAAGAAGGGAGATTTTATCTAAGGACAACGTTGCGATCCGCAAAACTTGTGGGGGGGGGACATCATGCTAGATAATTCGTTTGGAGCCCAGCTGCACCTTCCAGAAAGAGATACCGCTAAGAGTGAGCAGCGGATATGCGGGGGAGAGCGAGGGAAGAGGCGAGACTTGAAAACATATTAAAAGGAGGAAAACTCACTGACTCTGGGGCGGAGTGCGCCGCCGGGACAGAACCGCATAGGAGATTGTTAGACCGAAAACCTCAATTATTATACTCCTCCTAAGACGTCGGGGGACAATGGTCGACAAAATCGAATCCTCCGGGCGAGCACCCCGGCTAAAAGAAGGACAGGGAAGGGAAGGGATCATCTGTACCTGCCTACACGAGAGGGGGGACCTAAACAATTAGAGACCACATAAAATTACCTCAAGGGGGGGGGAACAACTATCAGTAAGAAGGAAAAGAAGGGGAAGGTCTTAAAAAAAAAGGAGGGTGAGGAATACGTATTTCCACTTTTCATGAGAAAAAGGGGCTCTAACTGGTTGGTGAAGAGGGAAGAAAATACGAAGGCAAGATCGAGACTTCGAGCAGCATCAGTAGCCAAGGGGAGCTATGGTCCGCATTAGAAGAAGAAAAGAAATCTGGGACCACGGAAAACTCGACGGGAGTCACGGAAAAAAGAACCTCGACGCAGGTCACACGTCAAGGACGCCAAGAATTCAGGAGGGCATTATTGGAAAAAGGGTGAAAGAGAGAAAGCATCGCCGCGCGAGTTCCCGGGACGTGACGCATTCGTAAAAAAAAGAGTCCAGAGAAACAGGATCCCACTGAGCTTACAACAGAGAAGTTCCTCCTTGAACATCTTCTGTTAAAAGGGATGGGTGGGACTCCGCGCCAGCCCAGGCGAGGCGAGCTCTAGCGACGCACCTGGGGAGACTCACAGATTCAACCCGGGGAGACTCGAGGGGAGAAGGTCTCCCAAGTGGAAAAGGGGGGGGGAAAGGAGAACTCGCGACATGGAAGGGGGATCGAGGGGTAAGCACGAGGATTCCCTGGGGGAAGCCCTAAACTGTAGGAGACGAAAAAGAAAAGAAGAAAATTCGCGCCGCCGGGGCGAGCAAACCAAAGCTGGACATAAAGGGAGAGGAAAATCGCCTCTATGGGGAAGGTCTCGGGGAAAAAAGGAGCACGGAGTCAGTTCTTAAGCGCTTGAGAAGTTGAAGGAAGGAGAAAAAGAAATCTAGAAAACCGTCTCACTCTGGGCGTCATTCAAAAGAGACCCACGTGGAGGGTAGGGAAGAAAGGATTAAAAAACATCGCGGAAAAAAGAAAAAAGGAGAGAGAGCAGGCCGCACGTTTTCCGGTCGGCCAAGGCGACTGATCGTTGAACGAAGTTCGTGGAAAGAGAAAGGAACATGAGAAACTTGGAGAAGCGCCGGCAACAAAAAGGTGGCGCCAACTCTCGGGAAAAAAGAGGTGATCTCGCCAAATTCCACCCCCACTGCGCCAGAGGTACCGGAAGGGCCGTAGAGGAAAAACCATCAAAAGAGCCCTTTGGCGGGAAAAAAACTGGCGACCCACTTTAACGTCGAGGATAGGGGGGAAGGACCGCTCTCCGATCGGGGGAAAGGGGAAACCAAGT
>Ga0179593_1699314_pt1 | contig 11907 bp, 21 predicted proteins | sample CZODoug2_1_08_16_FD_185931 | JGI IMG/M metagenome (GOLD analysis project Ga0179593, IMG submission 185931) | Vadose zone soil fungal communities from Angelo Coast Range Reserve, California, USA - CZODoug2_1_08_16fungal (PacBio error correction) | ecosystem: Environmental > Terrestrial > Soil >...
CCAAAGGGGCAAACAACCCAATGGTTTGTTGGGGTTCGAAATGAGAAGGGCTAACACAAACCAGGACGAACTCAATTTAAGCCGGGAGGATAAGGCGAGAGAGCAAGAAGTTGAAAGGTTAGGGGCGGGCGTAGCGGTTAACGGGGGGCCGCGGGGAACCGGCTGCGCGCTCTTCAATCATGGGGGAAAGGGCGCGAGAGGGAATACGGAACCACCTTGTAATTCTGAAAAAAAATCAAAATAGGGGAGCGTCGCTTCTTTTGTGAGACTGAAAAGGGAAGGGATCAGGTTGACAAAAGAATACAAAGGGACTTGGTGAGAGGGAGCCGGGAAAAACGCAATCTAAGGGACATCCTGGAATGACCGACTTATACTAAGGAAGCCGACAGTTAACAGCGTTTCGGGGAAAAAGCGGAGAGATTAGTTGCTTGGCTAATCCATCAAAAACCTAGAAACGCTATAGGGTTCAAAAACCAGAATAAAGGGGATAAAATTGTTCTCCTTAGGCTCAATGATATAACCCGTGACGCAAACGAAGAGGAAGAACAAACAGGAGCGGCAACGTCAGGTCAGAACGGGAATTCCTCCAAAAGAAGGTGGGACCGTGAAGCGATGAATAGTGATTAGAACGTTATCTTTGGCGGAAGGGGAAACACCGCTGGCGAGAATCGCAGGAATTAGGTCCTTGTGGGGATGTCAGCCGCAAAAGAAAAGCAGCTTTCGGGGCGCCAGTTAAAACGAGTCCAAAGGTTGGTCTTCCTTAATTAAACACGGAAACCGCCACCAAAAAGGGACCGGTAGGCCAGACCTTCGACGGTATGTGATGCAGCGGCGCGTCGAGATAACTGAAATCCTCCACAGCAGGAAAGTTCGATTGATCAGTTACATCCGAGAATGACAAAGGAAATTGAGACACAAAAAAAAAGGTTAAAACGGACTGTTCACACCAGCTACGTGACACCTTTCTTCTGGCAACAGTCCCTTGCTCAGGGGAAAAGGAGGAAAAAAACAGATCGAGGGGGGAACGCATGTGGGAAAGGACGAATTGGGAAAAAGTTCGTCACACAAGGGGGTGGGGGGGGAAGGATAGAAAGTTGTTGTGGGCGCCTGCAGTCTTGGTGGGGGGGCCGACTGAAATTGGGGTTCCACACATGAACAAAGATCCGCTGGTACTTCGGCTGAAAGAGGTAAACGGGTTCTCGGTTCAGCTCCCAAGGGAAAAATCATCGCCGAACGAGCCTTTGCAGTGAGTCTAAACCAACGTCGTTACGGAGTGAAAGCCTCCAGCAACGAGAGAAAATTGTCAACCACCGATTAACGCGGCCGAAAGGAGAGGCTTCAGAAAGGGGGGGGAGCAAAAAGCAAATCACTCTTTGGAAGGGGAATAAGCAAAACCGGTGCAATTGAAAAGACGAGGAAGCCGGAAACAGCTAGGGGGAAATGGGTTGATTCGGCCCGTTTGACGGTTCTGCTCTTGAGAGGGAGTTCGGGGGGAAGGGGGTCGGAATGGGCGCGCACATAAGGTCGCCAGTTATTCTGGGGGTTCCCGAGCGAAGATGAGGAAAAGTCTGGAGGCTGTCGTCTTGGCGATGGGAAATCAAGAAACTTAAAGAAGAAGACGTTGGTCGGGCGATTTCTCGAGGGTGCCAATCCCGGAAGAGGGAAGTTCTAGAGCTTAAGATCAAACAAAAGGGGGGGGGGAAAGGAGAGAGAAAGAAAAAGGAGATCGTTTATCTGAGGAATTGGAGGAAGCGCCGCCCAAGTCCTTGCTGAAGGGGAAAAGTGTCGGAAGTCTGGATTTCCCAAAAGACAGACGACCGACGGGAAGACGCTTTGAATAAAAATTCAAAGCCGCAATCCTGCATCAGGAAAGGTCCGACCTTCCTTATTTGCGGAAAACTCATGAAAAGCCTAACGCGGGCCAAAGAGCATAACGGGGGAAAAACGAAGGAAAAGGTCAAAGAGGACAAGCCAAAGTTTACGCTTTAGGCAGCGAAAGAGGGAGGAAGAAAAAAGTGACCGGGGGGCACTGAAAAAAAAGTGTAGATGGAAAACGTGCTGCACGTAACCATTACAGATGACATGGCAACGGATGCGTGAGGAGTGGAAGGTCAAAGAGTAGGTGCGGTTATTCCGCGAAAAAGACGAACACAGCGTTGGGGGGGGGGGAGCAAAAGCAAGGCAAGTGCAGCGATGTATTCTCGTTCGCAATGAAGAAACACGAAAGAGACGCACACACACGATAAGACGTTCGTGGAGGGGGCATGCGGAAAACACAAGACCTTTTGGGGAACGTCAAAAAAAAGGAGAAAAGAATCAACTAATCACACCAAAAAAGTGGGTGCTAAAAAGGGGGGAACCGGGGAGGGAAAAAAAAGGGGGAAAAGGTTGAGGCTGTGGGCAACTCGTCTCGATCAGGGAAGCGTAAAAAAAAAAAAAGGCAAACAGGCGAAGGGGTCCTTTGCCCAAAGAGAAATAGGTGGAAAAAAAAAACGAGTAGCGGAGTTGTACGGGGGGGGGTTGAGCAAGGGCAAAAAGATGTTGAAGTCGTGAGCAACTTGGCAACTTTCTCGACTTTAACAAGGGAAAGAAACAATTGAGACAGTTGAAGATCTAGACGTGTTAAAATCCAGTGCTAAACTCAAAGGGAAAGGGGGGGGTGTGCGGGAGAGGGCGGTGAAATTTTGAAAGGGACCACAGGAAAGAAGCCTTCAAAAAAAGTCACTCACAGAATTTTTAATGAATAGGACACGCAAGGGAAGGGGCCGTATCCTAGCCCAGCTGTGCGGTCACAAAGGGAGCTCAACTCCTTATGAAAGAAGGGCAAAACGGAGGCGGAGAAGGGAATTAGCAAGACCTGCGTGAAGCGAGGGTGAAGGCCGAGGCGGTGCTTCATCTTCACGGAAAAAATCAGAAAAAAAGCACCAAATTACACATCTTCTCAAGGACGGCAGGGGTCTCGGGTGAGAGAGCGCTGGGGGAGGGTGCCGGCGAAAAAATCATCCGCAATGAACAGAGTGGGTTGACGCTTGCCGAAAAAGGCGCGGGAAGGTCTCAACCCAGCCCTGAGAGAAGGGTGTTCCTAGTCTTGAGGGGAGGAGAAAGGAAGGGCAGAAGGCGATCTGCTTTTTCAGTCAACGTACCGCTTGGCCCCCACAAACAAAAAAGAGAAAGCGACTTCATCACGATTGTGAGACCGTTAAGGGGGGGAGAAAAAGGAACGGTGAATCCGGAACGAAGACGGCGACGACACGCTTGGTACAGGCAACAGGGAACGCCAGAGAAACTCCGGAAGGTAAGTTGGGGGGGAGCAGCGCAAACTCTTTTCGGGAGAGAACTAAAGGAAGTTTTGTTAGAAAAGAGGTGTGGTGAAGAACGGGGGAAACAAGCACACCACACTTGGGGGTAGTTTCTGGGGGGGGGAAGAGCTCACTCCAAGGAGGAAGGAAATCCCCAACAGCCCACCATGGGGGGGTTTAAGACTGACAGTTTCAACCCCGCTTTACAGAAATTTACAAGCTTGTGAGCGTTCTGAAAGACGTTGCGCAAAAAAAAAGAAAGGACCGGTAAAATTACGAGGGGGATGACGTCAGAGTGCAGAGTTGACCATGGAACCAAGCCCGGAAAAATCTGCAAAGAAAAAAAGTAAGACTCGAGGGGAAAAATAAAACGCGTGGAGAGTAATCCAATAGGAGAGGTCGCTCCCGAGGGGGGGTGATGAGAACGGCTGCCTCTATGGGGACGAAAAGCAGATCCTTGAGGGGAGAGGGGGGGGGGGATGGGGGAAAAGAAACAAAAAGAAGAAACTGTACATTTCAATTCCGCGTGCTTCACGGAAACAGGAGGGAAAAAACAAGGGATAATGCCGGATGTGGGATTGTTCAACAGCACCAAAGACCAGCAGAATAGGTGGAAACAGGAAACGTAAAAAGAAGAAAAGGGATGTGCGACGATTTGCTCAGCGGCCAGGTGCGACGAGTATGATTAAAAAGGTGAAGAAGAACAGCCTCACACCCACTCGCGGTGAAAAGGAAGTCCTGCGAAAAGCATAACCCAAGGAAGGGAAAGAAGATGACAGTTGGAGAAAAGTGACTGTTTTGCGAACGCCCAAATCAGATCGAAGCGAGGAGAAGGGGTTGAGGCTTGAAACAGAAGGTCCCATCTCCGGATGTGGATTCAGAGGGAAATCGGGGAAGGATTCAACGCCACCCCGCGCCACCACTCAAAAAAGTGGGACAGCCGAGTAACTTGAGGGAAGCGGAATTCCCGGAAGGAGGGGAGGGACAGCAGTGTAAAAAAGGATACAGGGAAGAGAAGTGGGCCAATACACCTTAAACATCCCGTCCTTTGCAGGAAAGAACATCCGGAAACATCCAAAAAAAAAGGAGAAAGGGAGGGGAAACCTTCTTAGACAGGAACATCAACCGTAAGTGAACCCGGGAGGGGAGAAAAGGAGTGGGACAGGCAGTTGCATGACCGATTGGGGAAAAAAATTTCCGCGAAAGGGGGACAAAGACAATGGGTAAAAGGGGGATAGTGTGGAGAGCTTTTTCTGAAGGGGGAAGACGGGGGAGATAGTTTTTTTTTGACACCATGCCACGAAAAGACTTCTGAGGAGGAGGGGGAGGGAATCGAGAATCGTGGTGAGAAGACTTATCTGCCGCCACCCTGCAATCAAGAAAGGCGTGACTTTGAGGCGAAAAAGAAGGTTTAGAGTCCGTGCGTAGAGAAAAACGAACCGGGGGAAAGAAAAAAAAAAAAAAAAAGGAAAAGGTTCACTCGAAAAAAACGCGACTTTCTTTTCAAATCCCCCTGAACTGGGGGGAGCAAGTAGGGCACTCGGATTGGGTCGGAAAAGGGGGGGTTAAGGAGGGAGTTATGTAAGGATTGCGAAGCGTACTCTTATTGAACGTGGAGTTTAAAAGAAAAAAGGATTGAGCAGATTTTCGTTAGGAGGGGAAACCTAAGTTAAGGCAACTGAGACGCGATTGACTGTGGGGAGGAGGACCGTAAGAGAGTGGGCTGGAGGTCCTTCCCGGCTGTCGTCTTAAAAGTTGGAAAAACTTCAAAAAAAGTGGAGCCGGGAGGGGGACTGGCTCAGGAGGGGGCGAAAACTCCGTATCCCGTCCTCGATAGGGGGGGCAAGTCTATCTACACCAACGAGGTAGATAAGACGAGCTTATCGGGCGGAGGGGAAGACGGAGTGGGGGACACCCATCGACAAAAAAGGAGGAAAGGGGAGGAGGAGTTTAATTGCGCGTAATATGTGGTCCCACGTCGGGGGCAGCCGTGGAGAGGAGCTCCCAGCAAGGAGAACTAAGGAAAAGGCGGGGGAAAGAGTCATCATCCTGCCAGCCGTATGTGAACTCATAGGCGAAAAAAAAAAAAAAGCAAGGAAGCATATAGGTTAAAAAAACAGGGAAGAGAAGGGCAAGGAAAAAAGGGGGAAGGAAAGATGAGAAGGCCGGGCCATTGTCGGAAAAAAGAAGGGGCTTAAGGCCTAGGAAAATTAGAAGCTATGAGGAAGTTCTCCACAGGTGGAAGATGGGAACAAAAATGGAGGAAGGGCTCTTTAGGTTAGGATACACAAAAAAAAAATATGTGGGTTTAGAATCAATGGACAAAGGAGGGGACAAGCTTCTATGATGGCATTTCGGGGCTGGGGGAAAAGAAATCGAAACAGCAGCCAAAAGGGAAGTTCGTTTACTGTTGTGAAAAAACTATGATAAAAAGAACTTGGCCAGGGAAGAGATCTCAACCCCGAAGGGGAGCGGTCGCGAACAGGGGGGGGGGGAAAAAAGCAGGGCAACTGCGGGTCCAAACTCGTATCCTGGGGGGTACTCCGCCGAGGTCTCCGGAAAAACGGGGTTCCCTGGGAAAAAGGGGGCAACGAGGCCTGGTGGGAAAACCGTACAGGAGGGTGTGGTAGGACAAGGGGGATTTTTGGTAAAAAAAAAAAAAAAAAAAAAAGCTTGAATAGGGCTTTCTCTGGAAGTTAAGAAAAAGAGAAAAACTTTCGGAGGGGGAGAAAAGGACCATCCGACTCGACGTGAAAAGCTGGAGGCGAATTCTTCATAACACTCGAGGGACTTTGGTAGGGGGTGAGCTGGAGGTGAAGTACATGAAGCACCCGAGGGATAGCATCTACTTTCCACTCACTAAAAAAGAATCGGGGGGTGAGAGATCACAAAGTACATATCAATTCGTTGTTGGAAATCTAAAAGGGGGGACCAAAAGGGAGAAGCTACTAAAGCTTGCGAGAAAAACGGGCAAAGTCGGGTTCTGGAACTTTGGGAGACCAGGAAACCGGAGGGGGCGATGTAAGAAGAGGGGGGGGGGGACTTCAAAGAGAGGGAAAGAGAAGGAGACGTCGCACCGCGCTTATCCATAGAGGGCTGAATTACTGGGGGCGTTAAAAAGGAACTCTCAGCTGCGTCTGTTTATCGAAAATTAGAAAGGTGGGATGAAGAGGACTGTCGGCGGCGGCGTTGAATTATAATTCAGGGCTGGGAAGGGGAGGGGGGGCTCTCTCAACCTCGAGGGGAATCGATCGTGAGGTTCGGCCAACCAGGAGTGAGCAGCGAACAAGAGGGAGAAGACGACTGCGCCAACCATTGGGAAGGAAAATTCCCACGCGGTGGGGGGTTCGCATTCGAGGGGGCCGTTGACGGGCCCGAAACCAGGGGATGTGGGGGAAAGGAAAAAGAGGCACACTCCCTAAAGAAATTTTTGAAAATGGCTGTCACCGAATTTGTTGAGTCAGCGAAACGGGGGGGAAGAGCGCGAAAAGGGAGGAATTTGAGGATTGTTAGAAAAGGTGGTGGACGGGGAGGAGGGGGGGGAAAAAATGGGTGGGGAGGGGCGGGGAATCTCTCACAAGCGGGGAAAAGAAAAGGAAGGAAAAAAAGCAAAGAAAAAACAAGGTTGTTTTACTCTTCACGCGCAGGGGGAACACCACCCAGGAAAACAAAACAATTGTACCAGCCTTGAGAGATTCTAAAAGCCACCGGAGAGGTCCACGGAGAAAGGGAAAAGGGGAGGCCTGGCGGAAAGTGCTCTAAGTTGCAGCTAAAGAGAAAAATCGAGCCGTGAACTGGGAGGACGTTTGCCTCATCGAAGGAAACAAATTCAAAGAAAGGAAAAGCTAACAGTTGTGGGTTTATGGAGGGCGAAAAAAGGGAAAAACGAAAAGCAGAACGCCCTTGAAGGGCAATGCCTTTGAGCAGCAGACGCCAGCCATGGGACATACAAAAAAAAAGGCGAACTGGACATTCACGCCCTACAGTCAGCGGGGCGTAGGGGAGGGCTTGCAGGCTAAGTCCACATAACACCGGATTCAAAAGGAACTCGAAGGTATGAAAAAAAGGAGTGGAAAAAGAGGCTCAGGTACGGCTAGATTCTAGTGAAAGAATCATCCTAGTCAAAAACGCACAGGGGAGCGTAAACGGAAGTCTCCAGATCATAAAAAAAAGGGGGGTTTGGAAAGAGTGATTAACACGGTCTCAAGGGGGTCGAAAAAAACCGATGGCGATAACGTCAACAAATCCTTGGACCGTCCAGGCGAGCAAAAAAAAAGATGGGCTCTGATTGATGGGCAGCCCGGAAGGAGAGCCGCAAAGGGCAGGTACAGTCACCGCCACGGAGGTCCGCCCCCCTCAAAAAAGTCCGCGAGAATACCAGAAGGGATGATGGAATCGGGGAGGACCCCAGTAGGAGCTGAAAATTTCTAGAAGGTAAGTTATGTAAAAAAGGAGCAAAGAGAAAACCTCAGATTGGAAGACATCCAAACGAAAAAACGGAACCCACGAAAAACAAAAAAGAAAAATTAGGTGTCGTGGAGGAACCCCTTTCTGAGACGGAGAAAGGGTTACCGAGTCTACCAAAGGGGTGGCCGCAGTTGAATGAAAGGGGGCAAAAAATTGTCAGGCGGACAGTTCGGTTCTAATGAAGAAAACAAGGGTATTGGGGAGGGTAGAGGTTTCTCCACAATTCTGTGGGGTTCCGACAGAAAGATAGGACAACAAAAGGAAAAAGAAAACAAGAGGGTGACTGACTGGTGCTCTCGATGCCCTGAATAAAAATCGTGGTGGAAAGGGGGTGGGATTCCGACCTGAATCAACGAGGGGACTGGAAGAAGAAAACAAAGTAATTCTTTCCGGAGCGCAACGGAAAAGGAACTCAGTCGAGTTCACGCAGGAGGAACGCGCCTTGGGCTTGGAAAGCCCCAGTTTAAGCACAGAAAGACAGTTAGGGAGAGGAGCAAAAGAAATGAGGAATCGTCAGGGAGATGACGCGAAGCGTAAGCTTGGAGGGTAGGAAAAAAGAAATTCCGTCTCTGCAGAGAGCAGTTTGAGTTTCGGCTTCTTGGTCGTCACACATAGGAGGGAGAGGAAATTCTGTACGAGGAGGCACGCCTGGAGAGGGCTCCACTTACTTCCCGTGTTGGGTAAATGAGAAGGGGAACCAACTCTAAAGACAAGGACCTTGGGGGCGCCGCGGGACCAAAAGCTGTAAGAAAAATCTTCCCGTCCCCTCGGAAAGAGAACTAACAAAAAAGGAGAGAAAAGAGATATCTAACGAGCGGCGGAGGCGAAGGGGGGTATCAAAAAAAAAAAAAGGAGAACAATTCTTTCTATTTGAAATCAGAGTAATTCGGAGTGACCAAGTAGAGCCTTGAGGAAGGGGAGAAGAAGCAGGATCACGGGAATGACATAAATTCGAAAGGCTTCATCATTGGCAAGAAGTCACGGGAAAAGAATGCACGAAAAGAACTACACAAAACCTCAAAGCATAGACGATAATTATAGAAATAAAATATTTTACGGGTTCAAAAAGGAAAGAGAAATAAGGCCGGTCACCGGTCAAAACAAAGAGAGGTGAGTTAGATGATGACACTCTTAGAACATGGATAGAAACACGTGCGACGGCGGGGAAAAGGGGGGACAATGCGGAGTGCTCTTTGAATGCTTCAAAATGTATGGGGACCGCTCAATGCCAAAGGCGCAGCTGCGAAGGAGAAGGGGCGCAGGGGGGAGGGGAGGAGAAAACACGGAACTCCGTGGCAAGAAGAAAAAGCGAATCACATTCTCCGTGCGTTTCAAGTATCTAAACAGAAGGGGAAAAACAACTTGAAAAAAGGGAAGAAAATATCCCCCAGGAAAAGGGGGAAAAATAACGAACTTTCTCAAAAAGGGGTTGCAAAATTTTAGCATGGGAAGATGGAACAAAGAAGAACTGTGGTAACTCATCCGCGGGAAAGACCTGGGAAAAAAGGAGAGGAAAAGGGGGTTCCCTTTCCTTGCCACGAAGAAGGTTGGTACAGAAGGGAAAGTCCAAGAAAAGCGTGTTTCGTTGGACCTGCACGCTTGAGTGATCAAGGAAAAAGGGAGGGGAAACTTGTTAACAGACAAGGGAAATGGGACGGGAGACAGTCCACCTAAATCTCTACTTGTAAAGAACGCTGAAAGGAAAAACAGAACTCGCGAAGTTGTTAGGGAGGCGACGGGGAAAAAACAACAAAGAGGCGGCTGGGAGCATCAAGTTCTCACCAACTCCACGGGTAAAAAGGAAAAGCGTGAGTAGTTTCCCACTCCAGGGTTTTCGTACAAAAAGGGGAGAAAGAGACTCAATAGAATCTCAAAACTTGCAAGGGTATGCGTAAAAGAGTCGAAAAAGAAGCAGGGTTTTTAATTGCATATTCCTTCCGTTTGCTTCAAGCTCGAAGGAACCGATGGACAAAGAGTCGAAAAATGAGGTTCCTCGGTTACGGAGGGGGTGTAAACGACTCGCGCGTCGGGAATCAAAAGGAGAAAGTAGAACGTGGAAACTCTGCACACTCGGTTAAAGTAGAAGCGTAGAATTGCCTATGTGGGAGCTTTATGTTTCTTCTAGGCTCAAAATGAAAAGGCTATCTGTTTTTCGTTCAATACGCGGCGGATTACAAACTAGGCGGGGAATGCGAACCTATTGGATAGCGTGAGGAACAGCGTGGGTGCAAACGAGGACAGTTCCAAGTTCTGCAGAAAAGATCCGGGGGTGGGAGCAGCAAAGAGGGAAATAGGAGATCACCGAAAAAGACTTAAGTAGGAGTGGTGATGAGCATTCGTCAAACGGGTGGAAAAACGAAAAAAATTGGAGGATTTTTTTTGTTAGAAGTGTAAAAAAGGATGGGAGGAGGGGGTGTGGGGGGTAGGGGGTGTGGGAATCTCTCATCTAAGAGGTCAAAACCTCACAAAATTTTTTTTTCGGAATGTGGCCGAATTGACCCCGCTTGATACAAGAAACGAATAGCAACGGGGATGAGCGATTTCTGAAATTTTCGCTTCTGGAAAAAAGTGACCGGGGTTGAGGAGGAGTCAGAAATGAAGGTTGGGGGGGCCACATAAAGAAGAGAAGAGGGGAAAGGAAGGAAAAGGGCCCTCAACGGTGGAAACCACCGCTTTCTTCACCTATAAAATATGGAAGCTAAAAACATGTTGGGATCAGGGGGGGGGGGGGGGGGGGGGGGGGGGGGGGGGAAGAAAGTCCTCAAGGAAGCAATCAAGGGTGTTGCCTTCAATTCTGATGTGATAGAGACAATCAAAGATATAAAGCTGAGGGGTACTTATACTTCACACGGCCGAATTGAAAAATGTTCTAGACGAAAAGTAGGGGGGGGGAGGAGAAAGTCCCATCACGACGAAGCGCAGCATTTGTCAACACTATCCAGGGTAAAAAGGAAAAAAAAAAAAGAATTTGTGGGGGTTTGGGACCCCATCAGCGGACGAAGGGTCCATACCCCGAGCAGAGAAGCTTCCGGAAAGGCGGCGGCAACGTCAGGTCTGAAACTTCAGGAGCCCTCATCACCACCAGAGGGCCTTTTTGAGGAAGCCGATAAAGAGGTGTCTGGGGAGACAGCAAAAAATAAGACCTGGAGCTTGATGGTTGATCTCTGGTCAAGAACTGCAAAGTGAGGGCACGGAAGAGATTCAGCCGCCCCTCGGGGTTGAATGAAGGGGAGGAGCGCCAGGGGCAAAAGAAACCTCTAAGGGAAAGCCTTCGACGTAACGTGACGTCGTTTCCCCGTCGGATAATGAGGGGAAAACTGTCTCAAAAGGGGCAGGACTGAGGGGGCAAAAAGTGCTCCCTCTTAAACATCCGTAGCTGGCAGGCGCGTACCACTGGGTTCCCAATGGCTAAAGGCGTGAAAAAAAAAGACGTGAAAACACGGGAAGCCGGAGAATGAACCGCGACGATATGGGGGGAAGGCAGTTTGCCTACTTTTGCACCCCCCATTGGCCATTTGAGGGGGGGAGGGGGGTAGGAAAGGAAAGAAAAAGGAAAGGGGCGTCCTGAAACAGTAGTTTGTACTGACTGGAAAAAAAACACGCAACGAGAATCAGGCATGGCTTCTAAAAGAGGGACTGTGGTAAAAATGCCAAAAGAAGACAAGGAGAAAAATCGTCCTGCACTGTCGCCTGGAAAACTGAAGAAAACCTGTTTGTCATTACCGGAGGGAAGCGAAAAAAGAAAGCGCACGATCCGCATTTGTGGAAAGGAGCAAAGCAGGAAAAGGAATAGAACAGGAGGGAACCACGGATCCTATCCTCACTCGTCATTGTGACGCGCACCAATGCATGGGGAATCTAGGGGGGAGAGAAGGCGGGAAGGTTGAACGGGGGGAAGGGATTGAGGAAATGGTAGGAGAGTGCGGACAGTGGTGATTTCGGCTTGAGGGGCGGAGCGGGACGCAAAGAAGAAAGAAGTAGAAAAAAGAAGGTGCGACTTTCTGGGTGGAGCATTCCGGAGAATTGGAAAAGGAGGGCGGCTTGGGCAGATGTAATGACGAACGCACTTCAAAAAGCCCCGGACTGGCGCCTAGGGGCTGATGAGAAACTCCAAGATAAAGGCCAGCCGCGGGGCGTCTGA
>Ga0179593_1345001_pt1 | contig 11906 bp, 14 predicted proteins | sample CZODoug2_1_08_16_FD_185931 | JGI IMG/M metagenome (GOLD analysis project Ga0179593, IMG submission 185931) | Vadose zone soil fungal communities from Angelo Coast Range Reserve, California, USA - CZODoug2_1_08_16fungal (PacBio error correction) | ecosystem: Environmental > Terrestrial > Soil >...
TTAAGGCGATCTCTTCCTAAAGAAAGTCATGGAGGGAGAGGTAACGATGGCTACTCCAGAACTAAGACTCGTCGGGAAGCCAGGTGGACAACGCAGTACCTTACCAGCTGTTCTCTCCTCCTCTACTATCAATACCTCCAAAGGGTTCATGTGCCGGGGGAATAACCAAGGAGGGGAAGGGCGAGATCGAGCCAGGCGGCCTCCAAGTGAGCTTTTCAACTGCCTGCTGGTAGGTCGAAAACCATTCCCTATCACAGCGATGATATGGTACGGAGGGGGACTCAAAAAGGGAAAAAAAAACACGTTCCCAGCGAACACTCAGAGGATCGGAGCCATTAACATTAGTTTCAGAAACGGGGGTGCACTCCCTGGTCGGAGGGTTTGTCCAAAGAAAAGATCAAACGGGTTACACTGTAGCAAAGCATCTTACAACAAGGAAAGGGCGCCGACATGACAGACGCGGTAGAAGAGAAAAGGAACCAACGAGGACGTGGAACGCGGTTATGCGTCCTTGCGGATCATGTGTTGCAGCTCTTAATGAAGGGGGAGGGGTTAAAATTTCGTTGTGTCGGAGGGGGGCAATGGAGGGGAGTACGAGCGCAAGTGCTTGGAAGAAGCGTTGCGTGAGGGAAACGACAATGAAGAGATCCATCACCTCGCAGGGAGGACGCACACCTTGGAAGGGGAGGGGGGACCGCGGATAAATCCAACGGGGGTTGGGGATGTGGCGCCAGTGGGGAGCCTTAGCCGCTAGAACGACCGTCAAGGGGAGGGATTAAAAAAGAAAAACAAAGCGAAATGGCACCCTAAGAACAAAGGGGAGATGCAAACAACGTAGGTCAGTAAGGCCTCGGGTAGGAATACAACAAATCGGCTGAAGGGGAGGGGGGGAAAGCGAAGGCGAAACCCTGATCATAAAATGGCAGGGAGAAAGAGCGGGGTTTCCCGTTGAGAGGGGCGGGAGAAGAAGGCAGGATCGCCTGGGGCAAAAAAAAACCTTTCAAAATACGGGCACGAGAAGGGGCGGGGGGGGGGACGAATAAGAGGAGACTAGATTGTCCCGGAGGCTCGATACTCCGAGGTTATCAAAAGCGAGGCGCGCATTCAACAGTGGGAAAAGAAGGGGACGGGGGATATCGATGGGTTGTCCCATCGTAATGGGCCAACGGACCTATGTAAAAAAGCTGGGGTTAAGACCGACGAAGGAGGTGAACAAGAAGGGGGTCTTAAAGATATCCGTTGCAGAAACAAAACGATGTGTCGCAGGTGCGGCTCTATGGAGAAACCACGCTCGGGAAGAAAACCACGTGGCGGCGTCAGCGCCGCCTAGGCAAATCCTCTTGGAGAGAAAACTTTCGATGGTTGGAGACCCGGGGAAGCAAGCTACTCACAACTTTTGAGCAAAGTCGAATGCTTGATGAGCAAAAAGCACGGAGGTGCGGTAGAGGTCGCTTCGTGCAATCTGGGAAAAACGAATATGCTCAAAGGAAAATCCGGACTTGATCACCCGGGAGGGAAAGAACCAACATCCTGTCTGTGACAGCGTTTTCAAGATGGACCGCCAGGAAAACGAAGCTAACAAGCGACACGCTGGAAGAGGAAAACTCGAAAATTGTTCCATTCAACAGAAGAAGAATACGAGAGTTCAGCCTTCGTAGGGTCAGAAGGGGGTGAGACGGACGGGAACGTATGAAAAAAGAAGAGATCTCTAGATAGTGCAGATCGCGGGGGGGCTTAGACGGGGGTCTTACGGCCAGGCGCCTGTGGAGGGTGACATTAACATCCGGGTGAGGGGAGGAGGAGGGGTGTTCGTCCGCCTAAATTAACGTCGGGGAAAGTTGTATTGAATATTCGCAAGAGAATAATCCAAGACGGCGAGAAGGCGCCTATGATGGTTTGGTTAAACTGGAAAGATGCCTTAGGAAAATTTTCTGTGATTATATCTTTGGGACGAGGTGGGGGAGAGACGGAGACGAGGAGAAATAAAGAAGGAAGGCCACGCTCTTAAAAAAAAACTAAAACTTAAGAGAAAATAAAGCCAAAGAGCGAGCATTAGAAGACAGTTGGGTGCGGTCGATAGGGGGAGGGATGTCTCGGGACCCGAAATGAAAGGAGGGTCCCGACGGGACGCAGCGGCGATTACAGAGGGAATGGGATACGTGAAAAGTCAGGCTCTGAAGGCAGCCCTTCAGTCGTCCATTGTTGGGTGGGGGACTCAAGCAAAGCCTTCTGATATAACCCCATGTGGTGACCCTCAATCTAACAGACTCCGCAGGGACCTTTCCAGAAAAGGAGGAGAAGACCGGACAGAAATTACTTCTAACGGGGGAAATAGGGTAAAGTCGCGCTCTTTCTCATCTGAGCGCGCAACTCGCCCTACAAGTCCTGGTAAGAAGGGAAGAGGCTAGATGGGAGTGCTCTGGGGGGTAGTCACGGTCCACTTTTCCTAAAAAAAGGGATCTCTCAGACTTTCTGCGATGGGAAACAATTAGAAGAGAAACTCCTATCAAAATGGTTCATATAGGGTCCTATCATGAATGGAGAGTTAAAATAAAATAGAGGAGCGCAAGAACAGAAAGCGCACATAAGACTTATAATGAGTTCAATAGCACGGTCAGCGGGACAGGGAACCGTCAGCGAGGCAGCTGAAGGGTCGGACAATGGATAGCGAGTTCGCTCTATAGGGGGTGCATGTGATGTTGGGAAAAAAAACACGAAGAGACATTATCGACTAATGTATCGGGATTCGCAGCGCGAGGACTCTCTCAAAAAAGTAGGAAAAGAGAAGTAGAGGACAGAAGACGCACGCAAGCGACATTCTGACCGAAGAATGGAAGGAATCAATCGTAGGGCCAACCAAAGCTCAAAGTATCGAATGAAGGGAAACTTCGCGCAGGAAGGTTCCTGTCAATAAGTCTCAAAATAAAAAAAAAGGCAAAGAGTGTAGCAGGTTCGTGTGCGCGGGAAAAGATAATCTCAGGTCACATCTTATAGCAGAGCGATCAAGCGAGAGAGGGGTCTTGGAGGAGCAGAAAGTGATCCAAACGGTGAAGCTGACGGGGAGGCTAACCTGGGGCTGTTCAAACCTTCCATCAGCAGGCGCCCATCTCTCTCCAAGGAAGGCAGTTGAAGTACAGCCAAGAAATTGTGGGGAGCGATTTTCGCGGATCATACTTGGTCGGGAAAAGCGCCTGGTGACAATCAAATAAAGGAAAAAATCTTTTCTCCGAGGACCAGGGGAGGGAAAGGAGCGGGCGGGACTATCGGGGTGACAACCTGTTCTCACGTTCCAAATGCGTTCGAACCCCCGGCCGCTATCTAAAGAAGCGACGTTCTAAAGCTCTCGGGGAATAATGGCTGTACGCAGGCTCTTGAGACTAGTTGATTTTAGGTTCTACTAAGACTAATCGCAACAGGGAGCATTGGCGAAGAGTGCTCGCTGGATTCGGGGGTGCAGCGTCGAGACCATCCAAGTACTCGTGGTGAAATCCTTCGTCCAGGGCAAATTCAAAATTTCCGCATCACGAAAAAAAAGAGGGACCAGGCATAATGGGGCCGTTAATTATGCTTACTGGGGCGAAGTGGGAGGAACACGACACTACCGGGACGAAAAAAATGGCTGAAGGTCTTGGCCGCCACCAGAACAGAATATAACTCGTTTCCTCACGCTAAAAGAAAGGGAAGTTTGCGATTAAGGGAAGACAAGTACAGAGAGCCAAAATAAAGATCATGCAAGGAGCAGATCTATCAGCTCTGATAGAAGCCTGTAGTGCGGAGTTGGAGATCAACTAATTAAGGAAGAGAAGAAGAAAGTAAGGTGAGGTCTATTTGGAAAAATGTCAAAAAAATCCTAGGGGATCGCAGGGGGGAAAGAGGAAAGCAGTACCTGGCTTCTTCTTTGTTGGTGCTATTGGCAGGAAACGGGGGGAACGGACAAAAAAGTAGTCTAGAAAGGCACGTGTTCAATCGACCAAAACCCACGAACTTGACGGGGAAGATGGCAATTCATGAAACCTTTAGGGAGGTGGGGGGGAAAGTTCCGGAATGAACCGGATTACTAGAAAAAGAACATCAGTCTCCTACTAGGGGCCATAAGTCCGAAAAAGGAGGATAATCGTAAACTTGACCGGGTCAAAAAAAAAAAAACAGCGCGTCTATAAACTAGGAAGGCAGGGGGAAAAAAAGAGACAAGGCGTACGTCACAGGGCCTTTACGATTGGGCGAGAAGGAAAAACATAATCTTGAGTCGGATCAAGAGAAGAAAACGGCTGGAGATTCCCACCAAAAGAGAGGGGAGAAGGAAAGAAAAAAAAAAAATGCCGGTGCGACCAGGCATATCCTCGGAAAAGGGAAAACCCTCGCAAGAAGAAGAAGGTTGGTCGCGAGAGGGCGGCGCCTTCGCGAAAAAAGAGAAACCGACTTGACGGGAGAAAAAAAAGGGGGAAAGGAAAACTGGGAAATAGACAGAGTTGCCTCGCCTTGAGGTTGTGAATTTGAACTTGCAATTGGAGGAGGGATAGGTCCAAGAAAGGAGACAGCAAACGTGTCCAAAGGAAACCCGAAAGGGGAAAGGAGGGGGGGAGACGAATCATTCGGGGAGAGAGGAACTTCTCAAATGGGAGTAAAAGAAACAAGCGGGAACACTAAGGGGGAGAGGAACAAACAAGAAGAGAAAAAATGCAAAGTAGGCGTACTAAAAGAGCAACCAGTCAAGGCAAGGGGTGAAGAGTCAACCTCGTACAAACAAAATGGTGGACTGGAAGATAAAGAGGTAAAGTAGGAGACTCCTGAGGGGGGTCCGTATTTAGAGGATTGTCTCATTTGGGGTCAACACAAAGGAGAAGAAGCGAAGTCCGCCTGCCTGTACGTGACATTTAGGAGGAAGGAATGTACCGAGAGGGGGGGGGAATGAACTTGTTCTTGGTTCTTCGCTCCAAAGCATCGCCAGGGGTAGTATGGAACTTGCCTAGGGGGGAAGGAAGTGGTTATAAACAAAGGTTCAAGAAAGTAGAGGGGAATGAGACGACAGAAGGGAAAGGGGGAGTGGTATGATACACTGGGGGCTATCTAGTTTATCGACTCTTGTCAAACCGGGAGAAAAGGGGGGGAAGGGAGATTTGAGGGGTCGCAAATTTCTCCCTCTTCTCCATTCACTAAGGGAGGAAGGGGAAAGAGGACGGCGGAAGAAAAGAGGAGTTAACGGGCCGCATCCTCCTTCTAGACTGAGGTGTCTAAAGAACTCCCTAGACAAACCAAAGAAAAAAGGGGGAGAGAAGCAGAGGGCGTCAAGCGAGACCGGCTGACCGTTCAAGGAGACGCAAAGGGGGAAAAAAGGGGCGGGGTAGGAAAAAATGGTAAAGGAGCTAAACTAACCCTACGCCTCGTCCTTAAGGAGAGGGGCTGCAGACTCACCAGAAAAAAAGACTTCCAAGAGATTATGCACTAATAATAAGAGGAAAAGGGGGGGGGAAGAAGCATCGGTTCGTGAATCGAATCGTTGGGGTACAATCGTTGGTGGGGCTAGAAATAAAAACAGCGGCCCAATTCTCAGAAGGTCACAGGGGGGAAGTTACAAATAGCTGTGCACGGGGGGGGGAAGCCGGTTAAGGAAAAAGAGCCCCGGAAAAAAGAGACTCAACCGGAGAGAAAGGGAGGAAAGGGAGTGCGGGGGACAGGTGAAAGGGCAACTTGAAGACGAAGAGGAATAAACCTTCGAGAAGTGAGGATCGTCTCCGACAAAAAGCTATTAGAGGGGAGAAAAGTGCCCGCAGGTCCATAAGAAAACAGGTCGCTCACCCAGAGCCCGGCCAAAAGGTTAAGGGTGCCGTTTTAAAAAAAACGTCCACGGGATTCAGGGAAAGAAAGGCATGGAGCAAGGCCCGGCCCGCGAAAGGGCAAAGACCAGGGGAAGAAAGATCAACAGAAAGAGTCAGTATGAGGAGCGCCATGTCTAAAGAAACTAACACGTGAAAACACACTCGGAAGGGGATAAATGACATGTGGGAAAGTTCAGTCCAAGGAAAAAGCGGCCGGGGAGGAGGGGGTGTAACATATGCAGCGTTCAACTCAGGAGGGGAATCACCAGAGAGGGGAAACTACCCTTCAAAGAGGGAGGGGAAGAGAGAAAAAAGGTTGGGGGAAACTCAACAGCAGGAAAAATTGTAACCAAGTGGAGGGGGGGGGGGGGAAAGGGAACTTCATGGGGAGGGAGAAAATGTTGCATTTGTGCGGCGATCGGATGAAAGGTATGGGGGGACTTGGCTTGGGTGTCGACTGGCACTATCGGGGGCTTACTAGAAAGGGATGAGCAGCTTTTTAAGCTAGAAATCAAGATAGAACCCGACAAAGGAGAAGAGGAGGGGGCGTAAAGAAACAAAGGAATTCTTCCTGGGATAAAGAAAATGTTATTTAAGAAAAGTTTCGCCTTCAAACGACCTTTGAGAAAGGGGGAGGGAGGGAAAGCCAGCGTCAGGCACACCTCAGAAAAGGAAGGAAAAAACAAGAGGTCTTCAAAAAGGCCACGTAGGGGCAGCAAGAAGCAAAAAGAGGAGGGCGGAAGCTTTTGTTAGCTCATGTAAAGAAAGGGGAAGGTGCGAAAAGGATATCTGGGAGGGGGGTGGGAACCGTTTAAGCAGGCAGAATAGGGGAAGGGAGACACTTTGCAAACACATTCCTGAGGTTCCCAGGAAATTAAGTTTCTGAAAAAGAAGGAGGCCTAGAGCACTCGCGCCGGGAAGAGAAGAGGTCTCCACATTACCGGAGGAAAAGATCAGGGGGGTTTAATCTAGAGGGAGGGGGGTTCCCTCGAAGGTCACACACGGACGCAGGAAGGCGGTGAAGAAGACCGCGGGGAGGGGTCCACAAGTCGGAGGGAAAGGGACGAAAAAATCAAAACGGCAACGCGGGTTGGAAGGACAGGAGGCGAGTAAAAAGAGAACCTGGACGAGTACAAGATGGCGGAGGGGAGAGGACGGGGGGATGGCCGATAATTTGGAGAAGTACTAAATCCCGTGAAGCAGAAGGCACGGAGAAAAACGGTGTTGGCGCGCCTTCGAATGCTTACTGAAATGAGGAAAAAGAAAAAGCAAGGAAAAAGGGATGTTATCTTGTCGTGTCAGCCACTTTAGAAAGGGAGGCTCGCAAGAAGGGGAATTTTGGTGAGAAAAACAGGTTCAGTGAAGAAAGAACACCGGAAAGAAAAAAGTAGTCCGAGGGGAAAAAAGCGCGACGAATACAAACCAGGACAGACATCTGTATAGGGGAGAGGGAATTGCAAATGCCCATAAAAGCGTACACAAGGGGAATATTTCAGGGGAAGAGCGCCTTGAGAAAAAAAAAGGGGTAATTCGGAAGAAGGAGGACGATAACTTCGGCTCTATCAGCGCGACGAGAATATCGGGGGGGGGAGGACAAGGATTAGAACGGGTGCTGGGAGCGGACGTTGACTTAGAATGAAAAAATCCCGCGCAAGGATGATAATATGCATGAAAACATAACTTGTATGTGATGGTTTCATGGAAAGGGGGGGAATGCACGAGACCTTGACAACAGCCGTTGTGAGGGTTAGGAGGAGAACTTGGAATATTCTCAAAAGGAGAGGGGAGACATCCGGGATAACATTATGCTGTCCTTTAAATTGGGGGGTAAAGCCATTTTCCAAGGACCCCGGGGGAGGTAAATTGAAGGGGTTTAGTCGTTTAAAAAGATGTTGGAACTAAATAATATGACCCCTTCAAGGAAAGAGAGGAGTGGCCAAAGGAGAAATCTTCCTGACTATAATCAAAGCAAGAAACGAGAGCACGTCGTTCGCGACGGATGAATGTCTGGAAGACTGGGGCGTTCGTTCAGGGTAGTCTGAAAAACCCCATCTCAAACTCCGGCGCATGAGAGGAGGGACGCGGCTATTGAAAAATCGAATTGCTCAAGAATTGTCGCGCTGAAAAGGGGAGTCCGGACTGTAGGTGGGAAAAGTCAGGGGAGGGGGAGGGGTCGCGTCTAAATCTGAATCGGACCCGAAGGAAGGGGTGAAACTTCCCGGAAACAGAATCGCATGGAGTAACGAAAACTTTCGAAAAAAAAGAAAGGGTCAGGAAAAAAGGAAAAAAAAATGGCGTGGTAGAGGAAAGAGAGTCCTCGAGCAACACCAAGGAGGGAGCTCAAAATCGCTCGAAAACTTTCAAGCCTAAAAAGGGAAGAAGGGGGGGAATTTGGGAAAAATCAGGGGAGGCCAGAGGCGTTCGATAGGGGGAAGGGAAGCGAAAAGGAAGCAAAGTGTCCTCTCACCGGTACAAAGCATCAGAATAGGAAAAAGAAACCACGGGATTCATAAAAAAGGAGAAATTAACGAAGGCTCCGAAAAAACCTATTCTATCGGGAGTCACAGATTGCAAAGGGGGTGCTAGAAGAATAAATACTTTAGCCGGCGCGAAAAGAGAAAGACAAACAGAAATACGTCAATAAGAAACTAATATCCTGCGCGATTTCGAACTAAGAAGTGGGAACCAGGTAAAAAAAAGCGAAGGAGGAGGGGGGGGGGCGACTGCCAAGTCCATAGACTGGGATCCTTGGGAAACGTCGGCTTAGAAGAGGATGAAGGGGTGGACATTGTCGGGAGGAGGGAAAATGGGATTAGAAGCCAGAGCGGGGAGGGGGAAAGTCGCCGTCTGGAAACTAAACTATTCACAACAACGTTAGGAAGGAAGGGGGGAAAAAAAATATCTTAATCGAAAAATGCGCAGCAGGAGGCAAGGCTTAAAAAGAAAGAGAGCGTGAGTCAAAACCATCCCCATCACTTACGAAGAAAATGGAAAAATGCGACATCTCTTAGAAAAAAGACTCCTTTCGATTGCAATTTTGGGAAAAGTATAAAAAATCCTGAGGGGGGACATGTGGTACCAAGGGGATGATGTCGAGACCGCGAAAGAGTTAGTCTTAGGACATGTAGGGGGGGAGGGTCTTGGGAAAGAGAAAGAGTCTCGCGCGCGACAGCCGTCGGAATAGAGGAACCAACGACCAAATCTGCAATAGTGGTCCTGCAGGAGCCGGGGAAATTTCGTGGTCTTGATCACTTAAGGGCGTCCCTAGATGCATTTCGCTCATGGCTGACCGGGGGGAGGACCCGTTGGACTGCGCAAAAATTCAAAGAACAGAGCAACAGACTCTGCAAATTTTTCACCTGTCCCGGATTGATGCTCAAGGATAGGGAGGGGGGGGAGGGCTCTATTAAAAAAGGTGGTAGCGAAGGGGGACGCCGGGCTTCATGGAAGAACCAGCTGCCACAAGGATAAGGGGGAGATGTCAAATCCATTCTGGAACGGAAGGAGAGAAAGGGAGGACTCTCGTAAGAACACTGCGGAGGGTGTCATTCGGAAGGAGGGGGAAGGCTTGGGCTTTGACGAAAAAAACCAAAAACTCCGATACCGACGACAAAAACGCGGAATCCCTACGCGACCGTTCAGGAGAAAGGAGGGGGAGGGGATAGACGCTGTCGCAAGGAAAAGTACTGACTGCGGTTGAGAGGGGGGGAGGGGAAAGGAACTCACTGAAAATACGAAAAGTTCGAGTCCTGGCGACGGAAGTGCTCGCTGATCTTGGCAGCTAAGAGAGAAAAAAGCAGTTGAAAATAGCCCTTGGAATAGGTCTGTACCGGTCGCGCAAACCCGTAGATTTCTCTAGAAAATCATAAGACCCTAGAGAACTCGGCACTACTAAAAAGAGGGGGCCAGGGGCCGAAGTAAGGGAAAACCAAACTAGTACATAGGATGTGGGTAAACGACGGAGAGGAACCGTGAGCTGTACGATGGAATCCAATACCCAGTGGGTCTGTTGAAAAGGTTATGGATTCCAGGAGGGAATAAAAAATCCCATCGAAGAAAAAGAAACAAGGGTATGTGGGGCAGGACAATTTTTTTGTGGGGGGGGGGGTGGGGGGGTTGTCTGGGGGTTTGGTGAGGAGTATGCATCCATCTTCTAGGGTTGCTGGAATGGAAAGAGGGCACTTGAAACTCAGCAAAGAAGCAAATGAGTCAAGGGAGATAGCAGGAAGTCTAGCGGCTGATATGCGCTGAGAAATTAGTCCACGGGGAAGAAAGGGCCGCGGCGTAAGAAATCAAAACCCGGAGGACAAGCTCAAGGAGAGAGAAAGAACTAATCGATGAGAGGGAGGGACTGCAAGTCCAATAAAAAAGACGACAGCATTTCTGGTTTGAGCTGACGGAGGCAAGGGAGAAGCCAGGAGAGGGTACTACGAAAGGGGGGGGGGGGGGTGCAGGACATAAAGGGGGAATAAAAACGGTTCAAGGTGTCTAAACCATTCGCCCTTATCTTTCAAGAAGAGAGAAAGCAGGAAAATCATCTAAACGTGCTCGGGCTCCTAGCGAGTAGGAAGCTATGCAAAAAAATGGTGGTAGGGAACACAGAGGAGCAGTAAAATTCTAAACCTCAAATAGGCCCATCGGAGTCAATCAAGAAGACGGCTCGAAAGCCGCCCTAAAGTAGTAACGACTGTTATAGGGTTACTGGATCGCGCCGAGGACAGAAAGGCTCACAACCCGCCTGGGGAGAAGTCCTACGCGACGGCTTGAAAAAGATCACAGATCGGAGGCGTCACAAAGGGGAAGAAGAAGGTGGGAACGATCCGATGGCAAACACATCGAAACGGGTCCGGGGGATCAATTTCTCGCCAAAATCAGAATAAAAACGCGGGGAAGTACCTCTCACAAAGGGGGGGAAAGCTAGGAAGAAATGAGATTCTACACAAGAAAATGCTCGGGCAAGTCATGAATGGTTTACAGTGCCGTATAGGAAAGGAGCCGCCGATTACAAAAAAGAACGATGTTAAAGGACAGGAGTAGGCTCTAAAGGAAAAGAGGGCCACAACGCTGGAAAAAGGAGGATGGGTAGACCTAACAAGGCAGAGGGGGAAGGGACAGAAAGAAACGAAGGGAAAGACACTATAAAATCGGGTGCCATTTTCGCCCTAATGGGGATTGAATCAGGAAGGGTTGAAGGTCGGAGAAAAGGGCGATTCGAAAGAGAGGAAACTCAAAAGGGGGGGGGGGGCTTTATAAACGGGCCTGGCAAAAGGAAGTGCCAGTTAAACGCCGGAAAAAATTTGAAGTCTAAAGAATTCTCTTTGTACGCTAACGACCGCTGAGGGGAAAAAGGGCAAGCAGCGAGTACGAAAAGGAGGGGGTAAGCGAACACAAGATCGGAACACAACAAGAGACTATCGGCGAAACAAGGAAAAATAGTCACTAAAGACGCATTACGGGACACGAGTGGGAGATATCTACGCACTTCAAGACGCATTACGGAATGGTGTGAAGAGTATTTGGGGGGGAAAGGTCAAAACAGCGAGTGGACACAACTCCGAACAGGAAGGGCCAAGTCAGCCTGAAGACATGTTGCAGGAAAAAGGATTGTCTGTGAAGAAAACGGTCTTTTGGGAGCGGCCCGGGAACCAAAGAATAAGAGAATAGGGGGGAGGAGGAACCTGGCTTGAAATTGCCGTACGGGAGGGGGAGTGTGATCCCCTAAGCCGCGGCATAGATCTCCTCAAGTGCCCTTTGGGTATGACCCCGAAACCAAGGGAGGTCGAGAATCAGGGAGAAAGGGGGGGGGAGACCTGCTGCTTCCGAAAGGAGGCAAAGAGGGGCGCCTATCCTGAGTTATTTTTCAGACCCTTTCCATTAACAAAGGAGGACCATGACGCTCAAAAAAACTGAAACAGCTTTCTTTAAGAAAGGAAGAAATGTCTGAGGGAGGGAAAAGAGTAATTTGGGTCTAAGTGGGTCGACGGAAGAAACACCGGAGAAAAAAACCCGGTCAAGCGATAGCTGCGGCGACCGCGGGAAAACAGCGGAACCCTGTTTTTAAAAAAATCTGGGGCGATCACCCCTATTTTC
>Ga0179593_1352526_pt1 | contig 11906 bp, 19 predicted proteins | sample CZODoug2_1_08_16_FD_185931 | JGI IMG/M metagenome (GOLD analysis project Ga0179593, IMG submission 185931) | Vadose zone soil fungal communities from Angelo Coast Range Reserve, California, USA - CZODoug2_1_08_16fungal (PacBio error correction) | ecosystem: Environmental > Terrestrial > Soil >...
GGGAAAGAATCGTGGCACCAGGAGAGACAGAAAGTTTCACCCCGCAAGTGGGCGGACCTATCGCGCATCAGCATGAGAGCGCACAACACCATCTAAACCTCGTAGAACATGACCACCAGGGATAGGAGACGCAAGGAAGGTCCGAAAAAACACACGACTCATGGCGACACGCCGGTTTTTTGTTTTGTGAAAAAGAAGGAGTGACGGGACGGACCATTTTTGCGAAAGGCTGGGGGTGGGACCATTTAATATCACCGCCCACGACGTCAAGTCAGGAGATTTCCCGAAGAAATAAAGGACGAAGAGTTGAACAAATAATAGGGAATGGAACACGCGAAACCATAGGCGCAATGACTCGCCTTGCCCAAAAGCAATTAACTCGAACGAACAAGGCAGGGGGTAATCGCCCAGAGCGACCTTCTGAAGAAGGGGAGAGAGGTGGCTCGGGGGCGAAACCGTACCGAAAACAAAGACGCAGTAAAGGGGACAGGCCAGGCAAGACGCCTGCGTTCGTGGTGGATAAAAAAAGAAGAAAGTCACGGGGGTGAACATTCTCAATGCGAAGGGAGGGGAATCTAGATGCATCGAGGGCCGCACGAGATGCATGGCTAAATGGGGCACTCAAGCGAACCTTCTAAGAGGGGGGGGGGATCGCACACACGATGTCCATTGACAAAAGCGCAGAACATAAAGGAGGGGCATTGAGGCTCGAAATGAAAAAAAATAAATGGAGGAAACAACCTCATCTCATGAGGCCGGGGTGCGGAGATGCAAGCTGGGACCGAGGATGTTCGGGAAGTATTCCGATACCCTATTCTCCGTAGCGAGGTAATCAATCGCCTGTCAAACGGCCCAGTGAAAGACATCCGGGAAAGAGAATGGCCTAGGACACGTACATACTGGGGATCAAGGAACTAGCACGCAATAAACATGACGTCTGCAATTGTGGGACGTATGGATCAGTAAAAAGGGAGAACGGTCAGCCAAACAAGAACTGTGGAGTGAAACCGCGCCAGAGTAGGAACAGGAGACGATGATCCTCGGTCACAAGATCAGCGTCCTCAGGCGGCCGCGAAAACGCCGAAAGGACGCAAAAGCTGCAGTTTCCATCTCCACCGCTTTAAAAAGGCAAGTAGGAGTGATAGAAGGAAAAAGAATATCTCCCGGGGGAATGGGGGAACATCACTGGAGCCTGGAGGGTAGAGTAACGTCCGACGAACATTTCACTCTAGATCATTAATGACGACCTTCGGATTTCTCCGGCAAAGCTGGGGGGAATTCTCGCACCAGAACATGTGATTAGAGTAGGGGGATGAGACTAAAAGAATGGTATGCGGCGACCAAAGTCTCTTCGAATAGTGACCTAACGATATCCGAAAGCAGGTGCTCGGTCAACAACGGGAGGGGGAGGGGGGCTGCATCGGATGGCTCGGGGGTGTAAAATCAACGAACAGAGCAAGCGGCGTGTGTTTATAGCAGGAAAGGAGGAAGAAACGCATGTGCGCCCGCGGGGACATCCATACGTTTCGACACGAGCCTTTGGCGGATGGAGGCTGGGAGTCTCAGTGCTGATGAGTAGAAGGCAACCCTGCAGGAAAGGCGGGTTGAAACACCCGGGGCCCGCACATTCTTGAAAAGGGCGATTGTCCAACGCGAGTCCCGAGGGAAAAAAGGGGGGGGCGAAATAGCGGGCTTTTCAGCGTTAAAGGGTCGGAGGTAGAGGGACGGGAGGAATGGAAACTTGCGGAGCACACGAACGAGACGGGTGGGGGGGTGGCTCGGATGAGACGACTATTAACCGGCAAAAAAAAGTGGGGAGGGGCCATCCGGCGAGCAGATCGACGTGGAAACGATGAAAGAGTAAAAAAAGGGAAACTATCTTGAACATGATTTGACGCTATCGTCATTACTTCCATTGATGGGGGGGGGGCGGAAAGACTTATCGACGGGTACACCAGGAAGAAAAATGGGGCCAATTCCCGGGGGATGTGGGGGACCGCGCTAATAAAATCAGAAAGACACGGCGCTCTCGACGTGGTCTCTGAGGGGGGGAAAAAGAGGGAGGGTAATAAGAAATCCGAGAATGAAGATTTGTACAATAAAGAAGGGTCCAAGGCTAGGGTCCACTAACTGTTGGGGGGGGTGATTATGTCTCGATCCACCAATCGGAGGTTCGAGAAAAGGGAGGGGGGGAACTAGGCGCCGGAAAGGACAGAGTTTCCAGCCGGGGATCTGGTGGGTGGTGAATCGTGGAGGCCTCAAGCTCCTAATTCTATACTAGGCGGCACCGTTGCAGGCTCTGCACTTTCCGCTTGAGGGTCTGCAACAGAAAGGCGGAAATGCCGCGCCGAAGGACCCTTCGCTCCACAAATTAGAAAGGAGGCATGAATCCCTATAGTACTCAGATCCAGGAACGACCAGGCTGCGAACGGGGAGCCACCGAAGTTATCGGGCCAAAAAAAGCGACCGCGCAATCGCTCCGTCCGAGGAACGAAACTCCGACGCCACAGAGGCTTCCGGTAAAATCAATAAGGGCCTCCTCTCTCCGTTGATGAGGGGGGACAGGGGTAACAAATCGGCGAAAAGGGGCGCTTCGGGTCGCATCCGAAGCAAGGACTAGCTCGTACTCCGGGGGTGCGATCGGGTATCTCGCGGCTTCACTAAATGTGAAGACCCGAACTGAGGCGAGTACTTCGCAAAAACGTAAAAAGTAGGAAATATCGAATCCGCGAAAGCTTAACAATCGACGCAGACCGCGAAAGAAGGTTCTCGGGTCGTCACAACCACGGGCGGAAGAATAGGGAGGGTACACCCACGAGCCGAAGGCGACGACGAGGGTCGAAGGGGCCGAAAGGCAGCGGCGGGGGTAACGACAATACGCGTTCGGATCATTCCGGAGGCGTGTGATCGTGGGGAGGCGCACGATGGCGCACTGTAATATACCGTGCCGATAACGTAGGGACGTCGAGACCGCACGGCACTAATAGTCGGATACTTGTCTGACGGCTCTGCTCTAAACTGCTTGAGGGAGGCGTGGGGCGGTCCGCAGGGTCCAAGCCTGGAGGGGACAGATCGGAGGAGATTGCTCAAGAAGGGCCAGATTACGCAGTTATACAGGACGCACAGGACGCTCGAGATCAACGAATCGACAAATCATAAGATCCTCAAAAATGTCCGAGTGTATAGCTAAGAGGGAAGAAGACTCGGAGAGAAAAAGAAAGGGGGAACTCGGAATCGCGACCAAAGAGACACAATATCTTAAGAGCCCACCCGACGCCATGGGAAAAATTCATGTAGGAGAATCCCGGCAATAAAGCCTAGGTCAACTGAGCTAAGGTCATACACCTATGCCAGTCAGGCCCGAGCGCTCAAAAGGTTCCGTGTGGGATGACGTATCGGGCTGTCCGGAAAAAATCACAAAGACCAGGGAGGGAGAAACTGTCTACTGACCCCGTCGCCGCTATTCGCAAAAACCGGGTAATTCCCGGAACTAAGAGGAAAAAAGGGAGGGCAGCCGGGAAAATCGGGCATGACGCGGTAACCTATCGCAGGGGTGAAGGGAGAGCCGCGGCGAAGGCCACTAATAAAACAGCGCGACAACTCTACTACAAAACACCTGAGTCGAAAAGGAAGGGAGCGGAAATAGAAAGATGTTATATGAAAAGATACTAAAAGACACTAAGGGGAAATAACGAAGTCTTCCTGGGGAATAGGCAGTAAAAAGGGCCAAGTAGGGAACGACCGGGGAAACTTGGAAGGGCGCCGCGGCAAGTGTGCATACACCGCAGAGAAGGGTTAGAGTTCCGACAAACAGATTTGGGAAAAATGGTGGAGGAAAAAAAACAGCCGAACAAGGCGGAAAGCGTGAGTCCGAAAGAGGGGGGTTTTGGCAAACGTTCTTAAACTTTTACTTGTCCGCCTGAGGGTCCTGGACTTGGGCCCTGCTAAATGCCGGCATCCGGCCCTCCCAGCAGGGTCCAATCTTGCCCGGTCCGGTCGAGAGTGTGAATCGGGATGGTCTTAATCCTGTTGTGGATGGTGAAACCCCGGATAGTGTATCCCATTTTTCCTCTAAAGACCTCTTCGTATGGGCGAACAAAGGGGAAGAGTAGCTGCCTCACGGCGACATGGGTTCCTCAGGCGGGAAAGGCTGCTAAGGTGGCGAATAACGGAGGAGACAAAGGGACAGAAAGCTGGGAGAGGCGCGGGGAGGGTGGTAACAAAAAAAGGCTCCTTCAAGATGGAGGTTTAGCATGAGACTACTACTTGCGCGGAGACATCTGGGAGGCGACCGGGAGAGAGCAAAAAAGGGAAAATCGTAAAGAGAACACGGTGGAGACGCCTGGAAACCAATCGAGCGACAGAAACGGGCAAGACATTTAAGGCCAATGCCGGCCGGTGCCCGTCCGAAAGCGCAGAAAGGAGTAAAAGCACCAGACAGTAAAAGAAGACCGCCAAGTTAGAGGAAGAGGGAGACCTGCGCGTGCAATGAAGGAAAGCAGCAAGAAACACGATCCATCAATCCAAGGAAGAAGAGACCTTGATCCACGGAAAAAACACCGAAGTAATCGGGAATGGACGCGGGCGCCTCGGTAAGTGAGGGGGAAGAGGACACAAAAAGAGAGCAGCAAGGAAAGCACAACATGTGGTAAGGAAAGGGAACTTGACCGAAGCTGGACCGAGAAAAGGGGGAGGCTGAGGCGGGGCCTAAATTGGAACGGCGTTGTAACCAATATAGTGGTTGGCGAGGAAGACGCTCAATTTCGAGTGAAGAAGGGGAGTAAAAGCCATTCAGAAAAGGCGGGGGGCAGGAAAGGATATGTTCATGTCGACCCTGCGCCTGCGGGCGAATCAGGGGAAAACACGAGGAGACACACACGTCCGAGAGGAAAAATCAGACTATGAGGATCTTTAGGCGGGGGACTCCGCCGTAGGCTTTTCGATCAGGTCGTTCAAACATGAAGAGGGGGGGGGGGAACATAACAACGTGAGGCGAACTGAAACAAAGGGAGGAACCTGTGAAGATAAACAGGCGGGGGGGGAGGGGAATAAAAGAATCCCATCGGATCGCCGGCTTCATCGACAGAAGGAAACTTGAGCGGAGCAGGTCCTATAGACAGGGGGTTAGCAGCGTAGGGAGAGAGCGTCTGCGCTCAGGGTGGCATGGCGAGCACCAACGCAATCCAGCTATCCTCGATCGGCTTGAATCACTCGTCATAGCAATACGGGGGGTGCCAAGAGAAAGGAAGGACATCTAGTCAGTTACAGATAGCAACTGAGACAAGGAAACTAAGATTCCGCGTCACGTGATCGGGGAAGGCCGGATGAAGGGGACTCCATTCAGCTCCTTCCAGTCGTGCGGAGCCGGGAGAAGAAAAAAAACGAAACACAGAAACGCAACAGTCAGAAAAGATACAATTAAGGGAAAAAAGTCGGAAGGGAAGAGGGACGAGCTTACTGAGATCCTCACTTTGCCTCATCAGCGGCTTGAGCAAAGGGGACAGCTATCTTCAAAGGGTGGAAGGAAATGAGACGGGCCTACAATCGAGGTGGGGGTATTGGCGGGTGATACTCTTCTTAGATGGCCTGACAAAATGTCAACGCAATGGGGGGAGGGCGCGTTCGGGGTCGACCTGGAGGAAAATTTCTCCTAACAAAGAGAGGGCCGTCGAGTGGCCCAAACGGGTGTCTTGCCGCGCAAACTGGGAGGTAAGGGGGGAAGAGTCGGTAGACATTCTTCCTCGCCAGCTTCCTCGTGCGGGGGGATGGAAGGGGAGGCAATGAAGGAAAGGTCGTCGTCCGGGGTGTGGCCCTTGCACTCATACGAGTACTGGGTGAAATCCGTTAAACAGAAAAGACACCGCAAGGCTCTTCGACGGTCACACTTTGGGGGGAGTAGGACAGAGGCGAAAATGGGTTGGTGGGCTACCGTCAAAGGGGGTAGCTCGATAGAAGAGGGACTGAAAATCGCGTACATCGTTATAAGTCGCAGGCATCGCCCTAGAGCACATCGGTCAAACTTGTGGCTGGCTGACGAGGCAGCGAGCCGACGACAATAGGACACCGGGTATAGCACAGGAGAAAAGACAAAACAAGGCTTCTTAAAACGAATAGTCGCCGCGAAGCGATGCGAGGCGGGATCGTACGCCGCGAAACTCACGCGCGAGATACCGCTAACCGTAGCGCAAGTGTGGAAGGGACGCACCGTATCAGAAACAGGCCAGCTGAAGCCAACTTTCGAAGCAATCAGGTACACGGGGAAGAAGAATGCTCCACGCCGGGGAAGTAGGCCCACTAGTGGCTCAGGGGGACACGTAAAGAGGGAGAAAGAGTCGAGAGAAACTCTCAAGAGTAACTCAAAAAAACAGGAGATAGAGCCGCAGAGGGCGTACCCATGTCGCGGGGTGGTGAGTGCGCAGCCATAATAAAGAGTAAGGAGAAAGCCGGGGGCACAGCGAAGCGCCAAAGGCAGAGGGATGTAGTGCAACTCGGGGGGGCTGGTGATAGGACACCGGCGAGGAAGGGAGGGTGGTCACCATGTAAGAGGAAAAGAAAATTCGCAGTTGCTGGGTAAGCATACACACTCACAAGCAGTTCGACAGAAAGAGAGGAGACCAGACGCGCCAGCAAGCGATCGCGCGAAAAATCGGAATTCTTTGGGAAACTAAGGGTCAGTGCGTCGATAGGAAAAGAAGGTCTAAGTCTGGAATCGGGGACGGCGAAACTGTACATACCTGCGTGGCGCGCTCAGCTATCAAAACCGGAACGTTTCTAGTATAGAGGAAGGGGGAAGGAAATGAAGGAACGCCGGAAAGATCGGAAGAACGGTAGGGAGCGGGGATACGTGCTTAGCAAGGAATCTTGGAAATACACCATGCGATCCTCGCCTAAGCGGAAGAGATCTACATACCGCGGAAGGAAGGATGGGGAGGGACGAAAAAAGAAGCGTCACGCGGGGGGCCGGAAGTGGAAGAGAAAGCGATGTAATACCTTCAGCGTAACACAAAGTGACGAAAAGGTATGTGCGGGATTTACTCTGTCCATGGGCTTGGTGCAACCAGATGGAAGCGAAAATGGAGAGGGTGCGCGGGATGGGGGGCGAATGAGATGGGGAGGGGGGCTAACGGCAGCTAGGGTCCTGATTAAAAGTGGCGATCAACCCTGGGCGACGAGCGGGCTTTAGGAGTAAATTAGGGGAGAACAAAAAAAAAGCTCCATGGGACCGGGAAAGGGGGGGTAGGCGGGGGGGTGGGGGGGGGGGGGGGGGGGCGGGGGGTGGGGGGGGGTGGGGGGTTGGGGGGGGGGCTGGGGGGGGGACCGCAGCAGCTGCGGGGAGCTCGTATAAAAAGAGAACTCTTCTGTCAAGAAGGGCGTCGATTTAAGAGTCGACGTTCTTGATCACGTCCGCGTAACCTCACGCTTCGAAGCAGAGTCATCATCACATCTACGGGTATTCTGCTCTGTCGAATGAGGCCGCTGAGGCGGGTAAGTTCACCGACACCTCTCTCAGAGGTGCCGGGAGGGGAACGGACAGGGGGGGGGTGGTGGGGGGGGCGGCCGTCTCTAATCAACAACAACAACGCGATTAAGGCGTTTGGATAAGGACCAAAAGGGACCGGGTCATCACCGCCGCCTCAGGTCCAGATGCAGAGCGCAGGGAACATGGAACGTAAAAGGCTCGACGATCTGAAAGAAAAAGAGAGACTGACGCTGGTTCAGAAGGGCGACGAGACTTATCGCAGAGTAAGAATAACTTGTTCAAGGGGAAAAGAGGGGAACCAGATTGCCGGGACCTGTCGACAGGTTGAACGCAAGAAGTAGGAATGAAACAACAGCGTGGGGATACCTCTCTGGATAAAAGGCGTTGTGACTGAACCGGTTGCTCTTCGTCTCGAATGACCCACCAAAAGAAGTTAGCACCCAACCCTCTGGGGGAGGCGTCGGAAAAGAATGTGCGACAGAGCGTTCAGGGGAAAAGGTCTCTGATTAACTTGGAACTACACCAAAAGCGGGCACCAAACGGAAAGGCATCACGTAAACGGGGGTCAAAAGCACTGGTGCAGAAAAAACAGTCTCTAGGCCACGGAGAGAAAGCATTGTGGAGCACAGATGTCTTTGCACTGACGCCATCTCTAGGCTGGGGCATCTCCGGAACGAAAGCGACCGCATGGGTGGGCGACACACGGTACAGGACAAGTGAAAGCGCCGTACCGACGAGGAAGGAACTTTTTCTGGAGTAAGGGGGAAAGGGGCAATGGTGCCCTCATCGACCACGAGGGAAGGGCCGTCTGAGAGACTTCTGAGCGGACAGAAGCCGCCGTGCTTCGAATGTGGCTTACAGTGAAGAAGCAAGTGAGGGGTAAAACGCGTTGCTGCTCGAGACGGTGAAGGAAAAAAGGACGCGACTCAGCACATGCGCATTGGTGTCTTAGGGCTGTATCCTCTTACGAAATCTCTCGAGGAGGAGCAGGCCGGTGTGCGCTGTAGGTGGAAAATCAGGGAGACGCCTGCTATAGTGTATTGCTCCAGGAACATCATGGCGAACGTCGCACACCAGCCAGCGCGGACGAGGACGACTATTGGAAGGATTTACTTACGTGAAAAGGGTTCGTCAATGGAAGAGTGGATCGGAGGGTTCTGGAGTAGAGCGAAATAAACACCATGCCGAGAAGGGGTGGGGAGCTCTGAATCCTTATAGGGCTCGTGCGATGAAAATTCGCACATCTGGAAATCGAACGGTCTGATTCGTCAGTAATGTGGGATGTCAGTCCCCGGAGAAGAAAGGACCGTAGGTTCTCCTGAAAGCAAAAAAAAGACTGAGCACCTCCGGCTCGGAGGAAGGGCTTCGGCTCTGCTTGATATAGTCAGGTCATCGACAAGGAGCAGTGGGCTCGAAACCGACCTCGGCGACGTGAAGGCGCTGGGGGGCCACGTCACAGGAGTGGGTGGTCGAGCAATTCTGGACACGCGAGGATGACGTCCACAACCGGGGAAAAGAAAGTTAGATTCTAAACATAAATGTCTATGACACCGTGAGCTCCGTCACAGTTGGTATTCAACCCGACAAGGGGTAAAGCCTATCTGGAAACAAACGCGGTGAAAACTAGACGGCCGTGTCGATGCCAAGATGGAAAGTAAAAGGAAAGACGCCGATCTAATTTGACGCGGAAGACCATCTAACTAGAACAAAAGGCCGGTTCACCTCTGACAATCTGAGAACGGACTGAAAAGCCCATGAAATGGTGCCGAACGCCGTTACGGAAGAGGTTATACATTGGGCGTGTGTTGGGGGAAAGTATGCGGGGCGTACTGTAAGATAGGAAACCAATTCCGCGAGGCTAAAGAAGTTCACCCCGAGAAGGAACTGTGTAGTATCCGCGCGCGATGCAAAGGTGCTACTTTCTGTCAAAGAGGCCCCTGCCCAGGCCGGAACACGGTGGGGGTAGGGCGGTGGCCCGGTTGGCGAAGCAATAGGCGGGAGGAAACGCTAATCCTCGATGGCAAAGAGGAGAAAAAAACACGACCAACATGTTCGAGGGAGAACTAACGTAATTTAGTGAAAGGCGAAAGTTGCGTGTGACATTCCTTATGGGTGTGAAAAAAGGAGAAAATGATGACACTCAGAACGGCCATTGATAAAAAAGAACAAGGCTCTCTTCGCACGAAAGTACTCTATGTATCAATGGCAAACCGCAAAAAATTATCTGGGGGGGGGAGGGGACGGTGTCAGTTGGGGCCTTGATCGGCAAAATGCGCAGCAGGGTGAACGGTCTCAGATAAGGACGAACCCGTGAGCCTATGACTAAAAGGATAGGAGGAGGGGGGGGGAGCCAGACAGAACCAAGAAAAAGCACTGGGTGCATAGAAGAAAAAGAGGGGCGGGGCTTTCAGCATCTAGAAAAGCAGCGAAGGGTACTAAACAGCCCTGAAAGAGAGAGAGCGACGGGAGCTCGAGCATGTTCGCCAACAGGCTGCCAAAACGTTTCTCGGCCGACAGCACAGATCAATGAGAGCGTGGAAAAACAGTTGAAAGGGGAAAAAAGCCCACTAACAACTAAAAGCTGGCATTGGGGTACCTAGCATTCGGGAGGCTGTGCGAACAAATACGCCTGCGCTACCGTCTCTGCAGGACGCCGCTCGTTGTATCTGCAAAGAAAGGAGGGACCACGGACGAGTGAACGGCTATCAGGATCAAAGAAGACGACTTGAATAAAATCGACAGAAGATGGAAAAAACAGCATGGCGCTCACCCAGAGAGGACATGAACACTCCGTACTTCAGTCGGAGAAGAAAAGGGCAGGAGGACCAAAGGGAGGCCGACAACTGGCACAGATCAAAGCAGGGGGGGGGGACACAGCTTGCTAAGATATGAGGACATGACGAAGAATATTAGTAGCCAAACCCTCTCTACTTGAGACGGGTGAGAACTGCGCACCAAACAAACGAACTCTCTTTCGACAAGGCAAGACCGAGTGCACACGAATCGTGATACCCTTTCGTTGCAATCGGCGCGAATAGCGCAGCGTCCACTAAGATACCCAAAGAAGCAAGGAACTGGATAATACAAACCTACATTGCACCCAAAGAGGAAGTCGAGCTCTTAGAGGAACTCGAATTCGTCGGAGAGCTGAGGCTAAGAGATGAAGCGAAAAAAATGATAGTGAAAAAATATGCTTTGGAAGGGAGGGCAAGTCAGTAAGTCGATCAGCATAGTAGTACACAGAAACAGCCGAAAGACAAGCGGACATTGTGGATTAGGATGGTGTGGGGACAACGCAGGAGGGGGTGTAGCGTCGCTTTTGCCTGGGAAAGGCCGGGAATTCGAGTCACAGGACGCTCCTGCAGAAAGCTGGATGTTTCGAGATAAATAAGGAGTCATGTTTCAGCTCGAAGGTCCAACAGTTAAAGAGAGCGCAAAGCAAAAATCCAAAGTGTGGCCTGAAACGGGCGAGATCACCTACTAACAGCACTAAAACCGTCAGTGGCCGCGCAGAGTGTGATTAACGAGTCGTGGCGAGGTGAAGCTCTCAGAACAGGCAAACGAATCTGTCACACGGAAGACTTGGATGCGAAACCGGACCGGAATGGAAGGAGCCACTGGGACGGTGTGCGAAACTGGCTAGGGGGGCGGAAACGCACCACGTTAACGCTAAATCCGCGCCCGCCCGCCCTATCACAACACGGTCGGTCGACAGGCATCAGTGGTGACGAAAATGTGAGAGTAGCGAGTACGAGACGTAGCAACTGCGCATGAGGAGACCTGGGTCACAAGTGACGCGGCGGGCAGAAGTAATCTCAAAGGCAGAGCCGAGTTGAGGAATTTGGATGCTCCCGGGGTGACAAAGGTCCGTGTGCAAAAGAAAGACACGGAAACTGGTGCAAGTAGAACCTCTTTAGTGCCAGAAGTCAAGCAGCCTGGCACTACAATGTGTCCAGGCAAAAGACGGATGGGCAAGGAGGGGAAGGGGGCCGACGGACCGATACAGGATCTCGTGCTGATGAGGAAAAAAGGTGGGGGGGGAACGGGGGTGGGGGAGCAAAAGGGGCCAAGGCACGAAGGGCAAAGCCGACTCGGGACAGGAGGACGTCACTGTAGAAGGCAAGTCCTTAACAAACAAACCACTGGAAAGGCACAAACATGAACGGTGCAAAACACGGTGGGGAGACGGGCAAAAAACAAGTGATGGATCAACGCGACGCACCCTATGGAAAGAGTAAGGGAGCGCTATCTCCCAAGAGGGGCGGATTTCCTAAGCGCGCTTACAGCAAAGAAGCGCTACAGGCCGTCCGCAGCTTGAAGAAAGCCGCAGACTAGCACAATTTGACCGCTACTTACCCATAGCGGCCCGGGGGGCATGCAACGGGTAACTCAGGTGAGTCCCATTTTAAGGCAAGAAAGCGATTCG
>Ga0179593_1363966_pt1 | contig 11906 bp, 16 predicted proteins | sample CZODoug2_1_08_16_FD_185931 | JGI IMG/M metagenome (GOLD analysis project Ga0179593, IMG submission 185931) | Vadose zone soil fungal communities from Angelo Coast Range Reserve, California, USA - CZODoug2_1_08_16fungal (PacBio error correction) | ecosystem: Environmental > Terrestrial > Soil >...
TCCCCCAAAAATTTCAACCAGCCGCCTCGGAAAGGAAAAAACGGACCTTAAAAGAAAAGCAAGGGGAAGAACGCCCCCAGGAGACAAAAGCAATGGAAGAACGGAAAACAATGGGGGGTACAAACTCGTCAACTCGCAGCGAAAAGCCGGCCAAAGTTTTGGGGGGCTGGGGCTGGAACTGTTGGGACGCAAGAACAAGTGGGGGGCGGAGGACAAAGATCCTCAGTCCCGTGTACACGGGCTTTAAAAAAACGTGCCCCAACTGAGACAACCCTTGCACAAAAAAATGTCCCAACCAAAACGGGGAAATTTTTGGAGCGCAGAAAAAGGGGAAAAAAATGGGGCAGAAACAAAAGTTGAGCGTTTTACGGCGTTGGGACACAGGCAAGTAAAAAAAAAAAAAAGGGGGGGCAGGTAAAGTGCGACCAAAACCAAAAAAATGCGACAATGTTAACAAAAAGAGAACCAACTTTGAAAGATCCAGAAACGTACATATCTGAAACCGGACAAATGTTGAAAATCAAAGGACCGGTGGGCCGTTTTTTTCAAGGTGGGGGGCAACAAAAGAATAAACGCAGGAAGTGTGTAACCTGGGTCGCGAAGGACGGGCGGAAAAACCAAACGGCCAAACCACCCGGACCGTCAGTAAGAGGGGTTGTTTTGTTGCAAAGACAACACGGACGGAAACAAAAGGGTTTTGGCAACCGAAGTTCAGGCCATGGGAAAGGGTCGAGAGGCGGGCCCCTGGCGCCCCAGCTGAAACCAACGCAGGAAACAAGCAATAAAGAAAAAAGGGGGGATCGGAATGTTCACCGCAAAAACGACAATCTTTACGTGTGGCAAACATTTTTGGGAGGCACTTTTCTTTACCATAAACGGGAAAGGGTACATTGACTGGTACACGCAAAGTTGGTTAGGGACACCCGAAAGAATTCGCAAGGAGCGGGCCCTCAACAAGAGATACACACACAAACTTTTCTCCCCTCCGTTTGTGTTTTAACATGAAGCGCCCAGAGGAAATGTTTCCAATCTGACCGAAGCAAAAAAAAAAGTCAGTTCCCCTGGTGGGTGGTCACGAAAAAACCCCTTGCCGAAAAGTTTCAAACAAGAGGGTACCAACCCAAAGGGAAAAATTTGGGAGGAAAAAAAGTAAATGACCACCAAACAAAAGCGTTGAACCGTGGGGGCAACTCCACGGACCCCAGTCACACGGACAAGAAAAGACAAAAAGAAAATCTGAAAAGACAGGACCCCATTCGGCCTGGTGGGAAAAAAAGGCGTCAGGGAACTCGTGTGGACAGGCAAACACTAAGGGGAAAAAAATCGTCACCCAAAAATCGAGGAAACAAAGTTGTTCGTGTTGTGGTCTGTGCCAGCCCACAGAAGTTTTGAAACAAAGTCATGAAATGAGGGGACCAAGTTGAAAAGGAACCCCCCACCGCGGGCCAAAAAAAAACGAACGGGTGGGTGGGTGGGGGTCCGGGGTGGGAACCTGGCCAAAAACGGAAGCCCGGCGAGACCGAAATGAAAAAAAACCTGTCATGGTATAAGACCGGGGGAAACGACTAAAAAAATTTGGGGCCCAATGCCACGGGACAAACTGGCCTAATAAAAAAAAAGCAGGAACCCAAAAAACGGAGAAGGACACCCTCGGGGGTTTGGGGAAAGAGTGCCAATGTTTTCACAGATCAAACAGAGGAGTCCCCGCACAGGGGGAATGTGAAGCACGGACAAACAACGCGAAGGTCGGAAAACAAGGGAGAAAGCGACCGGAAGAGGCATTTGCGTTGTGAAACGACTAGTACTAAACTGCCGATGAAAACGGCCACCAATGGTGTTGGGAGGAAACTGGAGGGCCGGGAAAGGAAAAAGAAACGCAATTTGGTCCAAAAAGACCCGCCAAGCTCTATGGGGGAAACCCAATCATTTATCCCCCACCAAACGGAGGACCCTGGAAAGTGGATGGGGACTCTGGGCGAGGGGGTGAAACAATGGGGCCCAGGGGTTGTGTAAAAAACTAGAAAGTTTAAAAGATGGGCAACAAGGGGTTCCCAGAATCAAAAACCAAAGACCCGCGAAGGGCCCAATTCCCCCCAGAAAGCCCAACACCGACGAAAAACTGTCGGAGGCATCCGCCCGAGGTGTTTGAGAAAAAAGGTGGTTTTCACATCCGATCGTGCCCTCACGGCCCACAGGGGCTCAAACGCGAACCCTGCTAGAACATTGCGACAATTCCAAAAGAGTATGGCGTACCAAAGGTAAAAAATTGTTTTTTCACCCGGCCCACACGGACAAAGAAGTAACAAAAAAGTTTTGGCATAAAAAAAGTTGGGAAGAAAAGCAACAGGGGAAAATCGGAGGAAAAAAAAGCGCAGAAAAACAGGAGTGCCAAAGCAGAAAGGGTCCCGATACACGGAAGGGTGCACGCCTATGGGGGAAGATGATCGCGCCTGGCGGACGCTTGGGGACAAACATAAAACCCAACACCAAGGAAGATGCCTCTTAAGGGCCGAAAAGAGCGTTAATCCAAAAAAAAAAAAAAGAACAGGTAGGTGAAAGATTCGCCCTGAGGGATCTAGGGGCCAGACAAACATGAAAGTGGTAAAAAAAAAAGAATTGTGCCCAGAAAAAAAGACGCGGTCTCCCTTTACACCCTCAAGTCCCACTGGAAAAAGAAACGACAAGCAGAATGGCACCCGGGCGACGAATATCGATGCAGCCACCACCAAAATACAACAAGAAATTCCTTTGATTAATTAAAGGAACTGAAATCAGCCTCAAGAAAAAGCTCGCCAATCAAATTATTTCGTTGCGAATCCCAAAAAAAGGATATCGAGAGCAGAAAAAAGAGGCTCGGGAGGGGGGGGTAATGGTTGAGAAAAAAAAGCCCACCTTTTCACGATAAAAATCGCGACACAAAAACAGAAAGTAAAACGAGGCGGGAAAAGAAGATAATCCAGAAGGCTTCCAGAGGGTGGGCCAAATGGTTGTTCCCTGTAGCGAGAAAGTGCCCATTCCTAATCTTAAAAAGACACCCCAGGAGCAAAGCTTTCACAAGGCGGAACCGATTACCAAATGGGCATAAGAAAAAAAAACCAAGCACGCCCTGTCGAGGCTAGTAGCCGGGGGTTTTGGTGGGTGGAAATAAGCCGTTTTTGGCACGGGGGGACCCCGCTGAAAAATCACCGGGGGGGAAACGGAAAGAGAACGTCAACCCTCACTTCACCCCATGGGCCCAACTATAATGGTCAGTGGGGCGTGCTGTCCAAAGCGCCCACCCAAAAATCGGGCAAAAAATCCCCGGCACCCCCGCCACCCCGATCTTTAGTAAAGGTAGGAGAAATAAGATTTCTTTAAAACGAGGTTTTGGTCACAAAACCGAAACTGGGAGGAAAGAGTCAGGGACGGGTGAAACCTGACCAATGTGGTGAAAAAAAAAAGGGCCAACCACAATTGAAAAGTCAGTTGGGTTGTGAAAAAAAAGAAAGCGTTGTCCAAAATCCGAAAACAGTTCCCAGGAAGAAAAGCATTTTGATCAGGTTGGAAAAGCCTGGAAAACCAAAAAAAAAAAAGCACACTGACAACCCGGGGACCAGAAGGTTCCCAAATTAAGGAAGAGGGAGGTAGGCTGAGAAGTGTGAGACTTCCGGGGTAGAAGGAGGGGAAGTTTTGGCCCGAAAACAACCGCAACAAAGGCAGGGACCGCGGGAGAGTGATGAGGAACAGCAAAAGAACCAGTTGCAAAAACTCGAGTTTTGAAAACCGCCAGGGCACGCCCCCAGCCCAAAAAATGGGGGGATGAAACCAAAAAGGTTGGGAAACCCCGACGGACACTGGGATTGTGGCACGAAAACATTTTGGGCCACTCAAGCTGGCGCCAAGTGAGACGAGGGGGTGATCGAGCCACAAAAAAAAAAAAGGAGGAGGAAGGGTCAAAAGAAAAGGGATTAACGCGGTAGGGACCAGTGGGAGGGAACCAAAATGCGGGACCTGCAAAAAATGGTCCCGTGACCGGAAGGAGACACAAGGGGCCTGGTAAACGGGGGGGGGGGACCCGGTTTCAACCCTTCACTAAAGATTAGTCAAAAACAAAAAAGGTGACAAACAAGAAGCAAACTGGCCAAGTTGGTGGTGTTTAAAAAGCGCTTCGAGCACCCAGGGGGGGAAAAAAAAAAAAAATGCAAATCAACCCAGCCAGGTCACCGAATAGCCCAATTGCAACGGCGCGGTAAGGTGTTTTTTGGGAGGCAAAAGACGAGCAAAACCGAGACTCCCGGGATTCCCTCAGCAAAAGAATGCAGAAAAAAACCCCAGAAGAAAGCTATAGCTGATTAGGGAAAAAGAAAAATTCGAAAAATGGGGTGAAAAAAAGGTCCGGGGGGTAACAAGATCCAGACAGAACAAAACCGTCAATGCCACGGGGAAGTCCAACGACGCATTGGGAACCACGGAAAAAGAACGAAGAGGGGGGGGGTTTGTCAAGAAAATGTGCAGAAAGGGACCAAAAGACGAGATAACAAACCCGTTTTTTTGGGCGCCTGACAACCTCAGCAACAAAAAAAATAGAGAAGAGAAATGTGATGTGCCCAAAGAAGAAATAGGCGGTATTTGTAGGGGGTGAAAACCACTATTGCAGGGGGCCAACCCACGTTCTTGGAAAAGACGCCAAAACAACAACAAGGCGGGAACCGAAAAAAGGATCGGGGGGCACTACAGGATTGTCCGCCATCAGAAGGTTCAAAAAAAAAGACAAAAAAAAAGGGCCCCAACAAACGAACTAGAAAGACTTAAAAAGCCAGTGCCTGGCAGATTTTTGTCCGCGGAAACAAAAAAATGAAAAAAAGGAAGACATCAATCAAGGGGGTTACAATCTTGCGGGATTTACAAGGACATTGAGTCGAAAAAGTAAACTTGGAAGCCCGGACAGACGTGGGGGGCGTTAGAATTAGCAATTTCTGTGGGGAAACGTAAAAAATAATGTTGGTGGTGAACTGGGAGAAGCTTTTTAAATGAAGAGCGTGGTGAAACAGAAACCCCGCGCTCAAACTTGGGAAAAAAAAAAAGCAGTCCCAGCGAGGTCCTTTTTGGAGAAAGCGCCCGCAAAGAAACCCTTCTTGGGGGCGCGGCTGAGAGGGTCGTAACGTTGCGCTGGAGAGGCGGTGCTGGTTGCTGGGGGGGAGTACGCGCTAACGAACTGCAAAAAGAAAAGGGAACCCCTCCTTAAAATGGTGAGCCGTGGGCCCGTGAGAAGAGGAAGCCATCTTAGGCAAAATAAACAGGGGGATTCCTCTAAAAGAAGGAGTAGAGAAAAGAGGGAACGTTGCCAGGGGGTCACCGTGATGAAAAAAAAAAAAAAAAACAATGAAAGCAAAAAAAACCTACCCCTTAAAATAAAAGGTCAGCCCAGACCAAATAAGGACAAGAACATTGGTTCCGTTACAACAAGAAAGATAGACCCAAAGGAAAACACAAAAAAACGTCAATAAAAACAAACAAGAAAACGGCCAATCAAAAATGAAATGCCCAACGCAAAAGGGAAAATCTTAAACGGTATGCGTGCGAAAAAAAAAAACCGCCCCGGGGAGTAGTGTTTGTTAAAGAATACCAGCGGGACCGGTTGCCAGTGTCACGGCGGAAATTTGCGCGGGCTTGGGCGGCACTTGGGCTAAAGTGAAAATGACGCCGCACAGTGCCCGTTGCTGTCGACTTGCTAGGAACAGGGGGGGGGGGGGGATTCGGAAGCAGGTTGGGGCTGTGTGGTGGGAGCTGGTTGGGCCAACGAAGCAAGAAAGGGTGGAAAACTTGCAAACAGATTCCGAGCCACAGTCCTCCCCATCGTGGGGTGGTTTGGCAGGGGGAAAAAAAGGAACGTCACCCGCCCCGGAGTTGTGGGTTGCCCCCCACCAAGTATAGGGGGGAAACAATTTGTTTAACGCAATGATGGTTTTCCAACCAAAAAATGGACAACCAAGAAGAGTCCCAAGGACCCCTCGGGAAAGGTACAGAGGTAGAAAAAAAAAACGACGGGGAAAATGACCTGAAGAAGGGGGGTAACCCCAATCCATAGTTTCGCTAGGAAACAACAAGAATGTTTGCAAAGAACCATAAAATTGGGGGCGTTTTTTTGTTTTGGCTGTCACTCTCTGCGGAAAAATTGTTGTTTTTAACCCTCCACAAAATACGGAAAAAATCCCACATAAGAAACAAATCTTGACTGGAGAACCAGAACAAACCGCGGCTTAACCCGTCAGAAAATATATTCTAGTGAAGACAACACAAGGTGTGAAAAAGACGCTAGCCCCCCATTTCGCAAATGGGTAAAAATCAAGGGAAGTGGGTGAACAGTCCAAGAAAAGAAAACCCAGAGCCTAAGTAGAAGGTCCTGGGCTTTCTCTTTTTTTGTCCTCCGGCAACATGTTTTGGGGGAAAAAAAAAACAACTTAACAATTGCAAAAGTTCGTGACCCTTAGACCATGAAAAAGGGAAGGGGGGGGGGCCGGGGTAAAAACAGGCGGCCAAAGTTTACAGAAGGGGGGAAACCACCAACACAGTAGGAGGTTCTGGTTGGTTCTACGAGCCAGCACGATGAATTGACCGGACTAATGTAACCTCTTCAATCAAAAAAAAACACCGGTGGGACCCCCCCAACCTCGAATCCACCAAAAATGACCCCTGAAAAACGTTGTGAACAGGTAAAAAAGTCCCACCCGAGGACCCCATTAGAGTTGGGCACGGGGGGGGGAAAAAAGTCACCCAGATAATTGGTTTTGGTCGCCCTACGGTGCAGGGCAGTGGTTGACCCCTGGGAACTGAAAAGCCCAAGGAAAAAAACGTACCGGTCACAAAGTTTCAAGCGGGGAAAACCGACACAAAAAACCAGTCTGGGGTGTCCGACCAACCAAGGAAATTTGGGACGTCGTGTAAGAAGGGGAACAGAGGAAAACTGGCGATCCATTGGGCCAAAAACGGTGGAAAACACGGGATTCCCTTCTCTTCCCTCAACATGATTTCCCCCTTTTATTTGAACCCGGTTGAACAAAAAAAAAAACGGACGGTTTCCAGAAAACTGCCCCCGGTAAAGAAAAGAAGTAGTTTTCGGCCCGAAAAAGACCCAAAAAAAAAAAAAACCCAAAAAGGAAATTCAAGCGGGAAAATGTCAGTAGATTGTCGAGGCATTAGACGTTGGGTGGGGGGAAAGGGAAGTGCAACAACCCTCATTCGACAGGGAAGGTTACGCAACTTTTTTAAATACATGGGGTTGGGAAAGGGAAACAAACCATTCTGAAACGAGAGGACCGGGGGGCAGGTTCAGAAACCGTCCCCCGTTGAAAGAAAAATCACAACTTTCCAGCGAGTCCTGCGGCAACGGAAAAAAACAAAAATCCCCATTATACGAGGGGGGGCCGTCTCCCTTTATAAGAAGAACGTCCACAAATCAAAACAAAAAAAAATAGTTCCCCTATTTGTCGGAGAAAGGGGCCACAGGACTTCTTGCACGAGGGAAGGTTCGCCAGGTGACCTGGGGGTGACGGGGACCCTTCAACACACGCCGAACTGATGTAAAAAAGCCGGGTAAGCAGGGGCCAGGATTGAAAACGAAAATCCGAGGGCCTTCCAAATCGCTGGTGGGCAAAAAGAAGAAAAAACGGTTTTTGGGTGTGGGGAAAGGAGACAACAAAAGCCGAGACACTTAACCGCGACACTTCTGGTGTCCCCGGCGCAACTCCCCAGGGGAGTTTTTGAAAAGACAGGCAACCGAAAAAAACTCAAACCATGAAGGGACAAAACCAGTTGTCCGAGGCCGAAAAAACAGGAAAATGTGCCAATTGTGGAAAACCCCGCACGTGGTCAAACAAAAGGGGGGAAGGTTCACTCCATGGGGGGAAGGGTTAATGAAACCGTCGTAACCCAGACCATCCCCAATTCAATACAAGGAGGAAACGGGGAAAAATGCAAAATGTTTGTGGGAGAATCCCTGGTCCAAAGGCAACACAAAAACAACAGGGGGGGGGGAATACAGAAAGAGATTCCAAACCCAATTTCCCCCAATAGACTGTCAACGGGAGGACTTTAGATGTGGGGGAGGGCATTCCTGTGGGGAAAACCTGAACTTCCAAGGGGGGAAAAAAAACACTCCATGCGAAACGGGAACAATTAAGAACACTGATTCCCGCTTCATCATGAAAGAAAAATCTTCAAAGGTTTGAGACCTTGCCACCTTGGGGCAAAGAAAATCCAACCGTGAGACAATCGGTCTGTCAAAAACAGGAAGGGGGGGTACTAGCGTCCAGTGGGAGAAGCTTCCAGGCCCAAAAAAAACACCAACAAGCCCTGCCCCCAAAGAAAAAAAAAAAGAGATGGGGGGTAGAGGAAGTGGCGTGTCAAAGGGGGTAAGCATAAACAAGCGAGCAGTTTTTTTTTCTGGTCTTTTGTGAAAAGAAACCCAGTACAACAAAGAACCAGTTGCTAAATGGGTTAGCCCAAAGCATTCCTGCCAAAACCAAGGGGTTTTTGACACAAACAACAGCGCGAAAAAAAATTCACCAGCTGCAGAAAAGTATAAGGGCCGAAGCAACCCGGAAAATGGAAAAGACGTGGGAAGGAGGGGGTGTTTTTTTTTGTTCCGGTGGACCGCCAGGAATACTCTGAGGTGTTCGCCCTGCTCAGGGGCAAACGTCACGTCCCCAACCGGGAAAACAAAACGCCCATCCTACGTTGTGTGGTTAAGAAAAGGGGGAGGTAAAAGTCTGAAAAAAACCAGGCATTCGAAAACACTTTCCAAACCGTCGACGGACTTTCCCTGCCGAAGAACCAACTCCCGAAAAGCGAGCAAAAAAAAAATCAAAAAAGAGGAAGTGACCCCGCAACACAAAGACAGTGAAGGGCATAGGGGGGCGGCCTTTAAAAAAATGGTACCGGGCCTTCAAAAGAAATACTAAAAGCAAGGGGGGGGGAAAAACTTGGGGCCGAAGTGTTCCCGATGCCGGTGGACGGGGGGGCCCGAGAAAGGGGGACACGAACCAGGGAGGATCAAAAAAAATCCGAGGTACCCAGGAAAAGGGTTGGGGGAAACCAGATGAAGGTCGCAGGAACGACCAAGAACCAAAGAACGGAACCCAAACAATGGAACAGGTGTTTGGTGTCCACGGCCCGGAGACGACGTAAACCGTGAACGACAGGTTTCACCCCCGGGAAGGGGGAAAAGTCCCCCACCAAGGCCCCGTGCAGCAAAAGGCCCAAACACAAACGGCGAAAACAAAGGATTCGAAGAAAAGCAACTGGGAGGAGGCGGGAAGACAGGAAAAACTAAAAAAACAGGGAGGGGCTCGGGGATTTACCGAGGAAGCGGGGTGCCCACTTGGTTTGGAGGAGCAGAAGGGGGGTTTACAGGCCGGAGGTACAATTATAGATTCCCCCACGGGGGAGAAAAAAACCCTCTGCCCCGAAAAAAAAGTGCAAGTGGGTGGACTGCGAACTAAAGAAAAAAACAAAAAAAAAAAAAAAAACTCAAATGCAAAAAAAATGAATTTTCTCAAACAGGGGAGGAAGAGTCACTCAAGCGTCCAGGGCCTCTTGGACCGGGAAAACCAGAAAAAAACAAAAGAGAGATCGAGAGGGGAAACATGGATGGATGTGGCCACCGAGGGACGCCCACGACCGCCCCAGCACGAACTGAGCGGGGAAACGCGAAAAGAATACAAAGCACGATAACGGACAATCTACGGGGGGCGGGTGTCACCCACGAAGAAGCCCACCCAGGAGGAGGATTCCCGGTGTTTTTGGAGAACTAGGAAAGGAAAACACGGCAAAAATCAAGGTTTGGGCAAATGAAAAGCCGTTCCCCAAGAACCCGGCGGGAATGGACCTCAATTAGACGGGGGACCTGTTCCACCAGGCAATTCCTTGGCCCCAGCGGGGAGGCGGGAACGAGTCATGGCCGGGGTGGGTTAAAAAAAAACAGTTCTCTGGGGGGGAAAAGGGGTTTCCCCCCAAATACACCCCCGAGACGCCAGAAAGCCAAAGGCCACCCCGAGATGCGAGTTTGGATCGGCCCCGCTGGTTTGTTGGAAAAAGTTCCCAAAAACCTCCGAAAAAGGAATCGGACCAGCTCAAACCAAAAAACAAAACGCACCGTTTTCACAAGAAACTGCCCGAAAGACATAAAAAGAAGAGAAAAAGACGACATTGGAGGGAACAATTATGTGGTTTTAAAGACCCTTGCCCGCAAACAGCCGATGGAACATAAGACAGTTTGAAAAAGCACAAAAGCGGAAGGTCAGGAAAAAAACCGAACCAAGGGGAGGCGTCAAAAACACCCAAATACGAAGGGACAAGAATAAAACCTTTTGGGACGAAAAGACTTTTGTCAGGGGGTGAGACCGGGAAAAAAATCCCGCGACCGGCGGCCCGAGGTGCAAAACAGGGAACAAAAGCAGAAAAAGGAAAAGCCAACGAAGAATAAAATACGGACTTAAGCTAGGTAAGAACACCGGAAACGAAAAAGAAAAGCCCAATAAAAGGGGAAAAAGGAAAATCGAGGCAAAGGAAACCTTTAATTTTTAAAAAAGGGGGTTCCCCAGAAATAATCAGGAAAGGCCACCCACACGGCCAAAAAGGGAGAGAAACAGGACTGGCCCCCCGTGGTTTTTGTTTGGTTTGGGTAATTGTAGGCGAAGGCGCGAAATCAAAAAAGCAAAAAAAAAAAAAAAAACACCAGAAAGGATGCCGTTGACAATACCGAATCTGACAGCAACGAAAGATCAAGGCAAGGCAGTACTATGCGACCAGGAATCGACCTGAAAAAAAAAGGAAAAACAAAGCTCTGTGATGGGGGATGGTTTGTGTCCAAAAACTGAGACATAACTGAGCGAACCAACCAAACAGATTTTACGCGACAGAAGGTCATGAAGGAAAAAAGACAAGTTGCGGCCAACAACCGCGGGACCTACAAATTGGTTGGTTTCCCATGTAAAGACGGCCAGGGCACCCATGCCCAAAACTGGAAGCCCCCCCGCGGGAGTACAAAACGTCGCCTCGGATGACCACACCGAGCCCCAAACAATGCAGCTAGACCCATCCTGGGAAAGGCTACATTAGACCGAACGGGGTTTTTTGGGGGGGGAAAACGCTGACCCAAGGTGTTTGTGAAACTAAGGTGGGCCGCCCATGACGTGATCCTGTTGTTTAGAGACATAGAGTTTCCTTCAGTCCAACGTAAAAAAAACCAAAGTGGTGGGGGGGCTGAAACCCGGAACACCCCCCAGGGAATCTGCAACCAAATCAGACCGAGACCCCGAGAGTTTGTTGGACCTAAATGTAAAAAAAATCTCTGGGGGATTTGAAAAGGAGAGGTTTTGGAATAAGCTTCCGGGAAACTGAGAAAGGAGGCCAAGGAAAGCGGTGTTACGAATTAAAGTTGGAAAAAAGCAAAACCATGGAGGTGGAAAACTGAAGCTTCCCCAAAAAAGAGGTCCGAAACTGCCCAAATAGGAGATGGAAAACGGGAAATAGTTGGAAACAAAAGTACAAAATGCGCCCTTGGGCCTGAGGTGACAAATATCGAGATAGAAAATTCAATGGAAGGGGGAAGGCTAGTTGCCTGTAAAGACGCCGACCATTATGGGCTCGAAAAAACTCGCGGTTGGAAAAAGGCCCAAAAGGCACGCGACTTGGAACGCACCGATGGCTAAAAAAAACTCAAAAAAACCCGCCCCAGGGTAAAAAGCTGACCGAGGATTGTAAAAACCGACATGGGGAGGAGACATCCCGGGGGGGGGGAGGGGCAAGGGGTGTTTTGTTGAAAAAAACGGGGAACCGCGAAGGCACCCCCAAGTTGGGTGTGGGCCCAGAGAGGGTGGCGGCATACCTGCGCAGTCAGCGTGGGGGTGTGTTTTTTTGTTGGAGCC
>Ga0179593_1380084_pt1 | contig 11906 bp, 8 predicted proteins | sample CZODoug2_1_08_16_FD_185931 | JGI IMG/M metagenome (GOLD analysis project Ga0179593, IMG submission 185931) | Vadose zone soil fungal communities from Angelo Coast Range Reserve, California, USA - CZODoug2_1_08_16fungal (PacBio error correction) | ecosystem: Environmental > Terrestrial > Soil >...
AAACCAAAGAGATCGGCACACACGGGGGGGGAGAAATTTGGGGGGAAAAAAGATTGGTACTTCGCTTCTAGGATGGACTCCTTACAACATTTCAGGAGTTGAGAAGCGCAGCCTGAGAAAAGAGAAACAGGCGCGAGTAGCGATAGCTGTGCAGGAGAGGAAAAAAAGAGAGCACGGGCTTTCATTCATTCCGCCCCATAGATCTTCGAAGGCAAAAAGCTCGATAAGAAGGCCTGCGCGCAAAAGGGGGAAAGGGGGAGAAGGGCGGACGATCAGCGAACGAGGCCGCAGGCGGAAGCGGGAAGAAACAAACAACTCGGCTTTCTACAAGAAGCTCCCTGGATTGGGGGGCACAAAACGTATAATTCTTTCCATAAAAACTGATCGATACGGAACTGCCAAAAGGTTGGGGGGGGGGGAAAAAGGGAGTTTTGATCAGGAAGCAGCAAGGGGAGTGGTCCATCTACCCTTAGTTGCTCGGCTCAGGATGCTGATGTTGTCCGATCGGAGAGATGATGCGTCAGTTTTGAATCCCAGTCGAAAATCGGGAGGGGGGGGGGAAAAGGTTTCGAGATTGTACCATGGAACGCGCTGGGGAGCACCTAGGCTGGAACTTCCCTTTAGTAGGCTATCGCATTTGGCGAGCTTTCACCAACTGCGAAGAGGTCAATCCCGTCAGAGGCCAAAAAGAAGGGGAGGGAAGAATGCGACGTATTTGGAGACTCTGTCAGAATGATGTACCACTGGTGCCTCAAAAGCGGTGACGTTTATACCTACCCGGGGGAAGAACAGTAAAAACTGCATGGGGACAGGATCCAACCGACGATATATCGAGAAAAAAGGAGGAGACGAACCCACATACGAACCCGGCCCATGGGACGACAGAGTAAAAGAAGAAGAAACCACCAACGTGTGGTCTAAACTGGAACTTGCGATTGGGACCAGATCGCGGTCATGAGTTCAGCTAGTTTCTCTTACTTTATTGCGCTTTGGGCAGGGGGGAAAGACGGATGAACGGGCTGTGAAGGCCGATGTCACTCATGAGGAAGATCATAGTGAGATGACCGACCCTCCCGACGCATTTGTCGCCATCACGCCGTAGACCGATTTGGAGGGTAAAAAACCCGCATAGATCTTCAGAACATCGTACAAGAGTGAAGGGGGAAAGGGGGGAGGCAAGTGTTGGTTCACGACGCGTGGAGGGAAAACGTCTAATAGTTAAGAATCTCACTTCATAAGTCGGCTCGAAACCTTATTCCTTCTGGAGCTGACGAACCCGTCATGGTCAGGGGGGGGACGTAGGGAAGAAGAATGGGAGAATAAGGACACGACGGAGAAGGAGATTTGGGCCGGAGGAGTTAACGCCCATAGGTGGATAGGTCTTTCGGCGGCGAAAATCTGTAGGGAAACCGCGCGCTTCCAGTTGTCAAAAGGGACAAACTAGGAATTCTGGAGAAACTAGTCAACGTAAGAAGAGCAGGCCGAGAGTCATCGGAAACAAAACCATGGAAATCCCATGGCGTGACGGAGTTCGACGGGGCATCCTGGTCGAACAAGTCGCACCGCGCGGGCAAAAAGAAAGGGAAAAGTTATTCGAAAGGATTCAGCAGCAACCCTTCCTCCGAAGGGATACTGGGGTCCATCAATGGGGGGTCATCATCGGTGCGAAACTTCCCTTCAGCCACCTCTTTTTTCTCGCCCCTTCGGCATCCTTAAAGGACGAGGGGGGGAGGAGGGGGGGGAGAGAAAACGGTTTGCTATAAAAGGCGTAAGGCTTGAAAGAGGATTCAATTGGTTGTATCAAACCTTTCAGAGCTAAGCGTCAGAGGACCTTCAGTCTCCTGCAATAACGGCGGGCGGGGAAGGCGGTTTCTCAGGTCCGAGCCAGACGTCCTCAAGGCATCCCAGCGGGGGATGATGGGGTCCTCAGGGGGCAGCCCAATTGACCAGCCGTCAGAGTGCCTTTTCTCAGATATGATCACGGGGCTGTAACTTGACCTCGACCAGGAAATCGATCTACAGACAGCTCCTTGCGAAAGGGGGGGGTGGGGTCATTAACGCCGTTGCCCCGTAAACGGCAGAGATTCGGGGTGTCTTTGAAAAATAAGATGGCGGACGACCGGCCAAAAGGAAAATATAGAACCCGGTTGGTGGTTTGGCCGGGTATCAGAAGGTGAAAACGGCCCGAGAGGCTAAAGCAAGGACAGTAAAATACTTGAACATCAGCTTCCCAATGCTGGTCTGGCAAAAACCTCAAAGCGGGCGTCGATCCAAATAAGGTTATCTTTGGTCTCAGGATCGCCGCGGATCAGAGAAAAAGGGAGATTGGAGCAGCCGACAAGGCCTGTGAAGAGGGTCGGGCTATCAGGAGCTACCAAGTTTCTGAGGTGCAGTCTTAGAGGGTTTTTGCAGTGTCCTTAAAGGGTCAAGCTGCTTCAGCTCAGGCAAGGCCCCAGATAAAAAACCGTCTTCTTCTTCAATAAAGGATGTTGTATGAGGAACGGGGAAGGGAGGGGAAAAAGAAAGAGCCAAGCCGTCGAATAACAAGACGAGAAAAAAAACAAGGCAAAGGTCAAGCTCTCATTTAATTCTGGCAATGCGTGGATTCATCCGGCACCTCCCAGAAGAACGCCGAACTTGTCGAAGACGCTCTCAAAAAACCTGGGAAGACACGGATGAGCGTAGTAAGATTGCTTAGGGACCAAACAACGGCAACGGCATCGGAAAAAGTGCGGGGGGGAGGACATCGTAAAATAAAGTCGAAGAGGAAGTAATAGACTTCCTAAACAAACCGGCAACGGGTCGCCGTTATCGGGGGCCGAGGGAACAGACTGAGAAAAGACAAAAGGGAAAAGCAAAACGTAAAAAGGGAACCACGGGCCGGTTAGGTTCATCAACGGAAGGGCTACGCCGATGACTGCCTAACCTTCCGGACCAAACTTCTGCTGGCCTGGGTGCGAGTCCAGCCATGAAAAACCAAGGAAGTGCCAGAGAGTCCTCCGTAAGGTGGATTCGTAATGACTAAATCAATCAGAACCGTTAAGGGCGTCCTTGACCACAAACTTCTCAGAAGGGGGGAAGAGAAAAGTACGGTCGCCATCCTCGATTCTAACGAAAGGGAAAAAAGGGGGGTACGTCCGACGAAGGATTGCGGGGCTAAGGACGGACGCGTCTCTTGGTTAGGAAAAGGAGCGTGGATTTCGAGGCTTGGTTGCAGGGGTGCTTCTCCTAGAGGGGATTTCCCGGTAACGATGAAAAAAAATAACTGGAAAGGGGAAGCTAGGAGGACTCATCGACCGATTGGTTGAGAGACGAACGAGACAGTCTCATACGAAAGTTGGCACAACTGGGGGGACCGCATCCTTTAGGGATCGTGCGGGATTGGAAAAGCAACAAGGTAAGAGGTATCTTCAAAAACGGGGGCAAAGAAAGAGTGACGGAGGACACTGGGGTGAAGTACGCCTTCTTGGGCTTCTCACGATGAATACGAACACCGGGGCGGTCTGTACCTACGGCCCTCATATTCGAGAAAGAATAAGAAGGGACAAAAGGACGAGGGCGGTAGGAGGCTTCATCCGCTAGAGGAAAAAGGGAACATGGCCCGCCGGACGAACATACTCTCCCTCCCACAAATTCTTCGTCCTGTTGCAAAAGAAGATCAAGTGAGGGGGGTCGGGCTATTATAAAGCACTTCAACCCGTCACAAACGAATGAGTTCCCTTCCACTTTCAAGCAGGCAGAATTGGCGACCTGACTTCTCGGGAAAGATGTAACGAAGTAGCAGAAAGGGCGGTCAAAAGAAGGGGGAGGTAGTAGTTGGGGCAAAATAGGCGGAGAGCTAAAAAGTCACGCCTCTCTAGAGCATCTCTCTCAACACAAGAATGAGTATGAAAGATAATCGTTCGCCGACGAGGGAGGAAGAAGGACCGGATCAGAAGCCGATTTTTGCCCAACGAAACGGCCCCGGAGTGTCCGTGGCCTTATTCTCCTCGTTCAGCCCGCATTCTCCAGGATGCTCTTGCCTGCCCTTGGAGAAAGAATTCGGTTAATAGCGCTTGAACGTCCGCGCGTGTTAATCGCGCGAAAAGAACAAGAGAAAAAAAAGTTGGAAAAAAAAGGGCGATGAAGAAACGCTGAGGGGGGGGGGGGGTGTGGGGTGTTGCGGAGAGTATTGAAAAATACGGTCTTGTTCATTCAGCTAGTCGGATAAATCCTCCCAGACCGCAGGGAGTCCTCTCCTTGTGCGCGGAGGTACTACAATAGGGAAGGGAGAAAGGAAAGAAAGCATCATCCGTAGGTGTAAGAACCTTCACTATACTATCCGTTTCGTAAAGGGGATCCGGTTTCACAGGGGGACTTCACCTCTTGAAACATCTAATAATAAAGGGCGGCTGTCTCGTGGAAACCCGCAAAGGGAGAAAAATAAATGCGCCCACAGTTGGGTCACACCCAGACAGCTGTCAGCCCTTATCAGCGTTAGCCGCCAAATCGAGCTGATAATCCTAGAGGCCCGGAAGGGAGAGGACTCCTATCTTTACCGTGGATTCGAAGAGCGGGGTGTAAGGTTACGAATAGGATAACCTCCCTACGGCCGCTGACAAGTAATGACGCGCCGTGAAAAAGTATCACACTATCTTCAAGTGAAGGGAACCCAGAGGGGGAAGGGGACAGGCTATAATCAGAGTAATGACACGAAAAACGAACTTATTCATCCCCTTCAGACGTTTTGCCGGGAAATCCTGGACGAAAAACCCGGTGGGGGGGATCTGGGAATAGACGGTTGTCTAAGAATCTGGACTACGAGCGGTCAATTGGGAAAGGTCTTGCTCGAACCATGAAAGAAGAAGGGAGATTGGCCCCGGCAACTTACTTCCCTTGCAAAGAGCCACTCCTACTTGGAGCCCTTGGGATTCTAGAGGGGGGTCTTTCTGTCCTGTATTGGCGGGATCCGTCTGTTCCGTCGGCGTCGATACGTGCGAAAAAAAGGGGCCGGGAGGGGGGGAGAGCAAGACTATTTCGCGGTCCTTTCAAGGAAAAAGAATTCCTAAAAAACTCGACGATGCCGGGGGGGTCCGTTTATCTTTGTTAGAAACAGCGGCCATCGAATCCGTGGGGGGAAAAAGGAGGCGCGTCTTCTGCCATCGGGGGATATGGCGGTAGTCCTAGAGCGACACTCCGGAATTCATTGGGACTTCGACTGGGTGAAACCCCACCGTCCGAAAGTGAACAGAGGGGGAGAACTGTCGGGAATGAGGCCTTAGGCAGTAGTTGGAGGGCCCGACAGCGAATTGCTGAAATCCAACATAGCAGGTGTCTTCACACTCCTGAATTTATCTTGGAGGAGTATGTAGATTCAGGCCATCGACGTCGCGGGGGGACAAGGGGGAAAAAGGAACAAGCAAGACGGAAAAAACCGAAGCATGATGCAGGTCGCGCGTTACCCTACCAATTAGAGGCAAGGTGTCGGCGCGAAACCCTGGTATTCGGGCATCAAGAGGCGAAAAACTTATCTACAGAAACAAAGATTTGGATCGACGCAAGGCTTGAGAAGGGAGAGACAGGAAAGTTGGTAACGAAGCTGATGAGAGGATTTACTTTGGGGTAGCCTCTCGGGTCACGAGAACGAAACCCTACCAAGTATAGTAGACTTTAAAAGGGCCGGAGCACGCGCAATTTAGGACCGGAAGGCCCAAAAATCGAGGGAGCTGGCGACAGGGCAAACGCTGAAAGTGAAAAAGGTCCGGCGCCAAGGAGACTCAGATGGCATATTCTGGCTATCTCGGGAGGTCCGCCCGATAAACGGAAGTCCTTCGCCCAGTAACACTGGCAGCCCGAGGGAAAGGGACTGACTGATGGAAAAAAGAAGACTAAAACTGGCGCAGGGGGGGGACGGCTGGCGCGACCGCTGACCCCCCCAGAACACCGCCCTGGTATTAAGAGGAGAAATACCTTTCTCTGAACGACTAGCAGACTATGGCAAGGTTGGAAGTAAGAACCAACTTTTAGGCATATGTCAATCAATTAAAGGTTTATAGCATACCGTTTGTACGGCAAAAATGCGAGGGACGGTTTGAACGGGGGGGAATCCGCTTGAGAAGAAATCAGGGGGGCGAGAGAGTACTAAACTAGGGGAACCCCCCTTATTGCGAGGTTTCTCCTGAGAGAGGTACAATTAATTAATACTTCTATAAGTTTGGGGACCAGGGATGTGCGGGAAGGGCGAGGGGGGGAGGGACTGGTTCTGTGACAGGGAGGGCCGAGCATAAGTCAGATTTCAATCCAGGTTGGTTGCCGATAAGCTCTTCTCTACTATCATACTTGACCGAGGTGCGAAGAGGTCACTTGTGAACGGAACGTAGCAAGGGAGGAACCGAAAAGGGGAGGAAGAGACGGACTGAGACCTGGCTCGTCTTGTAAAAAACAACTAAACAAAGACGCAAGGTGCGGATTCCGCTTTCTCAATGCGAGCTCGAAAGACAATTCGGAAAAGGAAAGGGAGGTCGGGTCGACTGCACCTCAGGAATAAGGGGGTCAAAGAAAGAGGCCGCGGATATCGCACCGCGCCTATCACGATCGGTTCAGAAAAGCAGTCGGGACACACATCTCCTGGGGAAACTCTAAAAAGCGGACGATGTTCTGAAAACAGGGATCCGCGGGTTTTCAAGGAGAACGGAGGGGTTAACTGCGTGCGGAAGTCTGGCCGAAAATGAAGCGGGAGGATTCTGGGGCAAAAAAGCCATTCAACTATCTATCGCGCGTGACCTCGGCCTGCAAATCGAAAGAAAGACTCAAGCCAAAGAAAAGAAACAAGCGACAAGAGCGCGACATGAAAGAGAGGAAGACGGGGAAGAGAAGTCACGTCGCCAGAGACAAAAACCGGCTGGGGGGGTCCGGGGGGGTTGAAGGTATTTCGTGGGTCCTTTTGTCGTGTGTGGCGTTCGTCAAGAGGAGGGGGGTTCGCCCTATAATAGGAGGTTGGCGCGTCACCGGAAAGGAAACACTGCAAGTTTGTAAGGAGGAAAGGGGGAGCAGGCCATCCAAGAAAGAGGCACGTCAGAGCTAGGAAAGGGGTCCATCATGGGGAAAAGACATATTCTCAACCAATACGTCGACCAGGAGTCTATACGGAGAACAATGGCCGAGGACGGATGGGAAGGAGGGGAAGGACGTGTCGTGGAAAACACGACGACATGAGCTCTCCGACATCAACTTAATGGGAAAGGACCGAGTGTGATCAAAAGAGCCATGGAAATCACTGAAAACTTGGAATACGTCAAAAAGATGGGTCGACTGGTTAAATGCAAAGCCGCATCAGAGGAAAGATCGAAAACAGCACGCAATCCGAAGCCGAGCAACGAAGAAGGAAACGAAAACTATTTAACACAACATGTGGCTACGTAAGGGTGATCAAACCGCTCTCCGCAAGCCCAAGTTCAGTATCGAGAAAAGGAATGGAATATGCTTAAAAAACCGGGGTGTCAGGGGAACAAGAACAGGGGGAGGGGAGTGAGGGCCGGAAAAAAGCCGAAGTAAGGTGGTACAGCTCTCAAAATTATGCCGCTTTCTGATAGGCAGAACTATACTTCCTTGCAACCAGGGGGGGCCGGATATAGCGAACGGAAGGAGAAGGGAATAGGGGAAGGAAGGAATAAAGGATGGATAGGTGGGGAAGAGATGGAACAATCTCGGAAAGTCGCTAAGGTAAGCTTGCAGGCTTCGTTTTGCTAAAAGCGAAGGTTGTAAGGGATGTCCGAATTAATAGATCTCCTTAAAACTAAGATGGGGAATTCTCCCTTCCCTGTGTGTGCCGCGAGAACTTGGGAGTGGTCCATAGAGAGCAAAAAAAAAAAAAGGAGGAAGGATTGAAAGAGAGGAAAAGTGTAACTTCAAGCGGGAGAGCGACAAACATACTTGTTAGAGGAAACTCTTCTTACGGCTCAGGATAATGAGACATCCTTTACCAAAGGGGACTAAGGTTTTCGCAACGGCATAAGGATAACGATTCGCGAATAGCGATGCTTTTGACAAAGAGGAGGAAAAAGAGAGCACAGAAGGTAAAAGAGGGCACTGTATTCCAAGGCCAAAGAAAAGATTCTTTACGTCATCCGCGGCGATAATAGGAACAAAATTCTCTCACACATTATCTGCGCGGAGGGAAAAAAAAAAATATCAGCGAAAGAGGAACTCCGGCGGGAGAGGTAGAAAACAAAGGATCGGCTTCGGGAAAGACACCTCAACCTGGAGTGTCACCCTTTCCCACCCTTAAGTTTTCCAGCATCTTAGAGAAAGTAACCGCCCCGGGATGAGAGAGTGTTTATCAAAATTACGGCCTGGGTTGGGGATAAAGAAAGGTCGGATCGGGAGAACGGACTTAGGCTGGCAGTGATGTTGAGATCGGATCTGGATCGAGGGGGGGGGTAACAGTCGAGAGTGTTCTTGCGGTTCGAAAGGGATGTAAAATGGAAGCTCCTTTTTACTCGGCCTTGAACAGGCCGTGGAAAAGGGGGGACGGGAGAAAGACGCATTGGTCGGAGCATGGTCCAAAGACACTGCATAAAGAAGGCCTCATGAAAAAAAGGCTCTTCCAGCTTCCAGTAGCGAAGGTCTAACGGAGGGGGGTTATCCTCTGTCCGAGGGAAAAGGGGCCAACTTGGCTCCGCCCTGACCGGGAGGGTAGGGGCAGGGATCCAGGTCATCCAAGTAACGAAAAAAAAAAGGGCATGTGCCATGAAGGAAGGCTCAACCCTATATCAGCTTGAACGGAAGTCTTGACTAACCACAGGAGAACCGTTCCAGGAGCGAGGAAAATAGGACAAATAAGGGTGGGGAGCGGGGGCGCCTTGAATGGCTTGACCCTAGAAGTCAGTTCTCTCTTGGGCGCCTTAAGGTAGGTCTCTTTTGGCTTGCCCTGAGGGGGAATCTCCGTCATGCCTAAAGGCAAAGCATGACCGATCGATCAGGGCACTGAAAAAGAAGAAGCAAGACGCAAGGGTTCCGAACATATCTTACGCAAGAAGTAAACATAGAAAGTGAAAAAAGTAACCCACCCATTAGGATAAGGATTCAGAACATACCTCAGTTCTCGGATAGAGGAGTCTGTGGTTCAGACGCTTGCAACACCTAAAGTGAGGGAAGAAGGGGAGCAAAAGCAGCAGTACGGCAAGAAGTCGGGAGCGACACGGATTCCAGACGGTTGACGCACAGAACTCCTTCTTTCAAAGTCGGTCATCTCAGCCCTGGGGAAGTATGCCCGACGCCTGCTCTGCTCTTTTGGGGGACTGGCGAGTCACGACAGGAACGAGAACTCAATGGCTTGAAAGGGGGGAGAGGCCAAGCTCGGGAGGGAAGACGTCGGGGGAGCTTCCAGGTGGGTTCAAACCTAGGTATGAGCACTCTTGGACGTGAAATCGATCAGCCGTACGTAGCAACAGAAACCATGGTGTTTCCTCCCATCGTGAAGTAATGGCCTCCGGGTACAGAAGTCGAAAGGAACGGGACGAAAAGTCAGGGCAAAAACCTTGAATGAGCAGGATTCATAGACAAGAACTTCTTACTCGGAAAGGAGAAGCCAACCCTTTGCGTTCTACAAAGATGCTACTTTCACTTAGAAATTGTTTCCAGGAGAAGCAAAAACGCACCCGGCAACCGTACATCGCAGGAGGGGGCGCTACAAACGGGATGGGGGAGAAAACCTTAGGTAAGGATGAAGATGTATCATTTTTGTGAGGATAACTTTCAGTAAGGCTAAGCCTTTTTACCCCTGTATTTCCCGAAATACATTCTGAGGTTCGGGCGGGGAGTCAAGGGGGAGAGAAGAGTCCGAATGAGCCACGGTGAGATGCTGTGGTTCCATCCGTGAGCCTGAATCGGGTTTCTTCCATCATGTGCCGGCGCATTAAGAAGATGGAGAGGGTAAAACCTTGCTTCCGCGATAAAAAAACGGCCGATCTGCCAGCGAAGAGAAAAAATTGAAGGCGCACCGGGGGGGCAAGTTTCCGTACGAGTGGCACGTAGATGGCATCGCATCATGGAGGATTGCAAGAAGTTCTACTTGCGCGGAAAAGGAAAAGGCAAGAAGGGGAATGCGAAAGAAGAACTTTTTGAAGAGGTCGAAGGAATGCACGAGAGGATCAAATCGACAACTTAAATCCGGTTAGGCAGCAAAGCACCGGGACCCAACTGGCGGGGGAACACTCTCCATCTGTAGGTAGATAAAAAGAGAGTTTGGGATCTGGTCGATCAGGAAGGGCCCAGGGATAAGATAAAATGAGAGGTTTCTCTCTAAGGGGAACTTGAAATTGTCGCCGTATCCGACGACCGATAAGTTGCTCGTGGAGGCTCGCGTTCCTGGGCAAGGAGGGCCAAAACGTAGAAGTCACAGCTTGGTCATCAAAAGTCTGCATGACCCATATACCTGCACGGGCCGGCGCCCAGAACAGAGGACTATGTGGTATGGAACGGAAACGGGGAAGGGGCATCAAATAAGGGGCCGGAAATAATAAAACGGACGGAGAAACGATTGAGCTAATTTTTCAATGACGCATGTAATAGCTTGAGCTCTCAACCTCCAGCCAAGCCCCCCCCTTGTAGAAAGGAACATAAGGGAAGCCAAAGGACGGATAAGTTGGGGGACCGAGGATCTCCCACTAGAAAAAACCCCCCAAAAAAGCGTTCGAAGTGCTGGGAGGGGGGAGAGAGAGCAATTCTACAGGGGGCCCGAAAGAGACTGAAACCAAAAATGCCAAAGGAAACGGTCCGACGGATCTACGGAAGAGGTAAAATAAAACGTACAACCTCCAGCCCTCATTACGCAAAGTAGCCGAAAAGCCACTTTCCTGGGACTTCATCCGTAGAGGGACGAAAAAGAAAGGGGGTCGGGGCCGGCGCTGGGCAAGGGCCGCAATCGAGTCCACGGCCGTTTCCGGGGTTTAAATCCATTCCAAGAATCGCTCCCTCGTCAGAGGGGGATACAACCCGGCGGAAAGACTGGAAAACAGGGAAACGGACGTAAAGGATTTCCCCCGGAAAAAAAAAGGATCAATGGGGGGGTAAAACCCTATTCATCATAATCGATGAATAAGCCGCCCCCAAAGCTTGGGTGACGGGTCCGACGGACAGCGGGGAGTAGAAGGGGGGACGTAGAAGACTTGTGAAGGGCCCGGAGAAATTGAGTGTTCCACTATGGGTTTTCGGTGGGCTGCAGCCTCTGTAGGAGGGTCAAACTCCCCGGAAAAGAGGAAGTCCGGTAAGGAAGGGGCGACCGGGATGCAGATACGACAGCGATTGGGTGCGGGCGAACTACCGGGGGAGGGGGGCACCGATGTCACGGGTTGGTCACAAAAGGTTTTCGGGATCAAAACGTGGCATGCATCGTTGAAGGGATGTGTCCAAAGAAAGCCGTGCCCCAGAGTAGTGATTAGAGTAAGATATTTATTACACTGTGCAAGGGGTCACGCCCGCTTCGGAGGAGTTCCCGATGGGAAAAAGCCGGACGATGAGGGCTGGACCGACTTTCGCACTTCTCGAAATATTCGATAAGGACGCACAGTAGGAGCCCCTTCTAGTCGTGTATGCGGGATTGGGCAAGAAAGAATAGGATTCAAATTGAACAAAAAGGCCCTCCTAAGAAATTACTCTCCCCGCCACCAGGGGACTTCTCGGTCTTGGGAATCCTCTAACGTTCGCGGGGTCAGAGAAGGGGGACGAGGAACACGCGCGACGTTCAATACCGATAGGACGACACATTACCTGCAGCTGCGATGCAACCACTTTCACTCAGAAAAGAAGTTCGACCTGCCCGGGTCGCTTTACGCGCGGAGAAGAAGGGGGGGGGCGCACTAATGAGTCGTCGTGGGAAAAAAAAAATATGCGGAGAGAAGGATTGTTCACACCCTAGTACGCGACCT
>Ga0179593_1424872_pt1 | contig 11906 bp, 17 predicted proteins | sample CZODoug2_1_08_16_FD_185931 | JGI IMG/M metagenome (GOLD analysis project Ga0179593, IMG submission 185931) | Vadose zone soil fungal communities from Angelo Coast Range Reserve, California, USA - CZODoug2_1_08_16fungal (PacBio error correction) | ecosystem: Environmental > Terrestrial > Soil >...
AACGGGGGAGAATGGCGAGTGCTGGTGAGTTCTAAAGCGAAGGAGACTGCAGAGGGGAGTGCGACAAGCCAAAGGCAAATCAAACGGGTGTTCATGAAGGGTCGGCTGGGATAAGCCGTCTAATAACTTCCGATGAAAATCAGGCTTCGGACATTAAAGGCGGGGGGAGGAAGCGAGGGTGAAGGAATCGCAGTGAACACCAGACAGTCCCAAGAAAAAGAATCACGTAGATCACTGTAGGACCGCGGTTCTCGATTTCAACTGGGAGAAAAAAAGTCAAAGAGAAAGGAAAAAAAAGAAAGGAAATGACTCTACAAGGCAGAAAGAAGGGATGTCATAAGAGGGAAAAACTTATGGTGGAACAAGGGAAAGTTGGCAAAGCAGTCTTGGGGGAAATACTAGCAAAAGAACTTTATTTGGGGTGGGGGGAGGGACTGCAGCAAAAGAATCCGCAGGGTGGCACACGGGGGGGGGAAAACATCTTTTATTAAAAAAAGAGATGTGGCCTTAGGAATGCCGACATGAAGAGATACAAATTGCAGGGAAGAGGAGGAACGAAACAGGGCTAGTGTGAGGGGAGTGGTGGATCTATCAATTTTACCAGAAAGCGAAAAACGGCTTTAGGGGAGTCCATGGTGAGTCTGGAGAGCAGAGCCGAGGAAAATCACCAAAAAGTGAACGAACCCAGGAAGGGGGAGTAAATGATCGGCACAACGGAGTCGGTTGTTGGTTGAAGGAAACAAAGGAAAAAAAGTAGGAAACGGTGGGGGGGGGGGGGGGGGGGGGGGGGGGGGGAGAATTTCAGTTCCACTCTCATCATTAGGGTTGGAACTTCAAATTAGTCACAAGGAAGACTCAAAAAGACGCGTAAGAACAAGTGCTGTAAAGGTCTTAAGCATTTACGGTAGGGGGGAGGGAAAGGGATTGAAAGACTGCCATGATCTCGGGGAATTAACGTTGCTCACATAGAAGAACTCTGAAAGATGACGGGATGGAGGGGGTCTGACGATGCAAAGATAAACAAACACAAGCAGCAAGGGAGAGACCCACCAGTATAACAGGGGAGCATCGGTCAGCTGACGGAGGTGAGGAAAGAAAGAATAAAAGGCAATAACGTAAAATAAACGAAGTCTGTTTTCAGGTGAAACTAGAAAAAACGAGCCATCGTACTTACCAATCATCAGGGTGGGGGGGGTTCTTGTCAGACAGAAAGGGCTCACAGGGAAAAAGAGAATAGGACCAATGGAGTGACTGCTTGAGGATTTTTAGATTGATCAACGCGAGTCGTTGGGGAGAAAAGAAGTCAGAGAAACATCCGGGGGGGGTTGCCGATAAGTGAAAGAGGAAACGTAACATGCCTCTTCGTCCGTGTAACCCTGTAACGCAAGGGGGGTCAGGTGGCCAGAAAGAAGCGTGAACCTGGAGGGAAGTAAGTAAAAACCACCCTCCTATTCCGGCGAAAGCAAGGACATGGCCAAAAAGATATCGCTGGATTAAATCAACCAAGGAAAAGGATCTAATTAAAAGGGAGTAACAGGGGCAAACCAAATCATGAATGCTGCTCCAATCTGAGCCAAGAACCCCTGCGGATGGAATGGTGAAGCCGAAGGGGGATCCTAAAAAAGGGGCGCGGACCGAAGAAAGATCGTTGAATGGGAGCACTGACACCCTTTCACAAAGCATGAAAGTAACGCAAGAGCCTTCATCAACCAAATGAGTCAATCGTTATTGCGGTCCGAAATCAAGGGGCAAGACAAAAAAGTGGTGAATAAAATAAAAAACAATCTCCAGTGTGAAAAGTTCGGGGCCTTACTATCTGCTTCGAGGGGGGGGGGGGGGGGGGCCAAGAGACATTGTTGGCGAAGAAAGCAAGCATTCGATGGCGTGACGGGGGAGGGACCGACTCCAGAAAAGGAAGAATAGGCGAATACTTCCGTGCAAACAACAAAGGCCTAAATAGAGGTTTTGATATCGAAATCGTGAAAAGGAAGAGAAAAAGGAAAAAGTATGGACGTCGCCTGGATAAGATCAACACCCCACGGAGAGGAAAAAGGATAGGATAATGGCGCTCCCAATACAGTGTTTTTTAAAAAAAAATCCGGGGATTGCACGTAAGATTGAGAGAACCAACAAGAATCGAAAATATAGCCGAGTCTCTGGGGGGAGGAAACTGCATTAACTCTTGAATGTGCGTGACGACTGTATGAGAAAAAAGCAAGGGGCGGCAAAGTTAATCAGCGGGGGTGGGGGGGGAGGCAAAAAATTAGTAGGAAAACCCACCGCGACCCTAAAGATGAGGCCATCATGGGAAAAAAGAAGGGGAGTTCTTAAGGGGAAAGATCTTAGACTCGGGGACCGCAAACAGGAAAGAATAAAATGTGGGGGAAGGAGGCTATGAGGAACAGGCTCTGAGGGGAAAAATATTCGGGGAAAGAAGGAGTGTTAATGGGGGAACGACACATTGCCGAAAGGGAGAGTCTAGAAAAGGGAGGGGGGGAGGGAAAGAAATTGTGAACATCATCGGGAAGATGTGCTGGGCTAAAGGATAGCTGCTGCCTCGTCGAAAGGGGTGTGCGAACGGGGAAAAGAAGGGAACAAGAAAATGCTGTTTTAAAGAGGGGAGGGGAATACAGGTCCAACATTTTGGGCCATTTTCTGCTTAACACGAGAAGTGCCTGAGAAGAGGGGAGAAAAAACTTCTCAAACTCAACGATATTTTACGGAGGACTTATGAAAAAGAACAAGCTGTTACGGTTCAAAAACTGAGGACGAAAACATGCTGTTAGGTCTGCCAGAAAAGAGCAGCGGGGGCAAACGTATGACTTGTAGGGGGGGGAGAAGCCAAAAATCCCGCTGGGTGTATCAAGCTGAAACAAGAAAGGGCCCGACCAAAAATGAAACGATTAGGCTGCTCAGGCGAGTACTGTCTGCTAGTAACACCCCTGCACCAAATGAAGGGGGGGGGATTTCCTATTTGAGTGAGATGTGGGGGAAATGGAAAAACACAAGCACATCCTGTTATAGGGAAAAGTTTATCGAATAGTGGACTGACCAAGCCTGAAACACCTACGTGGAAGCGAATGGAGAGGACGGGTTTGTGGGGGGGGAAAAGTCAGGTGAAGGGCTAAAGAACCACCAAGCTTAAGCTTTAACGATTGATGGAAACGACAGATCCCAGAGAAATGAAGGAGAAATACATTGACGAAATCCTCTAAAGCGCGAACACTTAACCAGAAATATTTGAGGACGCCGAGTAAGATGAGTAAAAAGCGTTGGGGGGTCAGTTTGCATGAAAAGTAGAAGGGGACAGAAGTTAAGGGGTAAGTGTATGGCATTTTCAGGAAAGGGTTCGAAAAACTGGAAGTCGTTGGAAGGGGTCAGAGAAAAAAAAGGGAAAAAATGGGGGTAAGGCGGGGCGCATGGGAAAAATGTGCAAATTCTCGGGGCCCATAAGCTACATCCAAGGGTTAGCGCAAACCTTGTGGGGAAGGATGGGGAGGAGGTGAGGAAAAATCCTCAAATGGATGTTGTAAACAAAAGAAAGGCCACAGGAAAAGTAGGGGAAATGTGTCTTTGCAAAACAGCGATCACGATAGACGGGTTGGGAAAAAAATATGACCAGATGAGGGAAAAAGAGGTGGGGGTCCAAGCCATTCGGATTCAAGACTTCCCTTCACATAAAAAAAGAAACGGACTTGGACGAGGAAGAGCCAATCTTTCAAAATTTAACGCTGGGGGGACAAAAACGTAGTTACTCCGCCCTTGATGTCATACGAGGTAAGAAGTCCGGGAGAAGGAAGGTGGAAAAATTGAGATAGGAAAAAAATGGGGTCATTGACACGCCAGCGGCGCGAATCGAAAAAACGGGGTGAACAGCTCAAGGGAATTTTTGCGTGGGAGGTGTGGGGGGGGAAAGCGATTATTGCAGAGCAACGATGGGGGAGACAAGCAGGAAGCCATGATTATCGTCTCGGGGAAAGTTGAGAGGTACCGGATAGAACAGACGACTCAGAAACGCACAAAGGTGTGTGAGAGGATGGGGAGGGGGTCACTTCACTACGGTCGTTCAGAAAGGGGAGACTCAGGTCGAGAGTATCAATCGCAAACAGAAAAAACAGGAGTAAATCTAAAAAATAGATAGAGAACGTACGTAAAAAATTGGATTAGAAGTGTCAAAAAGGATGGCGAGGTGGGCGACCACAAACTTAATTAGGAAACCGTTGTTGCGGGGCTGATTCGGGTATAGCAATACAGCCTTCCTAGAAAATAAGAGAGAAAGGGAATCATGATAGAGGAGGGGGGGGGATCAAGCTGTAAACTGGTGGAAAGAATCAGAGGGAAACAAAAAAAAAAAAAATAAAAAACTCAATGATCTGCTTGAGGAGTCTACAACTATGAAAATGGCGTGGTGAAAAAAAGGGAAGTCCAAAATATACAGCAGAAAGAGACTAAGTCGATCACCGAAAAGAGTGTGATGTACAGAGAATTGAAACTAGAGTTTGGTGGAAGAAGGAGGAAAGGGGAGGAGAGAGCGGCCAAGACAACTTGTTGGGACAGTGTGGCCGTTTCTTAAACGAGCATGGGGAGAAAAAAGCAAGGGGTCCCACTCTGTCCGGTCATAGGAAAAGAAGAAGTAATCTCGTCCTATTACGGGGGGAAGTGACTCTCCGACCAGGTCAAGAATTAGAGAAACCTCCGGATGGGGGATTGGGAGGAGAGAGAGGGGTTTCTCCAGAGAAACTTGCGCTGCACCTTTGAGGCGGGGCGGCCAAAGGCAAAGTCAAAAAATGCGCAAAGGAACAGTATATTTACGGAAATTTCGGCACAATGAGTCGCTGTTAGTCAGAACAAGGCAGAAAAAAGAGCAGAAATTACAAGGCGTATAAGTCCAAATGAGATGAAGGTGGTTGTCAAGGACCGAGGCACAAATCCTCTAATAAGGACGCGTGAAGGAGATCATCAAATGTTGAAAAGGGGGGGAGTTACCAGCGCAGTTATCGGGTTGTTTGGAGGAAAGGGGACGTATCAACTTCCGGAATCGGCTTTTGCGGGGAGAAATCGGCACAGCGGAAAGATTTAACCTGGAAGAGGGTCACGGAAACCTTAAATTCACAAAAAAACAACCGCCTGCCGACGCTCCACACGTATGGGTGGACAAGGGGTAGCTGCTGTAGTTGAGTCAAAAGAATAGAAGAATTGGAAAAGAAAACGAGCAAGTGCTGGGAAAAATTGGGCACACGATAAACAACAGCGGAAACTGACCAAATATCTGTGAAGGGATGGCAATAACGAACGACTCGAATGACCAAAAGGAAGCGGAACAAGAATGGTAGGGTCCGGCAATTAGGCGTTGAGCTGACACCACCGTTATATTTGAGAGCAAACAAGTGATCGGTTTCCGCTGCAAGGGAGTCGAAATAAAGCACGTGCCTCGTCCGTGATTTATAAAAGGGAAATCCTGGGGGCAAAGAGCGTAACATTGGCGGGAGGTTGAAGACAGCAGTTTCAGACCGGGAGACCCTAAGAACGAAAAAAAAGGGGAAAATGAAAAAGAAGTAGGAGTAAAAGCAGGAACCAGATTAAAAAAAAGAGAGTGGTGCCATTGAAACAGGTCGAAAGGTCTAAAAGGGGCAAAAGCAGAAAGAAGAACAAAGCACTCTCCTTGGAAAAAATGTGAGACAACCGACTTGGCTAGACGATCACTCGAAAAAGCGAAAACTTTAGGCATGAAACAGGAAAGCGGCAAGATGCTCAGGAAGACTTCCATCAACCGCACATTAAACAAGAGGTTGAGGGAGGGCCTCAAAAAGGGGGCCTCCCCTGAAGTGAAAAAGCCAAATTCAGCAAGTTGTGAAAAAGGATTGGGACCACATGAGGGGGGGGGGGGGTTTCACCAAGACGGGTTGATCCAAGGACTTAACGGGGGGGGTGTAAGCGCCGGGAGGAAGAGGGTGGTAGATGTTCCGAAGGTAACGTCACTCCTTCCCCCCATAATAGTAACGAATGTGCCGGCGCCAAAAGGAAAAGGGCACAAGGAAATGGGTTCGCCAAGGTGCCACGGTGAAACAACGGGATTACTCGCCATGGAATCAAACAAACAACAACGATAGAAAATAGCCTCTACGGGGAGTGGGGTGAAAGAAAAAGCAGGGGTATGAAAGAGTTCGATAAAATCATCTCTAATAGGGGGGACGCCGAAGCAGTTTGCGGTGGCTCACGTATTAGAGGGATTGAAGGCCAGGCGGAACGCGGGAAAAAAGGAAGTCGACAAACAACGATCGAAAGGAACGCAAGGGCGTTTTGCCACAATTTATGTCAAAACCCAAGCGAAGGGCAAGAAGGGGCCAGAAAACGGGGAAATGGTCACGAAACAGGGGGAGGAAAAGTATTGGAGCGCGCAATAACATTTGCTCTAAGGTGTTGCAGGGAGATGACTTGAAAAGAGACTGAGGAAGGAGTGGCGAAATCATAGGATTGCAGGGAGAAAGGTAAAAACGCGTAGCTACACAAGTATTTTCTTCAACATTTGGTGAAGAAAGGGTGGGGGCGAAGAAGGGGAGCCACGTAGAAGAAAAAAAAGGGGGTGCGAACTTTGTAACGTGAGAATCTGTTTAAGCTTGGGGGAGTATCGGGGGAAAAGTCAAGGGGTGGGGGCCATCTGGGCATCTTTTACTAGCTTGAACGCAGGTAGGACTGAAAGTGAAAAAAAAAAAGAAACTAAAAAGGGTCAACTGGGGATGCAAAAGGAACACGTTTATAACAATACAAAACTATATCGGCGGAGGTCAGGTCGCAAAAAACGGGGGGGGGGGGAAAACAGGAAAGAGAATTCTGGGGGGAGCCAAGGCCCGGGCGGGGTCTCAAAGTATCCTGCAAGACCAAAACAGTGGTTTCCGGAAAATGATGAAGTGACGGTCCTATAGTGACCCAAGCATCACAACGAGGTGTCGTTTCATGTGCCCGTGCGTATATGTAAATGAAACAGCAAGCCTAAGGTATGGAAAGGTGAAGAGGAGAATGAGGAAGGAACCTAACAGCTACCGCGGGGAAATGTAAACTGGGAGGAGTGCCGTAGGTCTGTGTTCCTGGAGTGGGGAAAACCAAAAAAAAAAAAAACCAAAAGACAAGCGTAAGAGGAGGAGGCGAATTGAGAAAACGAATTCCTACGAAGGCCCGTCTAAAGAAACTTGACGGACACAAGGAAAGACCATGTACCAGCACGAAAGGGGGGGGAAGTAAGCCTTTCCTCTTAGCTCCTTTGGCCCTGAGTTTGCAGAACACTAAGAAAGGGGGGGACCTGAATGCATGAATGGATGACGCAAGTTTCCTGATTTAAAACGGGCCAAAAAACGGGAAGGGGGGGGCCGGATTCCGCAATCTAAGGAAAAATTCGTGGCAACCTTTTTGGATGGGCCGTCTCGTCAAAGCAGGCACCACATAAGGGCCCGCCAAGACGTTGGAGCTAAAGAAGAAAAAGCAAATACCACGAAACTAGGATGTGAAAAGAATAACCAATGAACAGGAGCGCGCGCAGGGCATTCAGCACTAATCGAGGTTTTTAAAGGAGGAAACGGGGACGGGCAGAGGGAGGAAATCCAGTGCGATTTAAAGGAGGACAGGGGCCCCTGCCCCATAAGTAGGGGTCCTAGTCTCTGCCACAAAGATTGGTCCGCAAGGAAGTACATGGAACAAGGTAGAAGACTTCCTTGAATGTATCACAACTTTGGCGGGAGCTCCTGATATGGAGAAGGGTCTTTGAAGATATTGGGAAGACGTTCCTTGGAAAGAACAGAGAACGAAAAATTTAGGAGGAAAGAAGGCTCCTTCCTTAAGGTCTTTTGGATTGGTGGTGGGGGGGGGAAGCGCAAATTACCCTTGCACAAGAAAAAAGAACGAGGGATAAAAATAGAGGCACATATAGAGGGGCTCTTGGCTGTCATCGGGGTTCGACGACTCAAGACGACTCAGCAACAAAACAATGGGTGGATAGTTTTTGAGGGTCGAAGTGTCACGAGCGAGGGGGAAACGTTCGAACTCAACGCAGTGATCAAGAGAATCGAAAACAGAGGGAGAGAGGAGAAACAGTAATGCGAACTGGTAGAGGGGACAGGGTCAGAAACTTCGACTTAAGTGGGAACCAAAACAAATAATTCTACCGTTGGGGGAGTGTGCAGAGAGGTCCAACTGAAAAACTTCCCGTGCCGAAAAACATAGCGACGAATCTGGATATGATATGTTGATCAAGGTCTTGGGGGCAATGAATCGCTAGGGGAAAAAAAAAAGCCAAAAAAACTACGGGAAAAGACGAAACGCCAAACTTTCTCGAAGGCAGGGGAGGGGATGGAACGAAAGTCGTCAAAATAAGGTCACGAAAATATCCGCATCAAGTAACCGCCAAAAGGGGTACAATACAGAAGGCGGGGAGGAAAAAAGAGGTTTGTCAGAAGTCGCAAGAGCAAGGGCGATAAACGCAGACGCCCGCCTTGGTTATGGTTCCCTGAGGGATCAGAAAGGGAATCCACAGCGGGGGGTTAACACAAGACAGAGAAGAGATGATTAGCTGCTGCGCAGTGACATTCACTCTCCGTTCATTAGAGCTGCAAAAGCCGTAGGGGAGAGCGATCACTTTGGACTCCAGAGAAACGGGCTGGACGGATTTTGGCTGCTGACGAGTATGGCCGATATCTAACCTAAGTGGCTGAAGTCCAAAAAAGGTTGAAGAAGGGCAAACGAGGAGGGGATTGGTTCAGAACAAAGGCAGGAGGCTTCATCCGTACAGGCGGAAGATTTAACAATTCTCTCGAGTGTTCCTCGTAGGCAAATGGACAAACGAAAGACGGTAGTACTTCCACACAGATGGGAAAAACAGGGCTTAAAACGTAGGAGGTGCGGAAAGTGATTTTATCGACGGACAGAGCTCGGTAGTGGCAGAAAGAAAGAGCGAGACTGAATGGAAGGGGTGGGAGAAAGCTGGGCAGGAATGCACAAAAAACGCCCTCAAACAGACGACTAAAACACGTCTGACATTTAAATCACCAAGCTGCTTTAGGGTGATCCCTCTCTAAGAAGGAAAGAACAGACACGGAAGCAAGGGATTGAAGGAAACTAGACGAACGAAGGAAACTGAACCACGTTGGGCAGCAGCGGTTCACTAGCTAAGACGCAGAAAAAAAAAGGCATGAAAGCGGGGGGAAGGCAGGTCAAATTGAAGCGGAGAACAAAAAAGGGGAGTCTGCATATCGAAGAGTCTAATACGGAAAACGCAATGACCGAAAGATTAAAAGCGAAAGGCGGGTCGAAACAAAAAGAATACACCTTGGGTGTGGGAATCATAGCGGTTCTTTGTGAGGTGGATTCAGAGGTAAAAGTCCTAGAAGAAACGTAAAAGCAAGGGACACATGTGCCCAAAGATCTGTCTATTAACATCAACAAGGAAAAGAATCGAAATGTGGGGCAAAGGGAGGGAACAGTCAGAAAACCAGGGAACGATGCATAGCTAGCTGAGGAAACACAAAAATGAAGGGCACGTGGGAAAAAGGGTACGTCCAATACTATGTCGATAATCGGAAGAATTCATCTGGCAACCTCCTAAAATAAACAATGATGCCACGCCAATAGAAAAGGAAAGGCAAAATCCTGCCAAAAAAAAAATAGAGAATAGTATTGGGGGAATAAGCCTTGGGACTCCACCTGAACTAAAAAATACATTGAACAAAAAATTAAATGGCTTATCGAAGATGCGTCCGGGGGTTTGCCCATACTAGGGGGGCATCCAAAAAAATACCTTTGCCGCTGGCTTCGGGAGTTCAGGTTACAATGGCCAACGGGGAGGGAACCAGAAAAAGGAGGAATAACGGAAGAAATACAATGCTCAAGGAGGGGACAACATAGTAGAGATATGGTCGCCATAGGGTGCAGGTATCGCTCAAGGAAAAACAACAGTCTTTCAGAACGATGGGATAACGAAAATAAAAAAAAAGCGAATATGAGAGAGACAGAGAGACCAAGGGGTTGTTTTCAAGCTATAACCACCGAGGGAGAGAACCACGGGCTATGTAAAAATAAGGAGAAGGGCCTCACGCAGTATTCGAAATCTTCTGGCGGGATGGAAAAAATCAGTGAATACAGCTCACGAAGTCATCTTCAAAAGGGGTACATGCGTTTTGGGGATGCCAAAGGAAAAGTAAGTGGGGGAACAACGAGACGCAGATAGAAGGAAGGAACAGTCAATGATACTTTTTGTATGATCGAAGGGGAGGAAAAGGAGGGAATAGAAGAAGTATAACATGGCATCTAACTAGGGTTTCCTGATGACTTGAGATATGCGCTGCTGCAATGGTGAATTCTTTGAGAAAGTGCCGTATAGGTGAGTCAGGAGAGTATTACGACATAGTTCGTCCAAGTGGTGTACACAGGCGGACTTTTGGGAGTGGCGAAGAGAACTAAAAGGAACTTGTTGACAGGGGAGGGGGCAAGGGTCACAGACTCTTATGTTCCACTGGGGTGGTTAAGGAAATACCAAGTCAGGGTTGGACATAGTGAATGGCTTTTACTAAGGTGCGAAGATTTAGAAAGAAAGAGTCGCACCTAAATAAGGGTTCACATGCAAGACAAGAGGGGAAAGGGACATCAAAGGCAAAAGAGGCCAGGCTGTAAGTCTTTCGCATCATAGGGGAAGGGAAACCGAAAAATTGGCTTGTGGAGAATCCCGGGGGGGAGAAAGAAAAGGCAAAGCCGGCACCGAATGGGGGACGTTAATGCTGAGCCGAGTCCCGTGACGAGTGCAAACGATGCTACACGATATGGGGGTCCCGGGGGAACACGAGGGCCATAAATAGACCAGGTAACGCACTGCTTCTCGGGATGGCAGTGTAGCAATGATGACTAAAAGGAAAAAAGCACTTACGCGAGGGAAAATGTCTAGAAAAGACTGGGAACGGGGGGGGAAATCGTGCCAGCGAGAAGAACCACACAACATACCCCGGAAGCTTGCCGAGGCTGGAAAGGCTATGGAGAAAGAGGAAAAGAGGAAAGGCGATAATCAAAAAAGCTAAAAACAAAAGAGAAGCCTGTTAACAGCACTGGGGGGGTCCTGCTGCCGTCTTACAAATCTGAGCAAACGAACTTGGGGAATACGTGAACAAAAGAGAGGGTGACCGAATCGCCGTTTATAGGAGGGGTCCTTAAGTTGGGTGGAAGGGAAAAATTACGAAGAAGAAAAGATCTTTGGGGGCCATCGTTTCGACGCTAACCAGCCTAGTAAAAGGTGGGGACCTTTTAGGGAAAAAGACGCCTGGAAAGAAAAAGGACAGAAAAAAAAGTTGTTGGTTTTCGCGAGGAAACTGAGCGGGATCGCTCAAAGACAAAAAGAGAAATTTTTCGCAAGAATGTGGGCGAGGAGTGAGAGGAAGAAATAGTCGGGGTTGGAACTATACAAAGGGGGCACGGGGGGACAATCAGACCGTCCCCATGCGGATTCCTGACTTCACAACCCCAATAAAGTCGGCGGCCGAGTATCAAACTAACGGCTTAAGACGTAAAGGGGAAGGAGGAAAAAAAATATTAGTTTACTAAAAACCGCCTAGTGAGGGGAGCCACGAGGGCGGGATCGCCGAATAGATTTCTTACGGGTCCTAATGGCGACTGGAGCAAGCCCAGCGGAAACAAGAAAAGCTGGCATCGGAAGCATCCTCCTTGAGGGGTTTGTGTTGGTTGTACTCGGAGAAGGGCACAAAGGAGAACGGAGAAAGAAGAAAGGGATCGGGACTCGGAGGTAAAATCGTGAAGGGAATTGAGGAAGCCCAGCCGAACACACTCAAAAGGTGGGATGTATAGTGGGGTTGAGGGGCCTGAACATAGAAACGTGGTGGAACGGGACGAAAAACTACAAGTTCGCATCGTGGAAT
>Ga0179593_1692205_pt1 | contig 11906 bp, 15 predicted proteins | sample CZODoug2_1_08_16_FD_185931 | JGI IMG/M metagenome (GOLD analysis project Ga0179593, IMG submission 185931) | Vadose zone soil fungal communities from Angelo Coast Range Reserve, California, USA - CZODoug2_1_08_16fungal (PacBio error correction) | ecosystem: Environmental > Terrestrial > Soil >...
TGGGGGGGGAAAGAGGAAAAAAGGATGATTTATTCGTTTTTGGGGGGAATACCGTCTCATTGTCCCCATCAGGAGGGGAGCTGAGAGGGAAAGCAGCAAATTTCGATCCCGGTGCTGGACAGTTAGAAAAAAGAAATGTGTCCAACGGTGGGACTCATCACGGACAAAAGGGTTGGAAAAAGAAAGGACGCGTTCTCTTGGATTCACGGTGAAAAGGTTCATCCAGGGAAGGAACTTATTGTTGGGTCCTATGGAAAAAAAGCCCAGGGTCTTCCATAGGCAGTAGAGGGAGGAGGCGGAAATCCCCCTTGCTTGGCGGCGGAGGAAGGTCACTATGTCTGTCCCCACTGGGAAGAAGGGGGGTGTTATGCTCGAGAAGGGCTGGGCCTGAGAAGAAAGGGAAAAGAAAGAGAAGAGTTTTCAGGGGTCCGGGGGAGTCTCTTACCCCTCGGTGGGGAGGGGCGACGGTACAATCGTCCAGACGGGTAAAGAAAAAAGGGGGAAGGATCTCCCTTACTCCGGTCTTCTTAGAGAGGAATTGGCCGCTCTTCTTGTTCTCATAGAGGGAAAAGACCTACTCTATTGACCGAATCAGGGACTACGAAGAGAAGGTCGGAAACTTGATCAAAAAAAAAAAAAAAAAATAAAGAGAAGGGAGGGGGAGGGGTTCCAACTCAAGGCGCTGCTTCACCAGGGGAAAAGGTGGAAAGACTGAGTACAACCACAAAAAAAAAGAAAACACACCCTTATCAACCGGGGGAGGGCCAGAGAAGGAAAAAAAAAAAAAGAGGAGATAACCGGGAGATATCTTCCCTCGTCAAAACCTTTTATCCTTTTTACGTTTTTTTTTGGATAGAAGCTGTGCAACCCATTCTTTGTCAAGAATCTCCGGGGGACTTTTCCCTCTAGAAAGCAACAGAGCGTGATCAAGGGAGGCCGACGAGGGGGAGGCGTCCTGTTTCGGTCGATGAAGGAGGCGGGCGATCTCTCAGAAGGGAGGTGCCAATTCACCTGACGCACGAGGCAGAAAGCCGCGTCTTCCCGGCGAGAAAAGCTGGCGAAAAAAGGGGAAAAAAGAAAAAGAAGAAAATAGAACACGACGTTATCGCCCATAAAAAAAAAAAAGGACCCCTGCCACCGATTCGCGGAGCGACGACGACCAGGCCACCGGCTTCAGGAGCGCAAAAAGGGGGGGGAAAAAAAAAGGGGGAAGTGGGGTGGACCGCTCGTGACGTTCACCAAGTTAGAGCGCATATAAAGGGGGGAGGACACTGAGCGCTATACTGCCGAGCGCTGCTCAGTAAAGATGATACTCCAAACACCTCCGAAGGTATTCCTCTCTAAAAAGGGGGAATCGCGCCCGCGTGTGGCAAAAAAAAACTTTTGATTCAAAAACCGTTGGCCACGAGAGGAAAGGAAAACGCGGTCCGTTCAAAATTGCGACGACGAAGGGAAAACAGGGAATTGACATGAACGTAGAGATAACTACTACAAATAAGGCGATTTGGTGGGGGTTACTCATCTTTTGGAACGCCCGATCTGGGGAAAAGGGGAGTTCGCCGACAATCTCGAGGGAAGAGAAAGGGGGGGCAGGTTCCTGTCGTTATCGCCAAGGTCAGAGAGAAAGGAAAACCTGTTCACGAAAAAGGAAGCAGCACGTTCGAATTAAACCATGTCGATCGATCTACTTCTAAAAAGATTCATGGTCGCAGAAAAGAAGGACACACCGCGCGGGGCAAAAAGGGGATGCTGGTTTCAATCTCAAAAGGACCGACCTCCCCTTCAAGGGGGGTGCTCCACCGAGTCGCTCATAAGAAAAAGGCGTAGAAAAAAAACGGCGAGAGAAGAAACTACGTCTCTTAGAACCGAAAAGTAGGCCAGTCATCGGAAAAAAGAAAGAAGAGAAAAAAAGAGCTATTTCCTGGGTGAAAAAGGGTTGAGAAAGCGGCGTGAAAGCTCCCTTTTCAGGATCCCCGAGGAAAACGGAGGGGGGGGGCGAGAGTAGACGGAGAAGCGTAGGTCACCGTCTGCCTCGGGATTCCTCTGGGGTGCATGAATGGAGGCTGGATATGTTCCCTCTCTATCGAGAGGCTCTCTTTTCAGTTCAAAGGGGAGTGAAAAAGGAGAAGTGAAAGGGTCACCCGATCCGACGAACGAAAATAGGCCGTGCGTGGACTTTGAAGGTGTCTATTACCTTAAAGGAAAAGAAGGGTCTACTTTTCATCAGCCTCCTTTGGGCTTTTTGGTCTTTTGAGGGCAAGGGGCGTCAAGCTTGTGAGGCAGGGGGTCGGAGTCCTTGGATACCCTCCGAAAAGAGATATCCCTAACACCGAAAGGAGACGGCAAACCCTGGGGCCCCAAAAGAATGAACGGGCGCAACGCTTTGGCAAAGGGGGGAACCGCATTGGCTGCCGGGCGTGAAAAAATCGCCTCCTGTGCGAGTGCGTTCGGCATAAAAGATGTTTAAAGGGAGAGGAAAGGGTGCGGCCATCTGAAGAAGAAGGGTGCGGCATATCGGCAAGACAACTCAAAAAAAAAAAGGTTCGAGTTTCGATGAGGAGAAAAGAGGAAGGAAAGAAAGAACCACAACCGAGACGGAGCAGGGGCTCTAAAGCAGCCAATGTGGTCGAATAGAAAGTCTCACGTCATCGGAAAGGGGGGAAGAAGAGAGAAGGGAAGACACCCTCTAGGGTTAAAACCCAAAAAGTGAGCACTTCGTGACCACTTTCTTTTGAGAAAATACACGAAGAACCACCATCTCAGCAAGGAGGGGGGGAGAAAAAGGAGGGAAGCCCTTTAGTCGTTACCCGCGGGGAGCGGGAATGTCGGACTCGCCTAAAGTCCATTTCGTATCCATTCCATTCCATCGAGAAAAGGGGGGATTAAATATATAGATGGCCTGGACTGGCTAACATCGCCTACCGGGAATGGGAGGCTCATCCACCACATCTCTGTTAACAAATAAATGGGGATAGAGTGGGGCAACCTTCTTTACCCAACGTAGAGAGGAATGGTGGGAAAAGGGGGGAAGGGTCGTCTAAGTAGGCACCGCCAGGGGAAATTGGAAAAAATTGAACGCGACTGCGTGTTTACCCCAGAGGAGGGGCGCGCGCTTCCCTTGGCCGAGAAGGAAGAAAAAAAGGACTTCGACACAATTGGGCGGAGGGGGAAACGAGGGACTGGCGCCGTCTCTTTTTTGGGGAGGGGAAGACGGGAGGGGGATACTCGAACCACTGGGGACACGGTGAGAGGGGGTGTTTCGTGTCCGAATGAGTCGGGAAGCATCGCCGTGATTCCATGAAGAAAAAAAGGAGAACTAGAGAGTGATTTATTGGTGTAGAAGAAAAGAGCAACATGAGAGAGGCGAAGGAAGGGAGGAGAAACCGAGCAATGCTTTTAACCCCTTTGGGAAAAGTGCTCCCCAAGAATGAAAAAGGGGGTCTTGCGGCCCCCGGGGGGTGTGGTTCTTTCTTCGCAGGGAGGGAGGAAGTTCTGCACGAGGGGAGAAACTTCCTACAAGCTTTCCGCTGAACCGCAAACCAGTCTGTCTGTGAAGAGGGAGGAACCAGTCTCAAAACCTGGAGGGAAAAACTCGATCAAATCCCATGAAGACTCAAATCTAGGGGAGTAGTATTCGGGTTACCGTCCAAGGAAGTGGGGGCAATTGAAACTTTACCATGCAGGGACCTCGGGGGAGATTAACCTCCCACTCTCGGCCTCCTCCCCTCCGGGCCTCCATTCATCGATCTGACTCCAAGTAGGGGAACAACTGCCTACGGGTACGATCCGACTCACGGAAGACCCATATTCCTATCCCGTTTCACGAGGGATACCCTTCAAGTGATGAAAAATCAAGTCCGTTCCGGAAAGAGAAAGGGTAAACAGTAACCTATCGCATGGGAGTGGGAGGGGACGACTTTTTGAGACTTAACTCCGGAGGGGAAGATTTTCCTCAGCTACTATTGGAAAGGAGGCCGGCAACGTCCGGCGAGGGAAAAGGAGAATCGGATTTGGAGAAACATTGACTTTTATGGAGGAAAGAAAAGGGTTGGGGCGATTTTCCACCATCAAGCACAGGGGGAGCTCTCGGTGGCAAATGGGGAGTCCGGCAACCTGAATCTTTTCTTGCGAGAGAAGAAAATCGATCGACAGCTTAATGTGAATGACGACGGCACCCATCGTTCTCGGAAACTGGCTCTTGGATTTTACTTCTCGAGGGAGAAGGCCCTCTCGAAATGATAGAAGCTCCTACCTCTCTACGAAAGATTGTCTCTAACGGGTCTTCGACCGGCTTTGAAAAGCTTCACCACGGGGGGGGCGGCCCACTCGCCGTACGGGGGGGGGGGGGCATCTCTTTCTTTACCGGAATAAAAGGAAGGTCGCCTATCCCGTCCGTAGAAGAAAAGCGCCCGGGAAGCGAACAATTAATAAAGGGGGCCAACGGTTTTTCTCCTCATAAAGGAGGGTGGAAACAACGCCACACGGAGATTTTATTCGGGGGGGGCGGACTCCTGCAAGGCAGGGATGCCTTCTTGTTTGGGGGGGGGAAAAAAAAGACGGTCCACGAATTCCTGAGCAGCGCCGGAGGCTTTTCGATAGCCCTCACAGGGGGCGGCGGATAATGCGCGCGAAGGGTTCCCTTCACGAGGGCGGAAACCCCCACCGTAAAAAAAGGGAAGGGGGGGGGGGATTTGCTCTTATCCTTGCTGGCCAAAGCTTCTCTATCCTGGCAAGGGCATACAGGGGGACTCCCTATTTTCTATCACTGCGAGGGAAAAAGGGGGATATCCTGGTTGTCCGTGACCTCGTGCCCCTCCCGTGGAGAAGCAATGTACAGAGGGGGGAGCCTTCTTCTTCTGGCATAGGGGGAGGGAAAAAGTGTCCGCGCGGGACGTCTCTATCGACAGAAAGGCAGGGGGTGAATCTAAGAAAGACTCCTTCCTCTCGCAAAGAAAAAAAAAAAATGGATCAACTCTCGGTGTCGGCGGTGCGGAAGGAAGCAAATCGACCAAAGAGAAAAAAGTTTGACAAAGAAGGGGGTTGTTGCCTGCCGGGAGACACCACACCGGCCTGCCCACAAACCCGGTTCCCGGAAGAGGTCGAAGAGACCACAAAAAAGGAAGAGAAATATATATAAGAAAAAAAAAAGGAAACCCGGTGATCCTGAAGTTTTGTTAGAAGAAAAACCAAGGGAGGGTGTCCAGTTCCCTCGAGGGGGAGAAGTGAGTTGGTCCAGCGCACCGCGCGCAAGAGGGGATTCCGCTGGCAAGGCCTGCCGTCCGTGGAGGAAAAAAGAGAGGGAATCGAGTCGGGCGTCGAAGAGAACACGACGAGCTGCGGTGAACGCCAAAGAGGCCGACCCGACTGCTGACAGAAAAAAGGGGCCGTCACAGCCGCGGGCTATGCCACGAAGTCAAAAAGCCAAAGATACCTGAACACGTAGGGGAAAAGGGGTAGGTAGGCCCACTGTTCGCTTATGGCCAGGAGAGACGAGACACTGAGGAGCACACCACCTCTGCCCGAGAAGGGAGGGGAAGAAGGGAAGTTCACCCATTCGCGCTCAAGGCCAAGTGGTCGAAACTCGTCCCCGCGGAAGTCCGATCGGGGAGCCTTAACTTCGAGAATAGACTCAAAACCTCCTTTCAGCCAAAAGGAGCCGCGCGACACACCGAAGAAAAAAAAAAATGGTTTCTTGTCCTAAGGCCGTGGTCGGATCACCCCTTTGGACAAAAGGGAGAACGAAAGGCCCAAAGGCTCTTCCAGCTAAATTGTCTTCAACGAGAGGGGGGGGAAGTTATGACTGGTGACATTTCACTTTATCGATTCAAAGAGCTATTGGGTGCCGCAAGGGGGGGGGAGGTCGCCTTCCCGGCCCGAAGAGGGAGGGCCGCGTTCGCCGACAATCTCGCAGAGAAAGCGAGCGCATGGGCCTTGCGGGGAAGAGGCCGCTACCGGAAAGAGCCAAGATCCCCTGTTCACCGAAAGAAGGGGATAAGCACGTTCGTCATTCACAGGAGTACTTCTGGACCGCGAAAAAAACAGAACGAGGAAAAAGGTCGCCGGCGACAGAGGAGGGGAAAGGAGAGCTCCGCCGATCCGCTGTTATCGCCAAACCGGGCGGCGAACCTTAAAAAGGGCCTCCACAATCTCTCCGGGAGAGGGGGGGGGGGGGGGGAATCCGCGGCGTTGACGAGGAGCACTACGTCCGCTGAGAAATCTAACTGAGGAAGGGCCGCACAGATCCTCAAAGAGGAAAAAAGGCGCTAGGTCCTGTTTACGGGGGGGGTGGGCCTGAACGGCGTGAAATAAAAAGGGAAGAAAGGGTGAGGGAGGTCCCGAAAGAAAAAAAGGAGGACTATGTCTCTAGTATACGTATGAAGGGGAGAAGGGAAGAGGGCCGGGCGTGGAAGCTTGCGTCGATTATTGATGACGAAGTAAAACGGGCGTGGGGGGAGGTTCCTCTCGGAAAAAGGGAAGGGCAACCGAGGGGTCAGGTCAAGGGCCTTGAAAAAAAGGCTAGGCAAAGGGACGAATCACCCTATAAAAGAAAAGTAGGGAGGGATCTGAGTGTACGGTGAAACATAGAGGGGGGCTTTTCTATTACCGGAAGTGACTACTTTTCTACTTTTCCAAGACTTGGCGGGGTGATCTTCCAGGGGAAGGGGAGGAAAGCTTGTCGTCAGGGAGAGGGAGAAAGCCGTGAGAACGGAGCCCTAAATAACAAGACCAGTTAAAAAGGGGTCCCCTCCATCCCAACGGAAAAAGAGAGGGGCTCACTATTTGGCCTATTGAGGAACGCATTTTCTTCCGTTTGCGTGGCTGTCCGGGAAGCTCATTTGCTATTTCGGTAGAAACCCAGTAGAAAGGAGGTTACATGAGAGGGTCCATCTTCATCACGGAGAGGAAAAGGGGGCTACTGAGAAAAAAAAACACGACTATCACTCATTCAGCACCCAGGGAAAAAAAAAGGAAGGGAGAGCACCGCGGCCTGAAAACCAAAGCACCACACACGCGGTCAGCAGTCGACAGACAAAGGGGAAAAAACTTCACCGGGAGGGCATCGGACAATGACGCCGCGCGAAGAAAAAAAACCAGGGGGTAAAAAAGGATCGGTAAGGCTGCAACGGAAGAGGGGGAGGGGTCTCACTTCGACGACCCCGACTACAAGACGACGCCTTGGGTCAAGCAGGTAGAAAAAAAACGTAGTCGGGAAGGGGGGGCCGTGTTGGCTTTGCTCAAGGAAGAAAGAAACGAAGGCCTGCCAATGGCGAGCCAGTCCCAGGCCACTCTCGAAGGGAGGACAAGAGAGAGATGGCCTGTACTGGCTAGAAAAGGAGGGGAATTCGCCGCCCGGAAGGAAGAATGGAGCGCCATCCGCCACCAGAAGGGGAAAGGGAGGAAAAGTACGTGGGGCAGACCTGCTTGACCCAATCGTCGTCTTCGGGGGGGCGGTTAGCACCGGGAAAGGCTCCACGAAGTTCCTCAGATGAAAAGGGAAGGACGACCGGGCGGGTTGGGCGCTGCTTTGCGCGCGGCGTCAAGGGCGGAAACATTTAAAGGGACCGGTACTTCGACACCTTGGGGGACGGGAGGGAAGGAGTGACTGGCGCCGTCTCGGTGGTAATGGTTCCGAAGAAAGCAAACACGAGAAAAAAGGGAAAACCACTGGGGTACAAGGGGGGAATGAGTTTCGTCGTTTGAGTGGAATGTAGCAGCAGAAGGGAGAATAGGGGAGGAGGGCCGCAAACATCCACCGAGGGAGCCATTTCAACAAAGTTTAGTTCTGGGTTATGACCTAAGACACATGCAGAAAAAAAAAAAGAAACTGCAGGGCAGTAACATTAACAGGCACAGGGGAGGGGAACCCCTTTGTGAACACTCAGACGAATGAAAATCCATGTGGGGGGGAGGCCACCTTGTTGGAAGGGGGGCAGCTGTATTTTTCTTGCTATCGAGGGAAAGTGCTAAAGCTTTCGCACTTCCTGACCGCAGGGGGGGAAAAGAAAAAAGGTTCCTTCCGGGGCCCTCCGATCACAAAAAAGGGGCTGTGAAAGAAGGGGGTGCGAACCCTTCTTCAACCAGGAGGTACTTCATCGCACTATCCGGAACCCAGTCCCGGAAAGGGGAAAAGAGAAAATCTATTTCTTCCTTGGACCGTTCCACGGGGGTTTGAACGAAAAGACCTTACCTTGACAGCAAGGAGGGGGGAACTCTCGATAGGAAAGGAAATCGCAACAAGAAAAGACTTCATCCGTCTATCGTACCAAGAGGAACCAACGCGGGAAAGTTCCGAATCCAAAGAGGAGAAAAACTTCGGAATTTTTCAAAAAAAGGGACCGACCCGGCAAGGGAGGGAGAAAACGTTCCGGGCCAAAAAGTGCGGAACGGTAAACAGGACCTAGAGGAGGGTTATCTCTTGTTCGAAGGGGCTGTGCGGTAAGTCGGAGGCGAGATTTAAGAGAGCGGAAGAATCTGCGGAAAACCGAAGCGAGGGAACACTCTCCGCGTATCGATGTGGGGAAAAAAAGGGGGAGGGGAGGGACGTCCTCGGTTGGGAAGCATCAACAGCGGAGGCACTAGCGGAAGTTGCGCGCAAGGGGAGGGGGGAGAATCCGGGCCTAATCTTTTCTGGGGGGAGGGGAGCAAGGACAGAAGTAGAATCGGGGGAGAGAAAAAATGTGAATGACGAAAACCAGCGGGGAAGTGACCCGGAGAGGGAGAGGAGGTCGCGTCTGGAGATCCCGAAGCAAGCGATAAAAGAGTTCGCCTTAAGATCTCAACGAGGGTTCGAGAACTGCGGCAGAAGCAGGAGGTCTTGGGAGAAAAAACTGCGGAACAAATCGCCCTTCGTGAGGAAGGGGGGGGTTTTGCATATAATCATATGTCACCAGTCAGAAGGTCATGGGAGCATCAATTTCTCTCCAACGGGAGGAGGAAAGAGGGGGAAGGGTCTTCTCCCATAAATAGGGGAAAATCCTCATCACTGGTTGAAAAACGCCAAAAACTCGTTCGATTGGGGGGGGGGGGGTAGAGCGTTGCACCTCCAGGGGGTTGTTTTGGATTCTCATGAAAAACCTGAAAAGAGCTCTGCCGGGGGAGAGGGGGGAGGCTCCCCTCTGGTCTTGGCTTCGGATATGAGGGAAAAAAAACTGGGGTGAGAAAGGTCACTATCGGTAAAAAAAAGTCGAAGGCTGCTCGCTCCGTGCGGGGAGGAAAACGGAGAGGCCCCCCCCAGGGGAAAAAGGGGGAAAAAATCGTGGCAGTTGTTCCATGTAATATTGGCTATAAAGGGGTCGGGGGACCTCGTTTTCTATCTCCTTTTTTGCAGAGATTTGCACGGGGCAGCTTTCCCGCCCGTTGCTGGGGAAGGAGGAAGGGGGAAGACGCTGCGGTATCCGTATGTGAATTGGACGAAAGAGTGGGAGACCTGCTTCTATCGGAAATCTATGACCGCCTGCACAGAAACACGAAGCCTGCCGGAGAAGGGGGAGGGGGGGGAATCCCTTGATCAGACGCTCGGTGAAGAAAGGGGGGCTGGAAAATCGAACCAAGAGAAATGGGGACAACTCCTTGGCCCCTCGGAAAATACAAGAAGGCCTCCCACACCTGCCGGGGCCGATAGACCAAAACAACGGGGAGAAAAGAGAGAGAGAGGGAAAAAGAAAACCCCGGTGATCCTTGGGCAGGCCGGTGTGGGGATGAAAAACGGGCCACAACCAAGGGAGGGGGAAAAAAGGTGACACATCGCCGCTGTGTCGAAGCACCGCCTCACCGCGCGGGAGGGAGAGGGAGGCAGAAAGGGCGACGGCCGGCCGTAGGAGGAGGAAAAGGATCGGTCATCTAGTCTGCGTAAAGGAAAAACGAGCGCTTCCATTCAACCGAAAAAGGAGCCGGGAAGGGGAAGCCGCGCGTCCGAGAGGAAAAAAAAAAAAAAAAAGGGAAAGCTTTCGATTCCAGAGGACCGAACACGAAGGAAGGGACTGGACCAATATGTATGACAAAAAGGGGAAAAAGGGGAGTCGCTTATGTCCATTAAGTCCTCACGGCTCAGAAAAACAGTTGAACCGACGTCTTTGGGGGGGGGGGGGAAGGGGACGTTTCAAGAGCGCGCAATATAATAACCAAGGGGAGGGCGCCCTCTAACAGAAAGAGGGGGAGGGGAGGCTCATTAAATGATGAGACTCGCAAACACCGATGGACTAAAGAATTGCATCTTCCTCGCGAAAAAAAGAAGGAAAGCGTGTGTCGTTGGTGATCCGTTTCTTCGGATCACACAAAAGGCGATCTGTGCGAAGCGAAAGGGGGACAAAAGGGGGATGCGTCTTCCCGAGCGACGGGATCAGCGACATTATGAAAGGGGGGTAAAAAGGTCTAGGAGGAAAAACCACGACTACATCAGGAAAGGGGGGGCCTAATGGATGGCGAGTCAGCGCCCTCTAGGGGGGGAGCCTCTGGTCGCTTGTCTCTATGGAAAATGCTAATTGACCCGGGATCTCTCCTGGGCATGAGGGATTTCCCAAAGGGCGAACGTCAAGATAAACCGGGGAAGCGAACTGCTGGGGGGGAAAAAGGGTCGTCTTTAGCCGATCGTAGAAAATTTAACGAGCTCGACAAAAAAGGAGAAGGGGGGAGAACATCGCTTTCAACCTCTCTCAGGGGAAGGGGCCTATCCTCTTGGGGAGGGAGGGAATCGCCAAACCGCGACATCACCGTCAATGGGGAAGCCCATCCTATCAGAGGGAGGAAGCCTCCCGGCCTTCTTTGAAAAGAATAAAAAAAAAAAGATTCATCGCGGGCAACTACGGAGAGAGGAGAGGAAAGCCGATTCATGCGAACTCGACTATATAACCTCCAGGAGACGGGGGAAGTGCTAAAAAAGGGGTATGTTTTCCTTTGAAAAAAAAAAAAAGGAGGGGAAAAGGGGGAAGCACTTGCCGGTGTCTGAAAGGACTATGGCTCGATTAGAACGAGTAGATTATAGGCCGTCGGCCTCGTGGAAGAGTGGGAAAGGGGGGACGATTCTATGAATTTCGCGGAGGGCTGCGTGGCGAAGGAACTCTACTAGAGGGGGGGAAAAGATCTGCTCTCTTGTCAAGGTTTCGCAACGTCCAGAACGGTCAAAAAGGAAGACGAGCCGAAATCGGGGAAAGGGAGGGACGGGTCGTGGCGCGGTGTCGATGACGAAAAGGGGACAGTGAAAAGGGACGACTTTTCCTCTCCCCGGGGGGGAAGAGGGGTGTTTTTCTCTGAAAAAGCTTGTCTTGCAGGGGAGAGTTAGACTGGAAGTCTCCGGGGGAGGTCGCCGCCTTCTAATCTCGGCAAACCCTGGGCAAAAAAAGGACTTCAGGAGAGGGGGGAAAGAATTGGGCCGATGGAAAAAAGGGGGGGAAGGAGGGGGAAGGTGCTTCCTTACTGCCAGGAGGGGCGAGTGCGGTAGTCCATAAAATCTGGTTCAGGAGGGGGGGAATGGCTCATCTGTGGATGGGGGGGGGGGAACATCAAACTGCTATTCTTATAAAGAAGTCGGCGACAAACTCCCACTACGAGAAAAATCAGCCGCACAGAACAAAGTGGTTCGAGTTCGAGTTGAGGAAGAAGAAAACGATCCAAACTCACCAAAGCTAGGAAAAGGAATTTGGACTTCAAAAAGAAAAGGGGGAGACCTGCTCACGGCCATCGGACAAGAAGAAGGGAGAGGGAGAAGGGGAAAAGAGGGGGTACAACCCTCCGAGCAATCGAGCACTTCGTGAAAAAAAGGGGCGAACTTCGAAAAAAAGAAAACTAAGAACAACCAGACTCTCGACGCGGGGGGTGAGGGAAACAGCGTAAGTGCAGCCCCGGGGGAAATGGTGGTGGCGCTCCATTCCAGGTAGGAAAAAAAAACACAACTGCCTGAAAGACAGGAC
>Ga0179593_1343951_pt1 | contig 11905 bp, 12 predicted proteins | sample CZODoug2_1_08_16_FD_185931 | JGI IMG/M metagenome (GOLD analysis project Ga0179593, IMG submission 185931) | Vadose zone soil fungal communities from Angelo Coast Range Reserve, California, USA - CZODoug2_1_08_16fungal (PacBio error correction) | ecosystem: Environmental > Terrestrial > Soil >...
TCCCGCGCTGAAACGATCGAGCGAAGAGGAGGTGGCGCCGGCCTAGATCTTCGAGAGAGGGCTTTAACACGGGAAGTTTTTCCAAGAGAAAAGGTGTCGGACCTCAAGATTTGATCGGAAAAAATGGGACAGGTAATCGTAGAAGGAAAACCGCGGGGCACCGGCGCAAAAGGATGCGTGATAGCACGACGATTGAAAGGAGGTTACATCGAAGGGAGAGCCGTCTAGGTAGGGAAAAGGGGGGGGGGGTTCCAGCTCCCGGCGCAGCCACGTCAAAAAAGGGTTACAGCAGGTTGGACCGCAGCAGAAAGGGAAGGAAAAAATTCCTGGCAACTCCCCCCCCCCACAAACCCAAGGGAAAAGTGAAACCATAGCACCACAAGCTTGGGCGTGTTACGAGCAATCAGGGGGTCCGGAGTAGACGAAGGGGGCACAGGTCGGCTCGGATCCGTTCTGTGACAAGGGCGGTCGAGTCACAGGGACACAAGAAATCTTTGTCGGGGGAACGAGAGATACAGTCCTTGTTTGCAGCACAACGCGCAAACCGGAGTTTAAAAAAAATTAATGGGGATGAATCGTGGCGAGAAAGGATTGCCGGTACCGGCGTCTCAGGGACCCTGGAGGTGCGTGTCAGACATGCCGGCGTGGGGGGATAATCTCACGGGGGGGGGGGGGGCGCAGGACCTGCCAGAGCAAGGCGGCACTCCAGACGAGTTGGAAAGGGCATACAAAGAAAGTTCGAGAGGTGATTGTAAATCAAGTCTCTCGTTAAGGAAGTAACGACACCGAGGACTCAATCGATGTCAAGCTCACGTCACGGAAAATATGCGCCAGGTGGCGAAGTAAGAGTGTAGGGAGATGATCTTCGGAGCTGCCGAGGGGGCTCAAACTTAGGGACGGCCAGCAAAACAAAAAAAGGCAAAAAAGTAGGAATCGGAGTCAGAGGCCGTTCGTAACGAAGGAAATCAGACGATATGGGGGCAAAGACCGACTAGCTATGTTCTCAAGAGGTTGGAGGGGGACGACTTGGCGGTGCTCTCAACCATACGTAAAAAAAGGAGAAAAGGGGGTACCGGGGGAGTCCTCGGGGAGAACGTATCGGAATATATGTATCTGGGATGAAGGTGGGCGGGGATTGCCGGAGGACGCGATCCAAGTAAAAGCCATTGCGCGGTGTTCGCAGTAGTGGAGAGCTTGGAAATATGTTGACCCGCCAGGGTTCATGCAAGTGGTTTGAAAGGCGGGAGACAAAAAGCAGGAAACCCAAAGTATTCATATAAAATAGGACTGTCGAGGCGAAGGGAGGGGAGGGGGAAATCATCGGGGGATAAACCCGGCCGACTAAAGTTCCCGTTTCAGGGTCATAGCTGGCATGAAAGGAACTGAAAAAAGTACGGAGAGTGAGACCTTTCGCGAGCAGCCGCTAGTTATGGGCTACGGGTGGGGAGTGCGCTGTGAGGGAAGCGATCGGAGCCATTCATCCAAAGCTGACGCTACAGACTCTAAAACCACGGGTTGGAAGGCGAAGAGGGACAAGGATCGGCAGCGGCGAAGGGCTAAGGGACATAGACGGATTAAAGTGTAATATATTGATTATTAGGGGGAAATTTGGAGGAAAGAAGGAGAATGGGAAATCGGCAACAAACGACAATACCGTCTCCGAAACAGGGGAACAAACTTGATTCGACTAGGGAAAACTCATCTGTACCTGATGTCTGACACAAAGAAAGACTTTAGAGGTCAGGGATGTGCCGGGGGCGCTTATCCCGACAAAGGGTATCGTCAGGGAATCAAGGAAGTCCGCAGAAGGGATGTCCGGACTGCTGGACAAAAATAAAGGACTCCAACCGACACGGAAAGAGCAAGAAAACGAGCGGATGTATTGACTAACTTCCTGCATTTTCACGAAGCAACTATCAAAGAGCGGGGAAAATGACCAGAGAGACTAAGGACGACTTGCGCAGAAAAGGCAATGAGGGTCTCGGGCGCAGACCGAACGGGAACACCTCAAACAGGCACTCGCCAAACCGAAACACTCTGTTAGACGGAAAGGCGGGCAGATCCGCCGCCGCACTAGTTCTGGGAGGGAAATAGGGTGGCAGGGTTTGGGGTGGGAAATGCAACGAAGACGCTGGTTTTTCTGTCGGCCTGGTCAATGGAGGGCAGGTTAAACGTAACTTGATGGGGAGGGTATGTCACCGGGGGCAGGGGGAGGGGAGAACAGAAGTGCAATCGCTTCCAACAAGGGTCCAGGACAATGCTGGAAGGCAAAAGTGCGAGGGACCTCAGGCCTATGGTGCAAGGGGATCGAGGCTACGCTCCACAGGGTCGAACACGTAAGTATCACATAAACACACTCGAGAACTAAGGAGCACGCAATATAAACCTGTGAAGATAAAGAGTAACCGTATCATGCATGACATAGAGGACGAAGTCCGTAACCCTCGAGCATCCTAACATGGAAGTACTGGGGCGCGTTGATGCAGGGAGGGATGGAGGCACCTCCTGATGGCGACCCGCAGACGCTTCTCAATGGCAACGGGTAGCCCGGACGAGAGTCCTATCGGTCGGTCCTCGTAAGGTAAAAAATCCTCTCCCAAACCCGCCGAGGCGAGGGGGAGTCCTAAGTGACCGGCTACAGCTGTGACGCCAAAGAAGGGGATATTATTACGAAAATCCGCGGGGATCTAGACGTCTTGAGCGGGGGGTTGGGAAGGGGAAGGGGCAGACCGAAGGAACTGAACTCTCTCAAAGTCAGCCCGTCATTTGACCCTAGTTCGCCTGAAAAAGAAAAAAAATCCCGCAAAGCACAATCCATCGTATAAAGCGTCGGCCACTCTAAACCATTGCAGGTCGGAGGCGAGTCATCCGCCGTGCAGTGAAAGCAGGGCAACCGGAAAGCTTATCGAAGAACGCATACCATTCGGATCGGGCGCAGGGGAAAACTGGCGGAAACGCCCAAGTGAGCCGCGACTGCTAGATTAGAGGGGGGACAGCCCAGTAAGCGAGTATAATAGAAATGGAAACCTGGGGTTTCCAACTGACATGCGACAATACATTAGAGGAGGGCACCCTCGGCGGGTGATTCTCGCGGTAGGCGGTGAAGACTAAAGGAGGTCCTAAATTACAATATTCAGAATCGGAAATGCCGGAGTACACCGAGGGAACGGGGTGGGATACTCAGACTTGATAGGAAGGGCTGAGTCGTGTTGACAAAAATTATCTGGCGAGCTGGTCTGAACAATTTGCGCTGACAACCACGCTGGACAGACACGCTGCTTCTGATGGCCAGAAAGGAACAACCTAAATATTCAAGAACCGCCCTTCGTCCGCGAGACTCAGAAGACTAGAGGAGCGTATCATTTCGCCGAAAATCTAACCCACAAAAAACAAAGGTGCTTGGCAGGGGAGCGGGATCTAGACGGGCGAGAATCCGGCGGGGTACTGACCACCCCAGGGACAAAAGCCGAATCTACGAAGCGGCGGGGGGCGTGGAAACAGATACCACATCGCCAACCGAATGATAAGTGGCAAACTACTTACCGAAAACGGGGGGGGGAAGAGAAAACCCGGAAAACGCGTCGGAGCTATGCCCACGATTCCCAAAGGAGAGGGAAGAGGGATGGCACAACATTTGGCGGGGGATCGTTGGAAGGGTAATCAGGCGTGATGGATCTAAAGTTAGTGCAGATTAGGGCATAGGAGTTAAAAAGGCAGGTGGGGGGCTACGTGTCACAAGGACAGAACCCTTGCCTGGGGCCAGGAATACAGAAAGGGATTCTAACGTTGCACACAGAGGTAGGACCGCAAGCAGCGAACAAAGGAAACTGGTGTCCCCCCCCGACGGACACCGTGTCGCAAGGCGCGAAGCGCAAAAGAATGCGTTTGGACAACACTGACACCGGCAATTCAGGCAAAAAGAAACTGCTGAGAGGGAAAGAGACGTGGGGGGGTCACGGGGGAGGGAGGTTCGGGAATTAGAAGAGGCCGGGCACGGGCAGGGTCTCCCTGCAGCCACACAGAGTCCGGGTATGATCAATTGAATGGCCAATGTCCGGCAAGGACAAAAAAGCGAAAGATACTCAGGGGACGTGTGAGGGTAACCGCAAACCCACCACACAGCCAAGAAAAGTCTCAAAAAACTCGGAGGGGGTGCCCGGGGAGGACTAGTGAAAAGGATGAGGGCCTCAGCTGCGCCAGGGGAAACACAGCCGTTAAAGAAAAGGCAGCCGCGGGACCAAATCTAAGACCTGGCCAAAGCCGTCCACGCTGTTTCGAGAGAAGGTGAGTATAAGAAACTACCTGGCCGGAAGCGCTGGGGAGTCAGGGGAAACGAACGGCTGTCTGTGTTCAACAACGTACACCAGATGGCCGGGCAGAGAGTTCCTTAAAGGCCCCTGATACAGCCTTTCGTTGGGATCGAGGAGTACTGTGAAAAGGGCAACGACGGGGAAGGAAAAGGGCTCGAAACCCGCCCAAACGTACGAACAGTATCGACACTACAACGAAAGCCGAAAGTAGAGGGTGGCCATGAAACCGCGCCAGGCCTCAGAAGGGATGCTAAGCTCTCCATGGCTCGTTGGTGAAAGGGGGGTGTTCATCGGGGGGGAACGGGCCGGGAACAGGCGTTCCACAACACAACAAGGACAATTTCGACAGCGAAGCGATGCAGCTAACAAAGGGTACAGAAGCCACGTAACACTACAAGAAGGGAGACGCCGCCCTGTTCGAAAAAATCACCAAGCCGTGTCGTCGGTCCATCGAAACACACAGGTCGGCCCTTTCGGCAAGGGCCACGAAGACTTGCATGCCTGAAAAATGGCCGGCTCGCCGTTGGGGGGGAGAGTGCACACGTGGAACAAGAAGACAACGCCCGGGGAAAAGAGGGCGTAGGACCATCTACGCCGGGTACCGTGAAGGGAGAGGGATGCATTTAGCAAACTAGAGTCCAGCCTCGTCGGCGGTAAAGGGAGGGAAATGCACCGGTGTCAGATAGCACGTCGATCAGCAGTCCCGAGAGCCGGTTGGGGGGTGACCACGGAAACCGACGGGGACAAAAACCCGGGAGAGAAACTCGAAGGAGCCAAGTGTGCACCTGGTGGCTAAAAAGAAAGTGTACCGGGGTTCGCACAAGTTAAATCTGCGCCACGTGCAGCTGGTTTGCGCCATGCGGAGGTCATGGCAGGCAGGGCCAGGGGGGCGCTCCATGTACCTGAGAAAAGGTAAGAGTTTAGAAAAACAGCTGGACTGGGCAAACCCGACGGGTAACGGCTTCAATAAGGGCGCGTACCACGTACACGGCCGGCGTAAAGCCGGGGGAGGGGATCCGACGGGGGCGGGGCCATCCATGAACGGCATGGCCAGCAACACCACAGGGAAAAAGTTTCGGGCTGAGGGCTGGGAGTCCAGTGGGAAATCTCCTTATGTAAGGGGGTTGGGGGACCACAAGGGCCGCTGCCCGCAGACCAAATGAATCAGCCAGGAAACGGGACGGGGGGTCTGCTGGCAGGGCAAGGAAGACCCCTTGCTTCCCGGCGCGGACGGGGGCCGAGAAAGCAGAAAGAGGGCGCCCTATCAACAGTCGGAGCCTATTACTGGGGGACCAGGGCCCGCCGGAGGAGCTTGCACAGGGGCCTGATACAACTTGACTCCAGGCCCGTTCCGGCCGGAGGGATGGCAAGCAGAACGAAAATGCCGAGGCCGGTCGGAGACAGCACAGGGGGGTCGCTGCCCAACCAGAACACTTCACTTGGGTAAAATGTAGAAACACTAGGGACGCGTAGTCGGTCGGCAAAAATTGAGTGAGGAGAGAAGGAAAACACAAGATCCGGCATATCTATTAGCAAACCAACAATACGAGAGTACAAAAGGTTATGACAGTCTAAGAGGGGTGTTATAACTGCGGCAGCAATCACCAGGGAATACGGGGGCCACAAGAGGTCCCGACTGGTTCGACAGTGGTGGGACACTTGAGGATGGGTGTGGGTATAAGCAGTACCAGCCGGTTGGACAGGGAACTGATGACGAACCGGCGCACCGATGCAGGGTAAATGGGGTTGCTCCGAAACGACAGAAATGCGGGAGGATAAAGCTGAGCAAACCTCAAGGAGAGTGGGAGATGATGGCCTGCGCGGGCTGGCCGTCCTCGGGGACGAAAAGGATAGGATACCAGAATGGCAAGGGCAGGGGACCTTTACAGCAATGGGCCGGGAAGTGGCCAGAGTTGAAAACGAAGACGCGAACCCACGACGCGGCCAGTGGAGTACGCGTACCAGGGAACGGATGGAGGTAAAGCGGTGTGGTCCAACCAGGACTGCGCAAGGTGATAAAAGGAAACAGCAACCGAAAGGCAAATTCCGTGTAAGGACCGGTGCTGGAACGAAGGGGAGGGAGATGGGTAGTCCTGTGCAGACTCTGCCATACATACGCATGTAGGACTGGAGGGAGTTTGGGGGGGCGGAGAACTAGGGCGGTACGCAGCGTAAATTGTGAAGCATCATGATAACAAAGGTCAAAATTTGCGACAAGCGTGGATCAGGGAGACATAAGCCCAGGGGAATCCTGTAAGTTCTCGAGGCACACTATTAGAATCCTGTGAATGGAGAACCCAGCGAACGTGGACGAGAGATATCTGTGGTGTGTCTAGTAACCGTGAAGGAAATAGGGGAGTAACAGGGCCTCAGGCGAGAGCGTTAACGGGGTGGTGCGGGAAATAATGATTCGCATCAAAAACCACTAGGAAACCGATACAGTGGGGAGAGAGAATCGGTGTCTGTGTACAAAAGCGGGCGACCAGGACGGGAGCAAAGACGGGTGTGAAGAGATCACAGCCCCCTCACAGACAAAAAGGCGGGGGGTGGTCAACAGAAACCAGGCAATGTACGACCCCAGCAGGGATGCATGCACGGTGAGGAGAAACAAGGAGGCGCACCGGCACGGGTGTCAGGAATACTGCCTGGTGCGCTGGTCGCCTAGGGGAAAGGATGCCAGAGTAAATGAGACGATACAGAACAAAGGGGACATGTAAAAAGGGGGTGCGCCTGCAGCCAGTCCCGTGCAAGTCCGAATCCCTTGAGCTTGCGTCCCAAAGGAAGTACAGGCGCTGGAAACACCGGGTGGGTGTGGGGGGACACAGTATTGGGGGGGAGACAGAGCACAACGGGAAAACACAAAAATGACCAACGTTTCGCGAAGATAAGGAGATACAGCAGAAACGGGCGGGATTGTCGTCCTTGGTGGGCCATGCGAAAACTAAGGTCCCCGGTCTGAGCGTGTAGATCTGCAGGGTATGAGAATGCTCCTAGTGGCGAAACCTATCAACACGGGGCCGTAAAAAGAGGGAATACGTTAAGGGGGGGGTAACTACGACTTTAAGCGGAGTTCAAACAAGAAAGGATTCTCCTTAGGCAGACTGCTATGACCGGGAATAAGGCGTAACTGTGGTTGAAAAGAACGCGGACGCGTGATGAGTACGAAACCGAAGGACCCGGTCCAGCGTGTATTCTACGAGGTTAAACGGGAAGGTTACTTGGAAGATGTAGGGCAATCGAATTACTATAGCTGGCCATGGACCATGATACGGCACGGGTACCCCTAACAATGAGGGGACCGACACCGGACAGCCGAGTCAGCACGAACGGGGGAATAAAGAAGGAGTACACATTGGGCCCTGGAACGGGGCAAGGGAGGGCCGTGTGTGCCGGAAAAAGCTAAACGGAAATTGGATGGTCAATACCGGCAATGGCCTGGGAAATAAAAAGGCACTAAGGCCAAGAAGAGAGGGGAAATCGGGGCTACAGGTATGGATACCCTTGGTAACAACTAAGGCCAATTGTACGAGTCGTAGAAATCAGTGTGGAAGATTAGACCACAGAGAACAGTGAACTCATTCATAACCGTACTGAGATAGAAGTATGTAATGCACTGACGAGAAGGAGGTGGGGCACAAGAAGGGAGGAACAATTACTCATTTGGGGGACGATACGGGGGGAGGGCACTTGGGGACAAGGGAGGTGCTAGGAGGTCTGCGGGAGGCAAGTCAAAAAAAGAAAAGAATCACGGCTCTGCTTGCTTGGGGGGCTAAAAAAAAAAGGGGGAGGCAATGCGAACGTCTCCACACCCCAAGTCTCTGGGGAAAAGGAAGACGCACGGAGCCACGATTGATGAAAAAACGATAGAACAAATTTTTTCGAGAGAGTACCTAGGAAGGGGACTATTCAGGTCTGAGGGGGTATCCGCGTCAAGGCGGAGATCCGGTGGCGGGGAAACAGTAACTGTATTGAAAGAATCGAAGCGGGGTGGACAGCGAAGGTGAAAGTTACAGACAGCTTCGAGGGGGAAGGGACTTGGTGGTGAGATGGGTGTCAGAAGATGAGAAAGGGGAGAGAATCAACGCATTGATAGCCAGGGGTACAATGGAAAATGAGAAAAACAGTCCCGAAGGCGGATCTCAAGGAGCGCGACAAGTGTCTTCTCCATTTAGGCTGTCCTGTGCTGGAAACTCAAAAATAAACCCTGTAGCGGTCCGAATAGCGTGGATATCGGATAACAGGTTTCGATCGGCTGACAGCCGCCAGTAAACGAGCTAAAAGAAATATCCCGACGATCACGTCATAGAACCAAAGGAACTCTATTAAGCTGCATGATACCGGGCACTGATCGTCCAAAGAGGGGCGGATCGACGAAGTCTTCTTGAGATGGGTGTGTACGAATCAAAAGCCCAGAGGGGTGCCAGAAGCAGGGACGGTGGTCCCCCAAATAGAGCGGCCTACATATACCTCGAAGGTCATGGCACAGGAAGCAAGGCGGATGCTGGGGAAGATGCGCAGAGCATGAAGGGAAGAGTGTTTTCCCCGGCCAACTCAAAGCGATCGGGGAATGTATAGAGGGAATGACGGACATGAACGAGGTACCGGGCGCGAAACGATGTCACCACGTCCGGGCGACAGATGAGGATGTGGGCGACAAGTGGGCTGGATGGGGGACGGGGCCTCTGAACGATTAGTGATAAGAACTTCGAATCTAAAATTACTATGGTTCGGAGGGGGGTGCCGTGAAAAGTCCCATGGAGGCGCAAGTGAAGATATAAGGTCCGACGGTCAAAGTGGCACACACTCGGTACAGACCATGGAAGCCCAAGTCATGTACGGACTACACGAATGGACGAGAAAGGCGGATGAGGAAATGAGAAGCCCGGAGAGACGAGTAGTACTGAGAAACATTGGGGCGAGATTACCCGGCTAGACTACCCTGTACCCGAAGCGTATTATTGACTACCGTTGCCGCAACATGACTAGTCAGAGTATGGAGGGTGAGGGATCAGAGTACGGACTCAGCGACGCGAGGTTAGGGTTGTAGGCAGGACACTCCAGAGGCTTAACTACGATGCGATGACGTACTAAGTGGGCTTCTTTGCGAACTATACCAAAAAAATATGCGCGGTGCGACACACGGGGTTTTTATAGTAAACCAAAGTGGAATGTATTAAGGTACGGTCAGGGTGTCAAACAATCCATGGAAGGAATCGCCTGATCAATTCAAACGCAAAGCAGGAACTGAATGAACGGACCCGGGTGGGGCAGATGGTTGGGAGGAGGGGAAAATTGCGGTCAGTCTTTTAGGGTCAGCCACAGGAAGCATCGTTTCAAAGGCAGAGAACTGGATTAAAACTCATCAGGAATCAAGTACAAAAAAGAATAGAAGCAATGTCAAAAAACATCAGGTAAGAAAAAAAGGCACACGCATGAAGGGCCATGACCTGAAAGACAAGAGGGAAACAGCGAGGTTCGGGAGGGTGGCGAGCCAGGGGATTGGTGGGGGTGAAACTTCGGGGATGTGTAGAAAAGTATTATTATCAGTGTTGGGGTTGCGCAAGTATTCACACAAGGAAAGGAACGGAGAGGGGAAAATAGCAATGGTCGGCAGAAACATGAGAATATGAGTGGGAAAAAGACAGAAGCTCGTTCTGGAGAGTGCAAATTAGGGTCACGGGGGTGTAAGTAAGGGGTCCAGAAACGGGACATCTAGTCATCTTCACTCGACGGATTCCCGGTCCAAGAACCTAGTCGCGGGAGCAGACGGCCTATCAAGAAGGAGACGGACTTCACAGCGAAACCCAGGTGTCAAGAAATGAATCTACGAATGTTGGAAAAAAAAAAGGTCAGGAAAGAATAAATGTTGCCGATCGCGGGTGGCGTGGTGAGATGTGGGAGTTCACTTGTGGGGTAGAACGAGTGCAGCAATTCAAACTGTGTGAATCATTCAATAAAGAAAGGATGGAAGGCAACATCGAATGACAGAACAGCAGGCGAGGGTCATCAAAAGGAACGTTCACTACGGGGGTACGGAGGGAGGAATAGGAGTCAAATTGGGGGACATAACAGGAAGGAAGCTTCGCTAGCGACGCGGCGACCGGCGGATAAAAGAAAACCCCGTCCCGGCTAATAGACACAAAAATGGCTCAAGGCCGAACTTGGACGCCTCAGCACAGGGAAAGTGTAGAGCTCGGATCGGGGGGGGGACCCCGGAAACCGATCCAGGGAGGGGGGACTGATCGATGCTGGAAAGAAAACCTTCAGAAGGAGAAAGGAAAGGTGGTAGGAAGAAGAGTGGGCTGTTCAAAGGAGGGGTTGCGGGAGTAAGTATTCCCACCAGGGGGCGCGACTGAAAGCTGGGGGTTATACAGTCTTCAGAGGAGACGAAAAAGAAAACCTCCGGGCAATGCTTGACGTGAGAGGAGCGTAGAAATCATCACCCGCGGGAGAGTAAACTCGGGTAAACTTTATAGGTACTCGAGGCAGAACCGGCAAAAATCGAGAAAGTATGGAGCACGACTAAAAACCGCCACTGAGAATACTCAGGCAAACGCGGACGAAATCACAAAGAAACTAGACGTAAAAGACCATAGTGCGCGGTTGGAAGGAGTAAAGTAAGCGGAATAATCGGCGAAGGGACTACAGGAAAGCGAGGGTGAAACTAGAGAGAAAGGACAACGACCTGGGTTTTCGAAACTAATACGAACTTGAGCGGTCAACTAGAATCATACGCGACATCGCTGACGGGGGACCGCTGGGCGCAGACGGGGCAATGGAGGGGGGAAAAATTAGATAGGACGTTGACAGTTTAAAAGGTACTGGGGTAGCGCGCAACGGTCTAAGGGAAATCATACATCTCCTCGAGCCCTGATGGCGTAATGGTCGCTGACGGACAGCGTCCCGATGCGCCGTGGGCCGGGAATGGCGCGCATGGGCGCAGAGACACGCCGCAGTATAAATCCTCCTACTGTGTCCGGCATCTTGCGTCACACGGCGCAATCATGACGCAGAACCCAATCCAATAACGAGGAATGCCCGTAAAAATCTGTGCGCGCGCCGGGATGTAACAAACAAGGGGGAGGAGACGACAGACAAATAGGTAGGGGGGAATTCTGAACGCGAAGAACGTCGTCCCATCACTGCGATATGGAGGACGACCCGCCTCTTGAGAAAACCGGCAAGAGGAAGGAAAGAAAAGCGGGACGGTGTAAGTACCTTCTATTTCAGCATAAGTGGTCGGCTTCATTACATTCAAAAGACATTGTCCAGCTCGTACTCATGACTCGCCCCAGGGATAGGCGAGGAAAAACCAACATGCATTTAATACAAGGAAAGACGGAATCTGGTAGGAAGGTCAGGAAGTAGAAAAAACCTTTGAACAAGAAAGACGTAAACGCATCAGGAGAGTTAGTAAAAGCACGCTGCGTGGGGCACATTCGAAAGGAAAAATAAAAAGAAGCACAAGATAAGTCAAAAAATCAACCGGTGGAGTGGGTCATAAACAACAAGGAAAAAGCCAACAAGGCGGAGAATAAGATATGAAATCGTGGAAGGAGAAGAAAGGAGCGACGGATCAAAGAGAGTCGGGAACA
>Ga0179593_1612053_pt1 | contig 11905 bp, 15 predicted proteins | sample CZODoug2_1_08_16_FD_185931 | JGI IMG/M metagenome (GOLD analysis project Ga0179593, IMG submission 185931) | Vadose zone soil fungal communities from Angelo Coast Range Reserve, California, USA - CZODoug2_1_08_16fungal (PacBio error correction) | ecosystem: Environmental > Terrestrial > Soil >...
GGGAAGGTTTTGGGTCGACTAAGCCGCGCTCCATGGGGACGGAAAGGAAGAAGAGGCACTTGATGGGGGTGGGGGTCCAGAAAGAAAAAATACTGGAGAAAACAAAAAAATTTGGTGTGTTTAGAAAAAGGCATCACTTCAGAGTCCAAAAAGAACCATGTCCCGGGAAGAGACTCGAAACGGTCAAGAAAAGAAAAGGGGGACGTACCAAAGGGGGGGGTGAATTCTACCAATGAGAGTTGGTACTGGTTGGTGGTCAAAGATGGGAGGAGGGCTTCGAGGTATGAAAAAAGACGTAAGGTCAAAGGGAGTTGGGAAGAAGAGACTACAGGGAAGACGTCACTCGTGATGTCTTGCCTACGGGAAAGCAAGAAGATCAATCCACGTCAGGGAAAAAAAGGGGCGAGAGAAGGAGGAGAACAAGTTTCTGAAGAAAAAAGAAAAAAGGGAGTAAAATCCCTTCTGGCTGGGGAGTACTTCCTAAAAAGTGAGTGCAGGGGGGAAGGGAAGAATTCCGGAAGGAGGGAGACTGATCGTGGGGAAAAAAGGCCTGGTCACGAAGTCCCTCTGAGAGAGTACAAAGGAGGAAAGAAGAGGGCCGGGACACCGAGTCTGACGAGAACAAAGGAGTTTCTATATCCCCAAAAAAGAAAGGGATGACTCCATTTGGGGAGGGACTTCGGCTTCAAAAAAGCAAAGAGAGGGTCAATAGCCGAAGGAGTGGGGAAAAAAAAAGAAATAGCAAATGTAAAGGGGAAGAAAAGGTTCTTGGGAAGAGGGGAGGACATCAGCGGTTCCTTTCGGTGTATCTGGAAGAAATGGTCCTTGATAGAACCGGGGGGGGAAAGGAACTGCTACCTTTGAGAAAAAAAAAGGGAGGGGGAGGAGGAGTAGAAAAGATGGGGAACGAAAAGGGTCTCTTGAAACCTCTACAAAGGGGGATAACCGACCTCTCTGAGAAGCGAGAAAAAAGGGCGCTAGAACCGATCAGGGAATGGAAAAAGATGCATCCGAAGGGAGGGGGAAACGGAGCTGGTTCCCAGGGGGGGGCCTCGTTTTTGAAGGGCCCATCGACGGGGAAGGGCAGCAACATGGGATTAAAACAACGGAACATGAGGAAGAGGATGGAACGAAAGAGGTAGGGGGAAGTCGATACATTCCGCGGCCACGCCAACTCCAGCTCACAAGAAAGAAGGGTGCTTCACTGGGGAAACTGCAAAGGGTGATAAATATTCGGGGCTCTCTCTGAGAAAGGGGGGGGACTCCTATAACATCGCAGGGTGAAATTCTGGGAGCCTCAAGAGAGACACTCCGGTCATAGGGGGGGAAAAAAAAGGATAGTTACACAAAAAAAAACCAGGGGAATCCAAGAGTTGTCCACATACAGACCCTGCTAATAGTCACAGAAAAAGATAAGAAAAAGACTCAAGTGACCACAGGGGCCGGGGTGGACTGCAGGCATTCCGCGGAAGAAGAAGGAGAGGAGCACCGGCGAAAATCATGTGGAGGCAAAATTTCCCTTAGAGGGGGAAAAAAAGGAAATCCGGCTCTAGAGAACAGGGGAGGGGAACAATAAGGGGAGGCATTGGCACATAAACTTCAAAGGATACTCTATAATCGTTAGAATGTGGAGAAACATCGAAAGGAAGGAAAGAGACAAGAATTGAAGGGCAAAAAGAATCTCAACAAAAGGAGAAGAGAGAGTCTTTTGGCCGCATTGGGACTTTTCTCTGCCCTGACGAGACAAAGTCACAGAGGGAAGGGGGGTTACCTTAAAGGCGAAAAGAAAGGGAAAAGTCGTGAGAATGAAAACTGCTGCCAGGTCGCGCTGGAAGGGGGGAAGGAGGGACGGGCAAGAGAATAGAACAAGGTGGGAAACCCTCTCAAAAAAGGAGGAAGTGTTCAATGAAACCTGGGGATCGGTATTTTGAGTGATCGGGGAGGGGAATGGGGGGGAAAAAAGAGGGACGCGCTAAAAAAAAAAAGGGGAAACTGATTCTGGAGGGAAGGGACTATTCTGTCAGGGAGGAAAAAAAAAAGGAGTAGGTGGACAACCTCTTGGTGTCCTCTATGGGCACTAAGGACCGAGATAAAGGTTGTGTTACGAAAACACAGTGTACAGGAGAATGGGAAAAAGCATTGGGGGGGAGGGGGAAGGGAGGATTTCTCGGGAGTCACCAAGGAGACTCCGAATATTTCTTGGGAAAAAAAACAAATTATCGGGGGTAGGTAACAGGGGGGGAAGTAAATTTGCGAAGAGAAAGGAAATGTCTCGACGGTTCCATCATCCGTAAAGAAATGAAAAAAATGAGAGGAGAGGGAAAAGGCTTGCTTACTCGGGAACCTCTGCAGGAAAAGAAGGAAATCTTGTGGGTGGAAGGGGGAAAGCAATCATGGAAAAGGGGAAACTCACGGTCAGTGGGGAAGTGAAGTGCAATGAACTTTCTCATAGACAATTCGCCCCATGTGTAGAGGAAAAGGGGGGGGGATTTGTTGACCCAAGCTTTTGATAACAAAAGCATAATCAGAGGGACCCGGCTCGCCATGGAGGAAAGGGAAAAAAGGACAAGGGCGTTTCCATATACAGGAAACTGATTGTCGCAGCCCGAAAAAAAATGGGGGAGGAACCGGAGCATCGAATATTAAGGGAGGAAAAAAGCGGAGGGCTCTTGAACACGAAGGGAGGGGCTTCTCGTAAGCCCGACGTATCCTAGGGGAGTTCATCACGCGGAGGTAGGGAGGGGGGATATAGGAAACGAAGAGTGTTGGGGTCGAAGGGGAAGGTAAAAGGGAACTTCATGGAAGAGTTGTTACGTCTCTAAACCCTTAGGCCGGAAGTGGGAAACCTTAAGCTGTGGGAACCAGTCAAAACAAGAGAAAGTTGTTAAAGGTATACGCTCAATCACTCAACTGGTAACAAGGTCTGTTAAGAGGGAGGGGAGAAAATCCCTAATAATGGGAAAATTTCATAGATTTGGGGAGGGGCTTCATATACCGAGGGGGGCGCGAGAACCGAAGAGGAAATTGAGGTCGGAGGGAGGGGAAGGAAAAGTAAAAAGACCTTCTAACCGAATATGGGGAACACGAGTGATAAGGGAAAAGAATCTTTAAGAAAAAGGGAAATCATATTGCGGAAGAGGGGGGAAGGGAGAGGGAGTCGGGGTTTTGGAAGAAGAAGCGACCAGAAGACGGGGGAAAAAAAAGAAAACCCACTGAATCACGATAGCAGAAAGAGAAAACTTGTGGGAATGAAGTTGTCGTGAGTACAGTACATGGTTCAAAGAAGGGGGGAAAAAGGGGTTCTTTAAGCGAAAGGGGATAGAGGACGAGGAAGGAGCACACCCTCCAAATGGGGGAAGGGTCGAGCCAGATTGTGAGGAAAAGAGGATGGGAACAAAATAAAGTGCATTGCCATGCGGGAGGCGATCAAAGGAAAAACACTCTTCAAAAGAGATCAACAACAACGTAGTATTTGGGGGTTTAGCGGGGAAAAAGCGCTCGCATGGGGAAAAGGGGGCACAATAGGGGGGGGGGGGGAAAAAGGAAATGTTTGGAGAAAAGAGGGAGAACCCAGCCCATTTTTATGGTGAAGTATCCGGACTGAAAGGCAGACTACTAACTCGGGTGAAAAAGGGGGGAGAATACTTCCTAAAGAAAAAAAAAAGAAGGACCCAAGTTTTGACTCTAGAGGAGGAAATTGATGTGGGGAAAGAGAGGGAGCTTTCTTCCGGGGGGAGGGAAAAAAGGGCATTTCGCAATGCACCGCTAAGCAGTTTCTGCAGATAAAAAGAAAGGAGGGAACTGAGCAAAGGGAAAGAAAATAGGGAGGGGTTAGCATGGAATTATGGGGGAGAGGATCAAGAAGACTCAGCACGTTTGCCGAAGAAATATGGTAGTAGAAGTGCTTCAAAAAAGTCTGGGGAGGAGGGGGTTATTACATCTCAAGTCCCAGTTTGAACAGTGGTCGGGGGGGCCCTGAGAGGACGGTTAAGACCGCGAGCGATTTCGACTGAGCTTGGGTGGAAGCGGAAGGCTCCCCGGGACTTTGGCCATAGCCCACACCTGGAGTGAAACATTCCTGAGCCGGGTGACATTTCCCTCCCTTCTCTAAAGCCGTCTGTTACGAGCACCGCTCAGAGTTTCTCGAAGAAAAAGATTCACAAGCAATTTGTGCAGAGAGTCGAATAGAGCAGGAGAGGGAAGAAAAGACCGCACACGGGGAGAAAGCAAGACCGATGGGAAAAGGGAGAACAAAATCTGAGAGGAGAGGGGAAAAAGGGGTGACTTTCCTTTGCGGCTGAGAAAATGTATTCTGAAAGGCGCTGGTGAGGGAGAAACGTTGGCCCAAGCAGGATTGAAAGGAAGGACGGGGCAGTATGGGCGGCAAGAACATCTGTTCAACAAGAAAAGTGAAACTCGTACCAATGTGGGGGAGAGAACACAATGAGATGAAAATCATGGCCCTAAAGGGAGGATAGAGAGAAGGAAATGACATCCCGGGCTTCTGAGGATGTCCGCAAGGGAAAAAAGGGACCTCAGGGGGGGGGGCCGTTCGCGAAGGGGAACAAGGGGCAGCACGCAGAAGTAAGAGGAAAACGGACGTGTCAGGGACCAGGGGGCGATGTACAAAAAAAGCGAATTTTTTTCGAGCCAGCAAAGGAAAGCAATCCTGCGCCCCAAAGAAATCCAGATACTTTGTGGCGCTGTCTCTGAAAAGAGCAAGACCGACGCTTGCAAAGCCTGAGATACGAGAAAAGAAAGAAAACAGCCAAGGAGGGGGGAAGAAATCTGCTCCGCTCCAGATGAGCTATTCCGACTTACTATGCGGGACAAATAGTTTGGGAAACAGCAGCCAGAGAGGTTGTAACACAGGACGCGAAGAGGGGGCGGGAAACCCTGCATAATATTCGCATCCCCCAGGGGGCGGTTTTGATGCTTCGATGTAAAGAGAACGAAGAAAACGGAGAAAACAAAGGCGGACAGGTTCGGTCCTTTCGAGAGAAAAAGGAGAGTCTGGGGGGGAACAAATGCCAGAGGAGGAGAGAGGATTCGGAGAAAGGAATAGTTTTTTGTTGGGGTCCTCAGTAGAAAACATGGGGAGCATAAACGGAAAAGGAAAATTCCTTGAGAAGAGCCCTGGAGTAACAAGGGGAGTAGGCAAGAGGGAAATGGGGGAAAGACATTGTAATGCCACGCACAAGGGGAACGGAAATCTAGAAAAAGGGGAAAGGAAAGGAAAAGAGGAAAGGGGGGGAGGGTTGCATACAATTCTAGTGTCTCTCCCTCACTCATCGCTGTGGGAAAGGGGGGATAAGATTCCTACTAGAAATTATGGAATTTAAAGGCGGACATGAAAGTAGTGTAACTTTATGAAGTGAGAAAAAAGACAGATAGACGCCCTGATTTAGAGAAGGGGGACCATTCCTGAAAAGAGAGTAGAAATGACGTGATTCCGACTAGGAAGAGGGAAGGGGGTATACCGAAATCACCGAAAGGGGTGAAAGGGATTCTGGGCGTGAGCAAGTGGGGGGGAGGGCAAGTGAAAAAAAAAAAGAAGGGGAGGGGAAAACCTCTTGGGCAGTAGCCGATAATTTGGCCTCGTCAGTGTATCGCGAAGAGTAGAGAGAAAAAAATGCCTGAGGAAAAAAAAATCTCCAGAGGGAGGGGGCATGTACTGAATCAGAGAGTCACCAATCATGTTTGCAAAAAGACCATAGCCCGCTCCAAAAGGGGGGGGAGAAAAACACCCGTATTGTTTGCTTAAACTTGGGATTTCTCCAGGGAAGAGAAGGAAAAATAAAGGGGGGTGCCATCAGCCTTACCAGGCTCTTTACTACTTCCCCCTGGAGGAACTCTTCAAAGGAGTGAAAAGAGCAGCATCTCGGGATCTTTCACCCTCTTTGGGGGATTGTCATTGGGAACAAGAATAAGGTTGCACTCAAAATGTACACACTCTGTTAAGAAGTGGAGACACGACGGCGGCAATGAAGATGGCATTAGGGCAGTTCGAAGAGAAACCAAGGGGGTCGGGCTACAAGAGACCCAGGGGTTCCTCAAGCGGTCTAAGCAGGAACCTACTCAACCGAAAAGGGCGCATTGAGAAAGACAAAGCGCGGTCCAAATAAGAAGAACTTCTTTTCGAGCAGAAAGAAAAAAGAGGGGGTCACCCGCGATCAGGTGTCAACAGGGAAAAAGGATCGGCTATGGGGGAAAGACGTCGTGCAGCGCGGAAGCCGACGGCTCGATGAGAAGGGGAGCCTGCCAATGTAAGTAAGAACGCGCAGAAAAAGCTAAGACGTGGTGGTCTCGGAAAAGTAAGCCTGAGGCGGGTAAAAGGTCAAAGGCAGAGGGGACGCTCTCCAGGACTTCCCCTGAGTCCGGAGAGGAATCTTTTTGAAATAAAGGACTCCAGACGATCCAAAGGGGAAGACGCGACATTGCCCGCAAGTAAAAAAAGGTCCGTACTGAAACGAGACTTTACGCAGAAAAGAAGAATAACCGTGAGGAAAGAAAGGGACAAACAAAGGGGGAGCGTCCGGACAGAAAGGGGCTTAATCCTTCGTGAAAAGAGATACTTTGAGAGAGATGTGAGGGATCGGCAGAAACTGAAAAGAACTCATTGGAGGAGAAGGGGGGGGCGACATGCTTCTGGGACGGAATAAAGCGACAAATATTCGTGGAAAAGAAAAAAATCACTACAAAACGAAGGACTAAAGGAAGATCAAACTTGGGGGGGGGCGTTCCTCGGGGGGGGAGGACGTATATCGTCTCCTATGACATGGGGGAAAGGAGGCATGTGGCTGGGGAGAGGGATACGGAGTACTAATTGGCCTCCAAATTTGCTGAGAAAAAGTTTTGTAGCAAACCAGAAGGACCCTCAAGGGAAAGAGACGCGCAACTGGGCGGCTTCTTCGCCCCACCGAAATCTCAACCCAACCACTGAGGAAAGAGCTCTCTGTTGGGAAAATGTGGGGGCGACGAGTACAGCGCGCAGGGAGATGAAAATTTGTTCCAGACGAAGGGAAAACGTACCCCAGCCCATTTGGGGGGTGGGGGGGGGAGTAATCTTCATCAGAAAATCATCTTCCAGAACCTGGCTCTCTGTTCAAAAAGCCCTTTTCTACTTCAGAAAAAAAAAAAAGAAGGCAGTAACCTATCCCAAAGGGGTGAGGGGGATACAAGGCTTTGAGAAGGGGGGAGTGGTCCACCGATAGAGGGTAGGGGGGGGGGCCCAACCCCGAATCAATTTCTCAATGAAAGTTCATGTTTGCTGCCGACCAAAAGGAGGAAGATGCATCGGGGGAAAGAGGACGGTAGGAGAGGGAAGGGGAGGCGGAAAAGAGGCTCAAGCACTTCGGTCAGGGGAAAAATATGTTCGGGGAAGGAAAAGGGGGCTTCTGAAAAGAGGAAAGCAGGGGAGTCTGTGTCTTGATAAGCGAGCAAGTACGGCCCTTGGCGTTCGGGCCCGGGAAGATACCCTGGAGAGCTGATTCTGAAGGAGAGTGCTCAAACCTTACGGACTAAGGGGGGGCCTCTGAAGCTTACAAACATTTCCATAGCCTTCACTGGCCAGCACGAAGAGCGACGGACCACCAAGCGTAGTCGTTCCCAGAATTACGAAGGAAAAGTTGGCAAGGGAAGCTAAGGGGCGAGGCACGAGAAGCCAGCACGAAAGGGGTCGGTCAATATCCGAGAGGAAGACTTGCCAATTGAATTGGGTATGCTCCGGTAACGCAAAAAGGTAGAGGGAGGACCATCAAGGATAGGTTTTTCCTGAAAAAGCTCTTTGTCCTTAGAAAGTGGCCTAAAGGAGGGGGGCCTGGGTGAACTCAAAGGGGGGGGGTCAGAACGAAAAAACTGGGAACCAAATAACAAAGCGACAAATTGTTCGAATTTTGGGAGGGAAAAAGGGAGATTAAAATGCGAGGAAAAGAAGAGAACACGCTACAAAAAAAGAGAGAGTGCAACCTTGGGAGGGAAAAAAAAAAGTGTGACAAAACAGCGTTTTTCCCTTGGAAGGACAAGAACGTTTAATGATGAGCATCAATGGAGATTGAAGAAAAGGAAGGGAGGGGCTTATGGAAGTAAGCGGAAGGCTAGACTTCCGCTTCGAGGGAAAAAGATAACATCCGTGCGCTCACTGAAAAGAAGGGGGAAGGTCTCTGGAAAAGAGAAGGGCCCCTGTCAAAAATGGAAAAAAGGGAAAAGTAACCCGAACCACCAAGCGGTGGAAATTCTGCTGCTCCTCGCGCAAAAGCATCTGTGTCGTGAATAAAAAAAGGGACGAAACGGAGACGGAAAGAGAAGGACACGAGGGGAAAAAGCGTGTTGCCATGCGACATATGAAGAGACACAAAGGAAGAAAGGAAACATTGGGCTGGGGAGGAGAGGGAAGGGCAAGGAAGACACGTTCCCGGAAAGAAAGAGAAGGCGGAAAATCAGGTTCAGGAAACCGAGCGGGTGTCACCAAGCCATTAAAATAAGGAAGAGCACGTCAAGAATTTCCAATCACTTAAAAAAGAATGGGCCAGAACGAGAGAAGAGAAAGAGGAAGCCTTTGGAAAGGAAAACGACGAATGAGGATGTCAAGACAAGAATGGACGAGAGGCAGGAGGGGACCAAAAAATAGCGAAGCACAAACGAAAAGTATGTGGGGGAAGAAGGGGAGAAATCGTCCATTTCTGGAGAAGGCTTTTAGTGTTACCGTCCAATGAAGAAGAAGGAAAAGGGAGTGGATTATCACCTGGGGGAAGGGTGGGGTGGGTGTCATTTGGACTGCGCTTGTAGGAATTATTGACGTCTACGAGAAAAAAGGGAAGGCTGGTGCCACCCTCTCCGGTCCCGGGGTTCCGCCGTGGCTCTTCGGAGGGGGGGGAATCTGGGCCGGTAGGGACCGACAGTTGGCGAAGAAAAACCAAAGGATGAAAGGGGGCCTGGCAAGAGTAGGGGCGTCATCCAACACTCAGACTTGGCAGGAGCATCGCGGGAGGACCTAGTCCGGTAACTCGATCATTTGGGGGGAAGGGGGGAAGAGATCATATGCAAGCAGGGGGGGTGGGCTGTGGAAAAAGAGGGTTTCTCGAGTCACCAATCAGGCTTGAAAGAGGAGTTCTTCGGTCAAGAAAAAGCCAAGGTATCCAGGGGGGGGGAGGGGGCTCTTGTTTGGGGAAAAAGAAATCGCGGAAAAAAATTACCGGCACTGGTCATTAAACGAATGCGAAGGAAAAACTAAAGCTTGCTGAAATCGAAAAAGGAAAGGTACAGGGGGGGGGGGAGTAAAACTGTTTGGTCATGGGAAAAAGCATAAGGTTGCACGCAGATAAGAAGAGTGACCCCTGTCGATCGAAAAGAAGAGGAAATGAGCTTTGATCAGAAGTGTTAGGTCAAGGAGGTTTCAAGACCAGGGGATGTGGGAAAAATGCTGTTCTCAAGAGAACAGCGTAATCGAGGAAAAGGGGAGGAAACGGTTCTCCTCATGGAAAAAAAGAGTCATAAGAGAAAAAAAACCGTGCAAGACAAGGAGGGGCGTAAGGGCGAGATTCCCTTGGACAAGTCGAAGAGGGAGGCTTGCCCGACTACAGGGAGGGGGGGAAGGGGGGCTCGAAAAGGAGATGAGATTCTCTGCAAAGGGGAGTAGACGGATCTGTGCATAAAAAAATCTAACGCCTTGGGGGGGACGATGACGAACGAGTCGATCCGGAGGCGGAGGATAAAAGGGGGGGGGAAAGGACTCGCTCTCACGGGACAATGAAAAGCAATTTTAGCCTCTAACATTCCGAAGAGAGGAGAAAGGGTCTAAAGGTTACGTCTGAGAAAAAGGGTAAAAAAGGGCCGGGAAGGGGGAGGAGAGATCAAGCCCGAAGAAAGGGAATCATATTTTTTTCAGAAGGGAGAGATACCGAAACATCTTGAGGAAGCGTGAAGATTTGAAAGGGAAAAAGGCGGCAAGATCCGGCACTAAAACGAAAGAAAAGGGCAGTAAGGAAAGCATTCTCCAAAGAGATGTCTTAGCTTTGCATTGCGAAGGGTGGGGGGGTAAAGGTAAAGCAACTCAGAACAGAGGGGACAAAACACCACCCGAAAAATAGGAGTAACGCTCACACTGTTGTGGTAAGGAAAGGAGGTTGTCGTGATGACGTAGAAAGGGGTTTTCACAGAGAGCAGGTTCTGAGGGAAGGAACGAGCTTACGAACTTCGAAAAACCATGGGACTGAAGGGGGAAAAAGGAGAAGGGGGACAAATAAGTAAAGATGAATAAGAGAAACGCTCCCATTGAAAAAAGCTCACACATCTCTCGCAAAAAAAAGGGAAATCTATCGATGTGGGGACTGGGGCGAAAGAGAAAGAGCAGAAAAGGGGATGCACTTATTGGGGGGGGGGGAAGAAGGAACTCAAATCTTGCTCGACCCAGGAAAGAAGGAATTCAAAAATCATCACGTAAGATTCCCACGCTAAGCCGGGAAAGTCCTCCCGACAAACGCCAACAAGGAAAAAACAAGTTTGAGAGTGCCTTGAAAGGACTTCAGTGATGGGGGGGGGTCCCCCAGTCATGGTCTGGGGAGAAAAAAAAAAGCATGCACCGCTACGAAATAGGAATTCAAGGGTGAGGGGGGACCACCATTAGAATGCTTAAAAAATCTTCGTTAGCATGGAAGGAAAAAATCTTTGCCGCCGAGAAAGCACCGAATCAAGCAAAGAAAGGTGACAGTAGGAATCCAGAGGTTCTGAGAGAAGAGGGGCGTAAAAGTCCTCGGCGTTGGGGGGCCCCCTTTTTACCAAGGGGCGGGAGGCGCTACTGGTACAAAAACTGATAAGAAGGGGGGAAACTCCGTGGCTAAAAAGTACGGAGAGGAGGAGAGGAGAGCGACAAAGGAACCCTGCCCGGAAGGATAGAGACTCTTCTTCTAGACCACAAAAATGGGAGAAAAATAATTCACCGAAGACGGTGAGGACTCAATTTGGGCAGAAGAACTGAAAAAACGGGAAGGATAAGAAAGAGGGGGAGTTGGCCTAAATAAATCTTCGATGCTCGTAACGCAAATAGGGGAGGGAAGGGCGTCTGCGACAATCGGATGAGGGAAGGATATTCTGGGTCAAGGAACCTTGCAGGAAAAGACTTTGATTGGCAGGAGAAGACTTTTTAAAAAAAAAGGGGAAGAGGGAAAAAAGCACAAAGGGGGGAAAAAAAAGGGGGTCGTCTAAAAAAAGAGGAGAAAGCTCATTGCCGCCGGAGGAAAAGTTACCTAGTTGTAAATCCAAAATCGAGGGAGGGGAACCTATGCGGGTCCAATTGAAAACAGCTTGAGGGAGAGGGAAACATCGACGTTTGAAGAGGTCACAAAAAGGAAAGAGCACGCACTTAGGGAGGGGGATGGCTTGACAAGTCCCGCTTAATTAAGAAAACGCTCATCAAAAGACGACCCAAGAAAGGAAGAAAGAGACTTTGGGAGAGAGGAACCGAAGAATATTCTTCGCGAGAAATCCGAGAACATCGCCGTACACAGAGGGAAGGAGGGGAGCCTCTCCTCCAGAGACACCGGAGGAAAGGAATATCACCATAAGGAAAAAGAAACCTCGAAAACTCCGCTTTTGGCTGCAGCCCTCAGAAAGAAGAAAGAAACTCCTCAAGCAGGGAAAAGGGGAGGTGAGCGCGGGGAAAAAAAAATCTGCAAGACAAAGAAAGGATGATCACCTGGAGAAAAAGCATTCCTTCAGATGGCCCGGAGGAGGGAAAAGAAGGAATCCTGTCGTCTAGTCTGAAAAGGAGAAGAAACGTCCAATAAAATGGGGAAAAAAAAGGCAAGGTATCAGATAACGGAAGGGGTGGACAGCTAGAATCTGAGTCCCTTGCATCGAGGGTATTTCAAGAGACAAGGGAGAAAGTGGGGGCGCTTAAATAAAAAGC
>Ga0179593_1409796_pt1 | contig 11904 bp, 9 predicted proteins | sample CZODoug2_1_08_16_FD_185931 | JGI IMG/M metagenome (GOLD analysis project Ga0179593, IMG submission 185931) | Vadose zone soil fungal communities from Angelo Coast Range Reserve, California, USA - CZODoug2_1_08_16fungal (PacBio error correction) | ecosystem: Environmental > Terrestrial > Soil >...
AAACCCACCAGCCCCGGGACCCGTGCGCCGCCTCTCGACGGCCGAGCCAGACCATGGAGCACGATTCCCGGAAAGAAGGTCGACACTACCCCATCTTGTACACCTCCGTACGAAGGGATGTAAAAAAAGGGAGCGGGCAACGAGCCACGACACGCACTACGAACCCTTTTACGCTCTGGACTCCCGCCGACGAGACAGTAAGTTCGACCCCTAACCGACGCGCCACGCCGATCGGAGCCCCAAAGAGAAGAAAAACGAAAGAGCGCATCACCCCAACGCCATCTGAAGGTCGCGGTCACCGTTGATGCCGCGATGACACAGAGAAAACGCGGCCGTCTCCGCCCTTCCATATAACCCCACCCGGGCGCATCGGGAGCACTAAAAGGGATAGCCATATAAAAAGCGGTGTACCGAAACGAAAAACGCCACCGCTTCCCTCCCTATGTCCTTCTGGGTCTATCACCAAAACCCTTTACTGGCGCGAACCGCTAACTGGCCCCCCCATCGCTAATCGTGCGCGCCGCTCGCACAACCAAAACACCCTCCCCCAAACATGGGTTCGACGGGCGGTGCGGGCCGGAGCATCAAACCCCAACCACGTAGGATGCAACTGCTACACAAAAAGCAGGCACACACGCATCAAACCAAGACACACGGTGGTGATTACGGGTGGGGCCCGAACCGCAACACACCAAACCCCCACGAACGTCCTGCCACCGTACGAAACAACCCGCAAAGCACCCGCAGCGTGCCGCGCAACCTCAGCGGCAACCCCTATTCCCTGATACGCACCATTAGAAAGTCGCGAAAACTACTTGGGGGGGGTCCACGCGCAACTCCCTTACGCCACTCCCGATCTGAGGCACGCACCACGCGACAACGACACTGCCACCCAACTACAACGGGGGCGCAAAAAAAAAAAAAAGCGATACCGAAAAAACGTGCGGAATCCAGCAGGACAGCCCATCAGCCCTCGCCTCCCTCGCAGTGCCCGCCTCCCGCCTCGCGCACCGGTCCACAGCGCCCCCCCCGCTCCTGAAACGGGCCGACAGCAATGGCCATTCCCCCTACATCCCACACAAGCAAATGCCAACCCCCGCCAGCTCCTCCCCCGCCACCTTACGATACCAACGCTTGCAACTGCGGCAAACGAGCCTCAATCGGGGAGAAGGCAAAAAACCTCCCGAAGAAAGCCAAGCGACCCCCTAAGGGGGGACGCCAAAGCCCACAAACCCGTCACCTCTGTCCCGTCTACCTATGGGCCCCCCGCTCTAAAACCAGCCGCCCCAGCTCCGATGAAATCACGCCGGCGAGACGACACAAGATACAGCCGACCCCCCTAGACGAAAGCCACAGCAGGCCAGCGGGGCGGGGGTTGGCGGCGGCCTCACGCCGCACTATGAGAGAAAAGCTACTCCTCATCTAGTCCACGATCGCGATTTCAAACAGGTAGGGAACAAGATCCTAAAACAAAGGCGGAGACGAGGCACAAGCCGCCCCCTTCCGCCGACCATTGTCAGCATGTTCACCCAGCTGAAGCCTGCCAAGTGAGGCAGATCTGAACATCTCCTATCACGGGGGAGAAGGAACAGGGGTACGAAAACGAACAACAACAACCACCTGCCCTAGCGGGTGGTACCAAAAGCGCACAATTGGTCATGTGAAAATTCGACGCAGAAACCGGCCGCCCGGGGCACGCTCCCCATGCGCGCACTCGTCCCATACCCGAGTCCGAGGAGGCGCAAAGGGAACGAACCGCATACAAAGCCAGCCCCGCCGTAACCAGAAGCTCGGGGAAAAACGGGAAAAGTAAAAACGGAGTACTTGCTCTGTTCACGCTTTGAGACATGCACCAAGCCCACTGACCGGCAGGCTTATCATGCCGAAGGAATTCGCATCCGACTAGGCCGGGGGGCAAGATACTACCAAACCAAAGGAACCAATGCCCGGCCAGGGCGAAAAACGGGGCTGAATGATGGGCAAGGGCCCCCCCCCCATCTCCCCTGGCTCGCTTTGCGCGAAGCCGAGTCCGATCCCTCCCTCGCGTTTCAATTGGTGGGAAGCTAACAGTAGTTGCACAAAGGAAAAGGCGGACACACATCAGCAGTATCCAAGCAGTGCCGACATGTGGAGAAGAACGCCCCGAGCGGCAAAAAACGCCCGCCCACGCACGGAACCCGCTCTAACCTCGTCCCCCGCCCCGTGGGACGCCCCCATTCGACAAAACACCTGATAAACCGAAACAAAAAACAGAAACAAGAGGACCGCGACCTAACGGAATTACCAACAGCACCCTCGCCCCTTCCCTGCGGCGGCACCCCCAGAAAAGTCGACCGCAGGCTGATCCTATCCCATTGTGAGGCCCTCGACTGACCACTGAACGTGAGGGGGCGGGGGGGGGGCGTGGGGGCCGGGGTGTGCGCTGTGCAGTTTTGGCGGGGGTGCGGGGAGGGGCGGGGGCGGTGGGGGTGGGGGGTCGTCCTTGCTCTGGACGCGGCGGGCGGTCTGGCGGCGGCGTGCGCGTTGTCTGCTGGCGGCGGCGGCGGGGGGGGGCGCGCGGGGGCGTGCCGTGGGGGGGGTGCTGTGTGTCGGGGCCGCTACGCCACTCCCGAGCCCTCACATCCACGTACGCCCAAGGGGGGCAAAACCACCACGAAACGCTGCGTCTGAGCTCCATGTTGACATTTGCTGCGACAGACAAGAGAACGGAGGGATGAAAGGCATCCAACTAAGCTCTACCCGTCTTCTCTACAATGGTGGGGGCGGTTCTCGAGTCCACCGACTTAACTCTCTTTTCCCCTGCTTCGCTTCTATGGTTCAGGAAAAAAGCGCACAGGCGTAAAACAGAAGCACGTCCCCACACATCACCAGCAAGGGAGGGACAAAAGCAACGAGGGAGACACATTTTTCGCCGACACTCACTCTTCCTGCTGTGCCTGGAGCGGAGAGGGGAATCAGTGGCTCCCGAAAGGGAACAGAGCGCCAAAACAAAAACGACGCCCCTGTCACGAAAAAAGAGGGAACCGAATACGCTGGCACGCGAGGGAGGGGGGAAATTTGGGGGGGGGAAACGGCTGACACTTCATTCGTTGGCTTCTAGTCTGTATCAACAAAAGGAGGATGGTCTGAAAGGTCACTATTCAAGAAAAGTGAGAGAAGAAATACTCCTTCACCAGTACTGCGGAGGACGAAAACAAAGCAAAAAGGAAGTCTGACACAACCAAAACGTAGCATCCCGTCAAGAAGAAAAGGAAGCAACATGCGGGACAAACGAATCTTCGACCGGCCACAACTGACCCCCCCCGCCCTTACCTCATCCCCTCACAAAATGGAACCGTCGGACTGTATCTCATGAAACACGCGAGGGCGTAAAGGACGAAGAAGAGTCCCTTACCCCAAACCAGGGAGCAACGAGGTTCGCTCAAGGCAACCTCCAACCCACTCAACCGGCCAGATCGGCTACCGTACATCTCCGGAATCCGACCCCCGCCAAATCTTCTTGCGACACTGAGGAGGCCACAAAACACGACTCCACCGCGACACCGCACCCCACTAGGCACCAGGAAGCCGTAATCACAAATGAAGAAAGCGCGAGCCACCTACATCAGCTGCTTGCGCTGTTCCGCCTGTGTCTCAGCATCTGTGCTTCAAATAGCCCTTAAGAACGCCAAAAAAGAAAATCTATGCGTCCTAGGAAATGAAAGAGCGAAACCAACCCCCCCCCCACCCAAATGGCACAAGCCCTTGTGGGTGCCGAGATAAGAGGCCTTTTTCTGTCCTGACTAGGGGAGGGACGCGGGAGAAAACGGCAAGACCCCGGGGGAATCAATGCAGGGAGAACCATGTTGGGGGAACCACGCCTCCCCCTAATTTCTACTCTCGAGCTCGACAATTTAGCTGACCGATCCATGCTTGTACTGCGAAAAACAACGTCCTCTCACTACAGAGGGGAGAGAACGAGGTCCCCGCGTTCGCACTGATAGAAGAACAACGGAAAAAAAAAACGAGAATCACAGCCCCCCATCCGACCTCGCTTCTCTCTATAAACGACACATCTCGCCCTCAAAAGAAGCTCCCCAGCCCTCTAGTAGAAGGAGGAACGACTTAAACAGCTCTCCGTTTCCAGGCGGCTTCTCTCTACGAAGGGGTGGAAAGAAACGGGCGCCGAACGGGCTCACCCCTCCTTTTACAAGCACACGGGCTAGCGCGCCGGCCGAACCCACAGCAGCTTCTAGGCGGCGGGCACAAAAACCAGAAAGAAGAAGCGGGCCTCCCCGCCGAAGCTGAACCGATCGCTCATCAGGCGACGACGCAGACGATCAGCGAATGACAGTTCGCCTTCTTACACTCGCGCATTATCCCTACTGAGACCCAAAAAAAAGAACACCCCCCGGACTAAAGCCCCACAGTGCGAAACGAAGAAATTTATCGGTGAATAACACAAAAGACGGGCCGAAAATAGGACTTTGTTCGCATTACCTCACGCCGTAGGGCAAAGAAGAAACATCTGAGGACCGCAAAAAAGGTCTGGCGCTACGCAGGACTCCTCCACCAGCGCCTCCCCTATTCCGTTACTGAATAAAGACACCCTACCGACTTCTCTGCATCATTTAAATCAGTGGACGACGCGCACGTCCTTCCGCAAAACCGCCAGCCAAAAACTAACCCGAAGAAGCGCCAGGCGCAAAATCCCGCGTGACCAAAATGAACGATGAGGACAGGGAAAAAAAAAAGGCACAACTTTCGCGTTTTAAACAAAACAGTTGTAATCAATCCATTGCGATGACCACGCAAACAAACCAGGGCGACCGCGGCCGGGAGCCCTTTCATTGGGGAGCTCTTGGCACTCGGGGACAGCCACAAAGTCTCACACGAGCCGCCCAAACGGAAAACGCTGGGGGCAAACCACAAGGCGCTCCTCTCACCCAGCGGAAGGGGGAAAAGACAGATGCGCCTAGAAAGCGGCGGACAAACATCCCTCATTTTTCCTTCTCGCATTCTTCCGAGAAACGCGGTGTTCGAGCCTCCTCCCGTCTCACGGCGGTGGGGCAACGGCGGAGGCAAAAAAGACACAAAAGAGCCAACAAGGCCCAGGGCTCTCCGCGCGTACTGCTAGGGCAGTAAAACAACCGAAGGAAAGGGGAAAGGACCAAAACGAAAGTGCTCTCGACTTACACGCCATCAGGACCTTCCTAACAAGGCCCGTATCCACGCGACAGAAAAAAGGAAATTGGCGTGCGCAAAAAGGGGAGGGGCAGGAAAGCACAAAAGGGCAAATCCAGACCACACACCACTCGCATATAGGATTGGGGCAGCAAGCTACAAGTGGGAAAAAGGAAAGGGAGCCAACAGAATCGCTCCGGGGTCTGATCTCTCCATCTCCCTCCCCCCACCAAGGGGTTCCGTCGGCTACCCTTACCAAAAAAAGGAGGAAGGAGACAACACCGGAAAAAAAACGATAGAGAAACGCCCCGGGCCCCCTGCCCTCGGCCACCAAAACCCCATCGACCTCTGTCGGAAGAAGCGCGCTGAAGAAGCAAGGAGGCCAAGGAAGCCCCCCTCTGAGAGCCACCAACCTGTCTCCTTATGTTCTTTGAACGTACCAAAGCCCGGATAAGTAAAAAACCCCCTCACCCAGAAAAAAAACATCATCCGCAGCCAGCTAAGGGAGAAGAAGGAGGGGGACGCAAACGGAGGGCCACGCAAACCCCGCTGCTCTTCGATACACAAGTAACAGAAAAAGAGGGGCGCGAACAGGAAACTGTCCGCGCCCGCTCATTACCTTCGGTTTTTCCCAACGCTTCCTGTTCAAAGGGGAGGACTACAGTAGCTCCCACGTTTGCGCGGACCAATGAAAGTTGCGAAAAGCTACAAGAGTCAGTTGAAGACCACAAGTTTGGAGAAAGGGGAGATCCCAGAAGAACACCAAAGTGGATAGCTGACGACATTCTTAAACAACGCGCAACTTCTATCGGTGTGAAACACACATAGGTTCTCCGACTCTCTTTGGTCGATCCTAGGATTAGGTTGGAAAGAGCGGGCGGCAAGAATCGGGGGCCCCAACATGATATCGTCTCGGAAGGGCAACAGCCTCTTACAAAAAGGGGCGCGCGACCGAAAAAAACAAGACACCGCGGTGCCGTCGGTGACGCCGTCGATTTTCGCCACCATGTCCAACCGGGCCGAGAAAGCCGGAAAGAGGTAGCTGATATATGTCGGGAAAAAGAGGGGAAAGGTCGGCTATATTCTTCTTCGCGGGGAAGAAAAAGAAGAGGGCTGACACGACCACATTAAAAGAAACCCGGATACGCTAGCTTCGACTAGAAAAACAACAGACCAACAACCGAGGGAAAAAAAGACGAAGTAGACTCTATCCGTTCTCTGTTGGTGAATTGGTCCGCAAGATGCCGTGTTCGTGACAAAAGCTATTCACGACACCTGCCCCCAAAGGACCTACAAACTCGGCCTCGGAAGTCATAACACCCGGCAAAAAAAGCACGCCAAACATAAACACGGAAAGCGGTTCGAAACCGCGGGAAGAAATAGGCGTAGAGGGCGGAAAGGCGAGCTACACACTAAAGACGAATGAGGCCGCTGTGCTACCAACAACAACTGCGCCCCGTCCCAAGAAACCCCCGACGACTATACTCGCCACAAAACAAGCAGAAAACAAACAACCAAACTAACGGCCCGTCCCGAAAAACAAAATTCCACTCATCAAAGGAGAGTGGGAAATCGCCGCGTAGAGGCAGACACACACATTCAACGCCATATCCCGCCCTCCCTATCCCGGGTCGAAAAGAAGCACGTTGTAGAAGGAAGGGGAAGGCCAGGGTACGAAGCAGGAAAAAAAAAGCCGCGTATCAACAAAATACAACACAAACCAGCGTGGCAGGCAGTTGTAATCCACAAACTGTCGAGCAATCCGCCTCTCCTGGGCATGTTGCTACTCCCGCAACAGCCAGCTACACTTTACTCGAGCCGAAGAACAGCACCGATCGTCGGACCAACCTGCGGCAAAAAAACCATTTGATGGTTCGGCGTCGGGAGGATCCGGGCAGAGGGTGGGGGGAAAGGCACCGAGAAACGGCCCATTGTCCGCGACCCTCGCAATACGCCTTGTTTCCATCATTCCTGCTCTGGCAGCAGGACCCCCTCCCACCAAGGGAGAGGAAAAGCGTGTACACGGTGGCAAAAGAGACGAGCTGTGTCCGGATCAGCCTTTCCGCCCTTTGTCTGAATGCCTCCCGAAAAAAGGGGACTGGCGGGAAACCAGAGATCCACAAACACAAAGCGCCCCCCCCCAAACCGTACTTTAATCATCAGCACGAAGACACCTCCCCGCGAGAACCCAATAAATCTGGGGACAACGTGGAGCGAAGACGACACAGGTCGGCACGGCACACCATCCACCCCAACAAGGGAGAAATTCAAAACAACGGTGGGATGAGACAACGCAGCAAGACGCCTAGACCCAGATTCACAAGACCAGAATCCATGACCCCCACGATCGTTTCCATTACCCCGATCCTTCAAGCGTCTTACCCCCTACAACTGCGTCCCCAACCAGAGACATTTCTAGAAAACCAGGAGACTAGCTCGTGACCCAGCAAACCTACCCACAGGCACCAAAAAAGGAAACAGAAGCGCGCACGAGACAAGAACACACTGAGGTATTTATTACACGTGACTATCAGGAATCGAGCTGCCACCAAGCCCGGAGAAGCCGGACTGCGCTGGCAGTGACGCAGAAACACCAACTGTCATGTTTGCAAACAGACGACCCAAGGGGGATGCCAAGTGAACCCCCGGGAGAAAAAAATAACAGAGACAGGGGGAAAACACCGTGTTCCATCTCCTTCTTGATCCCACACCTTCACCACCCCCACAGCTCATCCTTCTCTACGCACGCCAAGGATCCATAGAGCAGCGCACCAGAGAAAAAAAGACACCATATGCGGCCTCTGGGTAGACGAAAAACGGAAAGGAGGAATATGAGTAGAACGCAGGAAAACGGGAGCCCGACCCATCGGCGGGGGATCATTACCTCAAACTCGAGAACCTGGAGAGCAATCCGAAAACCTCACGCGAGTGAAACACTAGGGAGGTCAACCTGGCAAGAAACAGCAGATCCCCAAAGCCCACCAGCAGGCTGTTGGACTCACGATCACATTTTCGTCGTAGGCCCGCAGGCGTGGGCCAAGGCCCGCCAGTAGAATTCATCCAGACAGCTGCACACACAGCAATACTCGCATAATGACACCCCCCACCCCGCGAACCGCACAGGGGGCAAAACCCCCCACTAGTCTAAACTCGAGCTTTGAAATGCGAAAACACGGGACGGACGACGCCCAAAACCAGGGCGGGCGCTCCCCTCCACCCTTCACTATGAAGGCGAGCCAAAAAATACAAATTCCGGCCACACGATGAGGGTAAACGAAACCGCAAAACAAACGGCGGAAAACCCAACAAACCCGGGCACACCGGTGTAAAACCCAGCCACCAGCGATAATAATGCCTTCGAACCTACACGAAAAACACGGAGGCAGCTCTCCCTACAATCTCTTCGCCTACATCCGGGTCAAAAAACCCCCCACTACGAAAAAAAAGCAACGAGAGGGACGCGGGGAAAAAAGAAAAGAGACCACGGGGACACCCGCACTAGGGCGACAAATAAAAACACCAAAACCGAACACCCGGCTCTTCATTCAGCAGAGCGCGTAATCCATTATCTGTCAGACTAACGGCCGAAACTCCATTACTAGAAGAACTCAGAAGGATGGGGAAAAGGAAAAGGAAAAGCGGGAAAAGACCTGGAGACCCAGGCGTCCAAGAATATCAACAAGTAGGCAAAAGAACCGCGAAGAGGGGGCACCACAACAAATTGCCAACTGTACAATCCTGCTGTGTAACATAGAATCCCCTTCCCCTCTCTACACTATCCCTCTGAGAGAGAGGAAATCAGAACCCTACATGTGGAAAAACCCCGAAACCGACCACCAGCAATCGTGCCTACAAGGTCTACATCTACAAAGCCCCCGATGCAGCTACGGAAAAGTGCAGTGCAGCAAGAGCGCGTTGGTTCGGGTACATCCATCACCCAGCTCTGATTCTATATTCGCCCTAGAAACGGTAAGGCTACAGATTCACGAAGCTAACAAGCGAGAAACTTTATACACCGAAACGGAAACCCCCACTCGAAAACACCACACAACATCCAGCTTTAGGGGACATGCAGCGGGGGGGGTAGATGGAGGCGCCGGTCATTTCCTCTCCTCCCCCCTCGCCCAGAGCCGGGACAGGTGACCTCTTGCGCCTCTCTCAGGGGGTCACTATGTCCCGAGCCTGGCCGGCAACGTGACACAGCCCGCAAACCTGCCAAACGCTCGCCGTCAAAAAAGAGACCCGCCAGTCCCCTGCGTTACGCACAAACTTCTTCATCCCCGAGACGGCGGTTCACAGGGAAGAAAAACAGCCCAACTCCGAAACTCTATGCTCCTTGTACTACTCCCCGAAACCCCACTCGAAAGGGCGCAGGAAAAAAACCAAAGTTGAAACACATCCAACCGAGGGGCGGAAACTAGAATCAACCGACGATGGCCCGCCGGCGGGACGCGCCCACCACACTCGTAGTGGAGCAAGGACCTAGAGGCGGCGAAAAGAGATCATCTGCCACACACATTATGAAAAACTCGCATCTCAAACCGAAACGTGACCGCAAAAGAGGGAGGCCACCTCTCGAGTCTCTCCATGAGGGGGAAAGACGGAAGTGGTGAAGGAAGCCAGCGATCCGTCCACCGGTTCACAGAAAAATGAGCCGAAACTTCATCGTATAAAAGAAAAGAAAGTAAACAACCAAAAAAAACGATCCCAAACTACACCGTCCTTTTCACTACAACTAAGTTCTAAGGCCGGGGATCGGACATGCCTGGGACAACCCCCCGGACAGGCATTGGGCGGCGCGACGAGCCCACACGATCAAACACACCCCAGATAAAGAAAAGAAAGGTGCTGCACCAAAGAGAATGCCCCTCCCGACCACCACATCTAGACATCCATGGCCGAACACCCGCCAAGGCGCCGCAACGAGTGACACCCCCCGGCAGCCAACCCAACCACACTTAAATAACCCTCCCCACAATTCCCCGCCCCCGCCCCTGCGGCAACGATCACGCTTGTTCCCCGCCGAAAAGCCGAGAACATAGCCCCCCACCCTCCACTTCCCTCTCCACTCTTACTCATCGCATTTACAGTTTGCGCACTCGAGGCTCCTCTCCACGCCCAGAGCGAAGGATTCAAAAACAGCCCCCCCCCTCTATGCAAGGGCACTAGGCAAATCACAACAGGGGCACGGAACGCTACGAACAACTCCAACGACCCTCCCCACTCCACAAACCCGCACACCCCCCGACCACACCAAAACCAATCGCCACTCGGTTGCAATACTCCGAAGTAAAACTCCCCAGCGCCGGGGGGGGGGATACCACCCCACGCGGCAAAACCCCCACCAAACCCGAACCCCAAATTTTCAAAAGAGACGCACAAGACAAACAACCCAACCCCCCTCCCCCCCTGGCCCTTACACCCCCAATCGGAGACACAACGAGACAACGAACACCCGGACAAGTCAAGCTCCCACCGAGCACGAGAGAATCACTCTAGCGCGGTCGTCGAGCCGCGCCAGCGACACTCACAACCGCTTCATCTTCTTCTTCTCAATTCTCCCACAGCCAGGGGACCCACCAATGTCGCCCCCCCGCCCGAAGGCGGCCCAAGGGACCAAAAGCTCCGGGGATTACATAACACCCCATTGTAGGAATGCCAACCGGAAGGGGTCGACGCACTCTCGAGGGGACCCCCCTCGAACCCCCCATCTCCCCCCCGTCACCCTCCCCTTCAAAAAATACTAGCACCGCCCCTGTTCGAAGCGCCAACGCGCGCGGGAAAGACCACGGCAACACCCGCCCAACACGACGTGTCATCGCTTTTTCCGGTCGGAAGCCCCGACGGAGGCTCACAACCCCCCCCCCCATCGGGCTCGCCTTAGGACCCCACCAGCCGACTCCCCGGCGCACAAGAAACACGGCCCCGCGCACAAATGACGCACAAAAAAGCCGTCCCCCCACTTTGCACATGTTCCCGGCAACGCGGTTCGCCACAAAAACCCCCCACGGGGGGAGGGACGAATTCTTTCTGGATAAAAACCCACGAAAAAAGAGCCCGCGACGAACGACCTCAAAACAACAGGGCCCTGGAGCGCAGAGGAGCGAAACGCGGAAAAACCCACAACCAGCAAAACGTATGCGCCACGTCCGTACGCCGCTTCCTGCATCCGGTCTCCATTACTACAGCGCGGCCGCGGCATCGACTGTGCTCTCTTTCGCAGATAGTAGGGGGCCGACCGACGGCAGCGGAAAAAAAGGAAGGAACGGGGGGGGCAAAAAAAATGTAGCACCTCGGCCGCGACCTAACTCGTGGCACTCCGCAACGGTATAAAAGAAACGGCGGACAACATCCAGTCCTGCGCTGCGACCGACATTCCCACGACCTCACAACGAAAGTTGGAGGACCAACACGCCGACGTACACTGATGACAAGACTGACTCACAACAAAACGGCCCCCCACTCCGAGCAATCACAAAAGGACCGAAACGAACATCACTTCTTACGCGCCCCCCTTCGTTTTCACAGTCGGGCCAATTGACAGGCACGTCATCACCGCCGCTAGAAAGTCCAAGTACCCCGGGGACAAAAAATCGCTTCGGAATTGAAAGGACTACAGGAAGGCTCGCGGCCTCGAAAACCCGCGGTCCGCCTTCTTGCTCTCGTAACCTGCCTGGATCTGGCTGCGAAGAGTTTATTCTCTCACCACCGACAAAAAAAAAATGGTCAGCCGCGCGCGAT
>Ga0179593_1513518_pt1 | contig 11904 bp, 9 predicted proteins | sample CZODoug2_1_08_16_FD_185931 | JGI IMG/M metagenome (GOLD analysis project Ga0179593, IMG submission 185931) | Vadose zone soil fungal communities from Angelo Coast Range Reserve, California, USA - CZODoug2_1_08_16fungal (PacBio error correction) | ecosystem: Environmental > Terrestrial > Soil >...
AAGGAAAGAAAAGTTCACATCGTGGATGTATGGCAAATTCATGAAAAAACGAGGGTTCGGAGGTTGCTGAGCTAAGTGTTTAATGGAACTGGATGGACCGAGGGCGTGAAGCGGTGAAGCCAATTAGTACCAACAATTGTCAAGGGGAAAGTTTATTCTCGGTCAAAGAAAAAAGAAAGGCATAGGTGAGGTGGCGCTGGTGCCCGGGAAACGCGCTGTGTCTTGCCGGCATTGGGGGACGAAGGGGAATCCCGGGCAGGGCCGGAAAAACCGGTGAAAAAAAGGGCCCCTAGCTGAGAACGCCGTCTCCAGCAGACGATCCGTGTAGGGTGAGGGCGGGAACCTTCCTTGTGACTGGGGAAGGGACAAAAAAGAAAAAAAAAAAAAAGAAGCCAAAGCACTAAAGGGTAGGCCGAAGAGGGTCAAAAAAAAAACAGGTAAATAAAAACCCGGGACAATCACAAGGAGACCCGGGAAGGAATAAAAACAAAAAAAGCGGGGGTTAAATAAAGTTAAACTCTGAAGGAAGAACAGAACCCTTCCCGACCAGAAATGAAAAATGAAAGGGGAAACCCAAGAGAAGGGGAACGACCGAGCTAGACTGTCTTTCAAAGATTCTTGCCGCAGTACAACTGTCAATAAAACTCCAGATTTGGGGATGACGGTGAGAGAGTGAAAGGAAAGGGCCGGTGGTAAGGCTCTAGGGGGAGAGATAGAAACGATGAATTGGCACGTGGCGGCATGAGGGCAGTTTAAAGTCGATAAGCGACAGCTGAGAGTCGGTTGTAGAGGGGGGAAAACGGAAGTACTAAACCCGGTGGGATTGTTGGGTTGCTAAACTACGAAGACAAAAACAGGTCATAGGGGTGGGGTCTCCAGTGGATTGCGAACGGGTGGATTTAAAAAGAGGTAAAAAAGGCCGAATCCGGGTCGATAATTTTTTTGAAAATTTTGGGGCTAGGGAGAAGGAAGGACTAACTGCGAGATCCAAACGTCCTTCTTTTCCTTATGTGAGGGTGCTTAAAAAAAATATACATCTTTTGATATCGAAGACCGGGGTGGATCTTTCACAAGAGGCGAATAAATTATAGCTTTACGGAATGTGTTGTGGGGTGAAAGGTCTCTCGTTAAATCGCGTTCAATGGCGTTCCAATGCACCATAAATCGGAATTCTCTGGGTATTTCCTTGTGCTCTGCGTGTGTAGGTCAGCTCTCTCTCAAATGGAATACTGGTGACCAGTGATTATTATTACGCCAGATAGTGTCTCTTATTTTTCCCATTGTGTGTTGGTTTGTCTTGTTCCCAGTTTCCCTTTTTCTTGCATTTTTCTCTTCGTTCTTTTTTCTCGTTTTTGAAAATTTTTTGGCTTCTCAACTTTCAGTCGTCTATCGGGGTTTCCTGTTTGAAGAATCGATGGGAAATGGGGTGTGCATGCGTCTTTTTGTAGAAATATAGTGGTACATAGATTGTCGTTCATGAACTATGTCAGGGGAATTGCTTGACGTGTAGGTGGTTTTCGTCTTCGTGGTTGTAGGATTTTTAGGTGGGCTGTGTAGGTTTAGGGTCATCGAGGCCGGATCCTTTCAGTTTAAGGGTGTCTTTAACCAAACTTGTTGGGGACATTAAGGTATACATTATACACAAAAATATGGAGAAGTTAGAATGGGCCGAGGTGAGTGTGCTGTGCTACCTTTTCGAAGGAAGAAAATAACCAGATACGGAAACCGGGTCGGGCTCCTTCAAAACAGGGCAACTGGGGGTTCGTTTTTGTACTGGCGTCTGGAGGCGGGGGAGCGTTTGCAAACAGAGGTATTCCAACAAAAGTGCGGAAGGGTATTGGGAGTTTTGATCGCTTCATGGTCGCGCACTTTTCCTGACCGCGTTAATTCCTACGGTACATGGCATTTCTTTAATCTCTTCTTGCCTTTTTTCATTGAACAACTCCCCTTTTTTTGGGTCTTTTTCCACGTACCCGGCGAGGGTAGGTGGAAATATGTCCATTTAGCGCAATTAACTCTATGCACTCTTGTGTTACTATTTTCTACCCTTTGTCAGGTCTCTTGGCTGTGCTGACCCGCGCGTTTTAATAAATGGTTTATTGCTTTTGTTCCAAAAATTGGTATGGACACCTGGTGTAAATGTCATATCGATTCGGGTCCGCCTTCTTTAGCTCCGCCTGTCTGCATGGTCGAGAATATGGATGAAGTTATTAGTATTGGCAAATTACCGGTTTGCGGGTTATGTTGTCTATATTTTTGTACCTCTGGTTGCTAAAGTATAAAAGGAGGTCCAATTACTTTTGAGTCAGTGTTTCTTTTCCTAGCGTTGGGGTCATTCGCCTTTTGATCTGCGCTAGACTTCACATGGTTCTTTTTCTTTTGCCGGTTTGTCCGCTTTATGTAGCGTGTCCACGGCGCTTTCCACAATTCAGTGTATTTGTGATATGTCCATTTCAGAAGTATATCCTATTTTGTTGTTTTCATTTGTTTGTTTCTTTGTGTAAGTTGAATGAGTCATCTTGATTTTTCTTCCTTTTGCTTTTGTTCGTTTGTTTACCGCTATCTAGGGTCGTGGTTCTATTCTTGGTGTATGACTATTATTGTGCTTCGCTTCTAGGAGTTTTACACTTTGGAGGGTTGTGTCGAGTTTATATGGTTTGGGGGCTGTTGAGCGTAGTTGAAAGATTGGTTGTGTGGTCGTGGGGTCGCTAAACGACCATCTTTTTAGAGGTGTGTTTTTGCAAATATGCGTTGAGGGTTGCTGCAGTTCTTTTTCTATTGTAGCACTGGAGGGAATGTAGAAAATCGACCCTCTAAGAAGATTTCACCTGTGGCATTGTGTGTTGTTTTAATGGATAAGCTGAAATACACAGATGTTTTTGCTAAAATGATAGCTAGCCAAGTCGATGGTGCGGAGAACGAATTCCTCGACGTATGGGTCTTCTCTTGTGCCGTTTCGATGCAGGGGGGTAGGTCCATCACGGATGGTTTGTCACCATAACTGCGGGCAACAGACTTTTTTTTTCTTATCCTATTTGTTAACCTTGTGTCTAGTCTTCTGTTTGACTCCACCTGTGATGGGTCGAGCTTTCTTCCGCTTGGGTTTTTGGCTGTGTCGGGGCTGGGACTCTTCTCATTTTTCCCCGAAGGATTTTGCTCGGGCTGCCTAGGTTGTTTTTTTTGAAATGGTCCGTTGACCTTTCTTTTTAGGGGGTGACATAACCCACCGGCAGGGCCAGAATTCGCCGTCGTTGTGTGTGGGGGGAGGTCCCCTGCAGTTAAAGTGTTGGGGAGTAGAAGGGGTTTGTTTAGCCGGTATTTTGTTGGTGTTCTTAATTGACATTAGTCTTTGCTTTATCTATTTAAACGACTCGTTTGTCCTATCCGGAAGAAATATTCAATGGTAGGTTAAAGTGACATCCACCCACGTTCGTCAACCAAATTGATGTGTTCTGCTTTACCGGGATTGAAAAAATAAATTTCCGTAACAGGGAGGGAAGGGGTGGTTCCCGGGGGCCCTCTGGTGGTATGGAGTTCGGCCATTGAGTTTGATCACTAACGAGAAACACAAACAAATAAAGTGAGATGGGGAGTCTTTGATGTGGACTAGGAGAGAGGATCATCTTGCGATACGTCCCTAGGCAAAAGATTACTGCGACAGGCTGAGCGGGGACGATAAAGGGGAGGGTGGGAAAAAGTTCTTCGAAGGGATAATTTTCACGCGTGCAGTTCCTCTCCTATGAAACTGGCGGGGAAGGATTTTTTTGTTGTGCGGTCAGAATCCGGTACCACCAGGAAGATCGCCTGTTAAAGTGAGTACCCGTTATGGGGCTCGCCAGCTAAATTAAAAGTGTACAAGTGCGCGAAAAAGTTGTGCTGAGCAGGATGGGATTAAGAAAAAACTTTTAAGTGATGTGGGACGGTCAGGATGGTCTCGGTCTGTGAAAATTCCAAGAGGGAGCATGGAATAACTTTCTGTCTTTCGGGTAGAGGGGGGGTGCGGGGCGGGATTATAGTTGGTACAGGCCTACTTAACTGATTCCTTAAACCAAGATCCATGGTCGTGTGGGGATCACTACGTATGTTTATTTTTAGATAGGTCAAAATAGCTTCTGGCAACGAAATAAACGTCGGTGGTGGCTCCCCTTCGGCCGCGGGTGTGGGGGGGAAAAAAAGTGTTTCCGTTCGCTTATCTTAGTATCTCGCATACCAAATTCCTAGGGGAGAAAAAAAAAATACTGGGGGTGTGGTTTTTCAGAAATAGGGGTCCACGTTCCACTCCTTCTGGTGATGGGACTATTATTTATTGATATGAGACGGACCTTCAATAGAACAAATCTGGGTAGAAAATTAGGGGGAGGGGGTGTTCAATGGCGGTTGGGGCCCGCTTCAAGGGGTCTAATTTTTGCCTAGCTGGGCGGAATGGTTCAGGGAAAAGTAGCAAAGTAAAAGCCCATGAAATGGATGATGGAGTCACGTGGACGGGATGGGTCTACTATTTTGGATGGAGTTCCGTACTTTGGTGGAATGTTAAATTCGGAATGAATCATACGAGGACAAGGAATGTGCGTTGTGTTCGGGGAGGGTCGCTCTGTGCCTTCTAAGTAAGAGAATTTATTTACACTCTGGAGAGACTGCGTGCCGAAGGAAAAAATCGGGATGTGTCGGTCGTTCACCAGGTTGTAATTTGTTGTGTTTGGCAGTACCAGCTGACTAAAAGGTGAAAAGAGGTAATTTTTGGCCAAAAGTGAGCGGGAGTACTACGGCCCCTGGGCGATTTGCGGGAAGGTTAAATTAAAGCAACCCATTTGGGGATTCCCGGTATGAAAAAGATTGAGAAGTTTGTGGCTGTGGGACCATATTTTCAGTAAACTGGCGCGGGGGGCCTCTGGGGCAAGATTCGCAGTCTGCTATGAGGCGGGCCGGAAGACAGGGGGGACCAATTGTGAATACGATGGCGGGCAGACGCTTAAGACCTGCGGCACAAGTGATTCAAAGTTGACTGTTTTTTGAAATAGAAAATGGGGCAGCGCCCGCGGGGAAGCAAAGGGGGGGATATACTTTGTAAAAGGTGTATCTCGGTCCCGGAGCTGGGCTTATAAATCTAAGTACCCTTTGTAATTATTTTTTGCTGATGGTAAAGGGCTGCAAGTCGGGTGGGGTGGGTTTTCTCTACTGTCAAATCTTGCGGGGGCAAAGGGTAAGTATGTACGTGTTGATTTTGGCAAAGTATCTTGATGATTTTGTTTCCAACATAACATACCCCGGTAGATGCAGACAGCGAGGGGGGAAAAAAATTTATGTGTGAAAGGGTCGCAAAGGGTTTTACGACCCTGGCGGGGTAAGGGGATAATTTTTCCCGCGTGTTTAAACATCATGGACGCGCGGGAGGAAACGTCATTTGATTCATTACGGTGTGATCGAAGAACATTTCTCTCTATATGCTGATGGGGTGACGGGGAAAAAGAGGGGGGGTTGGTAATTGAGTCTTCGACTCGCTGACCGGTTAACCGTCATAGGTGATCGTGAAAACACGTACAGCATCGTCCAATGTGACCCCAAAAAAATGTGTATCTTGTCAATTGCGGTTCGAACAAGGAAAAAGCTGAGGAATTGAAAAACTTATGGGGTGGTGGGGGCGACGGTCCCCTCGAAGGAAGGGGTTGAGGCAATTACTAATGCGGTCGTAAAGGTTGGTGTTTCTTTACCTGTTCGTTTTTACTTCGCTCTGGGTGTTTGGGTTGATCTTGTCGCGGTGCTTCTTGACAGTGGGGGGTTCTTAGATTCCTCTCGAAAGGGGTTATCGCCGAAAACTCGTTGGTTTGACAGCCCAGGGTTGAAAATGGGCGACATCGGCTGTTGCATGATCACAGAGGGCCGCCGAACCCCCTACGAATGGAAAGGGATTTAGACTTGGGTATAGGCTCGGTGAAAGGGAGGCGGGGGGTTGACGGGCTGGGTTAAGGGATCTAATCAGTTTTAAAAATTCGCCTGTTTATTGTCAGGGCGGAAAAAATTCAAGCAATTAATAGGGTAATGTAGCATCACCCCGAAGGGCAAAATATTTTCATTCTCCCTTTATGGCAAGCAGCTATCTTGTCGAAAAGACAGGATGTTGGTGAATAAGTTTTCGCAACGTTACTATGGGGGCGTTTGACACCCGCTAAATGCAAATATAAATCGGGAGGGGGAGTAGAAGGAAAACTAAAATTTGCTCAGCCAACAAGGGTATTGAGCGTTTAACACAAACAGAGACCCCCGCCCCCCAAAACCAAAAAAAAAAAATGTCCCAGTTTGGATTTTGGGTCTGGTTGGTTTTGCTTAAGTCGGTATGGCATTTTTGTGTGCAGGCATACTCTCTCAGGTTTTTAGGCTTGAACGGGCCACTTCCGTTTTTGTCTTTTTAATCTTCCCCCCCGTAGTGGATTGTCTTCTTCCCTTGATTAGTTTCGTCCGTTATGTTTCCTCTTTATTTTCTCGCCCTTATCGTTCATGTTACAATGTTACTTTTCTCGAGTTCTTTGGGTGTTATCGTGCGGTTCCTATATTCGGTCTATCTCAGCAAGTTAGGTTTTGGTTTCTTTGCACTTGGTTTTAGTCTTGTTTTGTTTTTTTCGTCTTTTGTCCTTTCTGCTTCTAAGTAGCGAAAAGAGTGTGTGTTCATTTTCTCTCGTTTCCGTCTTTAAGGGGCTCCCCTTTGCAAGCTATAAGGAGCCGGTCTTTTTACGGCCTAGCGCTTATGGATGTTATATGAGGAGGAGGGGCGTCTGGGACTTATATTTCTTATTCCGTCCGTTTCCTGCTTGCTAGCGACCTGGTGGCTGAATACCCCTTGCCTTGTATTCTTAACCCTTCTCTGTGTTGGAGATTAGCCGGCTTCTTTCTCCTTTCCTTCCAGGCCTATTTTGTGGCTCAAGTAATTATCCCTATTGCTGCTGTTTTGTTCAGTACGGGCTGAGTTTGTTGGTGTTTTTCTCATGGATGCTTGTGCTATGGTCCCTGCCTCTTTTCCTTCACGGAGTTTGTTTCTCAGGGTGCACTCGATTTATTATTGAGTCCTGACTACAGAAGTTTTCGCGCAGGTTTTTGATGTAGTGCGAAGTGGTATAGAGGTTGTTCCGGGTTAAACAATGTGCAGAGGTAGGTCATGTCTTTGTTCTGTAAGCTAGTATGGTGGCCTCTGATTATTTCAGTAAGGTGTCTTCTCGTAGTCCTACTGAGTGTGATTGAAGCGGGGTTGCTACCTGTCTTCTTTAGTCTGTTTATTGAGGTTCTTCTCGGTATTAACATAGGGAGAAATCTTTTCTTCTTCTGGCTTTAATTCATTCTGTTTGTCGGAGAGTTGTAGGTTTATAAAATGTTCATGCGTTAATAACATTGTTTACTTCCTTGTGTGGGGATTAATAGATTTGATAATTTATAACATAAGATAGTGTTGTCTTTTGTGGTATGCCTGTTGGTCCGGGTGGTGGGGGTCGTGGATGTCCGGGGTTTCGAGGGGGTGTTCTTCTTCTGGATTCTCCTTGATTTAGTTCGTAGCGAAGGGGAGTTTGACTCTGACTATCGATAAATGACGTTTTGTAGGCGCATTTACCTGATGTTTCGTGTTGCTGGGAGTGATAGTAAGAATTTCTTGTGCTTTTCTAGACTTTTGGGCTTTTCCTTGGTGCTTCAAATTAACGGGGGCGCTATGCTGCAGTGTTTCTTTTGTTTCGGTGTTTGGGGGTGAAATGGGGTCTGTGTGTTGTGATGAGTATAGTCTGTATTTCTTCAATATGTGGTTTTTGCTAACAGAGACTTATGTTCATCCCCGAGATGTATACTCATGACCTGAGAAGGGGTTGGTCTCTTAGCAGAGATTCTATCCTCTGTTTTTTTCTCAGGGGACGGGTGAGCGTATGTGTGAGTAGGGATGTTTTGGGAAATTGAGTGCCCTCGGTCGTCAGTATTCGGATTTTTGTCCTAATGCAGGAGTGTGGGTCCTATTACAGGGGGGTGGGAAGTTCGTGAACTTCTTTCCTTGGGGCTTCATGTTAATCGGTTTGGGTTTTTTAGATCGGGGGTGGTACTCCTTCTTGTTAATAGGTTGTGTGAGAGCTGTAGAATGCGTGGGATCTTTCTGCATTTTTCTCAATCTAGTAGGATGGATAGTTTTAGGCTTAAGTAATTCTGACGTCCGCGTTGATCCTTGAGGTGGTGCCGGTTGACGGGTTGTCAGGGTACTCATCCTTGTAACATTTGGTATTCAGGGGTGGAAAAGCCTTTTGCCGTCAGGTGGGATGTCTGTGCCATCGGAAGTCTGTTTTGAGAAGCGGGTTTGCCTCTGAAGTGTGGGCTTCGTTGAACAACTTCTGATGAACTCTATTATGATAGTGCGTGGGTGGGACATAGGTCGATGAGAGCTATCTATAATGTTTCGGGAGGCTCCCTTCTGAGTCGATGTTTCGATAATGTTGTAAGGATAACTCTTCGCAATTTTTGCGGCTGGCTGGACATGAATAGGGGGGGGGAAGAGTGAGTATTTGCAACAATGTGATTGCTCGATATTGGGAGGTTTGAATGTTAGTAGGGAATAGTATTGTTTTTCGGCGATCGAATTCATCTCACGTTGGTATGTAGTTGAAGGGGTTGGTATTGCGTATAAACCAATTGAGGAGAGGGAGTTAAAGGGACATAAACAAAAAAACACAACAAGAAAAAAACAAAAAATAACCACTGAGGATGCCATGACAAAGGCATATTAACCCCCAACTCCTCCTCCCTACGCGTAGGAGGCTCATCGGGGACAACAACAACCCTGCTGGGAGGCTGAAAAATTAAGGAGCCCGTCCCGTGACTGTATGGGGGTTGGGTGGGAAAAATTCGAACAGCGCTGTGATTCTGAGCCATTAGGGTAATGACGAGCCGTGTAGGGGAAGTTGCGGGGACAAAAAATCGGACAAAGGTTGGGTGGGAGGACCAGGCGCACGACAATGGAAAATCATGCCTGGGACCAATGATGCATCTGGGGGGTGTGGCAAGGGGGGAAAAACGGAGGACAGGAGTGCATTGGGCTCTGACGAGTGCCAAAAAATTTGGTTGCCCGGAAGCGTGAAGGGGGGGAAAAAGAGCAACCTAGGAGAAAAATAAAAAGCTCCAGCAATCGAGGTGCAGGATGGTGTGAGACCCCAAACTTGCGTTAATAATTGGAAAAAAAACTGGTGGAAAAGCCTAGCCCTCCAAGAGGAGGGAGGACAGCGAAAAAACCGTTGAGAAAAAGACCGAAAAGGACGTGCCGACCGCGGCGGGCGTTGATACCAAAGGTGGGTGAAAAAAATATTAGGACTTGGGGGGGAAGGAGGAGGGACATTTAGGATCCTTTTGGGAGACAGGATTGTCCTGGGGTTGGGGTGTTTTTGTGGAGTTGAAACTTATGGTTTCAAGGATTTTTCTTGTAAAGTTTCAAACTTCGTAAGAATCCAACACCTTGGTCAAAAAGATAAAAAAAAATTACAGAAGCCATTTTTTGTCTTGTGCCTTGGTTTTTAGTGCTTGGATCGGGTTACATCATTGTCTCGGTGGAAATAAGTTATATAATTTTTGTTGTGTGGTTCAAATATTGTAGTTTGAGTGGAGAAGTTTTCTTTGTTGTGTTCGGTTGGCACTCTTGGGAGACTCTGGGGTGTGGCTTTATTGGCGGGAGTAAAATACGGATTGAATTATAAATTACCTGGTAGTTTTATATTTTGCGCATCTCTTCAATTTTTCGCCTACTGTATTATTCTAGGGAGGCTGCACGTTTTGAATGCATGTTGGCAAACCCGGAAGTGTTTCGTTATGATCCGTTCCTTTTTATATTTTTTATTTTGTTTTTGGTGGTGCTGGGGGTGGTTGGGTCTGATGTCACTTTTGTTAAAAAAAAAAAGTGATTCACATGTTGCCAGTTGACTGATCGTTGGTTCTATGAAGACACGGTTAGTGGTGGGGGGTAATTCCCCTGCGATCGAAAGAGATGTACCTCTTTGGCCTATGAGAAAAACAAGCTTTGTTTGGCAGGGGGTTGTGTGAGGGTGTGATGTAGGGGGTTAAAAATTTAAGAAAGTATTGGCAATTGGGGTTCTGGGCTGGTATTCTATGGTTGGCTAAGCGGCCATGACATAGAAGAAATTGTTAGTCAAAGATTGTTGCAAAGGACGTGCGTATGTTATTCGTACTCAGTGAGATTAAGTTAATCGTCCTGAAAGATTAAGGGAGCTTGTTTTTCGGGTCATCTCTCCTCTCTTTGGTATTTGGGTATCTGTCTATCTTTAGTGAAAGTTTTTGGGGGGGTCTGATATAGCTTTTTTTGTTTTTCTAATATTTTGATCTTCGCGACTCCCATAGAGTGTGGTATCTGTTTATTGTGACGTTGTCTGGTTCCTCTCTTGAGTTGTGGGTGGAGTTATTCCTCAATTTTTTGAAACTTTGGACTAAACGGTTGTCAAAATGTCCGACGTACCTATATACCGGAAAAAATAGATGGCCCGTACGGGGGGGTGGTGGTGTCCAGATGTTAACAAAATGGGTGAGGCTTCGGTGTGTGTTGTGAAACTTTAAGGAAATAAAAAAAAAAATGCAACGACTCGGGTGTAGGAAATGGGTTCGAAGCAAGGAGCAAAGCGAACCTATAAAATCAGCCCCCTCCAAACAAAAAAAAAAACGAAGGAAAGAAAACTAAAAAAAAATTGGCTGTTTACTTGTTTTAGGTTCGTACGTTGTGGTCAAACATTACCTCCCTTACCTTGGAACTGGTGCGGGTGTTTTCGGTTCGAGCGAGTATCCGGGGTATTGCTTTGTGTGCTGTGTCGGTCTTTTTGGTTTTTGTTTGGGGTTCTTTTGGTATTGACATAGTTGAATAATAACTGTTCTCTGTTGATTTCATCGTCAGTTTTTTCAACGTGTTGGGTTGGTGCTGTCCCCGTGGGGATCGTTTCGATCCATTGTTCAATTGGAGCCCGGCGTAGGAAAATGGTCGATGAACTGAAGCCGTGAAAAAGGCCACGGACAATGTTCAAGGACCGCCTAGTACTCTTCAGCAAAAAATGAAGTTTTTTGCACATTAGAGGAAAGTTGGGGACTGCCATTGTCAGGGATTTTTGTTATTTTAATTTTCTCAAAGTGGGTTTTTACTAACAATTTTTTTTTTTATTTAGTATGCAAAAATCTTGGACGTCAGTTCATGTCTATTTTTATCGTGTATAAGGGGATATTTCTGTTTGGGTAAAACCTTAGCGGGGTTGTTTCAGGGGTTTTAACAGATGTTTGGGGGTTTCGCCCCAGTTCCACCTTTGTTTTTCGGGTGTCGGTCAAGGTGGTTAAGCAATTTTTTTCAACAGTTCTATGTGCTTTGGGTGGGGAAAGGTTCAAGGTCTTGTCAATGGGGTGGGTAAGTGGCGCAATCCGCGCCTGATGTTTTTGAGTCTGTACGTGTGCTTATGTAAGCCGTCATGAGGCTGATATCTGCGCCCTTTTGTAACTATAGATACGCTAAAACTCCTATGGGGCCTACGGTGTATGGATAAAAAATTTATGGAAAAAAAAAAGTTGGTCTTTTGCATGATTGTGGAATGAACCATCGGGGAGCGGGAAGGTGCTTGTTGTTTGGGGGGGGAATGGGGGGCGACAAAAATGTATTTCGAAGGTTATGCCTCTGTGTGTGTTTTTGGTTTGTGGTGTGTATTGTTCGGCGCTTTGGCCAATTTGTAGGAAAGTGCAATTTAATGGTTGAACTTACTGCAAGGGGGGGGGAGGCTAAAGGAATAGCCCAGAAAAAATGCTATGGCCATTTTGCCCAGTACAGTGAAAAAAAATCCAATGTTACGTAGGGGGGGGAAATGAGAGGGGGAATGGGTTGACGGGAACCATTCGTGCTAAACAGATGGATAA
>Ga0179593_1522660_pt1:5000-11904 | contig 11904 bp, 20 predicted proteins | sample CZODoug2_1_08_16_FD_185931 | JGI IMG/M metagenome (GOLD analysis project Ga0179593, IMG submission 185931) | Vadose zone soil fungal communities from Angelo Coast Range Reserve, California, USA - CZODoug2_1_08_16fungal (PacBio error correction) | ecosystem: Environmental > Terrestrial...
AGTGGGGGGGGGGAGGGGGGGGGGGGGGGGGGGGTGATTTGGAGGGGGGGAGGGGGGAGGGAGGGGGGGGGGGGGGGGGAGGGGGGGGGGGGGTGGGGGGGGGGGGGAGGGGAGGCGGGGGGTGGGGGGTGGGGGGGGGGGGGGGGGGGGGGGCGGTGGGGTGGGGGGGGAGGGTGTGGAGGGGGGGGGGGGGGGGGGTGTTGGTTGGGGGGAGGGGGGGGGGGGGGGCGGGGGGGAGGGGGGGGGGGGGGGGGGGGGGAGGCGAGGGGGGGGTGGGGAGGGGTGGGGGTAGGGGGGGGGGGGGCGGGGTGGGGGGGGGTTAAGGGGGAGTGGGGGGGGGGGGGGGGGGGGAGGAGTGGGGGGGGGGGGGGAGGGGGGGGGGGGAGGGGGGGGGGAGGGAGGGGGGGGGAGGGTGGGGGGGGGGGGAGGGGGAGGGGGGGGGGGGTTTGGGGTGTGTGTTGGGGGTGGGGGGGGGGGGGGAGGGAGAGGAAGGAGGGGGGGGGGGGGGGGGGGGGGGGGGGTTGAGAGGGGTTGGGGGGGGGGGGGGGGGGTTTGAGGGGTGGGGGGGGGGGGGGGGGGAGGGGGGGTGGTTGTGTTGGAGGTGGGGGGGGGGGGGGGGGGGGGGGTGGGGGGGGGGGGGGGGGGGGGGGGGGGGGGGGGGGAGGTTTGAAGCGGGGGGGGGGGTGGAGGGGGGTGGGGGGGAGTGGTGTTTGGGGGGGAGGGGGGGGGTGGTTGTGTTAAAAGGGGAGAGGGGGTGGGGGGGGGGGGGGGGAGATGGGGGGACGGGGGGGGGGGGGGGGGGGGGGGGGGGGGGGGTTTGGTTGGAGGGGGGGGGGGAGGGGGGGGGGGGGGGGGGGAGAGAAGGAAGAAAAAGGGGGGGGGGGGGGGGGGGGGGGGTTTGTGAGAGAAGGGAGAGGAGGGTGGGGGGGGGGGGAGGGGGGAGGGGGGGGGGGTGGGGGGAGGGGGGGGGGGGGGGGGGGTGAGGGGTGTGTTTGGGGGGGGGGGGGGGGGGGGGGGGGGGTAGGGGGGGGTGGGGATGGGGTGGTGAGTGGGGGGGGGGGGGGGGGGGGGGGGGGGGGGGGGGGGTTGTGTGGGGGGGGGTGGGGTTGGGTGGGGGGGGGGGGGGGGGTGAGTGTGGGGCGGGGGGGGGGGGGGGGTGTGTTGGGGTGTTGGGGTTGGTGCGGGGTGGAGATGGGGCGGTTGTAGGGAGGGGTGGGATCGAGGCTGAGAGGAAGCGGAAGGGTGGGATGGGTGGGGGTCGGGGTTTGCGTGTTGTTTGGGGGGGGGGGAGTGTGTGTTGGTTGGGGGAGGCTGGGCGTGGGTTTGGTTGAGGGGGTTGTGGGGGTGGGGGGGGAGGGCGGGAGGGTGTGGAGGGGGTGGGAGGGGGGGGGGAAAAGGAGGGGGAGGGGGGGTGGGGGGGGGGGGGTGGGGGGTGGGGGGTGGTTGGGGGGGGGGGGGGGGGGGGGGTGGGGGTGGGAGGTAGTGGGGTTGGTGGGGTGGGGGGTGGGAGTGTTGTTGGGGGGGGGGGGGGGGGGAGAGGGGGGAGGGGGGGGGGGGGGAGGGTGTGGGGGTTAGGGGGGGGGGGGGGAGGTGGGTGGGGGGTGGGGGTGGGGGGAGGGAGGGGGGGGGGGGGTGGGGGTGGTGGGGGGGGGGGGGGTGGGGGGGAGGGGAAGGAGAGATGTGGAGGTGTGAGGGGGGGGTGGGGAGGGGAAGGGGTGGGTAGGGGGGGGAGGGCGGGAGGGAGATGGGGGTGGGGTGGGGGGGGGAGGGAGGGGGGGAGGGGGGGGGGGTGGGGGGTTGGTGTGGTGGTTGGGGGGGGTGGGGGGGGGGGGGTGGGGGATGGAGGGGGGGGGGGGGGGGGGTGGGGGGTTGTGGAGGAGGAAAAGGGGGGGGGTGGGGGGAGGGGAACAGTGGGTGGGGGGAGGTGTGGGGGGGGGGGGGGGGGGGTGGTGGTTTTGATTTGGTGGGGTCCCTAGAAGGGGGAGGGGGCGGGGGGTGGGGAGAGCTGGGGGTGATGACTGGGAAGGGAGGGGGGGGGGGGGGGGGGGGGGGGGGGGGGTGGGCGGGGGGGGGGGGGGGGGGGGGGGGGTGGGGTGGGTGTGGAAGGTGACGTGAGGGGTACTAAATGGTGGGGAAGGGGCGGGGAGGGGAAGCGGAAAGAGAGAGGCGAGGAAAGGAGAGTCTAAGGGGGGGCTGTGGGGGGGGCGGCGTGCGAAGGGGGGGGGGGGGGCGGGGGTGTGCGGGGTCTGTGGAGGCGCGGGCGGGGGGTCGCGGGCGGGGAGTGGGGGGGGGGGCGTCCGGGGGGAAGGGGGCGGGGGGCGGGGGGGGGGCCAGTTATGTGGGGTGGGGGGGGGAAAATGGGGGTGGAGGGGGGGGGGGGGTGGGTGGGGCGGAGGGGTGGGAAGGGGGGGGGGGAGGCGGGCGGAAAGGTTTGTGGAGGTACCTTCACAAGCGGGGGGCGCTCGCAATAGATTAGTTCGTGCGCTCGTGGGGGGGGATGGTTTTCCATGGCACTCGGGCGACAGGTCGGAGGAGGAGGGGGGGGAGGGGTGTGGGCGAGCAGTCTCTGAGCCAAAGGACTCGCGGTGGAAGGTGGGGGGGGGGGGTTAGGGGTGATGTGGTGACGAGTTGCAAGGTTATCGAAACAGAGGGGGGAAGTATGGCGACGACTGCACTGTGGGGGGGGGAGGTTTGGAACACCGGACCGCCCCTGAGCCGGGTGGGCGGGGGGGGGGGAGGGGGGGGGGGGGGGGGGGTGGAAGGGGGGGGGGGGGGGGGGGGGGGGGGGGGGGGGGGGGGGGGGGGGGGGGGGGGGGGGGGGGGGGGGGGGAGGGGGGGGGGGGGGGGGGGGGGGGGGGGGGATGGGGGGGGGGGGGGGGGGGGGGGGGGGGGGGGGGGGAGGAACGTGGGTGGGGGGGGTGCAGGGTGGGCGGGGCGCGTATGCAGGCGGGGGGGGGGGGGGGGGGTGCGGGGGGGTGGGGGGGGGGGTGGGGGGGGGGGGGGGGGGGGGGGTGGGGGGGGGGGGGGGGGGGGGGGGAGCGAAGTAGAGGGGGGGGAATGGGTGGGGGGGGAGGGGGGGGGGGGGGGGGGGGTTGGTGGGGGGGGGGGGGGGGGGGGTGGGGGGGGGGAGGGGGGGGGTGAGTGGGGGGGAGGGGGGGTGTTGGGGGGGGGGGGGGGGGGGGGGGGGGGGGGGGGGGGGGGGGGGGGGGGGGGATGTGGAAGGTGGGGGACAGAGTATAGAGGGGGAGGGGGGGGGGGAGGGGGCGGGGGGGTGGGGGGGGGAGGGGGGGGGGGGGGGCATGGGGGGAGGACGGAGGGGGCGGGAGGGGTCTGCCCGGGGGAGGACGTGTTGTCGTAGAGGACGTCGGCGCGTGCTGGGGAGTTGGGGGAACCCTGGGGTAGGGGGGGGTGCACTCGCGCGCTAAAACGGGTGGGGGGGGGTGCGCCGCGCAGTGCGTGATGGTCCTTTGACGTGTGTCCGCCATTCCCCATTTGGGGGTGGGGGATGTGCGGCGGGGAGTGGGGAGGGAGGGTCTATTTCTTGGGGGGTTGCTGGCGGGCGCGGGTCTTCAAAGTTTGCCTGGGAGATTGGTGGTGTGCCACTCTGCGCGCGGAGTGCAGGAGTCTAGTGGTGGAGGCGGGTGTGGGGGGTGTGGGGGCGGGTAGAAAGTGGGTATTCGCTGTGGATGTTTCGTGGGTGGTGTGGGGGGGAGGGGGATGGGGTGGGGGGGGGGACTGCTGGGAGTGTGAGTCTATGTGTCAAAAACGCGCAACGCATTAAGCAACCAGACGTGTAAATATGCCGTGGGAACACATTGAAGTGCTATTGAGGTATGCCGAGGAAAAATTGAGGGGGATTGATGAAAGTCGGACGGAGGGAGTCGAGCGGTGAAACAGGTGTCGAGGTTGGAAAAGAAAGCCAAGGTGAGAGATCGTTCAGCCTTCAAAGTTTTACAAAGTGTGAAAAGGAAGGAGTGAAATTGCCCGGCCAAACCAGAAAACAACCAAAAGAAATGGCTGTTTGCGAACAGAAGAAACACCCGGCAGTAATGCAAAGGGTGAAAGGAAATGTACGTTTTTTCTTCACAATACTGATTCAACTATGGGAGGAAGTCAACGGAACGACAGCGTTCAAGCCAGAAAACATTGGGAGGAGGGGGGATAGGGAACGAGAGTCAGAGGGAGCCGACTCTCCAGTGCTCAGGGATGGGGAAAAACCGGGAAAAAGGCAGAGCAAGCATTCGGTGCAAAGAGTCAAACCCCAATTTCATGCTGTGGGGGGACTTTGGTGGTGGAGCGCAATCTATAATCTATCCAACTACGCAAAAGAAAAAAATTGGATGTAAATTTCGACTTTGGCAAGCGGAGGCCAACACGACACCGAGTACCGATGCTCGACTCACACGACACCAACAAAGGAATAATCAAATAACTAAATGGGAGAAGGACGCACTCTCGACAGACATTCAACTTCGCGGCGCGGGACTGACCGACTGGGACACGTAACACTCCAAAAATTAAATGTCATGAAAAGAGGTCGCGCTGAGGAAAATGTCACGACATCGCATAAAACAGGGCATCCAGGGCCCTTGAGTAAGCGAGAGCGAACAGATGTGACGAGGCTCATTCGGTTAGGGACTACGGGCACAGGACTCCTCACTAGGTTGTCGCGAATACCTGTTTAAAAAAAACTCACGAGGTGTAGAGTGAAATGGGTCCGAGGAATAGAACGAAGCGATGGCAGACTCCCTGAAGACTAAATCACTGCTTACGCGAACTAGCGGGGAATAGAACCGCGCAGAGGGCTTACATCTTCGAAGGATTGGGGAGAGTCAGTAAACGGGAAGGAAGAAAGGGGGCGGGAGTTTGGATTCCGCTTTTAACTGGAAAAAAGCCTAGAATCTTTAACCCTTCCGGCCGGAAAGAAAAATTAGCGAAGGAGCAAATCTTTGTGCTCAGGTGAATAGCGGCCTCAGTGACCACAAACACTCAGTGATGCACCAGCAGGGCATCGAATAATCCTGGAAAGTCAAAAGAGAGAGACGTTCTTGTTTGGGAGAACGCAGGCGAAAAGCCCTTCTAAACCGAAAAGGAAAAAGGTGTCAACGGCAAATTGGGGTCTATTGCCAGAGGGTCTCATCAAACGGTTAACTGCAGGGAGAACACTACGTGGGGGGTATAGCTTTATGCGAAAGAGGTCAGCGGTTGATACGGGAGGGGACCTGAAGATGATGCCCATCTGTGACTGAGAGGGGGAGCATTTGGGGCTACCTGAGTCTACATTCTTAGGGTCGCCAACTCCGTAATCAAAACAAAGCGTTGCCGGATCACTTCACGATCCGCAAGAGTTCTGCAGAAACGGGGGAAGGGATGCACATCGAAGAGAAACCCCTATTTTGCAGAGGGAAGAAAATAGCGAGCCGGCTGGAATGTGACCGAATCGAGGGGGGGTTGGGGGGCCGGATTCTGCCACGCGCCAAAGAAAAGATGGGGGAAACGAGACAATTGACTAGTGCGACGAATCAACCGGGACGATAAGATGAAAACAACAACACGAGGGAGGAGGAAAAAGGGGGGAGAGATAGCGCGTTTGATGACTGAGGGGGACGACCGGGGGGAAAGGGAGCAGGGGTGCATGTGGCGTCAATCAGATCCGTCATGCAAAGGTTTCCACAATCATTGACCGACCTTGCTCGGATCTTCAAAGAGCAATATTGGGGCTGCTTCTATGATGATAGGCCATCCGGTACACGGGGAAAAGGGCTATCTTATTCGTGAAATACGAAGTGAGCAAACGGGGCCGGGACTGGGACTCAACGGTACGAGCGGGGGGTAGCGAATCTTGAATGTAGAACCATATGTGACAAAAAAACATGCGAGGGAGATTACAACAGAATGGGGGGATAACTAATTGCCCTTCCAGAAGAAACGCGCGGACGCCGGAAAGGAGAGTCTCACGGGGGTCCCGACGATTGGGTGATAGCCGGAGTAATTGGAGGACAATTCATGAGACATTTCAAAGGCGGGGGAAGGGAGATGAAGGTGTCGCTACGGGATGATACCGGATGTTCGAACATAAAGGGCGGGATGAAAGAATAAGGCTCTGTGGGACTTATGCGATTAGAGGAAGGCTGCTTGTTGAGAAGGGGTGCTTGGTCATTAGCGCACCTATTCACATCATGCAAGGAACCAGAGGGGGGAGGGGGGGACTTCGGGGAATCGAAAGGAAGGGGAAACTTAAAGCCGGCGCCGGTCGGAGTTGGAAGAGCTAAGAGATGGAGCACCAAAAAATTAAACAAAGCCGCCAGGGGAGGAAGGGGACACTGAAACAGGAACGGACAATTCAGAACGAGCACTTCTTCTGCGTGTTCAGGCAACACGATCAGGGCAGGAGTACGTTCAGTCATTTCAGTCATCAAAGCGCTGGGAATTCCAGACATGTCGAATCCCATCGAACGCACTTGTTCGGGAGGGGGGGGGTAAGGACAAAAAGTCCCCGATTGGGAGGACAAGGAAGCAATAAAAAAAGAGGACCTAGAACACTAATGCCAGTATCTTAAGGCAATGGGATGACCGTCGTAAGCAGCCCGTCAAAAGAGGGAAACTGGGCCAGGGGGCTAGGAGGTCATTGCACAGGGGGATGGGTCTCAAGATGTCTATGCTCGGGGGAAACTGTTTAGTTGATTATGGATCCGTGGCGCGTTGAGTCGAGCTGGACTGCGGGTGAGTGGCCGAGAAGCCACCGGTGGATTCCAATTTTGTAAGTTTGAAGAAAGAAGAAATGAAGGCAAAGACCCCACAAGACCAAAGTGTGGTGTGGCGCCAGAAAGAGAGAACGGGATGATGAGAAATACTATTCCGGTTTGTGGACCCATCTGCCGGGGGGGAAGGGCTCGAAAAAGCT
>Ga0179593_1611293_pt1 | contig 11904 bp, 13 predicted proteins | sample CZODoug2_1_08_16_FD_185931 | JGI IMG/M metagenome (GOLD analysis project Ga0179593, IMG submission 185931) | Vadose zone soil fungal communities from Angelo Coast Range Reserve, California, USA - CZODoug2_1_08_16fungal (PacBio error correction) | ecosystem: Environmental > Terrestrial > Soil >...
TCAAAGAATAAAAAGAGTTGTCAGAGAAAAGTAGATTAGCGGCCAAGGAGTGAGGCGTTTGAGGGACAAAAAAAAGATGAGAAAAAGGGGGCCTCCCCACCAGAGGGGAAAGGAGGGGACTAGATCAGACAAAAGAACTCAAAGACAAAAACAGCCACCGGAGAAAGAGGAAGTCCACGTCTGAGGTAAACCAAAGAGAGAAATCGCAAAACACAAAACACCCAAGGTTCTGAGGAAAAAGAGAGGTATCACACACTAAAAAAAAAAAACGAGGGAACTCTAATGTGGGGTAGCAACTCTCCTGCGGAAAAAGGAATAAGAAAAAAAATTCGGGACGGCACTCACAGTGGAGCCTGATCAACACACCTTCAAACCGCAGGGGAAAAAAGAAGTCAAGATCGTTAAGAAGCTTGAAGGATTGGCAAGGGTCTTATAGGGGGAAACGGACATACCCCGTCAAAATGGAAAAAAGTGACCAAAAGGGGACCTAGTATCCTTCAGTGTAATGAGTGGGTGGAATTCGCCAAAAAAGGGCCAGTTCCAGCAAGATGGAACTCAATGAAATGAGGGGGGGAGGTCCGTCGGAACCGTTTGGAGGGAAACAAAAACCCCCAAAACCCCCAAAACACCCCACCCCCCCCCCCACCAAAAAACCCAAAACATGTTGTGGGGTCCTGGGGCTCCTTTAGGAATATCATCAAAAAAGACTGACTCGCCCGAAGACAAGGGGGAAGGGGTAGTCAACATCCCTTAAAAAAAAAAAAAAATCGAAGACAATTTTTGACCGCTGGGTCAAAAGCCCGGATACATAAAACAAGGCGCAGACTATCTTTTCAAACCAAAGAACTACCAAACGGCCAACTTGGCACTGTCAACCTTCGGAGGGACTGAGTTGGCGCAAGCGGGAAAGCCCAAAGAGAGAGCCCACACCCCGGGGGCGTCCGATGTCATCAAGAATTTAAATGTCAGTGGGAGCTGGAAAAGGAAGGTCAACCAAATTAGGGCACAAAAAAAAAAAAGAATCCTGGTGAAGAAAGGTCTTCGATTTTTCGCGGAAAAAAAGATTAGAGATGGGGGTAGGAAAAGGGGCACGGGGGCCGTCCTCCGAACCGCGTGACGAGGGAAGGAAAAAGTAACAGGGTTTCTCAAGCCCGGTACAAAAGGGGCAAATCCGGTGAGAAAAAACAGGAAGCAATAAAAGCGGACCCGAAAGCTTGGTTGGAAAAGGGAATGGGGGGGGACTCATACGCAAGCCAAAGGGGGCCACAAAGGAAGAAAGAAGACGACCGGTGAAAACGGTTTCCGCTAGAAGAAGGAAATAAAAAAATAACAAGTGCGAAACTGACGAAGGAAAGAGAGATCTGGTGACATAAAAAAGAGGCCGCAACCGAAAAAAAAATCGAGGGGGGAGTATCCCCGTGGGAGGGGGAGATAAAGCCCAATTACGGGAAGGAAGGAACCCTTCCAAAGTGCAAACAAGTGCCGCAGAAAATGAAAAGAGCGTCCTCGGCGGTGGGGATCAAAGAGTTCATACGATTTGCTCAGGAACAGTAAGAAAAAGACAAAGTGGTTTTCCGAACAATGGGGAGCGCGACAAAAAAAAAACTGAAGGGGAAACGGACCCGGTGACGATATTAAAAAAGGGGGCTCCCGGGCGTTGGAAAACCAGTAGAACGAGAGTCGTATGGCCCAGGCCCGAACAAAGGTCATGGATGGGGGAAAAAAAAGGGGGGGCAGAGGGGGACGGGGGGTTCCACAACAAAGGAAAAGGTGGGAAAAAGCAAAGGTCGTGGCGGCAAAAGCTTGATCTTACCAGAAAAAAAGCCGAAAAAAAGCACCACAAGGAAAAAGGATCGAATGAGGGGGGGAAAGGGGACAACAGTGACCAGAAGCCGCGCGTGGGGTGGAATAAAAGGGTCAAAGGGGCGGGGGCTGGGAAAGCCGGCTAACCCTGTGAAGACTGGAGGAGGGGGGCAAAAAAAAACAGAAAACGATATGTTCGGACGCTGAGGGACGAAGTAAGGGGGCAGAAAAGCAGAAAAAAAAAGAAACTGAGCGTGCGGAGACAAAAATAAAAAGAAAAAATGCCAAAAAGGGGAAAAAGGCAGTTTCCTTCAGGACCGCGGGAAACAAAAAATCGTGTTTTTGGTCACGGTACTGACCGAGGAGCCTGGCACGCTGACAAAAAAGAAAAACCTCCTCCTGAACGAAGGAGGCGGGGCCGCGCAAAAACCAAAGGCGTGAAAATAAAAAAGATAGAAAGACAAGCACAAAACTAGTCCACTGAATAACACCAAATGGGGTCCTAGTGTGAAGCAAGGGGGAAGGCTCAGGAACCACGGAGGGGCCCCACGTGAACTAACTTTCACCGAAGAAAGAAAAAAAAACCAGAAAAAAGGGGAAATCCCGAGTTTCAGGCTAAGGGAAAAAATAACCCCACCCCAGGAACCGGCGGACAGCCCGAGGGCCAAAGACTCAAAAATTGGCTGTTACATTTTGGACGAGGGGACGATCGAAACAACAAACGTATTGGAAAGAAAAACGATGCACAGGTCACGAACAGAACCATCCTTGGGGGGGGGGGAGCAAAAGAAAAAACGGTGAATTCTGGGGGGTATGGGGAGCAGGAGGTTTTCTTCGAAACGGTCAAAGGAAGGCTTGAGAGAAGGGAATTAGAAGTCAACGGCTTCCCTAGGAGTGCGAAGGAAGGTCAAAGGATTAAGGTGGAGGAGTCAGGGTGTGCAGTTGGGGGTCTAGGATTACGTGGCTAAAAGCCCTCGGCAAACGCCGACAGGGAGAGCAGGCGCTTCCGTTATGGGGGGATGGTGACAAGGCACAGCTCCAAAGAGGAAGTGTGTGTCTTTGCAGGTCGTGATGACCCTCGGCGGGAAGGACTTCGAAAGGAACATTTATTTAGGCCCTGAACGAAAAACAGAGCGAAATGAAATTGCCTGAGCGTTCGCGCACACTCGGGGGGGACGGTGATTTCGCTGGGAATGTCGAACCGCACTTGGGCCGCGCAAAACGGGCAAGCACGCAGTCACCCGGGGGGAAAGTTTGAGGTAGCGCAAGTGGCTATCCATTGAATTTTTGGGCAAAATCCTGGAATGACAGAAAGTGTCTGCAAAATAAAAAAAAAAAAAAATGGTCAGAAGTCTGGTGGAACCCACCATCGAGAAACCACCAAAAAAAAGGCGCAAAAGGGTCCAGAGCCAAAAAAACGGAACGTGGTTCCGGCAAGGGGGAAAACCAAGACTGCCCACTGCGAGGACTGCAATCAAATCTCTGGGGGTAAGGGACCATAATAAAGTGTTTCTGCGACAAAAAGAGGGGTCAAAAAAAAGGGGGTTCAAAATTCTTATGAGTGGAAATGACGGAAGGTCGATCCCAAAGGCCAACGCCTCGGCATCGGATCGTTTGGAAAATAAAGCACGCAAATCAAAACAGGATTGTTCAGGGTCCAAGAACCAGAAAAAAAGGGGGGAAAAGGGGTCGATCGAGAAATGAACACAAACCAAGGCTTCGGCTGGTAGGAACTCAAGGTGGCAAAAAATTACCCTGAGTCAGTGCCTTGTGGGGGAGGGGAGAAGAAGGGAGCGAGGTGTCAAGGGGGTCGTGCTTCTTGAAGCCCAATCAAAAATGGTTGGCCTGTCGTTGGTGCGGTAGGCGAGGAAGAAGTTAGCGCAAGCGTGAAAACAAAAGAGAAAAGGGCCAAACCCTCTTTTTGCTCGGGGGAGACAATGCGTGACTGTGTAAAGAGGGAAACGGAAAATGGTTCTCAACCTAGGTCCACCCTCGGAAGAGGGGGGAGACCGGCGCCTTCACACGAAAAAAAGCCTCTCAAACAGCGATCTGGAAAAAAAGAAAAGGGTCTAAAGCGAAATGGCTCACCGGATGGGAAGGGATTGCGGACGGAGGGGGGGCAAGTTTTCAGCACGACAGGGAGATGACCAACATAAGTCAAAACCCCTATGAGGGGAGAGTATAACAGCGAGAAACACTACTAAAAAGGTGGTGGAACCAGCAGTCAAATAAAGAGACAAAGAAAATGATTGAGGGGTAGCCAGGGGCAAAAAAAAAAAAAAGAAAGGGATGTGTAGAGAAGGGGGGATGGTAAGGGAAACGCGGCTCGTTGATGCTGAGGGCGAATAGGGAAATATCCAATGAGCGACCCTTTAGCCAGAATCGAAGCAGATACTGGTAAAAAAAAAAAATTGGCAGCAGGAAAAAGAAAAAACCGTCGTCCCAAGGTCTACAAAACTGAACACGAAGGCAACCGGACAAAAGGGGTTTCGTTCAATTTTGATACTTGGCGTCGTATGTTGGGGGGGGGAAAGGGGAAAAAAAGAAACCAATCGCCGCCGAAAAAGTCACTCCAGGGACCGTTCGGGGCCGAGTAGGACGAGGGGGTTGTAATCCTGAACCGTGGTCAGGCAAAGCAAAAGGAAGGCAAAGTGGGATGAAAGGGGTTTCAGTCCGCCGAAAACAGGAGAAAGGGAAAAGAAACAAGGAAGAGTTGCGGTGAGGGTGGAGAAAAGGGGCCCCTCGAAAAAACTGGGGGCTCGGGCCGGATCGAAAGGGGGAAAAAAGAGATAAAAAAGGGAAACGAAGCCAGTGGAGGATGATGCCGATCTGACAAACATAGGGATGTCAGAAATCGTTGGATGGGCAGAGTAAAGAAAAAAGGAAAAAGTACTTTTTCGCCGTGTGGCAGAAGCACCGCTTGATATGGGTGAGTCGATCTCGGGAAACAAACAAAAAACTTATTAGACAACCCAGGTCACCTTCACTAATAAAAGGGAAGCATAGGGGCTGCATGATAAAGCAGAAAAAAGTTCGTCACTTTTATTGGGTACACTTTAAAAAAAAATTCCCCCGATTTCTGAACTGTGCTGTTCTTGTGTGAGGGAAAACCGGCCAGCAGAATCGCCGAGAGAGGTAAAAAAACTCAAAAATCAGCGGGAAAAGCAATAGTAAAAAATAAAGACCGGCCAAACGACAACAAAAAGGGAGAAAGCGGGAAACCGGACCTCGGTAGGTCCACTAAAAAAACCGAAAGCGAAACAGTAGCCGCCTCCGCGGAGGAAGTGGGATGAAAGTTAGCAAAACTGGGCTTCACACGTGGGAAAACGAAAGGATAAAAAAACAACTCCGCAGGGGACAGGGAAGTTCAATTCTTTAAGTTTTAAAAAAACAAAAAATGTCGGGAGGTTTCCTTTTTTTGGACAGTCAGACTTATAAAAGGAAAGAAACGGCGGGAAAACCAAAAAAAAAGTGAAGAAACAGTGAACAGAAAAAAAAGAAGAGAAGTCAGTGACTTAGTGTTTAACGCTTTAAGGGGAAAAGACTAACAACGGGTCCTTTTTTTTTGGAATGCAAAAGGGAGCTGCTTATTCTGGCCTGTTAAATCACGGAAAACCTAAAGTGGCTCTCGCACAATCGAGTCACTGCAGAAAAATATGCAGACGGGGACTAAAAAACAAAAACAACCGTCGCATGCTCGGGCACCCTAAAGGAGAAAATTGGCATCGCCGGATACCTCAAGGAAATGCTCACAGAATTTCTTCCGAAAGACAGTACCACCCCGGAAAGAGGGGGGTAAATTCGGCGGACGTGCAGGAACGTGGGCGAAGAGCGGAGCCCACATCATGGTGAACGGTGCGGACATCTCAGAGGGGAATCGTCTCAAAATTTCACCTTGCACAGGAGAAGAGAATCGTCCGCAAACAACAAATAAGCCAAGTTTGATCCCTGCAGAACGGATCATCGCTGGAAAAAAAGGGGGAAACTATCATGTGGGGGATGAACGGACGCCTTGAAGAGCTACATGAGGGAGTCGAGGGGAACCAAGTAGTACGGCGTTTTCATCCGCAATTCAGGCAAAACAGGCCCGTAATAAGAACCAGACCGAGAAAAAGGCCCGCAAGCAAGGGGGGGGGGAAGGTGAAAAAATTTGTAAAAAAGGGTTGGCCCTCATGGAAGGCAAAAAAACCAGCAACCTGGAGTGAAATTTCGAAAAGCACGAAAGAACCCCGGCGGGGAAAAAAGGCCGGGAAAAAAAAGACCTCCAGTTAATTACGGAAATCTGGGGGTCGGGCGGCCGAGTTATCCGTGGAAAGAACGAGGGTAGGAAGATTGAAGGGGGGGGAATAAAAACTTAACAAAAGAAACCAACAACCCGGAAATTACGGGCGGTAAACCCAGGGGGAATTGCAAAGCGGGGATCCGAGGAAAGTAAAGAAGAACCAGGAGGTGCAGGCTGTGATCAAAGTCAACGTCAGACTCAAGCACTCACAAAAAGAACTGGGGGGCGGTCGCGGCACAAATTATGCCGATAACCATCAAAAAGCAAAACCTTATTGCCAAAGGAAATTCAAAAAAGGGGGGAGAAAGGGAATGCGTATTGTGCCAGGCCCAGAATAAGGGGGGTTGGACATTTCTTGTACTAAGGGTCCGAGCCGCTGGCGGGGGGTCGGCTGGTTCCAAAGACTGTACTGCCATCGTCTGTAGGAGGGGAAAAAAATCGTACGCAGGGTCGCACGGAAAAAGAAGGGGAGAGAAGAAAACAACAGAAAATGATCAAAGAAGAAAACCTACGTCACTGTCCATCAGGAGAAGAGCTTGTTGACTGCGTGCCGAGGGGCCGCGCGGAGGGGTCGAAAAACATGGGGTTAATAGGTCAACCAAAGCGAACATCAAAAAGAACGTAGGGGGACCGTACTTAGGCGTTGGACAAACAAAAACTCTAAAGGAAAGCACTGCGAAAGTCAGAGGGGAAAAAAGTAAACAATAAAGAAAGCCCTGAAAAACAGAAAAAACCGGGGGGAACAAAAATTACCAATTTACTAAAAGACGGTGGGGGAAAAAAAAACTGAAAAATTGGCTGCTGTTCACCACAAAAGCCTGAAGCGAAGCCCGCGGCTGCCGGAAAAAGATTGCCCGCCACCAAAACAGGCAGTGGGAAAGAAATAGTGAAACCACAAGCCACAAAAAAAATGAAAACAGGAGGAGCCGGAGGGGAAAAAGGGAAGTGGCAACGGTTGGAAGGCCAACAAAGACAGCAATCCATGAGCAAACAAAGGGACAACGTAGTCCCGAAGAAAGATGTCCAGGGAGTAACGAGCGAGAAAAAAACATAAAAAACACCAAAATCCATGAACCGCGCCCTTGGGCGTTCAAAAAAAAGGCGAGTGTCGGGTCAAAAATTTGGATCCCGATAAATATCTAACAAAAAGGAGGGAAAAGAATAGATGCGCTCGAAACAAAAACAGCCCATCGGACGTTGATTCGTCAAGACATGTTCAGCGGTCTGTCGGGGGGGTGGGGGGGGAGTCAAACACGACGTTGAAAAAAAAATCCCAGGGGCAGGGTATTATAGTTCGGGCCCTCGGCAAGGACAAGAGTTCCAAACGTGAAACCACTTAAGGGGAACAACGGGGTTGAAGATTATTTCTTCGGGGAGGGATTTGAAAAAGAAGATCTCAGTCTTAAAAAAGGGCTAATGGTTGAAATCAAAAAGAGAGTGCAGGCGCTCGGGAAGGAGGAAAGAGTCGGGGGATGGAACAGCGAAAAGCAGCAGGAAAAAAAGGAAGGGGTGGAGTACACGTTGCGGTAATGATTGAACGGGGAAAAGCATTTTCTGTATGGTGGCAAGCACGATCAAAAGAGAGAACGCCCATAAAAAGTGAGGCGGGAAGAACACAGCAGTCCCCAAAATAAGTCCGGGGATGCTCTGAGGAGACGTTGAACCACCAAAAAGGTTTTTCGCGCGCACTGGCGCAGCAGCAGCGGCGTCGAGGTTGTCTGTCAGGGTAAAAAGGAAAAATTGGTCAGGTGGGGGGGTCGCGCCGAGTATAGGACCAAAATCGTTGGCCCGTCAAAGGGGGCTCCACACGACCGAATGCAGCAAAGTTGTGACGAAAAGCCGGGGGGGGAGAACAACAAACCCGGGCACGCGGGGGGAAAGGAGTCCAGAACCTTTTGTTGGGATCGACGTGATGGGAAAGGGCAAAATACGCAATCTAGGGAAATTCCACGAAAATAAAGAACCGGAATATCGCCTGGGGTATCAAAAGAAGTTGTCGCGCTCCTTGGGGGAAACATTTGTTTGCAGGGAACTAAAGGGCCTACGAACTACGGGGGAATCGGGCGGAACACGCCGACTTACAGGGGACAGCAGCCGATTCCCAAAGTAGTCGCAAAAAACGCCAACCCTTTGGGCACTGGGACATCTCCTGAAGGACCCAGTCCGGGGTAGTGGGGGGGGTCAAGTCCTGGCAAGACCAATTTCGAGGCCTTGATGTGAAAGAGGACCGGGAACAAAGATTGACCGTATATTAAAGAAGGCATTCGCCCTTGATCGGGAAAGCACAAGTGGGAAAAATTCGTTTCGCAATACCTCCTAAGGGGGGGACTTTCAGAGGAGGACGAGAGGCCAACATTATAAAAAACAAGGGGGAAAACAAAAAACACGCGACGGGCGCGGGGGGGGGAAAAGCCAGGGGGGATTATAGCACATGGATGTGTAAAGGATAACCCGTTAATATGGGGGGGAAATTAACAAAAGCGCGGTTCGAACGAATTCCAGGAAAAACTGTGACCAAACATGGGCCAGCGATCTGTAGGGCCCACTTGCTTCCCGCGAACGCGAGAAAAACGGTTTGCTGGATTGAGACCTACTGTGGACAGGTCCAGCACTGAAAGGAGAACTGATTCAGAGAACACAAAAGAGACCAAAGAACCAGGATGGGGCTTCGATATTGGGCGGAGGAAAAGAAGCCGCAAAGGGGTGAACCAGAAAAAGCGAGACGAAAGAGGCATTAGGATGTATCCGGGGACGTCAAAAGGAAAGCAAAATGGCGAGGGGCAGTAAAAAAAACTACTCCAAAAAGAAAAGTTCAGGAGAAGGGAAGTCAGGGCGAAATTCGACGAATAGTGGGGAAGAACGGTGTTAAAAGAACGGCCATAATCCAGCCCAGGGAAAGGATCCGCGGACAAAAAAAAAACATTAATCTAGGTAGGGAAAAGGGCAAAAAAGCGTGGTAACCAAAAGGCACGTAGAAAAAAACCGCACTGTTTCGTCAAATTTTAAGGGCCGTTTTTTTGGGCGAATTTTAAAATTACATAAAAGGGCAAGCAAGGCCCACGTCAAGGATGGGGGGAAGAGGGGCGGAAAGAGGTTGGGGAATCAAGTCCGCCCAAAAGGCTAATAATTGTGCTACAGGAGACAGAGCCCGCCGCAAGGGAGCGGGAAACCGCGAGGAAGAGTGGTTGGGGGGGGTGGGAATCCGATAAGCCGTGCCCTCACGAAAGGTGTCGTGTCCGGATCGAAGTGAGGAGAAGCAGGGAGAGAGCCGCGTTGCGAAAGTGTGGATCTCAGGACAAGGGGAGCAAAAGGGAATGGGCAGTCTCGGGGAAATAAAGAAGGACAGAAGTGTTCGAGAATATGCGGCCGAGGGTGTTGGTGAATCATAAACAAAAAACACTGAAGATATAGAAGAAAGGAATAAAACTAAATTCAAAAATCTTTGAAAACAATGCGGCCAAGTCCCTCGCGGAATAAAAAAAAAACTTGGAGAGGCCCAGTTCCCCTATTTCAGCAGCAAAATTCAACTTGAGGGGGGAGAAAAAAATTCAGCGCAAGCAAAAGAAGAAAAAACTCATCTCTTGTCAAAACGAAAAAAAAGAACCGGCCAACTACGAAAGGGGGGGAGACTTAAAACCGGGTAGTGAAAACGCGAAGCTTTAACACCTAAAAACACAGATTACGCTGGGGAGGCACCTCCGAATGCCGGACTTCAGATTAGGACCAACTTCATCAGGGCAAAACCGTGAATCGGGCCGGACGGATAAAAAAACTCAGCACACCATAGGGGGCCCTACGCAAGAAAAATCGGAATGGAAGAGGAGATGGCCAATTTTTCTGGGGTAATAAAAAAAAAGTCACCGTCAAAAAGACGTCCCAGGGCCCAAAAGTGAGAAAGGAGGGTGACGTGAACGCTTGTGAGGAAGGGGGGGAGAAAGAAAAGGTTCCGCTGGGTTCCTCTGAAAGAGAACCTTGGAAGGGAGAAAGCCGTTCTCGGTATAGAAAAAACCCTCAGAAATCTCCGAAACAAACTAGGCGCGAAAAACACGGACGCACTGCAGCATAAAAAACGAGAAAGGGAGAAAAACAAAAAACCCGGTACGCCATGCCTCAGGGGAAAACCCCTTTTTTTCGCCCCAGAATAACAGGGGGAGGGTTGGAGGTCCGGATAATCCTCAGAAACTAAGCTTTACCGCTACTAGAAAAATTCTTACACGCTGCTGCCTGGGGGGACACCAGGAGGTTGAGGCTTGTTAAAGGGCTCGGAGGAGCCAAAAATCAAAACTGGGCTCTGGTGTCTTTGATCGCTGGAATCAATTTAGCAATGGATGAACCTGGGGCAAAAAAAGGTATTCTCAAGAGGAGGGACCTCAAATAAAAAAGGAAACGGTAAGCCATTCTTCTCGGTTCTTCGGGAACCAGGCTCCAGGGATGAGATTTGGTGCATAAAGGACGGGAAGGCGCATCTCCGAAAAACAAAGCGGAGGACGGGGCGACATTTATTAACTTAACGGTTAGAACAAAACAAAATAAGTCAAAAATAAACCCCCTGAAAGCGGGAAGTCAAGACAAGGCAGAAAAGGGGACAATGGCCTAAAATGTGGACCGACAAAAAAGAAAAAACCACATGGGGATGGAGACGTGGAGAGAAAGCAAAAGAAAAAAAAAAAAACTCTGTAACTTTCAAATATCGAAAAGTGAAAGGAATAGACGGGGGGAAATCTGGAGGACCGTATACATAGTGGCGTGATGGAAGGTGGAGAACCCGGTGGGAAGGAAAAAGTAAAAAAAAGGGGTCGGGAGAATGCACCATCACAAAGGGCGGATGAAACGAAGGAAACAGGCGGCGGCGGAAAGGCAAGATCTGGGGAAGAGATGAAATCATACGAAGTCGCATTATAAAGAAAACTACAATTGGTTGAGGAAAACTCGTGGCGGAGCGCACAAATAGAGTCTGGCCGATACCAGGGCGAGCTTCCAGGGGGGGGCCATTGCCAAAGTAAATCCCAAGCCGATGCGTATGGGCCCCGTACAGACGACCGGGTTTCTGGGGCTCTGGCAAGTGGGAGGGTGGTAAAAGGCTGGGTAAAAAAAACTTTTAAAAACAAACTCTGCTCCTGAACGGAATAACACTCGGACTAGAAGAAAGAGAGAGGCCGCACACCTTCCAAATGAAAAAAAATTCGGGCTACCGCCAACGACCAGCGGTGGGCGCGGGACGGCCCGCAAGGCGTAAAAACTAAAACGTAAGGACGTCGCCGCCCCCGCAGAACGCGAAAAACGATATGGCTGCGGGAAAAAAAAAAACGACCTCACGGAAAGACAAACCACGCTCTGATACGTGACGAAAAGAAATCAATCAGGCAATACTCGGCAACCAAACCACCGAGAGTCATCAGAGAAACGGGGGAAATGTGTGAACGCCTGCTGCGCTGGAAAAAAAACCAAAAAAAAAAAGCAATCCAGGAAAAGCCGCGAGGGGGAAGACTTGCCACAGACGCCACAGCGGGTAAAAAAAATCGTTAAACAAATAAAAAGCGAAGTACCACGAAGAAAAAGTCGAAATAAACCTTAGTGTCCGGAGGGTTGGAGTTTTGCTAAGTTCCCCAGCAAAAGTGCCCGAGGGAAAGTCTCCCGAAGAAATCCCACTGATCAAATGGGGAGGAGATGGGGGAAAAAAATGATAAAACCAACCCAGAAAATCCATGACCGCCCCGCCAAGATCAAGTCGATGGGGCTTTCCAGAAGCGGCATCGTGGAGCAAAAACAAACGAAGGAATGAAAAAAAAAGAGATGAAGGCATGAATGTTTGATTCGTG
>Ga0179593_1296477_pt1 | contig 11903 bp, 12 predicted proteins | sample CZODoug2_1_08_16_FD_185931 | JGI IMG/M metagenome (GOLD analysis project Ga0179593, IMG submission 185931) | Vadose zone soil fungal communities from Angelo Coast Range Reserve, California, USA - CZODoug2_1_08_16fungal (PacBio error correction) | ecosystem: Environmental > Terrestrial > Soil >...
AAGAAATAAGCGTGCCGCAAGGAAGATTAAGTCTCCTTCAACCAAAGAAAAAGGGGAGTAAAAACGCGCCACGGCCTTTGACAAAGAAGAGGAAAGGGCACCCCCAGTAAAACCCCAAGGGGGAAACGGGGGGACCCCCCGACAAGACGTCACCCTACCTAACAGGGGCACTGGGAAAACTGGGGAAAAAGACGTGATCGGACCGAGCCTCGACGCGTCGCCAAGGGTCCAGGAGGGCGCGGGAAGTTAAAAAAGAAGGGGCGAAAACACAAAACTAAGGGCGTTGAGGATGGGGAAGGAGGCGAAACTGCCGAAGACTTATAAAGGAAAAAGAAAGGGGAGCTGCCCGACGGCCGCGGCATTTAAAAAATAATAAGAAAAAGAAAGTGGCAATTACACCAATCAGGAGACACCCTCGGAAGCGAGCGCATTGCGATATCTCCAACCTTCTTTATTAGCGGGCTGTTTGGGCACCGCTCCGTCGAATTCGTGGACAGAAAAAAAGACTGGGGAACGCGGATTGCTTCCGGGGGGACATGGACTCCATTAGGCACAATGCCAACTCAAAAAAAAGAGCAAGGACAAAGGGGGAAAAATCCCAAAGGCAGAGAGATCCGTGTTTCTGCAAGGCGGAACTGTTTCGACTAGCAAAAGGAGGGAACTGAGAATGAGGGGGTCCCGGACCCGAAGCAGGGATTCCGACTGGCTGAGAGGGGGGGGGGAAAACCGGCCGCGCCGGCCATTTTTTCGCGCTGACTTAAAAAAACATTTCATTAAGTCAAAAGCAGAAAGAGGGGCTAATATGGTAAAACAGGATCAGGGAGAGAAGAGACTTAAGTGGGAAAACGCGATGCTGTGCCGCCTATCGAGATTTGCTCTGGTCGGTCCGCCAAAAATACTCTACTCACCGGAAGAGAAGAAACTAAAGGAAGAGGGGAAGACGGGTCGGAAAATCCAAAGCAACCCGGACGAAAAGGAGAGGAAAACGGAAAAAGAAAAAATGTTCCGCCAAGTACGTCGGCGAGCTAAAGGGAGTTTCTCCTATGCGTTCAAAAAAAGAGGAAGTGCCAGACATGATGGGAAGATAAGTCCTGGAAAGACAAACGAGGGAGGGAGAAGGGAGCTCGAAATCACTGGTCTCCGCGGAGTGTTCAAAACGATCCAACCTTATCCTCATTTCTCAGAGGAAGGGAAAAAAGAGTTCTGCACCGGATGATGCATACAGAGGCGGAAATCGGAAATTGACCTCAAAAAACCGGGGATTTGGGGGAGAGAAACCGGACTCTACTTGAATTCACTTCGCGAAAGGTGCTGGAACATCAAGACGAAAAAAAAAGAGTAGGAAGTATATAGAAGAAAACGAGAGAGGAGGGGCGGGAAGTGAGAATCTCCGAAAGAGATTCGCCTACCCGGTTCTGGCGAAATTCGGGGTGGTCATCTTCAACAGCCGGAAAAAAACGCGCGCAAATGCGGATGAGGAAAGTGCGGGGATGGCGGAAAGGGGGAAAGGAAGCGGTTGAACACTGCCATGCGACCATGATATTAAACTATGGAAAAGAAATCTCTGAAGAGTGAGGACTGAGAAAGGAAACTGAACAAAGGGTCATAAAGGGGGTGGCCGCTGTGCCCTCGATCTCAGTCACGGATCGCGGTGAGATCAAAGACGAAGATAAGAGGGTTCTTATGACAGCGAAGAGTAGGATTAGTGTGGAGACAAAGAAAAAGAGGCGAGCGCTGGATGTCCGAAGAGAAAAACTCTTACAGAAGGAACGAGGGCAGGTGGCAGAGCACATAGAAAAGCAAGAAGCAAAGGACAAGGTATTAACAAGCCCTAGAGAGAAGAGAACGGCAGAGCGCCCGCGTTATACGTATTGGGGGATCCAGACAAACGGGAGGGGGACATCGCGAAGGCGCCCTTGCCGACCGTGAAATGGGAGAGAAAATAAGAGCCAAATAAATCTGTCAGGTGAGAAAAGCAGCTCGCCAAGCTGGAAGAATTTCGGAGTCTATGTACCACCACTGTCGAAAGCAGAGCGGGCGAAAACACGCGCTCCGAGCAAAAAGGGAACCAGAAAAGACGTCGGACGGGGAAAGAACAGTTGGCCGAGCGGGTGGAGGGTTCCCCAACCAACTGGAAAGAGGAAAAGGAAAAAGCTACGCACACATGTGAGAGGTGGGTATTGAAGTAAGGAGATAGTGCGAACGGGCTCCAACACCGGGGACAATCCGTCATGGGGGAAGGAAAACACTCGCGTTCCAAAAGATTTTCAGAAAGGGGGGAGACAAGAGTGTCAGAGGGAGGAATCTCGGGTCATCCTCAATACGAAAAAGGCGCGAGGGCCCGGTCATTGCAAAACAATCGGGTCGACTCCAAGAAAGAAGCGCCGGCCTTTGAGATGCTGGGCGAACCTGGGGGGAGCGCTCAACGAAAGGAAGGGACCTGTGGGCGACGCTTCGAGAAACGGCCAGATCAAAAGTGAAGCGTCGAGGTTCACGGGCGGGGGCGGAGGTCCTTCCCAATCAGAGGGGAAAAGACGGAGCGAGGTCAGCCGCGCAGGAACAACAAGGAGGTTATGGTGAGAGGAAATTGAAAGATAGGTCTTGCAAGATTTAAGAACGAAGGGGGGCGATGGAGCATTATAAGAGCGCAAGGGCAGGGATCGGGACGGGAGCTCAACAAATGCAGAAAGAGCAGGGGGTCTCTCTCCTCGTGAAGGAAAAGAAAAAAAACCCCGGACTAGCCCGGGTCCGGCAACTCTCACCGATATTCTTGGGGGGAGAAAGGGGTGTGGGGTCACCGTCGTGCGGGGAGGAAAAAAAAATAGGGCTGAAAGCCTGTTAGACGGGCGGACTTAACCAAGCAATTAGAAAAACTGGTCGACAAGAATACAGAGCTCACAGACTAGGAAAAGGAGAGGCCAAGGAGGGCAAGAAGCAGCTGGGGGAAGAACTTCTCACGCTTCGAACTAGGAGGAAAAAAAGGAAAGAAAAAGCCGGCTCAGGACGGGACAAAAGGGACTCCGCTTAGCAAGGGCATGGAAGTAAGAGGTCGAAGTCGAAGTCGATCCCAATTAAAAGGGTCCCTGATCAAAGTAAAAAGAGTCGACAGAAAAAAAAGGGTGTACCGAAAGGGGGCTCAAAAACCGAAACCATCTTCCTGTGGAAAAAAAAAGCGGGAGATCGTGCCAAACAGACATTTGTCGTTTAAACGAAAGCGCCTGGAAGGGAAAACCGCCGGATTGAGAGACGTAGTAGAGGAATGTTGTCCTCTGAAAAGGGGGGAAGGAAAGCACGAGAAAGGAGGCGAAACGGACGACCATCCAACAAAAGGGGGATCCTCAATTCGCGCTAAAGTACATAAAGGAACAAACTACGCGGTGAGGCTCTTGAGCTACAGAGGAGGGCCGCGTAAATACTAAAGACCAATTATCAACGCTCCTATCGAGAGAAAAAGAAAAAGGATATGGAAAAGATATAGGAGTTCGAAAGAGGGGGGTTAGGGTGATCGTGAAAAATGAACGCGACTCCTCGTAGGGCCGATCACTCGCCGTCATCGTGGGGGGTAGGGGAAAAATCTCTGACAATTGATCCAAGGTGGTGCTTAAAAAGCTAGAAACGGGTGCGGCGCCGTCCTTAGATAGGGATGCGCCAAAGGTTCTAGGAAAACCAACATCGACGAGCCGCGCTGAAACTAAAAAAAAACTCGCGGAGCTGGAAAAGAAAAGGATTGATTTGCGGTCGGAGGAAGAAGAGGAACAGCGAAAATGGGGGAGAGGTGGAGCAAAAACGGATGCCCTGGTAAACGATCTTGGTAAGGGGGAAACTGGGAAGGACCAGACGGTCAGAGGGGCGGGCAAGTAGACCCATGAACATTGACCCGGGCGATCAGCGAGCCCTCGTCAAGAAGAAAGACAGAATAGGACCTATTTAGTAACATTAGGGAAAAACCTTCGCACCCAGCGAGGGAAAGGGCCGAAGGGAATCCCTAAAAATAAATTTGTCCCTTGAGCAACAGAGACCGGATTTATGGAAAAAAAGTCGAACGGAGCCTCTGACCGAAGAAAAAAAGGCCAAACCCGAAAAAAGAACACGTAAAAAACAACCTCCACGCCAGATCTGCAAGCGGAACCGACCATGGGTGGACAGGAGGGTTTTTTCAACTCGCGTCGAAGAGGAAAACGGCTGCATTTTTGGCCAAAACTGCAATGTCGGATGCAAGTTGGTATTCTATAAGTTGCCTACATGGCGCGTAAGGGAGGAGAAAGATCTGATTTCAGGAAAAACGGGGGGAAAAAAAAAGCCGGGCGAAGCCGGGTCTAGGTCAGCCCACAAGCACATTCAACAGAGCGAAAGACGGGATCCCATGTGCAGATGCGGACCAACACCACGAAGAAAACCCGACGAAGTGAACTGTTCGCGAAAGTATGGGAAATACGCTCGCCAATGCCATGAAGGCATGAGCGCGATTGAAAGACTCCCACAAGGAGGAGCTTATGGCAGCGCGCGCGAACGGCGCTGCGCAAACCGAAGGGGCTCAAGAGCTGGCTGCACACGAAAGGAGAAGAGTGTGTGTTTTTAAAGGGAGGGGGGGGCCGACCCTCGACAGGAGGGCGAAATAACCGGCGATCGGAGATCTGTTTGCACCAAAGGAAATTCAGGAGACCGTCTGGCACTAAGAAAAAAAGGAATCCGGTCGGGATAGGGTCGTTTGGGGAAATGGGGGATCAAGGCCATGCCACCCACAGGAGAAAACGAAGGAGAACCGTAGCGACGTCACCATCCGCAAAAGGAGAAAATTTGCTGCCGAATCGAAAAACATCTGCTCGGACATGGGGGAACCGGGCCGCCGAATTCGGAAAGGGAAAGGGCGTTGGCGAGCGGGACTAGGATTAACACCGCCGCGCCGAAAGGAAAATAGAGGGTCGAGAGGACAGACTCACGGTCTATCGGAAAGGGGGCTGGGGGACCAAATACCTACCGAGGAGCGACGTATGAGCTAAAGAAGGCAGGGTGGAGGACAAGAATAAGACAGTCTCTGCAGGACGGTCGGTGTACTGAACACCTGAAAAGAAAAGCCGAAAAGCAGGGATCTCCTTCGCCATCCAGCGACGGATCGCGGTGCAAGAAGAGAAACAACGAACACCCCGCATCAAAGTCACACATTCTGAAAGAGCAAGGGGCGGAATCGTCCAGGACATAAAAGGGAATCAAGCCGCATGAGGAACGAAGCGCGGCCGCCTGGCGCCGCAACGCAAAGGAGGAAAGACCGAGGGGAAGAGTCGACTAAAAGGAATATTGTCTCAAGGAAGGAGAGTCCAGTGGTACCACTTAACGAGCGAAAAATCAAAAAAGAAATGTTTTCTGAACCGTATTCGGAGGAGAGTGACCGGAAGGAGGGTGAAATTAGAAAAAATCTCCTGGAGCGAAGGGGGTATGGATCAGGCGCGCAAAAAACGAGCGGGTCATCCCCAGAATGAGGAGGAAAAGAAGAGGATGCACGATCTAGAGAGGGCGAAAAGGGAGAAAAATCCAGAAGAGAAGTGACGCAAAGAAAGGGATCAATGGTCCGGTGATCATTGGCAAACTTAGAATCCAGGGGTGCTTTTGAGCAATAGGAAGATGCACGGACATGTGAAGTGGGCGGTGGTCCGCATCGGCAACAATAGGCAGTTAGTAAACAATCCTGGGAAAGCTGACGTCGGGCAGAGGACTGCCTGAGCTTCCAAAGAGAGAGAAGAAAAACAGGTCAATCTTCCTGTGAGAAGAGGAGAAAACGAGAGAGGTGAGATCCCTGAAAATTGAGATCAAAAATAGTGCGTGGAGAAAGTTGACGTCCTTTATTCCGGGGGTGAGGGGTAAAGAGCGCACAACTCTAAATCGATTGATGGAAGAAAAAAGGACGGGAAGTTTGTGGAAAGTGCACCACCGCCGAGAAATCCTCTCAACAGAGTAGCTCCGCCGGTCGACCCGGAGAGGAAGAGAAGGGGAAATCGCACGATTTGAATGAGAACAACGGGAACGGGAGGGCATAAAAAAAAGGGGTTGACATTGGGCACGCAGATGCGCGACTGGACCGGAAGGAGGGGAAATCCGAACTCTCTTGTCGGAGAGAAGTTCGAGTTGCCAGCCACAGGAAGGAATCGGGGAAGATCAGATCGTCGAACAGCACGCGTCGACGAAAGCAAAACGCGCGTCGAAAAGGGAGGGGGGTGACGAAATTCGGGGTGATCTTCCATGACCGAAGGGGAAGAACCTTACGCGAGCCAGGCAAATCGGCGTTGGGAAAAAAAATAGGAACTTTAGGGCACAGGAACAATATAGATGTCGGAGAGGGGAACCAAAAAGCGGCCAATACCAAGCCGGTGAATTCACGCATGCTCTCGAGGACGGTGGAGAAGAGAATATAAGTTAAGGCGAACAAAACAGCTTATCTCCTGCCGCAAAATACGCTCTTCGCGTAGAAGCCGTGTATTCGTATCTACTCAGGAGTGGCTCCTCCTAGGACCTCCTTGGTGCTTTCAGTGCGCCACTGTCTACCGAACCGTCATGTACCGTGCATCTCGTACTAGAAGCTCTCCTTGGGGATGAGGAGTTCGAAAGGCTTTTCTTTGTAGGGCGGGTGTCAGCGTCGGGGGACTTGGATACCCGGGACGGTCTCTAACTGTGCACCGGGCCTAGAGGTAACATGCGGAGTTTGTTAAGAGAGTAGAAGATGAGGGGCCTTGGGAGGGACGCCTATCATTCCCTCCGGTGGAGGTAGGGAGGATAAAAACTGGCCTCTTTGATCAATTCAGAGGGAGGCGCTCAAGGTCAAAATTCGGCGCAGAAGTCGAGAGCTGACGGCAGGTGAAAAAAAAAAAAACCGCCTGTCACATTGCGGTCAAAAAGCGTCGATAGGCGTGGATTGGGAAGGAGTGTGTGCCAGGAGGTCGGGGTAGTAAAGTGCTGGTCTGCCAGGCAGAATGAGGAGAAAGGAGGGACAAGCCGCAGAAAATACCCACTGGGCGACACAATGAAAGGGAGCGCTGGCGCCTAAAGCAAAGTCGAAGGGAAGAACAAAAATCAAGGGTGGGGGATTAGCGCGCGAAAGGGAAGAAACGGGGGAACGCAGAATCGATGGCGCTCGACTAAGAACCGAGCGGGATCGGCCCAAAAAGCGTCTACGTCTCGCCCGGAAACAGAGAAAAGGACGAAAAAGATCACCAAGATCGCGGACCTAAAAGGGGGAAAGGGAAAGACGGCAAGGGTGGCATCCGATCCATCGGAAAATGGAGATGCGGTCGGACCGAGAGACATCTTTCATAAACAGACGGCGGAACCGCGCGACTGGGGGGGACTCTGACACCGGTACTACTCAAGAGGGCGGACAAAAGAAATGAGGCAAAAAATGCTAAGCCAAATCGAGCAAAATAAAAAGGGGGCAACAATTCCTAAGGGAAAATGGAAAATACACCCGAAAAAGGGGTACTGAAATACTAACCTATATTAAGCTCCGTAATATTCCAACCCTACTCAATGCTCGATAAGAAACAACAACACGGGAGAAGGTTAGAGATATATTCTCTAGGGAGGGACTAAGGGGGCTTCATAGTACTCTCCAGCGTCTAAGCAACAGCAGGTCCGTTAAAATGAAAGCTGAAATTGAGGAAGAAAAATGTTGCGTTGTTGCGTAAAAAAAGGTAGGACTACTGACTTGCTGAGGAAAACGAAGCGGAGCTTCTTCCACAGCAAATCAAAGAAAGGGGGGCCGAAGGTCGTCTGCTGTCCAGCACAGGCTGAAAGGGAGCGGGTCGGTTATTACTTACGCACACAGGATGTGATAGGGGACAGTGGGAGCGGATTGAGGTCCGCTATCGGGGATCTGTGGTCCTTGAAGGAAAATCGTCCATTCTTGGAGAAACGTGGACCGACAGTTGATCGGGTGCTTGGGGAGGAGAAGGGGCGGCTCCGACTTCTAGCCGAACGAGGCGTTAGCGGCGCACTAAAACAGACAGATGGAGCTGGGAATTCCTTTTCGAGAGCCAGTGGGTCCTGTCGACCGCGGATGGAGGAAGGTCAAAGGCAGGATTGTTATACGCCGCGAAGAACCGAGCAGAAGGAAGAACCCCAGCGGACTTCACGAAAAAGAAAAACCCCTATGAAAAAGCAAAGGGAAAGATCGCAACCGCCCGAAGGGCTAAGGACACGGGTGCAATGAGGAGGGGGCCCGCCGTCGAGAGTCCAGTTAGCGATGGCGAGCCAAGCATGACAGACTCAATCGGCGCAGTTTAAGCTGAAAGGGGGCACCTACACGGGTCGCGTAAAAGGAGTTAAATCTACTGAGGAAGACTGGAAAAGAAAGATATCCTGCAACGGCTCCCTCTTCCTGCCAGAGCGGAAGGAGGGTTTGCAATAAAATGAGTGACCTCCCTCTCTTTTAGAGAAGGGGGGGGGGAAAAATTCGCCTCTTCTTAGCGGTTTCTCCGAGCCCAAGTAGGGGGATGTCTCCCGCTGTGCTCACGTGAGAATGTGACATTCTGCCGGCCTCTATACGATCTGAATCTCACTGACTGCAGGCTCCTCCGATCGTGGAAAAGGGACCGGGGGGAAAGCTACGGGGGGGGGATCGAAGACACCCCACCTCGGCAAGGAATCTGCCAAAATAACTTAACTCCTAAGGAGGGCAACACTGACTATGAGAAAATCCGGGGCCCCGAAAGAAAAAAAGGATCCTTACAGAAGGAAAGGGGGGGGGCGACGCGACCGGGACGCGGGAGAACGATCGCACCCCAGGAAGAAAGCGCGATTTCTGGTCCGAGCCAAGAGAGGATCTAGGGCGCCCGGGAGGCGCAGCCAAGATGCCTCTGAGCAAGGGCGGAAGACTCTTATTCACTACAGGACGCAGAAGGCAAATTCAGCTGCCGGTTATACGCCCACTAGGGAAAAAAAGAGAGCATGGGCGAAGCCACCGAGGAGAGCCGCTGATTGTTTAGGTCCCGAAGACGGCTCCGGAAGGTCAGCAGAAAACGAATGAAGCGACGAAGGGAAAGTCTCTATGCCTGTGGGAACGGGGGGTCTCAGATTGAACCACCCAACGAGTCAGGGCTATCTCAAATTAAGAAGAGAAACAGGCTGCTCGGGGGGACAAACGGCAAAGGAGGGTGTGTTCGACAGATAGAGGCAGGGAGGGGAATGACGACCTTTCTTCAAGGGCAAAGCAGACTATGCGAAAAATAAGGCCATCACGTCTAACAATGTCAATGACGGGGAAGGGGGGAGGGGGAACGTCCGCTCTGCAGGAATTCGGTCGAAATACGTAACCGCGCTAGCCCGAAGGGAAGAGAAGGGGAGGTAGACCGGCGCGAATACATGCTGTTCCCAGCGATTTCTCTTGGGCGGGGGGAGATGGGGCCACCATTGGTCGTCACACGGCAGCACAAGAGCAAATCTCAGTTGAACCAACTGAGAGGAGGAAAACCGAACACCCACGGCTCAAGGACGGAGGAAAAGGGAAGAAAGACGGTTCTGAAACCGTCAACAATAGTCGTCGCTCTCAAAAGCGAGACGGGGAGCCAGCACTAGTACGCCTGCAACCGATAAGATCATGACGCTGATGGGGAAAAAACCGGCCGGAGAAGTAAAAGAACGGAAAAGGATTAGTCGATACATCGCAGGAGGATGTGGCAAAAAAGAAAAAAGTCAACCGTCCAAAAACTAGACGCAAAAAAAAGAATTACATCCGGATTCGACGCACTCAGTCTTGGAGAGGAATAAAGATTGCGCCCTAAATTTAAACCGGCCTCGGGTGGAGAGAGGAGGGGGAACACGAAAAAGAGCCGGCGGAATCTACTACAAAAGGGAGGAAAAGTTCCACCGCCGGTGTGCGAAGTAGCGCTCCAGAAAGAGCCGTCAAGAAAAGGGGGTCATGGCTCCATTTCGGTTCAGCGGATGCGCGAGCATGAAGAAGACGATGCGCGATATTGGGGGAGAAGGGGAAGAAGGGGTTAGAATCCGCGTTTGAACACGTTGAGGAAGAGGGGGGAGACAATGTGCGTTATGGCGACGATGAAATCATCGGGAGAAGGTCGGTAGGGGGTGACGGCAAGGAAGGTCAATAGAAAACCGGCACGGCTTGGTGAAGGGCTTGTCCTCGATCGGGCGCACAGGAAAGTGTGGGGCCCGACGTGCGGATCAAAGGAAGTAGACCGAGGAGGGGGGGGTGCGGGTGTAGAGGCAAAACCGGGAGATACATGTCGAAGAGAGTACAGAGTAAGGGGGAGGGGACGGAGACATTTGGCAGCGCACAAGATCCTTCGAAAGGAGCACCGTGAACACCTGGAAGGAAGGGAGCGCACGCGGAAATATTTGGCGAGAAGGAACCAAGGGGAAAAGGGAGAGCCTCTCTCACCCTTTGGGGGAGATGCGCGACTGAGGCTCTGTCTGTTGCGAAAAGAGGAGGAATAGCCAAGCTGTGAGGAAAATTCGAGGCCCGGAATCAATGTCTAAGGTCATGCGGGCTGGGAACAGAGACGTAGCAGAAAAACGCGCTTCAGAATAGGGGTGCGATTGTTACGAGGGGAAGGGGGGGGGGAATTAGACTCAGCGTTGGAAGAATGGGAACTGTAACCCATGTCCCACATTACCGTAAGAGAGAGTCCACCAGGCGTCTGGGGAGTGTTCAAAGGAATCGGCCGTGACGCCAAACCAGACCATACAGACTTGTTCAGAAGCAGCCATGCAATCTTCTTCCCGTGGGTGGAGTACTGGGTTCAAGTGAAAAAAATCTAAAAAAGAGATGAAGACCTCGTATTCCGCAGAGCCTAGAGGAGCAATCGCCATCCAGGCGGTCTAGCAGCAGAAAGAATTCCAGAAGGAAGTGGATCGCATTGCCGGGGGGGGGCACTCGTCACATAACGGCATGGACCTTGGGGTCTAGCACGTCGAGCTCGAGCGAGAAGAGATTCGAACATTCGCACTTCGGGTCCTGTGGGGGGGAAGGGGATACCGGGGGTGGGGACTCATGTGGGCAAGTAAGGTTGCGGGGCGACGAGAAGAAGTTGGGGTATGCTGCAATAAAGGTCCAGCAGCGGAGTGTCCATCCTGAGGTCAACTGTAGAGGAAGAAATTATCGAACCGGATGAGCAATGCAGCGGGCGGGGGGATAAAAATAAATCGGGCGTTTCCGGCGCCACGGGAAGAAGAACGTCGGTAAAAAAACAAAAGGAATCCGTCCACCCCTTGGCCTGGAAAAGCGTGACGGGCATATCGAGTTTATGGTCCACAGAGGGGATTGCTTGCGTCAGTGATGGTAGAAAGGGTTCCGCGCTCTGTCGCGAAAGCCCAAGAAATCCCTCTACGCGACAATCAGGTCTCCCGATGACTGCAAGAAGGACAGGCTAATAAAACGAAAGGGAATAACGGCAAGGAAAAGCATCGCTGGGGCAGAGCATCACGCTAAATCCTCACAGCCGGAGCGAGGATGTGCACGGCTCGAACGTTCCCTCCGCGCTGATGAGCAAGAGGCAAATCCTCCCAAGTCGGCGATAAAAAAACAACGCTCCCCTAAGGAATCGGTCACGGGGGGTGAAGACCAATAGGCACCAAGATCGGGAGGGAAGACAAACAAGGAGCGTCTCCATGGTGAGCGGCACGATCCCCGGGGTGGGGCGCGGGATGACTCGGTCAAAACAGGAACTCGTACATCAAGGAAGTGCTTGCATCACTCCGAAGGGGAGGGGGAAAAACCCGCTTCGCGAGAAGGGGACCGTGTGTCGTCTAACCAGGGGGGACAACTAGTCAAGGAAAAGACTGTCGAAGATGGACACACCCAACACAGGGATAAAAATTCTGAGATGGGTACATCAAGGAAAAACAGTAAGGTTAGGATCAGAAAGGAAGAGCGAAAATATGACCCGAAACATGAG
>Ga0179593_1389506_pt1 | contig 11903 bp, 13 predicted proteins | sample CZODoug2_1_08_16_FD_185931 | JGI IMG/M metagenome (GOLD analysis project Ga0179593, IMG submission 185931) | Vadose zone soil fungal communities from Angelo Coast Range Reserve, California, USA - CZODoug2_1_08_16fungal (PacBio error correction) | ecosystem: Environmental > Terrestrial > Soil >...
GACTTATGATTCGACTTAAAAGAAGGCCAGCACGGGCGATGAAAAGAAAAGGCTCGATGGGAAGAGACAGGGCCGGTGAAGGGGGAGGGCGATGTAACTACCTCAGACTACATAGCGAGCTCGAGTACGAGAGGGTGCGCGACAAGGGAAGGGGGCCCCACCCACAAGGTTGTGGGGGGGGAAGAGGGCTCTTAGGACCGACCAGGGCGCGGGGGGGACTTCTGTCCAGTGTTGTGAACATTCCAGAGTCAAGGGACGTGTGAATCCCGGTAGAAAAATGCACCTTCGAACAGAGACTGATCTGAAATATCAAGAATTAAGGGGCGTATAGGGGCGAAATCGCCTGTTGCATCAAGGAAAAAAGGACTGGCCGAAAAACAAGGGGGGCGACGGCCAGGCTGTCGCTGGTGATGGGGACGCGGGGAGATTCTGGGGGGGGGGGGTAGGATACGCGGAACACGGCTAGGAGGGCTGACAAAAGAAAAAGTAGGCCATTCAAGCGGGAACGCGCTTACTCAAAGGCAGCCATGAAGTAGGTGGGCAACTGGGTCGCAGGGAGGATAGGACAGCCAGGGACGGGGATTTGCCGAGAGGGCTGACCAGTTAAAGAGTTAACACTGAAAGGAGGTGAGAGAGAGTCGCCGGAACGGGGGTTGAAGACAAAGATCAGTATGTCTGACCTGTGAGAAAAGAGGAAGGGGGCGGCAAAGAACGGAATCCAGAGGGGAGCAATACAGCCTGACGCGCAGTGGGGATCGAGAAAAAAATCTGGGCAACGAAATACTGCCTTCCCTAAGGGGGAGGGGGGGCAGCAAGGGGCTCTAGGAGAAAAAAGCTATGAGATCCAATAGGGCTTTGACAATCAGGGACCGGGGAGGGTGAAGATCCGGAATGATATACATTATCATAAGGGAGTGGGATCGTGACGAAGAAGGCATTGGAGTAACCTGCAAGTATGATTTAGGAAAAATGGGGAAGGGGGAGAGCGCGGAGGAATTGGTGCTGTAGGATGGGAGAGTACTGGTGAAGGTTGCACTTTATGGAGGAGAAAAAAGTCACACGGGGGGAATCTGTTGGAGGTGGGAATGGCCGCGGAATTTCCCGTGCCATACCAGAAGGAAAAGGGGTTACTAAGGGAGGGACAGAAAGGCTTCGTTCTAGGAAGGCAGACAAACCTGGAGAGATCGAAAGAGCTCGTAAAAGAACAGGCAAAAGGGGAGGCAGGGAAAAGCTCCTGCTAAAGGGATCAACCACCAGAGGGGAAGGACCGGACAGTAAAAACTCAATCCAAGTCCGAAGAGGCAAACGACAGGGGGGGGGACTGCATGACAGGAGGGGGTAGCACATTGCGCTGGGGAAGCTTAAAGATACCCGGACGTTCTATGAAAGGGAACGCTATACCACTCAGCATGGAAACAGTCATGTTCAATTGGGGTACAGTGAAGAAGTTAAACGGAGTACTTAAGAAGATCCAAAAGGGTAACGGCGCCACTGGGAGCAATGGACCCGAGGACCGGGGAAAAAGAAGCAACACCAATGCAAAGGGGAAGTGTAGGAGGAAAGCCGTCCGGCCTTAAATCAAATGAGGCAGGATGAAGAGATCTTACACCTGAAGGAAGGGGGGATGTCAAGCAAACGAAGGGGGAAAAAAAGGAAAAACCACTCATTTCCACCTGGCCGGTAAAAACGACCTGTGATAAGCAACGACGGTTGTACGGGATAAGTTTCTTGGACGGGACGAAAAGAAGAGAAAAAGACACTATAACTGGTAATAGGGCAGGCGAAAAACTGGACGACGGGACCACGGGGTTCATGGGGGTGGGTTTCCTCCTCCGGAGGGGAAAAGGAAAGAACAACGCTGGCACAGAAAAACTTAAACTGGAGGAAGGGGGGGGCGGTGTGCATCCAAGAAATTAAACGACTTTCGTTGGAGTCTGCGGAAATGGAACTTCGGGGGTGGGTCGGGAGTGGTTTCGACGGGGGAACAGACCAAATACAAAAATAGCCTGGCAGACGAGGGAAAAAGGGGGTAAAAGGGCGCTACACAGATTGAGGCTGCCAACGGGGGGACACTGCGGCAAAACAAGTGTCTGCAACGGGATGATACACCGGGAGCAAGGGATTGGAAGCGCAGCGAGGCGAAGCCAATGCGGTCAAAGGTCGCGGGGAATTGCGGTCAGCCAACCAGAGGACTGGAGCTGCAAGAGGGGGCAGAAAGTGGGGGGGGGGGCAGAGACGAGTACTAGTCGGTTGAAAAGTGCGCGGGAGATCACGTCGACGGGAGGGCAGTCGCGGGGGGAGGAAGAATCCTGTCGGAAAGAGGGGGAGTGACGATCCGGGAAGGAGGAGATAAGTAACGAAACTCTCCCCACAAACTACGAAAGTCTTGCCCGCCCGCTGCTGAAAAACCCCGCCCCAACCAAAACCAAAAAGAGGGAGGGAGATATCTAAGGGGAACATGAGGAGCAACGGGGAAACACGAATCTGGAAAAAGGGAGGGAATCTGTTGACAATATCACCGACGGATATCGGGTTCGATGAAAACATCAAGATGCTCGATCCTTGGGAAGGGACGAAGGGCGGGTTCAGGGAGGTAAGCCGGAGGGAAGATTGCTGAACCCCTGCGAAGTGAGCTAGGCACGGACAATGAAATTGGCCTTTCAAGTCACTGGTTGCACGGGACAGCGATTCAAAAGTCAAGGAGAACGGGAACAGATGAACACGCACGCGGGAAAAAGGGCGTGGCGACCTTCACAATTGCGGGAAACAGACCATCGGGGAAAAAAAAAGGTGGGGTCTTCCACCGCCACAGTGGGGAAAAGGGAAGGTATGCAGTGCAAAAACCGGGAGTGGAAAGAGGAATCAAAAGCTCGGCCGAGGGGGATACAGAAAAGACGCTCCCGCGAATACCATTCCAAAGCAAAGAAGAGAGGTTGCCCTTCCGCCCGAATCAAGGAATGCCGAGAGAGGAGGGATGCGCTGCGGAAATTGCCTAAAAAAAGAAGAGTGCACAAAACGCGGGGAAAGGGGGTGCGTCTCGCGGAACCTGGCTAGGAAAGACATCATCTCTCTCAACAAAAACGGAAAAAGAAAGCCTACGGATGTCCGGGACAGACAGGGACCAACGAGAGAAGAGGAACAACGCGTGCGCATAGGGGGGAGCAATTCGGGGGCGCGCCAAAACGGGAGAGGGGCCAGCTGATATAGACGGACGGGCAACAAGGATATACGTTCATCGGGGGGGGGGGGGGCGATGGGAGGGAGGGAGGGGGAAGAGATAAGCATAAGGGAGGACGAGAGGGGGGGGGACACGAGAATTAGAAAACGGAAGGTTCCGCAGAAACAAATATCTGGAGGGGTCGTTGAATAAAAAAAAAATAGGGGAGGAGAAAGGGCTGGGAAGAAATTAGAAAAGTCGACATGAAGGACGCAGCTCGGTTCAGGCCGCTAAGGAAATCGTTTAAAGATAAGAGCTGAAGGGAAAAGAGGAAGGGCAGTCCAGGAAAGTTCTGAGGCCGGGGGAGGGGGACGCCGGGGGTGTCAGGGATTCGGAAAAGCGCGACAGGCCTGCGCAATCGAACCGAAAAGGACACATGCAGGTTATCGACGAGACGGGGGAGAAGTCGATAACAACGATGAGAGGAAAGGTGAGTCTTAAAAATTGCTGACAAAAGAGACTGTCAAGTCAAACGCGGTCGGTGAACGGGGGCTACGAAGGATGGAAGGGTCTCATAGGGAAACCTGGCGAGGTGGCGGAGCAGCGGAGGCAGCGCGGCCATAAGTAGCCGGACCAAGAAGGGGGTGAGGGGTTTTCCAAGGGAGGGAGGGAAAGTGGGGAAGCGGAGGGGGTAGCGAACAGGCATCAACACTTAGAGAGGGGGGGGGACTCCCATCCGAGCTCCGGGCAGTAGGAGGGCGTTCTAGAAGAAATACCACCGGGGAAAGGGGACGCCAAAAAAAAGAGTAAGCTTCGCTGCGCACTTAACAAAAAAACGGTCAAAGGAGTCGGCTCAAGAAAGAAGAAAAAAAATACTTAAGACAAAGGAGGGGGGGGAAACTCGCGGAGATAATCACGTGCGCAACTTGGGGATGCACCAGTCCTCGACCAGCCCTTTAGAAAGTGGCACAGGGGGAAAAAATAAAAATCAAGCTCAAATAGTGTAAGCATCTTGAAACAAGAAATCAGCTAGGGGAAGAAACATGGGAGAGGTGGGGGTGGTAACAGGTTGTAGGGGATAAAAGAAAAAGACAAAGTGCGCGACCCATCGAAGGGGAAATCAGCAGAATCCGAACGAGGGGGTTGTCTAGAAGGTATGCAACCAAGAGGGACAAGGTGAATGAGAAGTTTGGGGTCAAGGCTTAGTGGGAGCGCTGGATGCGAATAGACGGAGGATGAAAATCGAGGAAGAAGGGCAAGGAGTCCTCGTCCCGGGAGAAGCCCCGGAGAGGAAGACCTTTTGGAAGTAATCGCCGCAACAGGAGCGTCCAAAACCCGAAGTGAGGAGAAAAAAGGGGGGAGGTTATCCCACGGTAAAGGGGGGAGTGTCCTGGGTGTCACGGGAGAGTTTGAAAAGAAAAAAGGCGATACTGGGGAAAGGCTCTTGGATCAAAAAGAGGTCTCAGCCGGCGAGGAAAAATGAAACGATCCAAACAAAAAGAGTGGATTCGTAACTACGTTTAGGGGGACAGGAAGGTCCAATCCAGTGGATAATAACGGAGTCAGAATGAAGGAGGAAGGAAAAAAGCACACTTTTCAATTGTGTTGAGAGAGAACCAGGCAGGAAAAAGGGGACAAATTGCGCTAAAGAGAAAAGTAAATTAGAAAACTCGGCTAAAGGGGAAGCGGTTGCCCGCGTGCGGAAAGGGTAAGGGGTGCAGAATGAAAACCGGCAGCCCCCGAGGTTAAGATCGAGAAGGTAAAGGCTTGCAGAACAAGAGGGGGGGGGGCGCCTGTAGCGTGAGTCGGAAAGCGTTCGGAGTCGCGTCCACGAACCAGTGACTCGACCGAATCGGATGGAAGACGGAAAAATTCACCGTCCTGGGGGGGGCCAGGGGCAAAGTCGGGACGGCAAAACCGCACGTAGGGGGAAACGGGAACTGTAGAAAATCATCAGTGCCCTCGCAAAACAGTCCGCGTCAAACATAGAGAAACGAGAGGGACACCTCCTTTGAAAAGTAGCGCGTAAAGGAGGAGACCCAAATAGAAATAAAATAGGATGATGAAAGGGGGATCTCCGAGGGGGCGATCATGAACTAAAGGAACAGGGGAAGAGGCCATATTTTCCCCTAGAGGGAGGGATAGGGAGAGCGGTTAGAAATAGACCGTGCTTAAAAAACAAAAAAAAGAGACATTCAGTTGCAAAGGAAGGAGGGCGATATCCCAGATCGGACGGAAGGAAGAGACTCTGATTGTGCCGGGGGGGGGGCCAAGAAAAGTCTGAGGGGGGACCACGGTGAAAGGAGTACTTGGAAATCGCGCACTGGAAAACCGGCGGCAACCGCAGGTGCTCGAGCAAGGATCAGGACGGGGAGTTGCGATAGCCGGTCCCCAGCCAACCACTATTCGGTCTGACGGGGGGAAGCGCGGGAAAGGGGGGAGTGCATCATGGAGAGGGAGGGAGACGCATACGGGGTGAGTTCCCTGTCTACCACAAGCAGCAATCATCACGCAACTGAACCAGCACAAGAGAAACATTGCTTCGGCACCGTCGGGGGGGAGGACATGGTTGGGCAAAATGGGCAAAATTCAAGGGACTATCATGAGGGGAAGGCGGGGGATATTCAGACTCAGCCGGAAGGGGAGGAAGGGAGTTAAAGAAAGTCACGTCCAATGCTTGTAAAAAGGGGAACGGCATCATCAAAACGCTGGAGAGAGGACCGAGGGGGAGTCATCATAGACGGCACGCTGGCATACAGGACCCTGACTTCGAGCGCATTTTAGGGAAACTGCGGGTACAGTCACGCCTCAGGGGGGAACACCAGCCCTAAGGTCCTCTGAAGGGGAAGGGAGAGCCGGCCTGATCGTCAGGAAGCAATTAAGAATCGAGCTCAACACAACCAACGAGGAACCAGAGAGGGGATCTCTGGAAAGGAAGAGGGGCCAAAAAGGAAGTTCAGCTCCAAAGGGAGAACAGAAGACTGATGACGGATGGGCTATGTAGAAAAAAAGAGAACATCGCGAGTAATGTGACATAGGGAAGGTAGTAGTCAGAAAGAAATAGGACTGGGGGCGGAAATCGTGCTGGGAAAAAACCGGGGGATAGCGCAGGCACGATGGTGAAAAGAATCATGCTACGTGGGAAGACTTTCCCGGGAAAAAATGGACCGGACCACATAAAATGATGAACTTAAAAGAACGATGAAAGGGAGGGGGATAGGATCGACTGTGGCAAGAGGAAGGGCCAAATTCCATTCTAAACCAGTTTGAACCGAAACGTGTTCTGTCTCTTTTGGGGGATGGAAGAGTGAGTGCAGAGTGACGGAGGGGTAACAGGGAGACGCCAAGCGAGGCGAAGAAAGCAAAAGACGCCTCCCCGGTGTAGCGCGCAGAAGCCGCTCAGTTATGGGGTGAAGGGTTCCACTGCGATCTCACGCAAAGCTAGGGGGAAGGCTGTGAGATAGGGGGGAGGAAAGGGGGGAGTGGGGACTTCACGCTAGCGGTCGAGGCGCGAATGAGATAGACGATCAGTTGGACTTGTCTGCAAAGGGGAAATGGGACTTTCCAATAGGCAAACATCGGCGCGCAGGAAGTCATCGCATCACAGGGGGAAGATAGAAGAAAAGAGGGGGAAGAAAAGGCGGGGAAAGAAAAGGAGGGATCAGGGTGGCCGCCCGGCTAGGAAACACAGCGGAGCGGCCGAATCGGGGAAAAATACGGGTCCTTCGGATGGAACACACTCCATAAAGGGGAGGCAAAGTCCGTCGTGCTTGAGAGCGAGCCTAGGAAGGGGGAGCAGGAATGAGAATGGAAAGTAACATGAGGGGAGAGAACTAGGAGGGAAAAGGAGGTTTCAGCGGACGTGTAAGGCAGAGAAGCGGAGACAGTCCAGGTGGGGAGAAAAGGGGGGACGGTGGGGCCGAAGACTGACTGTGCAAGGAAAAAACCATACTTTAGGAGAAGAGGAAAAAAAGGCCGTTCGAGTAGGGGGACAGAGGGGGAAAATCGGGAAGAGAAGGAGGCTACTTCACTATACAGAGAAAGGGCGATACCTGTGATCAGAAGAGCGTATGGGGACGACCGCAGGGTGGGGACCGTACCGGGAGGGAAACCGGCCCAAATTAGCGGGCAGAGGGGGAACGGACCGTATGAGACAAAGTAGGGTGGGGTAGGAGGTATCCAGCTGTGGTTCGCGATACATTCAGAAAGGGGGAGGGGCCTGTGGACGCCTCGAAAAGACTTACGTGAAGGAGGCAAAGTTTTGTCAGGGGGACATAAGTAACTTCTGACGGAAGGGATGAATAAAACAAAGGGGGGCAAAAGAAGCAAACACGCACCGTGGAAAAGAAACAAACGAGTCATGCTGAAATGTGAAACATCCTAGAAGGGAGCAACAATCCAATAGGGAGGGATCTGTAGGAGACGTATCCTTCACAGGAGCGCCCAGTGGCTGTGGGAGGGGCAGAAGAAAAAAAAAAGGGGAAATATTCTCTGCAAGCACTACTGTCACCAGTTCCGGGGGAAAAAAAGGAAACTTGAGACTCCCAGAGGGGGAGGGGTCCTTGATATAGTTGTCTTGACGCTATCTAAACAAAAAAAAAAAAAGGGGATCGGCGGACGGAAAGAAAAAAGGTACGTTCCCTTGGGGAAATGGTTTGAGACATCCTTAAGATAACTACACAAGAGAAAGAAAGAAACCAAGGCAAAAGGGGGAGTGGAGTCGGGGGGCATAACACTTACGAAAATCGTTCGTGAGGAGGAAGGGAAAATGTGGGGACTGCCGATGGTCGGATGGGGGGACGAGGGAGCAGTGGGCCATGAAAAGTTGTCAAAGTTGCATAAGGAGGTTTAGGGAAGGGCTAACAGCTGTGCCGATGAAAAAAGTTCAATCGTCAAGGGGGAGGGAGGGGGCGGCTAAGAAAAAAAGGAGAAAGTGGCTCGGAGGGAAAAGAGGGGCCTTCTAAAGCTCAAAAGGTCGGTTAGCAGAGAGTGGGGGGCTTGCACACGCTTCGAAAAAGGGAAGACGAAAAAGAGCAGAAGAACGGGGGATCTGGGTGGCGGGGTCATCGGTAGGAAAAGGAAAAAATGTCTAATTGATGCAGGTAAGGATTGGCGCCCAAACAGGGGCGCTTCGAGGAAGGAATGGAGAGAGGCAGGCACGGAAAATCCAAAAAAAAGCTAAATGAAACGGTAAATGGCCGACCCGGAGGAAGAGCAATCGCAGGATCTCTCCCAAAGGGCGGGCGCCCCACGAAAGAGAAAGGCGGTCTTCCAATATCACAAAAGGGAAGAAGCAGGGTGTGCCGGATCGACTAAAAGGAGGGGGGTCTATCCTGGACCTGACGAAGAAAGGGGGGTCAATTGCGCAAGCCCGGGAAAAGAGTTCACCGAATCCAGACATAAATTAAAGACTGACGGCGCTAACTTCAAAGAAAGGGGAAAGCACATTTTTGAGGGAGAGAGTGGCGGCACGAATTCCTTAGCACTGACCGCGTAGAGCCGGTTAACTTCGCAAGAGGGGGGGGACATCCGCCATTGCAATGGGTTAATCAACTAGGGTAATCTGTCGATGTGTAGGTGTGATTGATCCAACTCCGCGAAATCCGTGTAAGATGGGCAACTATGGAGGTGTTAAATAGCCGGGAGGGAAACGGCAGGGGGGGCAATATTATAGCACCAAAAGCGAGAAGAAGAACGGAAGTACGCGACCCGCGAATGAAAGAAAGGGACAAAAAGAACCAGGAAATGATTTGCAAACCGTCCGCAAGGAGGAAGAAGACAAAGTAGGGCGCGCCGCCGAATTTCATCACCAAGAGTCGAAAAGAACTCGTTGAAAGCCTCAGGAAAGGGGGGAAAAGATAGAAGACAGAGATCAGGAAAAAAAACAACGGTTATGAGTAAAGAGAGAAGATGATGGAGGGTATAAACAGGTCCAATAAGGAGAAAAAAGACGGCGTGTCGCGCACAGGGGAAGAGTCGGATCGTCGCCTCCTTTAGCGCGGGGGCAAAACGGATCGGGTGAGACGGTGTGAGGAATGAGGGGAAGAGTTTGGGAGAGTGATTCGAGGTTATAGTATATCATAACGTTCGAAGAGGGTGGGGCCGATCATTTTCACTAGGAACAAAACACCTTCAATATGGGAAAGTTTGGCAGGGAAGAAAAACAGGACGAAGTAAAGAATTGATGTCCGCACTGAGAAGTCAACCGGGGCACGCGCAGCGCTGAAAAAGAGCGACAAGGACAGGCCCGAAGCGCGAATTAAAAGCTGACTGGAAATGCCCTTTGAAAAGTTAGGGAACTGGGAGGAGACCAGCAAGGGGGGAATCATTTATTGAAAAAGCAGAGGCCTGCGGCGCAAGGAAACAAGGAGGGTCCAGGCCATTATAAGACTGAAACCTGGAGGTCGATCAGACAACGAATGGAGCGAGAGGGTGATATGGGATGGGGAAAAAAGCTAAGGGAAGATTTGTGACGGCGGAAGGAAGGGTCTTATATTCCTGCGATTGAAGGGAGAAGAGTGGCGCCATAAGGGAAATCTTTGGGTTACAATGGGGGAGTAAGAGGAAAGGCTCGCATGAAAGGAAAGCATCCGCTTACATGGAGGGGAGACCCATAAGCTGACTGGGCAAGTTACCCAGGAACGTTCTCAAGTCAGGAGAAGACAGATGAAAACGAAAAGGGGGTACGCTTCTAAGGGTGGAAGAACATCTGAGCTGGGTACTGAAAATCACCGGCAAATAGCCTGGGTAGGCACTCTCTTGTGCTAAAGCAACGGGCTCCCCGGTTACACCGGAGGGAAACCTAATCAACTTGGAAAAGCCTTGTCACAAGGTGTCACGGAACAGAGGGGGCGGCTTACAAGCACTCAACTCTGTAGTACAGGCGAGGGGGGGAAGGGGGCGGAGAAGCTGAACAAAAGAAGCCACGAAGGGGTCCACATTCATACACAGAAAGCACGAACGAGTGGGGGGAGAAAAACTGATAAACAAGAACGAAGTTTAAAGTGTACACGTGGGGGGGATGCTGGCCGAAGGGGGGGGGGGCTCCTGCACGGAGAGGGAAAAAAAGTAAAACACTGGCACTTAAGACGTCGCCGCGATACAAATGGGAAGCGACGTGGGGGAGGTTGCAGGAGATAGGCCAATGACAAAATCTAACGTCAACAACCCGGTAAGGGGAGCAAAAGGGTCGGGGAGCACAGAAAGAAGAAAAGAGTGGAGGGAAGGGGGGTAACCGTTTCGAGGGGGGAAAGACCAAATTGGAGAGAAATTGGGAGGTCTCTGTGAATCTAGCGCCGACCCTTGGAGAGAAGGGAGAGGGGAAATGAGGAACGGAAGAAGGAGGGGGGGGAATTAATCTAGGGCGAGGGGCGCACGGCTTGATCTCCTGGGTTAGAGGAAAAAAAGGACTTCGGGGAAAATTAAACAGCAACGTTGAAAGGATGTTTTTATCGAGAGAACCCAGGAGAAAGGGAAGAAGGAGAGAATAAAGAGGGGAAAGGGTCTACAAACATAGGGGGATCATGACTGTCCTCGGAACGAACCGAGGAGACTTTGGAAAGGGGGAGAAAAAATGACCGCTCGCCCAAGAGGGGGAACGAGAACCGGGAACTGCTTCCTTGATCGCCATACGACGGGAAGGGGGGAAGGGGGGGTAGAAAGCGTGTAGAGAGAGGGCCACTCCGTACTCAAGAGGGGGAACGTAGGGAAGCGGCTACCTAAAGTGGAAATGGTTGAAAAAGAAAAAAAAAGGAGCCGTCACCGCACGTACGGAAAAAAAGGGAAGTGTCGAGGATAATCAAGACCTCGGGAAAAGGGACAGGAACCACACGAATCGCAAGAGAAGGGGGCTCTCCCAAACTTAGGAAAATTGGGGGAGAAAGCTCAGTCCGGCTTCAATACCAGGGATCATCTCGGATCACAGCTCCTGAATTTCCTTCAGAAAAAAAGAGATCATGAGGAGGCAGATTGTCAAAAACCAGGAGGGTCGGGAAAAGAGATCCGCTTTTTCTCCTCTCTACCGGGGGGAAAAAAAAAGAGAAGCTTTGGAAGGAAAGGGAAGGAACTGGGTAAAAGGGGGGATGTTCTAGATCCCAAAGAAAGAGAGGGGGGGGACAGGCGCGAGCGACTCGGGGGAAGGATTTCCCTCAACCGTTAACTAGGGGAGAACGGAAACTATCGGATCGCCAATTATAGAATCGAGTTCACCGCCGCTGCATGAAACAAGGGCCGCTAGCGGGAAAAAAAAAGAGGTCTTTCTGATCGCCAGGGGTGAACAAAAAAGACAGAGTGAAGGATGACGTTAGCTGCTAACTTGGTAGGGGGAAGAAGACGCAGGCTACATCTCCTTTTCTGGGGAGAGGGGAACCATCGCATCAACGCTACGGAAGAAGCCAGCGCCAGCCATGGAGGAGGGGAAAAGGGGAACTGGGTTCACGGAATGGCTTGGGGTCACGAAGGAAAACGCGCTCAAAAAATAGCAGAACGGATTCAACTCTACCGTCCGGGTTGCGCAGGGGAGAAATCAGTATCACTGAAACGAAAAAAGGATGGGAACCTATGCAACATCATCCAAGCAACGAAACTAGACTACGAGTACAAGAACAAAAACTGAAGGAGGGGCTTCATTCATACTCGATCTAAGATTAGTCCGCGTACTGATTAAAGATCCTCCTCGTCACCTGAAGGAGGGCAAGAGGGGAATGGGGAGACGGAATCGGAAAGAATGGGAGTTCACAATCAGAGA
>Ga0179593_1418986_pt1 | contig 11902 bp, 11 predicted proteins | sample CZODoug2_1_08_16_FD_185931 | JGI IMG/M metagenome (GOLD analysis project Ga0179593, IMG submission 185931) | Vadose zone soil fungal communities from Angelo Coast Range Reserve, California, USA - CZODoug2_1_08_16fungal (PacBio error correction) | ecosystem: Environmental > Terrestrial > Soil >...
TAGCCCTTTGGGAAAAAACCAAAAAACAGAATGTCATCAGGTATGCGGTGGGTACGTAACCTTGTAGCGAACCCCAAAGAAGCCCGGAACCACGAAAATGAACTGAGTGCTTTTTCGAGGGAGGAAATAAGGAGGAAAATATTCAAATTCGGCTGAACTCGAAGAAACGCGGGAAAGACGCGGAAAAAGGGGCAAGAACTGATATTGGACACCACTCATCGCTAGGCGATGGAAGCAGCTTATATTTGTGAGGAAAAAGAAAGGGGTCTCTCCAACTCAAGACTGTCAATGGTTAAACTGAAAAGGGGAGGGAGAAAACTATATTTTTTTCCGACCATGTATCCTCGCCCTAAGCTTGACTGGAAAACGATGGCAACACTGGCAGAAAAGCAGGCGTCAGCGGCAATGGTCAGACCGTGAGCAGACGGTCTAAACAGCGAAGAAAGTCCGATCAAGCACAGAAATAAGGGTGGGGTAGGAAAAAGAGCTGCTGCAGAGACGTATGCGTCAAACCAACCAGACAACGGTCATGGGAGAACCAAATCCCATCGGGTCGAACACCAGGGTAAAGAAAAACGACCAACGGGGAAGGGACCTTCAAGACAAATGACAGGGGGAGAAAAAATGAGAAAAGTGTAGTAAGTCACAAAGAAAGTCGAGTGGGGGCGGTATCAATTACCAAGGGAGCCAACTGAAAAAGCACACAAATTGGGGGGGAAAGAAGGTAATCGAAACCACCACTGAGAAAGGATCACAAAGGGAGGAGACGGGGGGAAAAAACATCTAACGAACCAAGTGGAGAAAAATTTGAAAAAAAAGAAACGAGACGGCTCAAGAATGATCTGCGCCTTGAGGAGACTGGTTGGGCAACAACAAGAGGTTTGTTAGTGTGGCCAATGAAAGTGGGCCTCAAGTAGGGGACTCAGCTAACAACACCAGGAGCAGTGGTAAAGGAAAAACAAACGATGAAGGGGGGACCAAAAGGTAACTTGCTGGCAGTAAGGAATACCCAGAAACGTGGCCTGAAGGAATGAACTCGCACCGGACCGAATGCCATGGCCATTGCGAAGCCTAAAGAAAACATTCAAAGTGGGGAACCGGGTAAGGGGGGAGGGTCCGTCACATCTTAGAAAAGACCCCAAGGCAGCATGCAGTTGAAGGGATATGTCGACAAATTTGGGAGGGCTGAGATTTGGCAGGTTGGTGTGGTAACCGAACCCTCAAGAGGGAAAAAAAAACAAGGGGCAGAGTACTGATTGACAGAACCAGCCTACGGTAACCAATGAGAGGGGTACAAGAGACGCACAACACGTCCCCAAATATAATGAAATCCAGATGTCAAAGAATCCTCTTAAGACGACCGTACTAAAATGGATTTTGAGAAATGTTTGCAAATTGTTTACCGAGAGGGGAAAGCGAGATGCAAGACTCCTATCAAACCACCGGCAGAATCCGTGGGGTGCAGGGGGAGGTGAATGGAGAGGGGAGTTGTTATCCGCAAGCGCGAAAAAAAGGAAACCTAAAGCCCGATTGATGAGCTAACTTCCAAGCATTACCCAAAAATGCAAGGAATAAGCGGACTAGCAAGTCAGGAAGGGATGCTGATGTATAGAGAACAGCGACTCGTGGGTAAGAAGAAGCCCCTAAAAAAAACAAAAGGAAAAAGAGGTAACCAGCAGAGGGGTTCTTCCTAAGCTTTGAGGACGACAATCTTTCACATAGAAATTTGAAGGGGAACGCAAAGGCCAACCATATTGGGGGGGTGCTTAGCTTACAAGTCTGCCCGAAAGCAGCATATGGGGGTCGGCCAGAAATATAGAGGGACAGCGAGGTGAGATTCTCATGTGACGAAGAGACCGAAGCTGCAAGTCCAAACGAAAAACAAAACAGGGACGACGTAAACAAAGACAGGGGAACGGAGGTAACTAGAAAGGTAAGGGTGGGATTCCCCCTTTTCCAAAACCTTACTCAAGCACGAAATCAAGCAAAAAAGACATGCAGTCAAAGGGACAGCTAAAAACGAAGGTGCAACCGGATAAACTCCTTGGATAGTAGGGGGATTAAACTCCAGACACACGGGAAGATCAGGGTCGAACGGGGGAGGAAAAGAAAATGACCAGCTAGGATAGGGCTTGACTCAAGAGGAACTTTTCTACTGCAAATAAGGGAAGGGAAGACTGTTGATCTCTCCTCAAAAAAGGGCCAGAAAATCTCCGAAAACTCAAAAAAGGCGGCAAGAGAGAGATCATTCTGGGCAGGTCAGCATCATTCAAAGGCAAATGGAATCAATATCGAGGGAGGAGTTTTGCAGGACATGAACCGGGTCGAAAAAGAGAATGCAAAGGGTGCACGAGGGTCAGCCGAAAATAAACTATCCCCTTGGAAAAAAATCAGGAAAACATGGATTATATTCCATCTGAAATTGGGAGAGGTCGGCATCGTAGAAATGGAAGGGGGTGGGAAAGAACACAAAGAAGGGAAACCCAGTTTCCGTGAGGGTCACTCAGGAACGATCTCCCGGGTGGTTTGTCAAAGCTGCGGCGCGACTTACACGGAAGGGACAAAAGAACAAACACGTAACAGGGAGGAAGGCGGGGAGGGGACAATAAAAAGGGGGAGACAGCTACGACAGAGTGGAAGACCGCTCAGAACACAAGAACAAACGTTTATGGAGGGCCGTAGGACAATTGGGGTCTAGAAAAAGGAAGTGCGATTGACTACCTAGGACGGCATGGCCTTTTCTGCCTGTGGGTGTGGGTCAACTTGAGGTCATCGCCACTACGGTGCCAGTGTCCTCAGAAGAGAGCCTAGATGTCGAAAGACTGAATCGGCTTGGGGGGCGTGGGCAGGGGGGGGGGTGGGTGAGGAAGTTGGGGCCGAACGCAAATCGGTGGAAATGGCCTGGGACAAGTGCGATCAAAAGACGAAGTGCAACTAACCAGAGGGAAAAAAGGGGGATTCCGGTGTGGTTATTATACTTTGGGATCGGGGAAATGGCAGGAACATCTCAAACTCCATTGGGGGGCAGAATCCGAGGAGGCTGAAGAGGGACAAAATGGATCAGGGCATTGCAAGAAGGAATGTCGGGCTGCGGAGGAGGGGGCAACTCGCGGTGTCGTCGCTGGCTTAGTTGGAAACAAACCAACATCAGAGACGGCCCGGTCGAGCCGTGGGAAGCAAGTTCTGAGATCTAGAGATCTTACGACTTAGCGGGTGACGTGCGTTAAAAGAGCTAGGTTTCGAAAGCATCAAGGGAGGATGTCAGGGGGAGGGGTGGTCAACTTTCATGGACAGGAATTGGGAGTGCAGAACGCATAAGGTGGCAGAAGGTTCGCGTGGGGAGGATCAGGCGGCGTCAATCAGGACTTTACGAAAAGGTTATGGTGGTGTCCAGTACAGCCAGGATCATGAAGAGTCGCGGGGCTGGGGGGTTAACAGGTGGTAGCCAATGGTCGTGATTGGAACCGACATCAACGCGCTAGAGCAAAAGGAGTCGGATGGGGGGAGTTGGGGGTTAACCGGGCCAAATATTGAAATAGCAGGTCAATCTCTGTAAGAAAAAAATCAAGAAAAACTCCCGTGAAGGGGGGCCAGATCTAAATTTCACCCAGGCTTGTAAAAAGGGGGTCAAAGGGGGGGGGACGATAGGTGGGGGTGGAAAATAGGGAAGGGGGGCAACTGACAACCAATAGGAGGGCTGGACCAGGATAGGGGAAAAAATCTATCTCCCTTCACGAGGGTGACAGTAGCAAGTTTCGCATTGATAACGGGTGCTGAGCATCGTCAAGACAGGGACGTCACGGAACAATCGACTAAGACAAAAAAGCCTGGGGGGGATGAGCTGGTACTCACAACAAGCCCGGTAGTCCAGAGGACAAATCAAAAAAAGGAATTATTAAGGGGAAAAGGGTGAGCGGCACAAGGGTATGAAGGATGCTAGCTGTAGATCCAGCTTCCAAGCAGACGGGGTGGGGTCGCGGAAAAATCAGGTAAGACGACGGAATACTAGGGAAGTTAATTGCAGGAACTAAGTATCAAGGGAAGAGAAAAAGGGGAGGGCGGGGGGGGCCGGGCTTGGAGAGAAGACGTGGTCGTCACCAAAGAGCGACTGACAGTCGACGGACAAAGTATACTCGCTTCAAACACAAACGGTATGAGAAAAAAGGGTTCAGAGGGAGGGGAATTATTTGTGTTGCCTCCCAAAACATGTACTCAGTCAAAGACGTGTTTTCGAAAAGAATGGGAGCGTAGCAACGCCCGTCAAACCATACAGTCACAAAGCAAAAGTCTGGGGCGAGGCGAAAATGGTAGTGGAGTACATCAGGGGGGCAAGGAAAGCTCGACGGGGAAAGAGCGCAGCAAATCAGGGAATGAGGAAAGGAAACTGGTCTAACAAAGATAAAGACGCTTATCGTTGAAAGGGGATCTCAAAGAATTACCGGTATTCCCTCTTCATAGAAGTTTGGTGCCGAAAAAGGGAATAAGAAAACTCAGTCGGGAAATCATACGAGCCCAAAGTGGACTTGTCTGCAGACAACAGGCGCAGCGAATCAAAGCAACTCGAAAAAAGGAAAACAATCACCGGCATAGAAGTAAAACCAGCTGCATTTAGGGAACGAGATGGGTTAGGTATGAATAAATGGTCGAAAAAGACAAAGCGACTGTGTTTGGTGGCCCAGTGTCGAAAAGTGACACATCTCTCAACCCAGGCAAGACCAGCAAATGTACGAGTTCAAAGGGCTCTCGGGCAAGATACCGTACAATCACTAATTGATGTTTTGACATTAAAACACGGTCCTGAAGAAAAAAAAAGGAGACAGGATCCAACCAGTTGGGGACCCGGGGATAGGACGAAAAACAAAATTTAAAAAAAAGGAAGAACAAGATACTGGGGGAGGGTTAATCCACCCTCCGTAAATGGGCGAAAAAAAAAAAATAGAAGAAGATCAAAGATATCCAACTCAGTTAAATCTCCGCCGGGGGCGAGATTAGCGTAACAACAAAGACAGTGTTGCGTAAAAAGGTGGCCGGCGTTGAATAAGATTATACAGCAATAAAAAAGTCATACAGGTCCAAAGGGACTGCTTCACGAGAAAGAACCAAGCCTTGCAACTTGGCAGGGGGGGGAAAGAAATTCACGAAAAAAAAAAAAGGGAACTCTCTTCACAGGGAATATGACAAATTGATGGCCATGGCGGAATGAACGGGGGGAGCGTCATCACTAACACGGGAGAAAAGTGGAGGAGGGGGGGCATCATCAATAAGATAAAAAAAAAACACGCCAGAAGGATGTGCGTGAGATCGAACATGACCTTTTCTTGGGGCGGGGGGGGTTAAAAATGAATAAAAAAAAAAAGATTACACCAGGCCAAGAGTCAACGAAAGGCCGAATAAAACTACGACGAACACAGAAGGGCTCATCAAGAGTCAATAATTCCGGGGGGACAGAGGAAAAAAAGCCTTAGATCCCAATTGGGTGTCGTTCAAGGCCACTAGGGAAAAAGTCAAGAAAAACGTCTATAGTGGGGGACCTCTTGTGAAAGGCAGAGGAGTGTGGAAAGCAGAAAAAAATTCCGAACAGCAGGATACACAACGGAGGGAAGAGACAAAGTAGTCTTCAGGAACAAGATAAAAAAGCCGATTCAGGTGGCCGGGGGGATTCGAAGGGCGGAAGGTAAGGGGGGGGAAGGAAAGGAGAAGCTGAGTTCGTATTAAAAAAAAGAACGCTATCACAAAAAAAGCATCAAAAGAAACCAGGCTTCTCAAAGTGCTAGTGTCTAGTGTCAAGGGCCATGGGGGGGGGGGGGGGGCGTTGTGGTCCAGGTAACAGAATCCCCTGCCTGTGGTGGTGAAGGGTTTAAGTCTTTCAGAAAAAAAAGAACGCAGGTAGGGAAGACGCAACGAGGGGGTATTCGCAAAAACAAAAGACAGTCGTAAAATCACGTTGGTCTTTGGGGGGGGAAGTTAAAATGGGTCACAAGAGAGAGGCAGCGAAAAGAGGAAAACAAACAAAGCCATCAACCATCTAAATAAACCGGCGGGAAAACGCGGGACAGGGGTCACTACCGGGTGGGACTTCATCCAAAAAAAAACGTCAAAGAACGGAAGAAGAGCAAGAAAATCACCAACCGACAGAATGCGTCCAGGGGAAAAATCTCCAGAACCTGGAGAAGAGGGACAGAAGGGAATGTAATGGGGGGGAAAGAAAAAGAGCAAACGTCTACGGAGGGAGAATGGGGGTGTCGGTAAGACGAAAGAAAGAGGCCGAGGATAGGCACGGGTGAACTGGAAAACGCCGAGACGAGGGGGAAACATCAGGCCACCAAAAAAAAACGGGAAAGTAGGGGAGGGGGGGGGCAAGGTGCTAGAGAAGGGGCAGGACGAGGGAAAAATGTGGAAAGATCTCAGACTATAGTGGACTGGGGGCTTCAATTGGGCCGACATCCCAGTGAAAGAGAGAAGACGGCGCTTCAAAACACGAACTATCCCAAGAAGGAAAGTTGAAACTGAGTAGATTCAAAACCGATTAAGAGAAGTTCAATTCGAGCGCGGAAGTGGCGTTGGGAAAACCAAACCGGAAGGGAAAACCGAAGTGGGGAACAGCGTTCCGACCGGGGGGGGGAGAAGGTCTAAAGGGTTGGGTGGAAAAAAAAGTGGCGGGGAGCGATTAACACGCCCAGGTTGAACTGCGGGTCAGGCGAAAAGTAAAAAAGAGACGGAGCCGGCTCGTCATGAGGGAAAAGGTATAGGAAAGGGAAACAACACCTGAACATGAAAGGGCTTTCAGGGGGCCGGGACGGAAAAGGGTTACTTAGGAAAAAGATGAGCAAAAAGTTCAAAACGGGTCCTCAAAAAGGTTGGGCTGAAGGGTTGTCGGGATGAAATAGCCACGGGACGGGTGAAAAAACTGTTCTCCAAAGGAGATAGCAAAAACTGGAAGCAGGAGAGGAGGTCGGGTGAAGGACGGGAAAGTGGTGCAGCCGCCTGAAGGGGCGGAGGGGGAGTAACCGTGGGCGCTTCAAAAAAGCGATGCCTACAGACCAAGGGGTGTGAGGAAGAGGGGGCTATCTCACGGCAGCAAATCTCAACACTCCGGTGGGGGGGGAAGACTAGGGGGCTTCAAGAAGCCTGGTGAGATTGGCAGAACGACTTGTTCGTCGGAATACTGAGGCCTCAACAAACTGCTGGCATTGGTGAGGGAAGGGAATGGCTGGGAAAGGGAAAAAAAAAAAAAAAGGGCCAGAAGGGGAAGGGAAACATCCATCTCGGCAAGGACTAGAAATCACGGGGGGAGAGATGATTCAGACCGCACCCACTTCACGTGAAAATCTACAGAGAGGGGTTTGAAAATGGCAAAAGGGGAAATGAAATCTGGCTTGCGCCCGGTTAGCCGGCAGGACGCGTATGAGAACTAGGAGCAGGAATGGTGGAAGGAAAAATTGGCGAGGGAGAATGTCGGGGGACGTGAGAAACTCCGGAAACTTTAAATAAAAACGGCCGTGGTTGGGGGGGGGAAAACCAATGCTAAACCAGAGGGCAGGAGAAGTGACTCGGGAGGGTCATCTGTGCCGCTGGCCATTGGAGGGACAAAGCGAGACGAGGAGCCGGAAGGACCGGAAGAGGGGGTATATCATCAAGTGGGGGGCCATGTGGTGCTGATTGCACGGCTCGTTCATTAGACAGCAACACGCAAATGCCGGGGATCGCTCAGGGTACTCTTTGAACCCAAAAACTGGGCCGGACTGACGAGGAGGGTGGGGGGACTGTCAAAAGAAGGTCAAATGGGGGGGTGGAAGGGGGCCAAGAGAGGTGGGCGGTGGCCGGAACATCGAAGCCCTCTATGGCGCATTAAATGTAATACGAGGGAGTAAAAAGTTAGACTCTGAAAATCACGGGGAGGAAGAGAGGGACACTGCCTGCAAAACAAAAACCTAAAGACAGGGCAGATAAGGATACGAGAAGTTTGCAACAAACGCCCTCGGTCTAAAAATAAAAATGTCCACCTTCCTGGTGGCGAAGAAAATTTTGGACTCAAAACAGCGGCCTTAGCGTGAGGAGGGGGGTTACCAAAAAAAATCCTAGGGGCATGCGCCGATCCTGGAGAGAATACGGGGAAAAGCCCGGATGAGATATCCTGCGGTGAAAAAAAACACGTATCCAAAGCCGAAAAAACTGAGGGGACCAAATGGGAGGGATCAGAGACCAAGGCTGGAAGGGAAAACGATCAAATGATTTACATGTCTGGGACGGAACGAATTGGCATAGATACGCAAAAACAAAAAAAAAAAAAAAAAAAACAAACTGAGGAGAGGAAAAGAATAGAGATTCAAAAAAAAAGACGTATGGTTGCCCCTAAACCCACCCAAACCAGAAAGGACATAGAAGGTGCGGTGTGCAGAAAAAAGAGAAAAGCCTTGTCATGGATACCTCCAAGCAAAAACCTACCGGGAAAAAGAAAACAAGGCAACGGCTTTGAATCGAAGGAATGGGTAAAGAGAGCATAAAAGGTTGAAAATGAAGTCGTAGACTTCTACGACAGGAACGCGAAAAAGCGGGCTACGGAAAAAGGAAAAAAGACAAGGTAGGCTTAGAACTGACCGAGTACGTTTGACAAAGGGATCTAAAAAAAAAATACCTTTGGGCCCGAGGGGACATAATTGGAGGGGGGGGGGTACAGAAGAAAAAATCATGCAAGAGGAGGAACGGTGAAACTGGACGGATCGCAGCACTTCTCATCACAAATTCTCTCTACATAGTCCTAAACAGGGGGATCAAATGGATTTCAGGAGAAAAGAAACAGAGGCATAAAATGTCTCTGACAGAGAGAGGGGGGTGCACCGCAAAAAGAAAAGGTAGAAACAGTCCACACCATAAAACTCGGTCTGAGCAAGACGACCAAAAAACAAAGCGGATTACCAAAACGGGAAGAGAAACCCGAGCCGCCGGGACTGTTCATGTTTTTCAGGTAAAAAAAACAAATTCAAGGGGCTAATCTAAGTGGACAACAGGGTGGCACACTAGTTGAGACCACCCACGCGACGAAAACGGAACCTGAAAAAGACGAGAGCGTGGCCCAGAACAAAAATCGAAAAGACAAGAAGAAAAAAAAACCAAAGAAGCTAAGGTCTTCCGGCATGTGCTGAAGGTAGGCCAACCCAGGTTGGTAGGGGTTAAATTTCCTTCCAAATTTAAGGGAAAAACTGATCGAAAGGTCAGCGGGTAAAACGAAAAAGCACCAAGGACCTTCGGTAGAGAAAAAAAAGACCCAAGAAGTAAGGTCAAGGAAATGAAAAGTAGAAAAAAAAAGAAAACAAGAGGAAGACCGAAATGGGAATGGCCATGGGGCGAAAGAGTACTGTCCATCCACGAGAACAAGATAAAGTTGAGGTAGATACACACTCAGATCAGGGAACCAAAAATCTCACAGTCTGCCGATGATGGGGAGGACAAGGGAATGGAGGGGTGCTGGGGGTTTGGTTGTCCCATCATCCCCAACATCGAAGACAACCATCAGGACGAGGCGATCCAATGACAGAAGAAAAAACCAGAGAAGGTCCCCAAAGGCACGACCAGACAGCAATCCCCTACAGAAAAAGGAAGGAAGACCATAGGAGGGGGCCCAGGGTGTTGAGGATGTTCATGTCAGCAGATCCTCGAAATCACCAACCGACAAGGAGTTTGAGTGTAGGGAGACACGAGTGGGGGGACACGGCATAAAGCAGACCGAGCCCAATTCTCAAGGGAGGGCATAAGGGGGAGACAACTAAAAGGCACCGATCAGCTAGATAGGAAGTTGAGAGAGGAAAACGGGAAACGTTGGGCTATTAAAATAACAAAACAACCAGAGGACCCTCCAACGCCGCACCTGTCTGAACAGTCATATGGAACGCTCCGGGCAAATAGAAAAACCCCGTGGCCGTAAGGGCGAAGTCACCCAAGAAAATGTAGTGTGAGCGTGAGATGTAAAAAAGGCTGTGCGAAGTCCGCAAAAAGCCTATGGGGGGGGGTCGGGGAGGGACTAAATCCGGTTGACAATCACAAATAAATTTACTTGGGGTTCTTGAGACCAAAGGGGGAAGACGAAGAAGAGACTTAACCTACCCCAAAACAGGGGGAGACGTTGAAAACAAAAAAACTGGCAAGGAACGGGGAGGGGACGATGCCACGGTTAAAATGTCCAAAGGTTTGGCAGTGCAAACAACATCGACATTCAGAGCAAGTAATCGCAAAAACCCAAAACCAAGAAAACTGCTGTCAAAGGGGAAGCGACGCACTTGGTGGAAAAACTCGTATCTCCGGGGAGTAGCGCGGGAAAAAAACCAATCGGATCTCGGAACGAGAAACGGGATGCGGGAAAAAAAAAGAACGACTAAAGAGTATTGCAAAGATGAGTTCCAAATGTGTAGTAAGGGACCAAAGAACAATGAAAGAATCATTCCTAAGAGAACTAGATATCAACGCACAAAACAAAAAAAAAGTATTAAAAGAGGAAATAGAGAGACGGACGAGGCTACGGCCGGGCACCGGCGTAAAAACAAGGTGGTTAGCTCCATATCGGGGGGGGGGGGGAGGGGCATTTGGAAAAAATACCTTTGGGGGACGAATTTGCGAGGGACTCACTAACGATAAACTACTAGATGACGAGAAATTGTCACCTGAGGGGGGGACCCCAAGAGGAAGAAGTTGGGTGGGGATTACGGCGCGGGGAAAAGGGGGCGTTTGGGGAAATACCAAAAGGCATAAAACTACGGGTTGAGCTTTAAAACAAAAAGGGTGAAGGTGGGGGGACTGCCCAAGGTGTGTGAGGGGGGGCAGAGAAGAAGGACGGGTCTCTTCGGAAAAACATTATCAGAGAAAGCACCGGGGGGGAATGTCGGTCGGGCAGGACGGGGAAAAAAGGGAGGGAAAGGCTCAAGGGAAGCGTTGGGGGTATAAAGAAAAAGCGAAAAAAAAATACCTCTTTTATTTCGAGCCGCACGGAAATTGTTAAGGGGGACCTCGATAAGACGGAGGCCGAAGGAGTGAGTCTGGGGTTGGGGGGGGCTGGTGGGAAAAGACGACCACCTTTAGACTGGTAATCCACAAAGCGCAAAATCAAAAGATCCGGCTACTGATACAGGAGGGGGGAAAGGGTAAACCTGCAGGGGGATGGGGGGCCAAAATAGGGCGCGGGTAAGGGGGGCGCTAACAACAAGAAGAATTAAGCGCGAACAACTAGATTCAGGGTGGTGATGGACTGGTATAGATAAGAAAAAAAAAAGAAAAATGACATCTGAACCAAAAAAAAGGGGGTAACATAACTCGGATTCTCGGCGGACCGCGCGAATGAGGGGAGCGGGATGCAACAATTCTTCGCTGAGGGAGGACGGGGCTGGGGACGGCATGATCTGTCGTCGCTGTGAGGGATGGAAAAAAAACCAGAGAAAAAGCCAAGGGTGAGTGCGGCACCAGAGGAAGAAATAAAGGGAGAAGGAGGGAGGGACGAAAGCCACGGTCCGCGTTTTACTTGGCAGGGGACGCAGTCGGCTTCAGCACAGGGAAAGCAAGGGGGAAAAAGTGAGCAGGGCGCGTGCGCAGTAAATAAAACGAAACCGGCTTGATTGGACTCTGAAGAAGGAATGGGGACCTGGAAAGGGTCGCTCGGAGAGCGCGGAGGGGGAAAAAGTGAAAGGGGCACCTTTTAAAGGAAAAGCTGGTTTGGCCGCGTCGCACCGGCGCAAGGATCATGATCGACTAGTGCTGGTTCCATTTGGTGGAGGGTCAATGGGAGGGAAAATGGGGGGCAAAAGAATCTCAACGTCTCGGGGGGGGGGAGTCAGAGTGGTGACTATGACAGAGCAAAAAGGGGGGCTGGGCTTGAAGGGCTAGGAAAGTTAAGTCAAACCCAAGCAATTAAGGCGCA